>Ga0210044_10008648_pt1 | contig 12621 bp, 10 predicted proteins | sample CryGey13umfilter_2_FD_183959 | JGI IMG/M metagenome (GOLD analysis project Ga0210044, IMG submission 183959) | Groundwater microbial communities from aquifer in Utah, USA - Crystal Geyser 4/9/14 3 um filter (SPAdes) (version 2) | ecosystem: Environmental > Aquatic > Deep subsurface >... | reverse complement strand
GAGGAAAAACAGAGCTAATTTTCTTTACTGGTTTTTCTTCCTAAAAAGATTTCCTAACACAAAACTATCGGATATTAGAAAACATCGTATATAACTAATCCCATCAACACATAATTGCAATTAAGCCTTCTATTTTATCCTCTTTCACGGAAATCCAATGGGCTACCATAGGTAACCGTAATTGAAGATGCTGTATCTCTCCACACCAGGAGAGTGCATCCGTACTGAAACGCTAATATTTAAGTTCCAGTACAAAAACATCTAAAAGGAATAGATTATAATCCTAACACTCTTATCAATTCTTCGACAGAAATATGAAGAGGGTTGAGAATTCCTTTTTTGAGAGTGCCTTTTTTTATTTCTTTATGAAGAGGTACGATTGCAGTTCTGCCGTCCTTGTGTTTGAGTATAACATGGTCTCCTTTTTGTCGGATAAACCGGAAGCCAATTTTGGATAAAGCACGGATAAGCTCTTTTCCTGAAACTACCGGCAGTTTAGGCATAAATTTGAACGGGAACGATAAACTGTTTCTTATATGAAGAAGACGAAGAAACTGTTTCTTTGGTTTCTTCCAGATAAAGTTCTATCGCTTCTTTGATATTTATGAGCGCATCCTCGAAAGTCTCACCCTGTGAAGCGCATCCCGGAAGATCCGGTACCCAGACGGAAAATCCTCCCTGATTCTCTTCCTGAAAAACAGCGGTGTATTCTGATATATTCCTTTTTTTTGTGAGATGGGATGTTTTGATCATATAATCCCATTTTACTTCTTTTAAAGAAGCAACACAATGGTGTTCGTCTAGTGAAAAAAATGTTACGAGTGTTATTCTTTTAAACAAAAAGAAACTTATACTTAATTATCATCGCATAACCTCTTCAATTCGTCGTGAAGGAACATTAGTGTTTCCGGAATCAGAATTTTTCTGATTTCGTGATATTTTTGATAAGGAAGAAGCGTGTCCAGATCCTGGGAGAGAATGGATTGGGTGATATGCCTCTTTATGAAAGAAATTAATTTGGCGATATATTTATCCGGTGCCAGTCCGGTTCTTTCCTGAATTACTTCTTTATTATAAGAATATCCGTGGTAAAAGAAATGATGGATATCGTAAATATCCCTTCCGGCTACTGTCTTGTATTTATTATACCTGTCTGTGACGGCAACCAGCTTATTGGCAAACATAGTGTCAATCGTCTGGCAACCCATATACCGGTCTATTTCCGGAAAATATGAAACTGTGTATATATTAGATTTGGCAAAAGAGGGCAGAGCGTTTAATTTGATGGAATTTCTCCCGTACTTTCTGTTTTCATACTGGAGGACATATGTTAGCAGATATTTATTTTCTGTTTTGACAGTCAGGGCATGGGATTCAAAAACCGATCTGAACGCTTTTCTTAATGGTTTGATTTCTATGCTTTTCTTAAGATCAAAATCAAGGTCTACAGAGAAGCGGTCAAGATATGACAGCATGGAGGCGCATGTCCCGCCCTTGAAATAGAGTGATCGGGACAGAGCGGTATTGTCAACTATGGCTGTCAGAAGACGCAAAAGCTGTGCTTTATGAAGCGCGTCTTCCCGTCGGGGAACGATCATATGAAACCCACCTCCTGTCTTATTTGCCGTACTTTTTTCCAGTCAATCATTTCACGCTGGTCAAAGTGATATTTAGGATTGAAATAGAGAAGATCAGCTACGGCTCGCTCAGGAGTGGCTTGAATAAGGTCTCCGGATTTGGAAATACCGGTATCGTTGTAAAGATATTTATCGTGCATCTTCCTGGTTAGGAACTGATATTTGTCCAAATGAAACTTTCTGGATACATCGGAAACGAATGTGTATGGATAAACCGTTTGGGTGATTAAACCGGCCTGTATCAGGATGGTTTCCGTACTCAAATAAGAATAGCGGTGGATCAGACTCATCCCAAGTTTTACCATATCAAGACGATCTATAGGGATGGTAGAATAGAGTCCTTTCTGCAAAGGGATAAGAATGCCTTTTTGGACGAAGCGTTTTATGGCTGTATAAAGGGTATTTTTATTGGTGATATTCCATAGGATACCCAAATCATTGGTATGGAATAGCTTTCTGTCCTGCTTAAGTAGTTTATCTATCTTGTACATATATGTACAGAATAATATAACTTAGTATAAAAAGCAAGGGGGGAGTATATTTATTCCATTTCAGAGAGAAATGATTGGAGGTCTGAGGTGTATTTTTGGTTTCCAGTACCGATCAAAGTGATCCTATAGACATACTCAATATCCGGTTTAAGATTGCTTAAAATGACAGCATGTTGAATTTTAAAATCTCTTGAGACATGGGTGGAGCTAAGTTCCAGGGTGGAGGGCCCGTATTCGATATAGGATTTGTAGGGCTTCCGGGTGGAAAATGAAATTGCGGTAGCAGTAGGGGAGATGGTATTTACCTGCATATTGGCAATTTCCTCCGCGGCCATTGTGCGGCCTATTTTCGTCTGCCAGAGTGATCTGACAGTCAAAAATGTAGATGCAATAAGAAGCGAGGTAAAAAAAAGCGGGGCAAAAGCTACTGTCATTTTTGGGAAAAAGGCAGGTTTCTTCTCAGGAATATTTGACTCCCTCCAACCATCCTCTTTTTTGAATTTTTCCAAAGTTTTTTGTGAGGTCCAAAGGCCATGGCAGCGGGGACATCTATGTACTTGAACTTTGGCAGGCAGGCTGTCCGGAGCAAATTTTTCCAGCGAAATATGGTCCTGGGGACATAGTTTTTCTTTGAGTATATGGGGATGGTTATGGGGAATGACAGTGATTTTGGCTAGGCGTGAAACCTCATGATAGGGGATTTTATTTATTTCAAACGGGTCAAACCAGGTACCACCGCACCGTCCGCAGTGGTCCACTTCAAAGCGCTCGCCGGAAGCGGTGACTACTGATATTTTCTGTAATGTAGACTTACAGGATGGACAGAACATGTAACATTAAACATACAACATTTAACATATAACATTCAACAAAGAACATTAAACAGACCTGCCCGCAATCGCTTCCGCCAGTAACTGTGTAGCTGTGGGCGGATGCAGGCGGGTAACATGTAATATTAAACAGATAAAAGATAATCCTTCGACAAGCTCAGGACAAGCATATAACAGTGAACACTTTAACTTCTCTTAATTATCAATTTTCAATTAAACTATCAATTCCTAACCAACCAACGATCAACTAACATTCAACATTAAACAGATAACAGTTAACAGATAACATTAAACATTTAACATTAAACAGATAACTGATAACCAGTAACTTTCAACTAACTAACTAAGTAACCAACTAACTAAGTAACTAAGTAACTAAGTAACTAACTAGTCCCCCCTCTTATTAAAGTTAAGCCCCAGTACCTCAAGATCAAGTACATCTACACTGTTATCCAGGTTAAAGTCCGTATACTTGGTTGTGACTCTACCCAGGAACTCTGATACCAGTATGTCAAAGTCAGCGATGTTAATCCAGTTGTAACTAAAGGTATCAGTATCCCCAAGAAGAAGAGACTTACCAGATAACAGAGAAGAGGAAGGCTTAAGATCTCCACAGCTGGTATTCTCTATAGTACAGTCCAGGGTAGAACCTGAGACAAGAGACACATTGTTATATACCCTTCCTATAGAGGTAGTCAGCTTGACATAGACCTTGTAGGTACCACTACTTCCCAGATTAAAGGATATTCCACTACCCTTAGTCCTGTATATCCTATCTCCCTCACGTACTAAAGCTATACTACCTGTATACACCTTTGTCCCTGAACTGTTTACTATATCTACCTTTACCCTGTCTTGTGGTACTTCAGAAGTACCCATCCTGGGAATACCAACCTTAAAGGAGAGGGTAGTTGTCTGTGGGCCTGGGGTAACTGTCACTGTAGGGACAGGAGTAAGAGTAGGAGTAAGAGTAAAAGTAGGAGTAACAGAAGGTATTCTGGTGGGGGTGGGGGTGAGAGTGGGGGATGGAGAAGAAATAGGGGTTAAGGAAGGTACAGGAGTTTTAGTAGGATAAGGAGTTTTTGTCGGAGTGATCGTGTTAGTCGGAGCCGGAGTAAGAGTGGGTATGCCGGAGAGTTTATATTTAATGTTTAAATTCACGGTATTTTCGTCATGATCTATCTGCATTACCTCAAGATTATTGATTTGGTCTACGAAATTGTGTCCATCTGATAAATAAGAATCGATTGAATCAGAGATAAATTCATCATCTTCGCTTTTTGGAGTAGTATCGATCTTACAGGCACTGAAGTTATTATCCCCACATCCGGATATATTGTGAAGATGGATAAAAGCACCTTTAAGGAGCGGTCCTGTCCACCAGCCGTTTTCCCAGGCTGGCGTAAGATAATATCCTACATAATAATACTCATTGGTGTCTTCTTTTCTTATTTTTATCAAAACCGGTTTGCCTGTATTTGTGTTTTCGGTGTTCATGACGGAAAGGGCTATTTGCCTGTTATAATTATCCTGGTTTATTTCTATGGTATTTCTATCCGGTATCCACCCAAGTAGAAGTCTATGTACACTGTTTATCTGGGTGAGTTGAGCAGATGATATCCAACCTCCCCCCATGATGTCTGAGTAGTCTCTGTCAAAATAGGTTGTATTACACCTGTCATAGCTGTCAATAGCTTTGTCCCCACAGTCTATTCCCCTGGCATGATATAAGCCCAGATTATGTCCCAGTTCATGTTTGAACACGTTTTTCCCGGAATATTGTGCATCTGGTGAAGAATAACGACTGTCAAACAAATGCAGATTTATAAAACTTTGTTTACCACCGATATATGCGTAGCCTGCGGCGCAGCTGTCGTCATACGATTGATAAGCGAGAATATAAGAGACTAAATCATAATTATCATAATTAAAATTACTTATACTTTTGGTGTAATTGTTTATCAGGTTAGCGATTTCCTGAAGATGCGGAAGCGGACAACCGGCATATTCACTGGTAAGGCCGACGTCAGCTGTGTCATACCAACCGAAAACATCTCCGCTTAAGCTGAACTGGTTAAATGAGTTTTCTTTATACCAATTGCTTATAGAATCAGGGCTGGCGGAAACCAGGTCATTTACTTGGTTGACAGTTTCAAGGGGTACCCGGTCGTCTTGATTGGTTATCAGAATGACTGCCAGTTTTTTATTGCCTATGGAATTCAGAGTTCCGAAAGACTGGAGTGAAGGGAAACTTTTTTCCAAGTTCGATAGTATAATTTGGTTGTTTGCGATCTTTCCGTCAACCGTAATTCGTCGACCGCTTTGCAGGGATGTTGGCTTTGAAGATGGAAAAATCAGTTCATATTTCTTTCCGTCAAGTGTACTGACAATAAAATACTTATTGATACTTGGCTGTTTTTTTGTTTCTTCTATGTGGAGGATTTCTAAGACACCGGTGTAATTTGGTTCAGGATTATTCGCTTTCATAGAAAGTGATTGTTTGTGAGAATTGATAAAGCTACTAAGTGTTAAGATAATAATAATCAGGAAAATAAAAAAAAGAAGAGAAATGATGGATATTAATTTCCGATCAGTAGGTTGTGTGTGACAAGCATTATTTATTAGAAACCTGGGGATATTGTTTTTGCCTTTGAAAGACTCCATATAATAATTAAAAAAAGTGAAGAGCTGCTTCTTTTTTAGAATATTCCTTAAAGAAATCCCGAATCGGACTTGGGGAGTCTTCACTTAATCATCTGGTTAGCTTTGATTGTCTCCACTATCTTTTGGGAAAAGAGAAGTTTGCCTTCATCGGACGGATGCAGGTGGTCGCCCTGGTTTATATATTTCCCATACCCGTTTCCCTCGCTGTCTATAGAAGGGTGGTATGAGTCTGCAAGCGGATATCCCTGGGATGTGGCAAAGTTAATCATGTTCTGGAGGTAGGCTTTTGTGATGATGGCTGACTGCCATTTGAGGTCCAGGTTCCAGTTAAGCTTTCCATCCCCGAAGGTTTTGGTATCAGGACCGATGGTGACAGCCAGGATAATCTTGGTGTTGGGAGATTTTTCTTTGACTGTATCTATAATTCTGGCTATAGTAATCCACTGGTGGTCCAGGTCGGAAAGCTGTCCTCCCCAATGGTTGTATGCAAAAGATTCGACGACCAGGATATCCGGCTTGTACGAAAGGAGAGGAGGGTAGCTTTTCCCCAGGTATGTTGTAGTATTGGTCAGTCTTTTAAGTCCGCTTTCCATATCTGTTGATCCCTGGCCGTAGTTAAGAAGCGCAAAGGAGTATTTGGGATATTCCTTCCGGAGGAGACTTTTTAAGTGAGGCAAGTCGTTTCCCAGAGTGTCCACCATGGAATCACCCAGAACAGCTATCGTGTAGGTGGTTTGTATGGGATTTTCGTTTATATCTCCCGTGTAATTGGCAGAATACGTTAGTTTGGACGAAAGGGATTGATTATTTTGGTCGGTTTGGGGTTTTAGAACGCTATGAACCTGGGCTATCAAAGTCGGAATTGGAATATAAGGCGTTGGGGGTAGGTTTTCTGCAAGCGGAGGAGTAGGTGTAGGATAATAGCCAAGATTTTCTGATAGTAGGTTTTTTTGATTCGGTATCTGGTTTTGGGTCAGTAGTGTTTTCGAGCGGTTATCCTGAAAATCCTTCATCGATTCTTTGTAAGACTGGTCCAGTTTGGCGAGAAGCTCTTTGATTTGTAGAGCTTTGGTTTGCGGATCGGGAGAAAGATTGTCTGAATAAGCGATCAAAGAAGTAGTAGTACTCACCTGAGATGCAAGTGTTTCAGCAGGATTTTTGTTAGCCAGGATATCACCAAAAGTGAAGGATGGTTGCTCCGCATTTTCTTCTTTTGCGATAAATTTTACGGTTGTATTCTTATTCTCCGGATTGGGTTTAGTCGAAAGAAAGGATAGCGTAGAAATGGACTCAAGATATTTTCCCAGAGCAGTTTTTATTTTTTGCGGGAAGTTCAGGATGCCGGTATTATTTTTTACGTTCGGGGTAATCATTTTTGGTGTTTCAATATATTCGGAGCTGTATTCGGAATTGTCTTGGGGGATGGGACGGATTAAATCCTGTGCGAGAACCTGGTTTAACGGGGCAGCAAAAATTAGAAAAAGAATCAACCAAAAACAAATAATCCGGACAGGACTTAGCATGTTAAATTCAGTATAAAGAAGTCACGGGAAAAATGTCAAAGAGGAAAATAGGGGATAGATAGAAAGTAAAATACAAATCCAAAATCCGAATATCGAAATACGAAATAATATCAAAATCCAAATGGTCAAAATATAAAATATTCTAGTAGAAATAATCTTACATTCTTATTACGTTTTGAGCATTTGATATTTAGTAATTAGAATTTGTTTTGATATTCGTGCTTCGGATTTCGAGTTTTGAATTTATATTCTGTTCCACCTAAAACCATTTTGCCTTTTGCCTTTTGCTTTTATTTACTACATTCCCTCCAAAGTCCTCTGCCGTTTTCTCTTGCCTCTTTCTCCTTTTGGGCAAAGGTTGTGGCATATTTCATATCCGGAGGGATAGTCTCGGTTTTGGCGAAACCCTGTTCCACCAGGAATTCGTTTATTAAGATGTCGTCAATCCAGACATAGCGCAGTATTCTGTCGTATTTATCCTTGTCGTTTGTATCCTTTTCCAGCTCGACAGTCTGGCCTTCGACCAGCTCTTTGTTTACTTTGGCGGCCTGAGTGGCAAAACATTCCGCCTCTTTTTCTTTGGTACTAAGTTCCGGAGTATTTATTCCTATATAGCGGACTCGTCTATTATCCGTAAGCTCAACAGTATCACCGTCAACCACACGCAGGACTTTTGCTTTTTCCCTATTTGTTACGGTAGGAGTTATATTATTTTGCCCGGATTCAAACGAAGTAGGATAAGGCGGTGACTTATTTGCTTTCGAAAACAGGTTGTTAAGAAACTGCGGTTTATATATATTGAGGTTTACTAATATTACTCCGGAAATGACAAGCAGTATCCCGATTACCTGGTGTAATCTGATTTTTTCCTTCAGGATTATCACAGAAAGGATAACGGTGATTACCACAGAAGTATTGGAAAGAGGGACGATGACGGAGGCGAGTCCTTTTTCCAGGGCGGTAAAATAGGCAATATTGCCGATGTTAAACAGAATGATGCCCAAAACCGAGTAAATCAAACCCGGTCCGATTTTAATAGTCAGAGGTTTTTTGGATCGGTAAAAAGGTTTCCATAAAATAATAACGGTTATTTGGGCGAGAGAAAGCAGCATCAGGAAAGTAGCATGGTTTATTTGCCCAAGTGATATTTTCTCAAGATAGCCGGATATACCGTATCCCAGAGAAACAAGAATAGCCAGGAAAGCCCATTTTTCAGGTTTTAATTTGATATTGCCTGAGATGGAGAGAGTGATGACACCCGTTAAAGTGAGCAAAATTCCCATAGATGAAACCAGATTCAGTTTTTCACCCAGGAAAAGTAAGGCAAGGACAACAGTGATAATTGGGTTAGAAGAAATAATTGGTGAGATGAGACCGATATTGCCGAGAGTAATAACATAATAATTTAAGGCATAAATGACCGATACAAATAAAGTTGCCAGGATCGGAAAAAAGGAGATTAAAAGCAGGTTGCCTCCATTTAAAGCTCCATAAATCATCCAAAGGGGGAAAGCGATAAAGACAGCATCCAATGCATATACCTGCCAAGGGCTAAGATGGGACAATCCTTTTTTTACAAGGATATTACCGATACCCCAGGAGAATAAGATTATGGTTAAGTAGATAAGCATTTAACATTTAATCCTTCGACAAGCTCAGGACAAGCAGATAACAATAAACAACTCCCAACTATTAACTATCTAATAAACCATCAACAAATAACTGATTTATTCGGAGATAATCCTTATTTTCGCATTGTCAAGATATGCCTGGTACTGCATGCCGCTTTTAAGCTGTACTCGGTAGAGCTTGCTGCCCGTCTCCAGTGTGATTTTGTCGGAGGTTATTGTTTGCGACTCGCGTCCGTTCATAATTACATGGCTTCCCCAAACCATATGTCCGTCAGTTACATCATATAACCTAGCTTCAATTTGACCGTTTTGGGTGGGATTTCGCAGTGAAGCGATAAAATATGCCTCCTTGATATTCCGGTAATTACCCGGATCTATCATGGTTTCTGTGGCGGTTATGTCTTCCCAATCAGACTTCGTGGTATTGCCGCTTCCCAGGGGAATGTAGTATTCAGATGGTTTTGAAATCATAGCTTGTGATTGGGATAAAGCTGATAATTCTTGATCTGTAGCTCCGATTCTGTCAGTAGCCTGGGTAGCATCTTTTATCACTGCAAGACAGCTTAGCGGACAGGTAAGGTCCTTTGTCCCGGGGATGTTATCCTGTTGTAATGGTGTCGCAGTAGGGTTGGGTTTGACTGCTGTTGAGATGTCAGACAATCGGATAACAGATTGGGGTGAGAAAATTTGAAGGTCCAGGATAAAAAGATTAATAGAAACAAGAATAAGCAGGAAAATGATAATCAGGTGTGAATGAAGGCTTTGTTGCATAAACTAAAGATAGTTTACAGTTAATGGTTCATGGTCGGTAGTTCATTGTTAATGGTTCATTGTTAATAGTAGTTATACCCATCTTACTCAGGTTTGCAACTTAATTAGTTGCAATAGCTGATTAGATGGGGCTATGCTGGAAAAACTTATTTCAAACCTGAGTTTTTTCAGTATACCAACTGCCAACTAACTAATTAACAAACCAACCAAGTAACTAACTAACCAAGTAATTATCAATTAAATAATATTTCAAAACGTTGCCGGTACATCCGTAGGATTCAACCCGGGACCCGGATTGTTTAGTGGATACTGGAGGTTTGGTTCTGCCACAGGTTGATTATTAGAGTTAGGGGGAGGCGCCTGGGTAGTTTTCGGGAATTGAGCATTCGGTGGCATCGGCGGACGATTCTGATTGTCAAATGGGGGCGGTGTCAATCTGTCTTTTTCAGAAACAGGGGAAGGTGAAAGAAGAGGCTTTTTCTCCGGAAAACCCGGGCATTCTTTGGGATGCTTCTCACAGTAGGCTTTGCATTCGCCTTCTGTCTTGCAGCCTCCGGGACCTAAAAATGTGCCTGTTTGCGTTTTGTTTGATAGAGAACCTAGAGAAGCTTGAGGAGATGGTTGTGGCGCATTTGCGCTATTTGGTTGCGATTTCTTGTCTACGAAACCCGGACAGTCTTTGGGATGTTTCTGGCAATACTCCAGACATGCCTTGTCAGAAGTACAACCGCCCGGACCCGGATGCTCTGCATCCAGCTGTTGTTTGGTAGGGGGTGTACCGCTTATAACAGGTTGCATCATATTGGAAGGTTGGGGAATTTGAGGACCAACGTTATGCTTTCTCCACATTTGCATGCATTTCTCCTTGTTTTCCTTCTTTGTACAAAATTTAGCACATGTATCTTGTGTATCACAGCCAAGTTCTGTTTTTGCCTCTTCAAGCAACTTTCTCATCTCTTCCATGTTTTGTTCCCGTTTCTCGATCTCTTCTTTTTTGACTAGGCCGTATTTCTGGGCTACCTCGAAGCATTTCTCACGGTTAACCGGCTGGTCGCAGAAGTTTTTGCAGGAACTTGCACCGTCACAACCAAGTTCACCTTCCATTTGCTGTATTACTTCTTGAGATGGGCCTTGCTGGCCTTCACCAGGCGGAGATCCCAAATTGTATTTCTTAGAAAAATTGAAACATTTTTCTCTATTTTCTGTTTTATCGCAAAAACTCATACAGGCTTCTTTGGTCTCACACCCAAGTTCTGTTTTCGCGGCTTCCACTATCTTAGTTTCGTCAACATTTTCTTTGATAGGTTTATTTTTTACCAGTCCTTTGTCTCGGGCATAACTTGCACATGCCTGTTGGTTATCCGGCTGGCTGCAATAGATAAAACAATCCTGTGCCGTATTGCAATTCCCCAGTTCCAAAATAGGATAGTTTATATTAATATCCGTTTCCCCAAGAACATCCGGATTCATCACATATTTTCCGTAAGACCAACAGGCAGGGGTATTTTGGGGGATTTGGCAGTAAAGTGAGCATTCTTTAGCATCACGGCAGTAATTCAGCTCAGAGATGGGGTAATTGTAATATTGAGCATGAGTTGATTGGGGATAAAAAAAGAAAAAAAGAAATAAGAATATAGAAATCCGAAATCCGAAACACGAAATTCTAAACAAATTCGAATGACAGAAATTCAAATAATCAAAACAAAAATGTTTTGAATTTTGGAAATTAGAATTTTGATATTGTTTAGTATTTCGATATTCGAGTTTCTTATTTCTCATTTCATCTCCTCAAACGGATTCTGGTAAGGCGCGCTGGCAGCCGCTGCTGATTCGGTGGCATCAGTAAAAGGATTTTCATATGTGCCAAAAGGATTGGATAGGATAGCTGTAGGACTGGCAAAAGGATTATCTAGTGCAATTGTAGGACTGGCAAAAGGATTCATGTCCGGCGTAGGCGAAGGAGAGGGTTGAGCTGTAGGTGCTTGAACTAGGGGAGGAGGAAGTATAGGAGTAGGCATGACAGTAGGAGTTTGCAGGAAACCAGCCGGAAGATACGAAGCAAGGAATGGGAATTGTTCAACAATAGCATTTTTAAAGAAATAGACTGACCCGATAGAGGCTCCGGTAACGATAATAAGGATAACAGTGATTGCCATGATGGGAAATTTCCTTTTTTGTGGCAGTGAGGCAAAGGTTTCGGATATAGACGGTGCTTGGGTGTTTATAACCGGTACAGTAAGAGTATGTTCAGGTAATCTGGTAGAAGTATCCTCATGCGTGGGAAGATTATTTGCATCATTTGACGGAAAACCGGGTGTATAATTCGGGGTTACAGATGAAACTTCAGTTGCCTGGTAAGAGGGAATTTCGGCGCTGCTCGGGGCAGATGACGGGATGTTGGGGATATAAGGTGAACTTTCGGTGTTTAGAGTATCCTGACCGACTGGGTTGGAAGGCGGTTGATTTGTATTATTTATCGCAGGAACAGGATTATTTGCGGGGTCGATATTTGAAATTGGGATTGATGGTATGACCGGAGCAGAAATATCTGAGGCGATGGGTGTAGGTTCAGGATTCTCAGCAGAATTATTCGGAGGATTTAAAGGGGAGTTAGGATTTACATCCGGATTCGTTGGCGGTGTTTTATTCAGATCATTTACAACCGGATTGGGAGTTGGGTTGATAGGAGGAGGTGTTTGACCGTTAACAGCAGTATTGTTGTTTTGATTTATGGTTTGCGGACTATCTTGATTGTCTGGTTTTTGGGCAGGGTCCATAATTTAAGGCTAAAACATATAATATTAAATGTCAACTGTTGTACAGTATCAGGGTTTCGTTTACATCCGCGAAAAATGGATGCACTGATTTATTAATAATAAAATCTTCAATCTTCTGCTGTGGCGTAAGCTTGTTCATTCCGATACCACCATGCCTACGCTTGGTATTGTAGGGTAAGTGATGATTTTAGCCACTAAAATCGGTCACTTTTTTCAACAACCTCTCTCTTTGTTTTTCGATTGTTAAACTTCGATAATTATACCTCCAAACATATTCTCCGAGAAAGAGGGAAATAT
>Ga0210044_10008645_pt1 | contig 12625 bp, 13 predicted proteins | sample CryGey13umfilter_2_FD_183959 | JGI IMG/M metagenome (GOLD analysis project Ga0210044, IMG submission 183959) | Groundwater microbial communities from aquifer in Utah, USA - Crystal Geyser 4/9/14 3 um filter (SPAdes) (version 2) | ecosystem: Environmental > Aquatic > Deep subsurface >... | reverse complement strand
GGGACCCCGGCACTACTACGACGTGGCGCGGTCTGGAACGTCTGTCCGCCATGGTCGAAGGGTGGCAACTCTACCAGACCATGCACCCCGCCCGCGCCAGCCCTTGATGTGCGGTGTCAGGTGTGGGGAAGAGTCAGCCCCCGCCGGGGGGGAGAGGGCGCGAACCCAAAGGGTTCGAGGGTGAGGGGGTGTTTTCACCCGTAACGAGTATAACCAGATATCAGGTGGTAGAGTGGGGTACGGGTAGGAACGAAGAGAGTTTGCCGTTCACCGCTCGGACGATTCTTTCGGCTCCGCGCTCTCCGTTTCTGAGTCTTCCCCTTTCTTGACGCCTGCCTTGAACTCGCTGACGCCCTGCCCCATGGCGCGGAACAGCTCGGGTACTTTCTTAGCCCCAAAAAGGAGCAGGATGATCACCAGAACGACGATCAGTTCCGGAATTCCAAATGGTCCCATCGTTTTCCTCCTTCACCGCACTTGCATGTTGCGGCGCAATGTGACGCGGTTTCTTCCGTTTTCCTTGGAGTAGTAGAGTGCGTCGTCTGCAGCCTTCACCAGAGACTCCTCCGTCGAACTGTCCTCCGGCATATTCCCAACTCCCAGGCTGATGGTAACGCTCAGATTGGGGTGTTCGCTGTTGCCCCAAACGCTGATCGACTCAACGATTTCACGCAGACGTTCTGCGGTTCCCGTAGCTCGATCACTGTCACAGTCGGGTGACACGATCACAAACTCCTCGCCGCCGTACCGCGCCACGAAGTCTGTCTCCCGGACATTCTCCTTGAGAGTGATTGCCAATGACTTGAGGACTTCGTCGCCGACCGCGTGTCCGTATGTGTCGTTGAAGGTTTTGAAGTGGTCGATGTCCAGCATGATTACAGAGAGGGGAAGGTTGTACCGCCTGGCTTTGAGCGCTTCCTCTCGAATGCGCGTGTCGAAGCACCGCCGGTTGGCGACGCCCGTCAGTCCGTCCGTCACGGACATTTGTTCCATTCTTTCGTACAGTCGCGCCTTTTCAATGGCGATCCCTGTCTCTGCAGCGATGAGTGACAGGAACTCGAGGTCTCCGTCGGAGAAGTTCTCATCGTGCTCCTTGTCCTCAACGGTCATGACCCCGATAGTCTTCAGCTCGATCTTGAGGGGAGCGCAGATCATTGCAGGTTTGGGGGACGACTGTGAGAGCGACTGGTACCGTCCCGGCAGTTGCTTTGCCGCCTGAATTGCACGCGGTATGCCCGTTGCCGCGACATACCCGATCACGCCTTCGCCCACAGGCAGTCGTCCGGTGCTGATCGGTTGTCCGTCGCGCGCAAGCGCCCGTTCCACGTACAACTCCATTGCCTCTTCATCCACCAGCATGACAAACCCGCTCTTAGCTCCGAAGTAAGTCATCGTCTGGTCGAGGGTCTCATCGAGGACAGCAGCGAGGTCGTTCGAACCGGAGATTGTTCTGAAGAGATCGCCGAGGAATTTCGTTCTCCCGAAACGCTCGGACAGCTCCTTCTTTTGACGTTGAGCGGAGATGGATTCGGATCGTGCCTTGTGTACCGTGCTCTCAGCTTCTCTCGCCTTTTTGGTAAGCTCAAATACCAGCAGCGCGAAGATGAACGATGCGAGAATCGACAACGCAACGAGTCCGCCAATGACCATGTAGCGGATCGTTAAGGAGGGCACAAAGAACCCCACGCCGCCCAGCGCCACGGCGATGAGTGAAAAAATGATGGCAAGATTCTGTGCTCGTTGCTGATGCCCTGGCATGAAATTGTCCTGTTACCTCACTCGCCCTGGGATTGATCTTTTCGCTCGCATCTTGACGGTATTGCGTTATTCCGATATATTATCTGGGCTACTCACGTGGTGCCGAAGTGGCGGAACTGGCAGACGCGCTAGGTTCAGGGCTTAGTGGCCGTAAGGTCGTGTCGGTTCGAATCCGACCTTCGGCACCATTTTTTTCACCCCGGCGCTGCTCTCACCTTAACGCATCTGCAATTCGCTGCATCGCTTCCCGTAGTCGTTCATCCGGGTAGGTGAGGGAGATGCGGAAGTAGCCTTCCCCCGCTTCTCCATAGCCTCTTCCGGGAGTCACAACAACACCGGACTTGTCCAGCAACTCGCTGGCAAAGCTCCCGGAGTTGGCGTACCCATCGGGAACAGGGGCCCACACATAGAACGTTGCCCGGGGCTTCTCAATGTTCCATCCAAGTCCGTTGAGAGTGTCCACGACCAGGTCGCGCCGACGTTGGTAGATTGCGTTCATCTGTTGGACGAAGGTATCCTGCTCCCTCAGTGCCTTTACTCCTGCGAACTGAATGGCGCGCAGGATGCCGGAGTCGGTGTTCTCTTTGACAAGGTTGAGGGCGGACAGAGCTTCCGCGTTCCCGACCGCGTATGCAATTCTCCACCCGGTCATGTTGTAGGGCTTGGAGAGGGAATTCAGCTCGATGGTTACGTCCTTCGCTCCTTCCACCTGCAGCAGGCTGGGTGACTGGTAACCGTCGAACGTGTTCTCGCTGTAAGGAGAGTCATGGCAGATGAGGATGTCGTGCTTCCTCGCGAATTCGACTGCGCGCCGGAAGAACTCCAGGTGAGCGACTGCGGTTGTCGGATTGTTCGGGTAGCAGAGCCACATCAGTTTTGCGCTTGCGGCTACTTTGGCGGGGATGGCATCGAAGTCTGGCTGGTATCCGTTCTGTTGGTACAAAGGCATGAAGTGGGATTCCCCACCGGCGAATAAAGTGCCCACATTGTAGACCGGATAGCCCGGTTGAGGCACCAGAGCGATGTCGCCTGGATCGATGAACGCCCAGGGGATATGGGCGATACCGTCCTTGGACCCCATCAGGGCGAGAACCTCTTTCCCGGGATCCAGCTCGACCCCGAAACGTTTCTGGTACCACTCCGCAACGGCGATGGGAAACTCCCTGACGGGAACGTCTCCGCCATACCGGTGGCGGTTCGCATCTTCGGGATCGCGGATGGCGCGAATCAACTCGCCGATGACCGGGTCCGGTGTCGGCTGGTCCGGGTCGCCGATGCCAAGGGAGATAACATCCTTACCCTCGGCGCGCGCCTTCGCGATCTTTCTGCCAATTTCTGCGAAGAGATAGGGGGGGATTTTGTCCAGTCGTTTGGCTCTCTGCAACTTCTACCACAACCTCTCGAGTATGGGCCGCAACGGCATTCACCTTCTGACGGCCGACGGTCCACGCGTTCTATCCGACCGTAGCGCCGTCAAAGACCTCTGTCGCCGGCCCGGTCATCGCGACATGATTGTCTTCTCTCCAGTCAATCTCCAGGGCGCCGCCCGGAAGGTGAACGGTAGCGCGACGGTCGGTTTTGCCGTTGAGGACTGCTGCTATCAGGGCGGCGCACGCTCCCGTGCCGCAGGCAAGCGTAACTCCCGCGCCGCGCTCCCACACCCTCATGCGAATCGAGGAGCGAGAAAGCACCTGAACAAAATGCACGTTCGTCTTCTCCGGAAACAGAGTATGACGTTCGACCTTGGCGCCCACGTCGGCAAGCGGTATCCGCGACACGTCCTCCACGAAAATCACGCAGTGCGGGTTGCCCATCGACACAGCGGTGAAGCGATGCTCGATTCCATCGACGACCAGAGGCCAGTTGACGACATTCTCCGAGTCGTCACCCACGATGGGAATCTGTGACCCGCGCAGACGGGGTTCCCCCATGTCGACTTTGACGGCCTCCACCAAACCGTTGCGCAGATTGAGTGTCAGAGACTGGATGCCGGCCAGTGTCTCCACTCGAAGAGGGTTCTGGCGCGACAGAGATCGGTCGTGCACATATTTCCCGAAGCACCGAATGCCGTTACCGCACATCTCCGCTTCGCTACCATCCGGATTGAATATGCGCATACGGTAGTCGGCGACTTCTGAAGGCAGAACGAAGATGAGTCCATCTGCTCCAACGCCAAAATGTCGGTCACACCATCGTTCCGCCAGTTGGGAGTATTGATCTTCCGCGAGTTCTTCAGCCACGGGGTCCACGACTGCGAAGTCGTTTCCCAGTCCGTGCATCTTCACGAAACGCATTTGAGGTCACCTTGTTGGACGTGCGCCCTACTCTGAGGACTGTTGCTGTTTGTGGTTCACATTAAGCTGCAATTCAGCAGGATCCTTCGCAGGGAGGATGCACGTGATGCCATGCTTGTAGATCAGTTGGCGCTTCCCGCCGGACTCGATCAGTATGGTGAAGTTGTCGAAGCTCTTCACCGTACCCCGCAGTTGATTGCCGTCCATCAGATTGACGACGACACCGATCGATTCCTTACGGATGCTGTTTAGAAAAGCGTCCTGCAGATTCCCTTGTGAAAGCATGTGCTCCTCCGCTTTGATTGGTTGACTCATGGGTATTGTGTTTACCCCTCGTATATCCGTTTTACGCTGCCCGCCAGTTCTCCGAGAACATCTCCCGGTCGTTTGTCCGTCATCTCGATCCAGTGGATGCGAATGTCTCGACGGAACCAGGTCCACTGCCGTTTGGCGAATCGGCGCGTATCGCGCTTCCATTCATTCACCTCAGCATCAAGGTCAGTTCCATACGTCAGGTGAGTCAGCGCCTGTCGATACCCAAGCCCCTGCATCGAGGTCATTCCCCGGTGACATCCCCGCTCCACCAACCCACGAACTTCATCCAGTAAGTGAGCGGCCAGCATCTCATCCACGCGTCGCTCGATGCGTTCGTAGAGTTGATCCCGATGACGAGTCAGTCCCAGGATGACGGAATTATATCGACTGCATGGGGATCGGTCAAGGCTTTGCGCATTCTCGGAGCCCTGCATTGCGGAACCAAAGGACGACGCGGGTCGGTTGGTAGCGTGGTAAATCTCCAACGCGCGAATGACACGCTTCACGTCATTAGGGTGAATGCGCCCCGCACTAACTGCATCTACCTCGCTTAATTGGTTGTGCAGCGAACCAACACCATCGCGCCGTGCCTGTTCCCGCAGGGATTCCCGCAGGGCGGGGTTTGGGGGAGCGTCCGGAAGAAGCAACCCATCTACGACAGCCTGCACGTAGAAACCCGTTCCCCCGACCAGCATCGGGAGTTTGCCGCGCGCGTGGACGTCCGCGATGCACCTCGTTGCTTCCTCAGCGTATCGGGCGACGCTGTAGTCTTCGTCGGGGTCCACCACGTCGATCATATGGTGCGGCACCCGTAACCGCTCCTCCGCCGTCGGTTTGGCTGTCCCGATATCCATCCCGCGGTACACCTGCATGGAATCGGCGGAGACGATCTCTCCACCAAGTTCCTCCGCCATCTGAAGAGATAACTCGGTCTTGCCCACGGCTGTGGGACCAACGAGAACGACCAGGGGTAGCTTGTTTGACGGCATGGTGTGGTGTCAGTGGGTGGGAGCCGTATCTCCGGGTTGTGCGACTTGTATGGGTTGTCCGCCGCTCTTGCTCGTGAGAAAAGTGCGGATCTTGCTGTAACCGCTGACCCATCCCCCGTATGCTCGCATCCGATACCGCCAGTACCACTGCCGACCGGCTGGGAGGGGCGTGGGAGCGCAGGTCGGCGTGTCAATTGTGTAGCTTACCGTGAGTCCCTCCGAGAATCGGGGAGAGTCGGAGAGCTGCAGCTCGTAGACGGATGCCGCCGGTTCATTCGGCCACGCCATCGTCAAACTGACCGGGTCCACTGTTGCTCCGTTCCCCGGTCTGAAGAAATGCGGTCTGTCCGTCTCCAGCATTCGCACCGATCGTCGAGCCATCTTCGGGTTGCGGGACCCGAAGTGCAACAGTCCGTAGACACTCGTGTCGAGCTGTCCTCGTCTGCCAAACGGCGTCCAACTCGACATTTCCGTTGCTTCGTCCCGTGAGGTATCGCTCCTGAGAACTCGGACAAACCATGCACCCGGGATGATCCCGCCGAATGCGCCGACGGCGAGGAACGGGATCGCCATCTCCACGGTCCACCCGGTTTCGGTCTCGCGTGTGGCTGCTTCCCAGTCCGGGGACGCGTTCCAGAACTCATCCTTTTGCCGCGCGTCCATGCGACTGCCCGCAGCGTTCACGCGGAATCGGTAGTCGTTGCCGAGGCGACCGTCGGCGACGACCTGCACTTCCATCCAGTCTTCGGATGCCGTCTGGTCTCTCTCCCGCATCTCCGTGACCAGTTCCCCATCCCGGCAGAGAACCCCCAGGTAGAGGCTCCTTGTGTCGTGGCACACAACCCACACCGTCATCGCCTGCGGGTTCTCATTCTGTAAGTTCACGAACTCTCCTGCTACGTCGGAGGTCTGCCAAGCTGAATCGTCGAGGTGTGCGTCGATGATGGGAGGGCTTTCCACCGCGCGCGATACCATTTCCTTGGACAGTGGGCTGAACCTTGCCGCGGGTGGTCCGCTGTCACCTTTGCAGCCGGATACTATCGCAACATACACCAGAGTAGCGAGCGGGGCAAGTCGGTATCTCATATTGGGTTGGCAGACTCCTCACAGAACAAGCTCATCTATTAGTACAACAATTGTGGGTGGGTGGTCAATCCAGACTTCAGCGTGGGCACCGCGCGTGTACCCTAACCAGACTTGACGGCTGCTCGTTCCGGTGAGAAACTCGAAGGCAGATGGTTCGCGAGGCGTTTGATCGCGAGCGTGCCGGATTCCAGACTGTGAAATGGAGGGAGCAAGATGACTTGGTGCTTGAGGTGGATGGTTTCCCTGAGTTTGATGGCGCTGCTGACGGGGTGTGCGCCAAAGAAATCGTCGGAGGAGCCTGCTTCGGAGACGACGGGACAGACGGAGGGAAAGGCGAGTTCGGCTCCCGCGCCGACTCCGGTCCCCATGCCTTCTGTGCAGCCTGCGTCCCCGACCTTCAGCCCCTCAAAGATCGCGGCGCCAGCGACACGAGCCGCGGGGAAGGCGGGGCAGGAACCCGCCTCTGACGCAGGAGAATAACTGCTGGTAGCTGACGGACGAGGATGACTGAGCGTAATGGCGGACAGGAATGTCCGCCCTCCCGGTTCCCTTCACGCCCGCGCCTGAATGTGATATATTGGCGTGCGTGGCCGAGATGAGCGTCTGCGCCGCGTCCGTCCCCATGTGTTGACCGTTCCCATCACCTTGATGATGCATGAACAATCTCGCGTGCGTGGGCGCGCGTGCGGTTTCTATTGCCGCGACTTTCGTTAAAAAAAAGAACAGAAAGGACATTTCCCGACCGTGAAGGAAATCGATGTTCCACCGAAACTGAACCCCGAAGTCCTCTCCTTTGGGGAGATCCCAAAATGTGCTTACAATCGCACACTCCGACAAGAGATTGAGCAAGGCCGGCTGGACGCAGAGGCAGCCATCGCCCTCTTGGAGGTGATGCACTACATTCGCGCCTTTGAGACGATGATCTTTGAGCTGAAGTCCGGCAAGTTCGTGCCGGTGGAAGGTTTTGAGTACATCGGAGCGACGCACCTGTCCGTCGGGCAGGAGGGAGTCGCGGCTGGCGCCCTGTGCGCGCTGAGGGGTGACGACTACATCACCAGCACCCATCGTGGACACGGCCACTCCATTGCCAAAGGCTGTTTCGCCATGCGTGAGATGGACGTTCCCACCCTTAACCGCTTTCTGGATCGTCCCGAGAATTCGGGCGGCGAACGCGGCGCGTTGTACCGGGAAGCCCTCCACGTTCACCTGTACAAGACGGCAGCGGAGTTGTTTGGGAAGGAAGATGGCTACTGCCGAGGACGCGGTGGCAGCATGCACATCGCCGATTTCAACGTGGGACACCTGGGAGCGAACGCCATTGTCGGTGGGAGTTCGGCGATGGCAGTGGGCGCTGCGGTCGGCGCACAGAAGCTGGGCACGGAAAAGGTGACACTTTGTCTCGTCGGTGACGGCGCATCTAACAACGGCATCTTCCACGAAGCGTGCAACTTCGCCGCACAGGATCAGTTCGAGAACGGCTGCCCCGTGATCTTCCTGATCGAGAACAATCAGTATGGCATGACGGGGCAGTCGGTCGGTGAGGTCACCGGTGTCGATTACCTGGCGCGCCGGGGAGCAGGCTACAATGAACAGATGATGCACGCGGAAGTGCTGGACGGGATGAACCCGCTTTCGGTGTGGGATGGGATCGGCCGCGGCGCTGAGCTGTGCCGTCAGGGGAAAGGCCCCGTCCTGTTCGAGGCGCTCACCTACAGGTACTTCGGTCACTCGCTCAGCGACAAGCGCACGACCTACCGCACGGCGGACGAGGAAGAATCATGGAAGAACGTGGACTCCATCAAGCAGTTCAGCGAACAACTCATTGCCACTGGCGTGCTGACTCAAGAGGGAGTCGACGCCATGGAACGGAGATGCACGGAAGAAGTCGAGCAAGCCGGTCGGGAAGCTGCGCTGAGCGCCGATCCTATCATCGAGCAGATCACGGAAGGCCTCCTGTCGGACACCGTGTGTGATAAAGTTCCCGCTGAGTTTGCCAACGTAACCACGCTGAAGGAACCTCGCCAGATCCGCCGCGACAAGGACGGGAAAATCATGTATCGCCATGCGGTGGCCGAGGCGATCACCGAAGAGATGCTGCGCGACCGCCGTGTCATATTCTACGGCGAAGACGTGGCGGATTATGGCGGCGCCTTTCAGGCGACCGTCGGACTGCTGGAAGTCTTCGGACGTGATCGTGTCTTCAATGCGCCCATCTCCGAAGCCTGCATTGTCGGTACGGCAGCCGGAGCGGCGATGGTGGGAATGCGCCCCGTTTGTGAGATTATGTATATCGACTTCATGCCGATGACCATGGATCAAACCGGCAATCAACTTGCGAAGAACCGGTTCATGTTCGGAGGCAAAGCACTCCTGCCGGTTGTGGTGCGCACGACCATCGGCGGCGGCAAGGGCTACGCAGGACAGCACTCGCAGAGTCTCGAAGCCGTTCTCACCATGTTCCCCGGACTGAAAGTGGTGGCGCCGTCAACGGCTTACGATGTGAAGGGACTGCTGAAGTCATCCATCCGGGACAACGACCCGGTGATCTTCATCGAGCACCAGAATCTCTATACGGAGAAGGACGTGGTTCCCGAAGAGGAGTACCTGATTCCGTTGGGCGAGGCGAGAATTCGGCGTGAGGGTAAAGACGTCACCATCGTGTCCTACTCGAAGATGATGGACGTCGCGCTGGAAGCAGCGGAGCAGTTGTCGGCAGAGCACGGAATCGAGGCGGAAGTGATCGACCCCCGCACGCTGATTCCTCTTGACGTGGGTGCCATCGTCAAGTCGGTGCAGAAGACGGGGCGCGTGGCGCTGGTTTGCCAGGCCCCGGAGACAGGATGTTTTGCTGAGCACATCTCCTATCAGATCCAGCTCAACGCTTTCTCTTCGTTAAAGGCTCCCGTCAAAATCGTGGCGGCGTATGACATACCGCCCCCTATGTCGCAGGTGCTGGAGAAGGAAAACCTACCGACCCCGCCGAAAGTGGTCAAAGCCGCGCTGGAGGTGTGTGGGAGGTTATAGGAACTCGACTCGGGATGTGTGCAAGCGATCATCCCTTCCCCCCAGTTGTGGTTGCAACTGATGGGAAGGTGCCATATTCAGATAGCTATCCTCGGAGGGAGGGAAAATGAGTTACCAGCGTTCCCGGTCTTGGCGTATGTCTTCCGGAGCAGCGGCCTGCTCGACGCTGCGTTGCCTCCCTCGGATTGCCCGCGCTTCACTGGCGACCTTTCTTCTGTTCACTGCTGTTGCTTTCTTTCATCCTGAGTTCTCCACGCGAGCTGACGCGGATGTCACGGAGAGGGAGCTTCAGCGCCTCTTCAGCACGGCGGCGAATCTCTTCTGGTCCGTGGAGCCGAAGTTGGGTGGCGAGGAGGCGAAGCCGGGTCTACCGCCGTTGCCTGCCGACCATCCCGATGTTCCCCGCTACCGCCGCGCCGCCGTCGTCGCCGAACACTACCTGACCACCGGACGGCAGGCGGGCCTGACCACCGGCGCTACTTCCGACATCCCCCATCCAACATCCCACATCTGGACCATGCTCTACCTCGCGGCGATGTCCTGGTCGCGCATCGGGGAACATGAGAAAGCCATTCAACATATAGACCGACTGCTGAAGGAATACCCCGATTACCGACGCCCCCGTGTCTACCGCATTTCCGACCGGTTCAGTCGCCCCGTGAAAGCCGGATTGTTGCACCTGCGCCTGTACCATCAACTGCAACTCCTTTCGTTTTCCCCGTCACCCGTTGCACCGCAACCTTTGGACATCTTGCGATCAACATCCGTGCAGGGCGCGGATGCACTCGCGGCTGTGCGAGAGTGGCAGGCCTTCATGAACACGCAGCCTGCGAAATTCGAGCCGCAACTGTACCGCGACCTGGAGTATCTTTTCCCCACTCCCGATCAACTCCGCTGCGTCGCGATTCCCCCGGTGGAAGACTTGGTCGCGCAACTGCACGACGACCTCCTCCCCGACGCTATTCGTCAGAGCGGCGCAAAGGCAGTGCGGGATTACTTGCGCGCACTGGCGGCCGAAGGATCGCCTTTCACCCGCTACGCATCACAGAAGCTCGCAGGGATTGATGCGGTCATTATTGCTCAAAATGCCTATTGACTCAACTCCTAATCACCTTTTCCTGGGGTGAAACCTTGTCGTTGGATGAGATTAGTGTAAGTTACTGTCTGTGTCGAGACACAGGCTTGCACCAGACGGTCAAAGATTTCCTTTTCCCGGAACCGACGGTTGCAACGATAACAGACCTCGGTTAGATAGCTGTTGAGATGCTTGTCCGCAACTCCTCGGTGAGTGCCCCCGATCACATCTTTGGCATTCGCGATAACCCGGTGCACCCAGGGCAGGAGGCGTCCGGCATCTTTCGGGTTACGGAGAACGACACGACAATGTGCCAGGTTCATCCGGCAAATGCGTACTTGGTTTCGTGGATACCGAGGATTCCTCCCCTTCGATACTCCGTACTCCTGTACTCGTAGCCCCGAATTCCAAAGCCGTGATACAATAGCGACGGAGACCATGCGATCTCCTTGCCCACAAGGACCTCCGCCATCTGTTTGGCCAAGCACACTGCTTCAGGATATGCCATCGCCATGGTTGTCTCCTTGACCCATCAGAGGCTCTTCCCCGCGTCATCTCGGTGCATCTGCATGATGCCATGCACAACATAACGCCATCGTGGAGCGGTGACGTCCCGAGCTTGTCGGGATGCTGCGATACCTGAGGGTCTCTGCCATCTTCTCATTTGGGGTAGGATCGCAGGATACAATGCCGGCGTCAAGATACACGACTATGGACCGTTGCGCAACAGGCGCGCGGGTGTCCCGTCTTGGCCAGGGAAGCGGGAGGAAAATAGCTGCTTCGGTGTGGCTTGGGGAATCAGTCGCCACATCTCTGGAAAGTGTTGCCGTCATTCCGCCCCGATGCTCGTCCCGATTGGATCGGGATTCGACATTCCGCAATCCCCCGATGGCGTCGGGGCAGGCTCCATCCGCATTTGGAGGGTGGGGGAGAAGAAAAGGAATGGTAGGGCGGCCTCGTTGCCTGCTGAGAATTGTCTCGGTAGCGGCAAGATCAGGGATGCGGTGCCATCTACCTACTCATTCTTTAGATATTCACGGCTCGGTGGAGCATTCGGATTGCCTATCGGAGCGCGTTCAACGCCCAGAATCTTAGATCCAGGAACAGTCTCTAATCCGTACCTGGGATTCAGCCTATAGAGTATTCCGCGGCGATCCGCATTATTTATGTATACAGTCTCACCTGCCTTTACAGTCCTGCCATCGGCCAAAATCACCTTATAGTATCTCGTATCTCTATGCGAGCTTACAGAACTTCCACAGTTTACATAATTGCTTCTGACGATAAGTGTTGCATTAGTGCGGGAATAATACGCTGTGACCCCGTCTATAGGCATCAGTGCTGCTTTGGTAACGGAGGTCCAAGACTTGCTCCAGACTGAGCCAACTGGATGGAACACGCCTTTGTCCACAATGCCGGCTTTGCCGGCGGAGTTCCATATTTGCACGTCTCTTCTTTTGACTTTGCCTCTTGAGTCAACCGGCGCCTTGAATAACACTGGGAAGCCCTGCAGATAAGTAAACGATAGCACAACTACATTCTTGCCCCTCGCGTTGACGACTAACTCCAAATCTCTGAACATCCTATGCGCACCGGTAACCTTCTTGCCGTCGAATGTAAGCACATGCTTGCCATCATCGCTAATCGCCTTCAATAATACCTGTCTTCCGTTTCTGCCTTGGTAATATGCGATGGATCCCTTCCGCCTTGATAGAGCGGGTGCAGACTTAGGGGTTACCGTTACTATTACCTTGGCGTATGTAGTTAGTTCGCCTTTTGTGCCAGCGGACAACGTCAGGCCGCCAAGCACAAATCCTCTGGCTGCCAGATGAGATCCGTCTCCCGATTGGGCTTGAGATGCTGGATCGACCGAGTGTGCCATGCGGGCCTTCTGATCGCTGTCGCTTGAAGCAGATAACATTTGCGGTTCTATTCTTGTCGATGTTCCGACCGATAGGAGTATGTGCTAATCTTAGTTGAAAATTGAAGAGGCTCCTTGGAACTGGTTTAATAGAGAGATGGTTAGAAGAACCAGGAAGGAGCCACTGATGGGAAGAGTAACAGAGGAAGGGAAGATAAGGAAG
>Ga0210044_10008644_pt1 | contig 12625 bp, 10 predicted proteins | sample CryGey13umfilter_2_FD_183959 | JGI IMG/M metagenome (GOLD analysis project Ga0210044, IMG submission 183959) | Groundwater microbial communities from aquifer in Utah, USA - Crystal Geyser 4/9/14 3 um filter (SPAdes) (version 2) | ecosystem: Environmental > Aquatic > Deep subsurface >... | reverse complement strand
GACGTAATCCATCACGAGGTAGGGCAGACCCTCGTGCTCGCCGAAGGCATGGACCTGGACCACGTTGGGGTGGCGGATGCTGGCCATCGCCACCGCCTCCTGGCGAAAGAAGCGAACCACGGTGCTGTTCGGGCTGGGCTGGCCGGCGAGCATCTTCAGGGCCACGTGGCGCTGGAGCCCGAGGTCCAGCGCGAGGTAGACCACGCCGGTCGATCCCAGTCCGAGGACGGCGAGCAGACGATAGCGACTGTCCACCACCTGGCCCGTGCCCACGGTTATTGGGGTCACGGGTGGGACGATTCGGTGGCGCTGCACCCGAACGAATCGTTTGAGTCCTGGTGCGGGCGTCGTGGTCTCGGTGTTTTCTGCGAGGGCTCTCACGGGATTCCCCCTCTCCAACCAAACCTGTTTGGGCGTTGCGTAGCACACCGTGTGCCACAGGAATCGCGCGAGGTATCTACTGGCAATCAAACAACAGACGTTCGAGACGTCCCAGATTGGCCAACCAGAAACGAATGACCCATTACGTTTTGTGGAGAGTTTTCCTGACCGGGGATGGACAGCTAACTAGCCGGGTGAACCACATGGGTTGGCCATGCAAAGAAATGGTCAGCGGACAGCGGCGGCAACGGCGTTTTCGAACAGGGCCAGGCCGTCGCCAACCTCGGTGGGCGAGCGGTGACGCCACAGGGGATGATTGTGCGGGTGAAGGAAAGCCTCGGGATGGGGCATCAGGCCGAAGATCCGACCGGTGGAATCGCACAGCCCTGCGATCGCGTCCACGGATCCGTTGGGATTGTCCGGGAACGTGTCCGCCAAGGCGCCGGTGGTATCGACGTAGTGCACCGGGGCGAGGTGGTCGGCGCGGATCCGATCCAGGGTCGGATCTGGGGCGACGAGCCGGCCCTCGCCATGGCGGACCGGGACGTCCAGTCGGGTCATTCCTGCCGTGAAAACACAGGGAGAGTCCGGGTCCACTCCCAGCGTGACCCAGCCGTCGTAGAAGCAGCCGTGGCGGTTGGGCGCCAGCGCCACGGTCTGCTCCGAGAGGTGTCCGCCCGGGACGAGACCCAGGCGGCTCATGGTCTGGAACCCGTTGCAGATGCCGAGGACCAGGCCGCCGTCCTCGACGAAACGGGAGAGATGGGGCCCCAGTCGACGCTGCAGGCGGTTGGCCAGCACGCGCGCCGCGCCGAGGTGATCGCCGAACGAGAACCCCCCGGCCAGCGCCAGGATTTGCGCCCGCGCCAGGCGGTCGGGTCGGGCGACCAGATCGTTGAGGTGGATCCCGTCCACCGTTGCGCCAGCCAGCCGGAACGCCTCCGCCGTCTCTGCCTCGCAGTTGATGCCGAACCCGGTGGGGATGACGACCTGCACGGTGCGGGTGCTAGAGCTCATCTAGCGTCTCCTTGTGTCGGCGACGCAGCCGGGCCACCTCGGTGCGAAGCAGGACACGATCGCCCCGTCGCAGCTCGAGATACGGGTCGGTCACCACCTGTCCGATGGCGGCCCATGGCGCGGTCTGCTGCTGCATCAGGCGCTCGAAGTCCGCGACGGCTGATGGCGCCACGCCGATCAGCAGCCGGGATCCGCTCTCGCTGAAGAGCAGCTCCAGATCGGCGTCTGATGGTGTGGCTCCGGGCACGTGCTGCAGGTCCGCCACGAGGCCCAGATCGGAGGCCAGGGCCAGCATGGCCAGGCCGATCCCCAGTCCACCCATGTGCGGCGCGTGGGCCGCGCTGACCAGTCCGCGATCCACCGCCGACTCCAGCGCGTGGCACACCGTCCTGGTCTCCTCGGCAGTGATGCGCGGCGGAGCCCCACCTTGCAGGCCCAGCAGCGCCAGCAGCCGGGAGGCTCCCAGCTGGGGCCGGGTCTGGCCCACGAGATAGATCCGGTCGTTCAGCCGGGGGGTGAGATCCAGCACGCGATCCACGCTGTGGACCCAGCCCAGCGTCGAGAACAGCAGGGTCGGGGGGACCGAGATGCGGACGCCGCCCCGCACCGAGTCGTTCTTCATCGAGTCCTTGCCCGAGATGCAGGGGACCTTCAGGCCGCGCGTCATGGAGGCCAGTCCACGGCAGGCGCGCACCAGCTGGGCCAGCTTGTGGTCGCCGTCCGGGTTGGCGGGCGAGCGCACGGGATCGGGCCAGCAGAAGTTGTCCAGACCGGCGATCTGCCCCAGCTGGCCACCGCCGGCGACGATGCGGCGCACCGCGAGATCCACGACCCAGGTGGCCATGGCCTCCGCGTCCAGGTCCGAGATCCAGGGGGCGATGCCCTCGGCCAGGAGCACCGCTCCCGGTCGGCGATGGTCCACCCGCATGCTGGTGCAGTCGGCCGGGACATCACCGTGGACGCCGGTCAGCGGCTTGATCACCGACAGGCCCTTGACCTCGTGATCGTACTGTCGCCAGCGCGCCTCCTTGCTGCACAGGTTCAGAGACGCCAAGAGCTGCCCCAGCAGGTCGGCCGCGTCGCCCGCCAGGTCGGGGGTGACGGGGGTGGTGGGCCGGTGCGTCGCCTCGAGCTCCAGCACCGGGCAACCGTCGTGCATGAAGTCCATCGCCAGATCCCCCACCACCTGACCTCGATACCGCAGGCGGAAGGTGCGCTCACGGGTGAAGCGACCCACCACCGTCGCCTCCACCTCGCGACGTCGCGCCAGATCCAGCAGGGCCTCGACGCGGTCCGGCGGCACCGCCAGCGTCATGCGTTCCTGCGCCTCGCTCAGCAGGATCTCCCACGGTTGCAGTCCGGCATACTTCAACGGAGCGCGATCGAGGTCGAGCTCCGCCCCGCCGCAGAGCTGGGCCAGCTCTCCCACCGACGAGCTCAGTCCGCCGGCTCCGTTGTCGGTGACGGCGCGGTACAGCCCGGCATCGCGCGCCTCGAGCAGCATGTCCCGCATCTTCTTCTGCGTGATGGGGTCGCCGATCTGGACCGCCTGGGCCGGCGACTTGCCGTGGAGCGCCTCGCTGGAGAAGGTGGCGCCGTGGATCCCATCCTTGCCGATGCGTCCCCCCACCATCACCACCAGGTCGTCGGGCTCGATGGCCTTGACGTGGGACGGCCGTCCGTCGGGCAGGGCGCCGGGCATGGTCCCCACCGTGCCACAGAACACGAGCGGCTTGCCCAGGTAGCGCGGATCGAACAGCTCGAACCCCCGGCTGTAGGGGATCCCGCTCTGGTTGCCGCCGTCGATCACGCCGTGGTGCACGCCGTCGCGGATGCGTCGCGGATGCAGCAGGCCTCGGGGAAGCGGGCCGTCGTGAGACGGCGAGGCCAGGCAGTAACCCCACACGTTGGTCAGCAGGGCGGCCCCCATCCCGGTGCCCATGGGGTCGCGATTGACACCCACGATACCGGTGATCGCGCCGCCGTAGGGATCGAGGGCGCTCGGGGAGTTGTGCGTCTCCACCTTGTAGACCAGGTTGGTCTCGGCGTCGAAGCGGACCACGCCCGCGTTGTCGTCGAACACCGAGACGAGCCAGTCCAGCGACGAGGCCAGCTCGCGCGTCACGTCGACGATGTAGGTTCGGAACAGGGAGGTGATCAGCTCCGGTTCGGCGTCAGGGTGCTCACGGTAGCGGATCCGGGCGTTGAAGATCTTGTGCTTGCAGTGCTCGGACCAGGTCTGGGCTAGCGCCTCCAGCTCGACGTCCGTCGGGGCGTCGGGGGGCAGCCCGATGCTGGACCGGCGCAGCTGCACGTCGGGCTGAAGGTGATGGTCGCGGATCGCCCTCAGCTCGGCCAGATCCAGGGACAGCGTCCGCTCCCGGCTCAGGCGGAGCAGCGCCTCGTCGTCGTCGGGCAGCGGGATCGGCACCGCGGTTGGTGTCGTGTTGCGTGACTCACCAGCCAGCGGCAGCCGAAGGTCCACCTCGGACGCCCGGTACTCGTCGGTGTCCCAGATCGTGATGCGCTGGATCAGCTCGTTGGCCAGCAGCTCCCGGGCCAGGCGCTCCACCTCGGCGCGCTGGAGTCCCTGGACGAAGTACAGCGTTTCGGTGAAGACCCGGGCGTTGTCCGGCAGCTCCCGCTCCAGCACGTCGGCCACGAAGACCCGGGCGGTGCTACCCAGGTTGTCGGTGACCCCCGGGCACAGACCCACCGCCACGATCCAGTTCACGTGCGTGAGCGGCGGCATGCGACGGGTGCTGGCCTGCTCCAGGATCGGGTCGCTGATGGCGCGGCAGACGTCGGCCAGCTCTCGATCGTCGAGCTCCATGTCCAGCTTGAACAGCGTGTGGGTCCGGATCGAGGTGATTGGCAGGCCGAGGAGGTGCTGGCCCTGCCGGACCACCGAAGCCCCGCGTGGGTCGTCGATGCCGGTTGCGGGGCCGATTTCGATGCGACAGGGTCTCACCCGGCGCAGCCTGCCATTGCTGGGCGCTTCAGTCCAGCGTCGTGTTGGCCGGCTCGAACGCGGCCTCACCCGGTGGCGACAGGGTGTTGGCGCTCTCCACCTCGGACGGGTCCTGGGACAGCCAGGCCAGCTCCTGAGGGATGTGGACGCTGGAGGCCACGATGTTGTGCCTGCGTGCACAGCGGTCGAGATCCTCCAGGAGCTCCCGGGCGTCCTGGTAGCGGTGCTCCGGGTTGCGCTGCAGCGCCCGGATCACCACGCTCTCCAGCGCCTCGGGGCAGTCAGGACGCTGGGCCCGCAGCCGCGGAATGGGGGCATACAGAATGCGCGTGGCCGTCTGTTGCTCCACGCGGGCGCGGAACAGCGGGCGGGCCAGGATCATCTCGTGCATGATGATCCCCAGGGCGAAGATGTCCACCCGCCGATCCAGCGGCAGCCCATCCAGCTGTTCCGGGGCGAGGTACGCCGTCCGTCCCCGGAAGTCCTTCCTGCGGTGGGGATCCACACCCAGCCCCTGGGCGCGAGAGATGCCGAAGTCCAGCAACTTGGCCTGGCCATCCGGAGAGACGAGGATGTTGTGCGGGGCCATGTCCATGTGGATGATTTCCAGCGGCAGCTTCTCGATGCTGGTCAGGTTGTGGATGTACTGCAGGGCCGATCCGATCTGAACCGCCAGATGGTGGATCAGCGGGATGGAGAGCCTGTGATGCAGGCGCATGGCGCTGGCCAGCAGTCGCACCAGGGTTTGCCCCTGCAGATGCTCCAGCGCAATGTAGTACTGGCCGCTGACCCTGCCGAGCTCGATGGTCTGCACCACGTTGGGGTGTGCCAGCAGCGACGTGATACGCCCCTCGTTGAGGAAGTAGGAGACGAAGCTGGGGTCCTTGCTGAGGTGGGGCAGAATGCGCTTGACCACCGCCAGGCGCTCGATTCCAGCGGCCGTGAGATAGCGCGCGAGATACACCTCCCCCATACCCCCCACCGCGATGCGCTGGGTGAGACGGAAGCGTCCGAACTGCTGCTCGCCGGTCGCCACTTCTTCAGAGTCTACCACGTGGGGCCGGGCGCTGGACGCCGATCTTGCGCGGTCCCGCCTCACTCGCCGAACTTGGGCAGCTCCTCGATGCTCGGCATCAGGGTGATCTCGATGCGGCGGTTGAGCATCCGTCCTTCGTCGGTGCTGTTGTCGCCCACCGGGTCGTACTCGGAGTAGCCCGCGGCCGAGAGCCGCTTGGCGTCGATGCCGTTTTCGGCCATGAACTTCACGACGTTCACGGCGCGGGCCGTGCTCAGCTCCCAGTTGGATTTGAACCGGCGGCTCCGGATCGGGATGTTGTCCGTGTGTCCGGCCACCTGGTACACGCGGTCGGGCAGGGAGGCCAGGATCTTGGTCACCTCCATCATCGCCTGCTGACCCTCCTTCTTGATCTGGTCCTTGCCCGGGTCAAACAGGATCTTGTCGCTCATCTTCACGATCATGCGGCCCTTGCGGATCTCGACGTTGAGCTTGCCACTGTCGATCATACTCTTGAACTTGTCGATCAGGCTGCGGAACATGGCCGCGCGCTTGCGGGCCGCCTCCTGCGCCTTCATCAGGTCGGCGATCTGCTTCTCCTTCTCGCTGATGTCCTGCATGTAGGCGCCGGCCTGGGTCTTGACCTTCGTCAGGTCCTGCCCGAGAGAGACCAGCTTGGCCTTCATCGCGGAGTTCTCGTCGGTGATCCGGTTGTTCTTCTTGTCCAGGTCGGCGATGGTCTCGTCGCAGGTCTTCTTCTGCTGTCCCATCTCCGCCTTGAGGCTCTTGATCTTGTCCAGGGCTGAATTGTGCTCATCCTCGGGAATGCCACACGCCATGAGCAGACTTGCCGATACAAGCAGCATCATCATCCGTTGCACACGCATCATCTGACTCCTCTTGTTCGAAGTGTCCTGCTAACAAGTTGTTCGAAGTATCCTGCTATCACGGTTGACTTGGCTCGATGGCTGACAGGTGCTGCTACGCCTCGAGCGAAGGGGTGCCCCCGCCTCCCAGCCCCCGCGCGTCATACACGGCACCCACCACCTCCTGCACCCGGTCGAGATGGGGCGCCCGTCCCTGCAGCTCGAAGTCCCATCGAATGTTGCCCCGCAGTCTGGCGAGCGTGTCGTCGCGGGAGTAGCCCAGGCGCATCAGCAGCGCGGCGCGCTCGCGTAGCTCGCGCATGTACATCTGCTGCGCACGGTCGGGCCGCGTCTCGAGTTCCTGCGGAATGTCCGGTTTGTACCAGGGGAACGGCATTGAGGCCTCACCTCGTCCTTTGTGGACCCGCACCTTAACACCAGCGGCCGTGCTGCATCAAGAGCCCCAGCCAAAGGTGAAGGTGACCACCGCCTGCCTCCCCGCGACAGGGAGATTCTGCTGCAGACAGAGGCGTAGCACGCGATCGCGCACCGTGCCACCCAGGACCCGTACCCGTTGCCCGCTGGCCACGCGCAGGGTGCCGCGGGGTGGAGGCGTGCGACGCAGTGCGTCCAGGTAACACCGCTGCGCCAGCATCAGCCAGCTGCGGCTGATCATGGGAGCGACCTCCACGTGCGCCGTGGTGAGCAGCCGCATCAACTCGGTCATGTCTCGGTCCGGCAGGCTGTTCAGCTGTGTTGGCGGCGCCAGGGCCAGCCCCGGAAACAGCGGCTGTCCCCGATACTCCAGCGCCGCGGCGGCCACAGCCGCCAGGTCTTCATAGGTCGTGGCCCTGTCTGGTGCCAGCACCAGCGACCGATCATCGGGGTAGGCCCTGCGCAGCGGGTGCAGCTGGTGCGACAGATCGCGCACGGTGACCACCGGGAGGCGCCCGTCACGGCTCATCCGGTGCACACCCTCCCGGGTGATGAACACCGACAGCTGGCCCTGGGCGCTGCGCGGATCGTAGTCCAGCCCCTGCGGCGTTGCGCGCGCCCGGGTGCTTCCCCCGGTGCTGGACAGCAGGCGGAGCGATACCGGGATCTCCTCCAGCCGCAGCACTGGCCGGCCCTGGAACACGAGCCGCTGGACGTCTCCTGGCACCGGCCGCGCGGCCACCTGCCGCACCACTCCCAGCCCCATGGTGTTCGCCCCCGCCAGTCGAGCGATGCGTCCCACGACGAGCAGGCGCGCGGAGAGCGTGGACCGTTCGGCCACCACGGTGATGTGGCGTCGGGTGTCGTTGTGCATCCGCGCCGTCAGGGCGCGTTCCAGCGCCGCGTCCTGTCCCTCGAGCACCGGCCTCCCGTCCACCAGGTAGCCCTGGGGCTTGAGCACCACCAGGGGAGTCCGGTCCCAGGGTCTGGTGCGCGAGTTGGCCCGGGGCAGATCCATGCTGCCGATGCGGGCGGGCGACGGCAGGCTCGGCGCGGCCAGCGCGATGAACGCGCGATCCATCTCGGCCAGCCGCCGGGCGAGCGGAGCCAGGCGCCCGCGGAGCAACGGCTCGCGGGCGCGGGTCAGCTCTTGCTGCACCACGGGCCACGGGGGATCCGGAGGCCGGTGGGATGGGTCGACGGCGAAGTAGGGTGAGGGGTCGGCGGGGAACAGGGGATAGAGGCAGTGATCCAGGCGCAGCTGTTGATCCGCCGGATCGCCGCCGGCCGCGAGGCGAAACGCCTGGGCGCACCAGTCCACCAGGCGCAGGCGGGCGTTTTCGGCGAAGGCGGATCCCGAACGTTCGATGCGGCGGTAGATCACCACCACCGCCAGGGCCTCTCGGGCGGATGCCCGAGGCGCCGCGTCGGCTCGAAGCATCGTGCGGGCGACCTCGGTCTCAACACGCAGCGACGGATCCGAGGAGCAGCGGTCGCCGACCTGACGCAGCACGCCCTGGAGCGCCAGCATCAACTGCCTGGTGGCGATGGGCCCCCGTGCCGGCTCACCGGACAGCCCGCATCCAGACCACAGATCGTGCAACGCGTCCCGCTCCCCCCGTGGGGGAAGCAGGCGGACCCAGTCGAAGAGGTCCACCAGGTAGCGTGACCGCAGCCACGCTGCCTTGCAGGACGGGTGCCGCGCCAGCTGCTGCAGCGCCATACCGGTGTTGGATCCCGGAGGAAGGGTCAACGCGCGCGGTTGTGTCAGCGGCACGTCGTCGGTCTTTCCCGGTGTGTGCGCCGGTCCACACGCGGCGAGGGCCGCCGCGGCCACGATCCATCTGCCCGTTGAACGTCCAGCCGTCATGGAATGGATCTGTACCACGTGCAGCCGCACAGCAACCACCCTTGCGGCCCACGGGACGCCTGCCCTACACTGCGCCATCACGTGAGACCGCAGATCCGAGCCCTGACCCTGGTACTGGCGCTGCTCGTTCCATCGAGCGGTTGGGCCTACGATTTCGAGATCAGCGCGCGGACCGAGGGCTACGGCTACCAGCTGCGGCGGTACGATGGGGCCGGCATCACGTTCCTCAACCGGCGTCGGATCACCCAGTATCTGGGGCTGCGGATCTTCAACCTGCTGGATGACGGCGCCGGTCCGTATGGCCGGGCCGGACGGCCGCCCGCGCTGCTCTACCTCGGCGCGCTGCTGCGTTTCGACACCGACTTCGGCGCCTTCGCCCGACCCGAGCGCGCCGTCCCCGAGCTGGAGAACAACCAGCTGGATCTGATGCTGGGCGCGGTGGAGGGCCGAAACCTGCTGGGGGGCTGGCTGGACTTCACGCTGGGCCGGCAGTTCGACGCCGAGCTGATGGACTTCTTCGCCTACGACGGGCTGCGTGTGCGGGTCAACCTGCCGTACCACCTGTTCGTCGAGTCCTGTTTCGGGATCCAGAACAACCGCGAGCGCCCGTTCTCCGGCGCCGTGTTCGAGGTGGACGGCGTGAGCGGTGACCGTTCGTCCGACGCCCTGGCGCCGACCTTCGGCGTCGCCGGGGGCATCGACGATCTGAACCACATGAGCCTGAGGGTGGCGTATCGCGGGACGGCCTCCAGGGCGGCGCCCGGGGTGGACCAGGCCCCCGAGGGGATCGATCCGGACACCACGTTGTGGGGCGTGGACCAGGAGCTGGTGTTCTTCAGCATCGCCTACCGCGTCCCGGTGATCCACACCCGCCCGCTGATGGGGCTGCGCTACAACCTGCTCACGGCGCAGTTCGACGACGTGCAGCTGGGGCTGTCGCAGTCCGTGGGCCAGCGCCACGACGTGCAGCTCGAGTACCTGCACTCCCGGCCGCACTTCGACGGTGATTCGATCTTCAACCTGTTCAACCTGGAGCCGTTCGACGAGATCGCGGCGCGCTACGTGCTCCGGGTGCTGGACGCCCGCCTGGAGCTCTCCACGCGGGTCGGGTACCGCCGGTTCTTCAGCGACGAGGAGGAGGGGGATACCGTGCAGCCCGACGCGATGTCTGGCGGGGTGGGTGGAAGGTGGCGGGACGGATCGCTTCAGGCGGAGCTGGATCTGTTCTACCTCGGGGGGCTGGGCGCCACCACCCTCGGGGGTGACATGTGGGGCAGCTGGCGCGTGACGCGCCGGATCGATGTCGAGGGTCGGCTGTCCCTGGTGAACACCGACGACGATTCCTACGCCGAGGATCTGCTGAACTTCGGGTTCCAGGTGGGGGGGCGGGTCCGCCTGTTCCACGGCGTCGGGCTCCACCTGCTGGTGGAGGATAACGTCAGCCGGCTGTACCGCAGCGCGCTGCGTGTGCTGGCCGTGGTGGAGCTGGAGCTCGCGCCATGAGGCGGTGGATCCCATGAGGCGGTGGATCGGGCTCACCGGGCTCACGGGGCTCGCGGTGCTCGGGGTGCTGGGCATCCTGGCCCAAGCCGATCGCCCGGGGGCGGTGTCCCCGGCGATCTATCCGCCGGTGGAGCAGCGCGGCCTTCGCTTCTCGCACGCTGAGCACCGCAAACAGGCGTGCGTCACGTGCCACGCGTCGGTGCGGCGCAGCGTCAGCACCGCCGACCGCAACCTGCCCACCGAGGCGATGTGCAGCCCGTGCCACGCCCCGGACACGCGCGCGCCCACGGGTGCGCTCCACTCCGCACTCCAGAGCGGCTCCCCCACTCCGCGCGCGGAGAACAAAGGCCTCGCGTGGAGTGCAGATCCTGGCCGATGTCGGACGTGTCATCCGCAGTTCGACGGCCGGCGGCCGCCCATGCGTACGATCTACCGCACGGCCAACCTGCGTTTCGGGCATCGGCTGCACGACGCGGCCGGTGTCCCGTGTGTCACCTGTCATCGGTTCGCGTCCAGCGGCGGCGCGGAGCCCGAGCTGCCCCGCATGGCCAGCTGCGTCGGGTGTCATCGCCAGCGCAAGGTGGACGGCCGGTGCGTGACCTGTCATCTGTCGAACAAGGACGGACGGCTGCGGACGCAGTTCGCGTCGGGGAAGCTGCGCCCCAGCGGCGCGCTGGCGGGTGATGCCCACACGGGAGAGTTCCGGCGGCGGCACACCCAGGTCGCGCGGGCCAACCGGCGCTACTGCGAGTCGTGCCACACCCCGCGAGACTGCCTGCGGTGCCACGCGGGATCGCTCCGACCGATGACGATCCATTCCGGCGACTACGCCACGCGGCATGCCCAGGATGCGCGGCGCAACAGCCCGCGCTGCGACAGCTGCCATCGGTCCCAGACCTTCTGCCTGGGCTGCCACCAGCGGCTGGGAGTGGGGCAGGAGACGGCGGGGGGCGGCTTCCGGTCCAGCACCGGCCGACCGTTTCACCCGCCGGGATTCGTCAGCAGCAGCCGCGGACCGGGGCACCATTCCTACTCGGCGCGGCGCAGCATCCAGACCTGCACCGCCTGTCACCGGGAGACCACCTGTATCCGCTGCCACGGCTCGCGCTCCCTCGGCCGTGGGGGCTTCTCGCCCCACGGGCCCGGGTTCGGGCGCTCGGCCAAGTGCCGCGCCCTGGCCGCGCGCAACCAGCGGGTGTGTCTCAAGTGTCACCATCTCAGTGACGGCCGGACGCGCTGCAACTGACAGGGGGTACCTACAAAAGACAACCGGGCGGCACAACCGCCCGCGTATCAACCGAGGGCGGCGATCCACTCGCGGGAGCTCACAAAGGACAACCGGGCGCGCTCGCCGTCGGGGCAGCATGCCGCACCCGAACAGACGCCGGGGTGGACCGGGCAAAGGAAGCCGGCTTGGCGGCTCTCGCGAGTGGGTCGCCGCGGGTCAGGTGTGGGATCGCCGCGGAATCGTCGCGGGGACTCCGCTCTCAGGAGCTGGAGTCCACCAGGAGCTTCAGCTGGTCCAGTTGGTCTGCGTTCAGCTTGCGGAACTGCAGCCCGAAGCCCGGCTGGAGGTTGGGCTTGCCCGGCTTGCCGCGCTCCAGTCGGACCACGCGCGCCTGGAGGCTCACGTCGTCCGTGTCCGGGTGCGCGGCGTCGAAGATCAGGATCTCGAGCTCGGTCCCGGTCTCCAGCTCCGGGTAGTCGTCCGGTTCGCCCTGGATGAACGCGCCGCCCATGCTGACGTTGAGCATGGACATGATGTGGACCTCCAGCTCGCGCCGGACCTGCACCTGCACCAGCAGCTCCACCCGGGGATGCGCGCGTCGGTTCCCCCGGTCAGTCATCGGCCGGATCCGCGTCCGAGGGTTCGTCCGCAGGTTCGTCCGCAGGTTCCTCCGCGGGCTCCTCCCCGCTGTACGGCTTGCCGCACTCCTTGCAGCGACCGTTCGGACCCACGACGCCGATGCAGGCGCCGTCGGAGCACAGCACGCGGGAGGCGAGGTCGGGGGCATCGTCGGATGCGCCGTCGTCGTCGTCGGACGTGTCGTCGTCGGACGTGTCGTCGTCGGACGTGTCGTCGTCGGACGTGTCGTCGTCGGACGTGTCGTCGTCGGATGCGCCGTCGTCGTCGTCGGATGCGCCGTCGTCGTCGTCGGATGCGTCATCGTCGGATGCGTCGCCGTCAGACGTGTCGTCGTCTTCGGCCTTGCTGGCGGATGGGTCGAGGGGCGTGCCGCAGACCTTGCAGCGTCCGTTCGGACCGATGATCCCGATACAGGCCCCGTCGGGGCACAGCACCCGGTCGCTCAGATCCGCGGCGCCGTCCTCTTCGGGCTCTTCAGGCTCTTCGGGCGCGTCAGGCTCCCGGTTCGCGTCCGCCGGGTTGGTCTTGCCACTGTCGCTTTCGGCCTCGGGATGCTCGTCGTCGGTCATGGCTCGTCGCTGGTCAGGCGGGGTGGGGCAGCTACTTGAGGTTCTTGAACACGTCGTTGAGCTTGGCCCGAGCGCGGGCCTCGGAGTTGTCCACCTCGGGTGGCGCGTCCCGAACCATGATCTCGAAGTGG
>Ga0210044_10008642_pt1 | contig 12627 bp, 7 predicted proteins | sample CryGey13umfilter_2_FD_183959 | JGI IMG/M metagenome (GOLD analysis project Ga0210044, IMG submission 183959) | Groundwater microbial communities from aquifer in Utah, USA - Crystal Geyser 4/9/14 3 um filter (SPAdes) (version 2) | ecosystem: Environmental > Aquatic > Deep subsurface > Groundwater... | reverse complement strand
ACATGAGCCATGAAATTCGAACACCCATGAATGGCATACTTGGGTTTACCGAATTGCTGCTTGACCCCGATTTAAACAGCGAACAAAAAGAAGCTTACATTAACATTGTAAACCAGAGCGGGCAGCGAATGTTGAATACTGTTAACGACATAGTTGAAATCTCGAAAATTGAAGCCGGTTTAGTTCATATCAGTAATAAAGAAATCGATTTAAATGAAACGGTAATTGAATTGGTGCGGTTTTTCCAGCCCGAAGCGGAGAAGAAAGGGCTAAAGCTAAGCATAGAAATATTGTTGCCGGAGGCGAAAAAACATCTGCTAAGCGACCAGAGTAAACTGGATTCCATCATGACCAACCTGATAAAAAATGCGATAAAATACACTGATACAGGAACAATTAACGTTGGCTTCAGCCAAAAAGGCACGGAATTAGAATTTTATATAAAAGACACAGGGATAGGCATTCCTGCCCACAGGCAGGAAGCTGTCTTTAACCGGTTTGAACAGGCCGATATTGCCGACACGAGGGTTTTTCAAGGTTCCGGCTTAGGTTTGGCAATTTGTAAATCGTATGTGGAAATGCTGGGCGGAAAAATCTGGGTGGTAAGCGAAGAAGGCTCAGGTTCTACTTTTTATTTCACGTTGCCGGCCAAAAGTGATTCGGCTGAAACACAAATTGCCGATAAAAAAATATCATCCCAAAACGAAAAAACAAAACCCAAGGTAAAAGGGTTGAAAATACTAATTGCCGAAGACGATGAAACATCACGACAATTTCTTTCCATTTTAATTAAGGATTTTGGCAATGAAATTTTAGAGGTACAAACAGGAAATGAAGCCATCGAACTTTGCCGTCAGCATAAAGACATCGATTTAATATTAATGGATATCCAAATGCCCGGTTTGGATGGTTACGAAGCTACACGCCGGATAAGAGAATTTAATAATGATGTTATCATCATTGCACAAACAGCTTATGGGTTATCAGGTGACAGTGAAAAAGCGCTGGAAGCCGGCTGCAACGATTATATTGCAAAACCCCTTAATAAAGCAGGATTACTGTCTTTAATTCACAGGTATTTCAATAAACAGACAAAAAATGAATAAAGTACCCCAAAATGAGTCCGGAAATGTAAAAGAAAGACCATTAATTGCATTTATAAAAAATATGAAACTAAAATCAGAACAAATAACAATTAGCTCCGCTGCCGGTATTATTGCAACGCTTGCCGGGTTGACAGTGCTCGCGGGCTGGCAGACCGACAGCGAAATGCTTAAAACCTTTGCCCTTGGCGGAGTTACAATGAAAGCCAATGCAGCCATTTCTTTTGTACTTGCCGGGCTTGCACTTATTTTGCTTCAAAGAAAAGAGCGGCGGAAAAATTTGTTAACAGCGCGTCTTATGGCTGGAGCAATAACCATTCTTGGCTCTCTCGTAATTCTGCAATACATCTTTAATATCAATCTCGGAATTGATGGGCTTCTGTTCCGTGAAGCAGAAAATACTTTTGGTACGGCTAACCCCGGGCGGATGGCGCCAAATACTGCACTTAATTTTATGCTGCTTGGCATACTTCTTTTCGCGCTCTCGCTCCCTACATATATACGCAGCTTACTAAATACTTTCCTTCTAATCTGCATATTCACTATCAGTACGATGGGTTTTACCGGATATATTTTTGGGCTGAAAGAACTTACCGGACTTGAAGCCTATACCAGGATGCCTTTAGGTGCTGTAATTAGCTTCCTCATTCTCTGTACAGGCATTTATTTTTTAATGTTACACGAAAAAAAATATACCGCTCTCGAACACAAACTTCTCTCCGGTGTAACAGTGGCTTCCATATTAATCCTTTTTAGTTCCCTCACAGCTGTAACAAGTATTAATTCGCTCGTTTCAGCGAATGAAAGAGTTGAGCAAACCAAGTTATTAAAAGAAGAACTGGCAAATGTAAGTTCTGAAATATATGGATTTGTAGCTAACGACCGCGGCTTTCTTCTTTCGGGAAACGAAAATTTTCTTGCTGATTGGTACGGCGCCGATAGCAGGATTTATCAGGCGGTAGAAAATATACTGACTTTGACACAGGATAACCCCCAACAACAAACTTCAGTACAGTTGTTGGATCAGTTGGCCGAAGAAAGGATAAATTTTTCAAAATTATTGGTGAGTACCTATAAAACAGAAGGGCGGGCCGCGGCGATAAGTCTGTTTTCTTCTTTACAAGGAAAAGGGATAAGCGATAAAATAGATGCCTTGATAAAGGAAATGATTGATGAAGAAGAAATACATTTATTGGAACGTACCGAAGCTGAAAAGGACAAGGCTACCAACACTTTGCTTATTATTCTTTTTAACCTTTTTATACAAATTATTTTATTGGCGCTAATCTTTCTGTTCGTAAAAAAGGATGTTGCCGGCAGAAGAAAAGCAGAAGCGGCATTGCAAAAGTTAAATGAAGGGCTTGAAGACAAAATTAAAGAACGGACAGCAGCAATTATCCAATCCGAAAAAAAATACCGCGACTTGGTTGAGAATACACTAGTTGGTGTTTTCTCATCAAATTTGATGGGAGAAATTTTGTTCGTCAATCAGGCGATTACAAATATTTTGGAAGCCGAATCAACGGAAGAGTTGAAAAGTATGGCTTCAATCATCCTTTATAAAAATCCGGAAGACCGAAATAGTTTTCTCCAGTTACTTAAGGAAAACAAAAGCGTTGCCAACTTTGAAACCGAGCTGATAACCAGAAAAGGGAACACCATAACTACACTAATAAGCGCAAGACGAGAGGATGAAACGCTTACCGGTATGCTGCTGGATATTACCGAGCGGAGACGTGCCGAAATTGAAGCTAAAGAAGCTAACGCCAGGTTTAACAACCTCATGGCTTCGTTAAACGACGTGGTTTGGACGGCTTCAGCCGATGGTTCGCAGATTATTGACATCAGTAAATCATTTGAAACAGTGCATGGAAGGACGGTGGAAGAATTTAAGTCGAATCCAAAATTGTGGTTGGAAATGGCTCACCCTGATGACCTTGCAATTGCAGAAGCAAGCTTTAAAGAATTATTGGAAAAAGGAAAAGCTGAGTCAGAATACCGCATTGTAAGACCCGACGGCACTATCGTTTGGCTTTTGGATCGGAAGTCGTTGATTTACGATGAAACCGGCAAAGTTGTTCAGATGGGAGGAATTGCAAAAGATATAACACTTAGAAAAATTTTAGAAAGAAGAAAAGATAAGCAAAATGAAATTCTTGAAGCTATTTCTAAAGGAAAGACGCTGCCAAATACTCTTGAATTAATTGTTAAATCGGTTGAAGAGGAAGACCCATCTTCAATCTGTTCTATATTACTTTTGGATGAAGATGGCAAACATTTGAGACATGGAGCTGCACCAAACTTACCTGATTTTTATAACCAAACAATTGACGGATTAGAAATTGGCGAACATGTTGGTTCTTGTGGAGCTGCTGCCTATTCTAAAAAGCGAGTAATAGTAGAAGATGTTCTTAATCATCCAAATTGGATTCCTTACATTGAATTAGCACAAAAAGCAAATCTTCGTTCTTGTTGGTCAGAGCCAATACTCGATGCAGAAGGAAACGTTTTAGGCACATTCGCTATTTATCACCGAGCGCCAAAAGCTCCTTTTAATGAAGAAATAGAATTACTAAAATCAGTTGTGCATTTTGCAAGTTTGGCAATTACGAACAAAAGAGCAGAAGAAAAAATTCGCAACATAAATGCAGAGCTCGAAATAAAAGTTGAAGAAAGAACAGAACAACTTACCGAAATAAATGAACAACTTACGGCGACAAAATTAGAAGCCGAACGCGCAAACCTTGCAAAGAGCGAATTCCTCTCGCGCATGAGCCACGAGCTCCGCACACCCATGAATTCAATCCTCGGCTTTGCACAATTAATGCAAATGGGAGAACTTGCCCCGGCGCACAAAAAAAGTGTGGCTCAAATTTTAAAAAGCGGCAAACATTTGTTGACCCTGATTAATGAAGTATTGGACCTTTCAAGAATTGAAGCCGGAAAACTTTCTATTTCGTTTGAACCGGTTTCAATATGCAATTTGGTCTCCGAAACATTGGATATTGTTCAGCCCCTTGCAAACAGCCGGAACATTTCTTCGGAACTTATTAATCATTTCAATGAAGAACTTTTTGTTAGAGCTGATAATCAAAAACTAAGACAAGTTTTGCTGAATTTAGTTAACAATGCGGTAAAATATAATCGCGACGGGGGAAGTGTGAAGGTGGAGTGTAGTAAGGAGAAGGGAGAAGAGAAGGAGTATGGAGTAAGGATTAGTGTGGTTGATACGGGAAATGGAATTGCGCCGGAAGAGTTACATAAACTTTTTAATCCGTTCCAAAGAATCGGCGCTGAAGTTTCTGCAATTGAAGGCACGGGACTTGGATTGGCAGTGGCTAAAAAGCTTATAGAAGCTATGCATGGTAAAGTCGGCGTAGAAAGTAATGTAGGTGTTGGCAGCACTTTCTGGATTGAACTTCCGCAAGCTGAAGGACAGATTGAACATCATGAGCGATTGAGTGAAAAGTTAATAACCACAGAAGAAAAGTCCGCTGTAACCGGAACGCTATTATATATTGAAGATAATCTTTCCAATATCCAATTGGTGGAACAAATATTAGAAATTCACCGCCCGTCAATCCGTTTGATTACAGAAATGTACGGGAAGAATACAGTTAAGCTTGCTACGGATTATAATCCGAATCTTATTTTACTCGATCTCGATTTACCGGATATTCATGGCAGTGAAGTGCTAAAACGGTTACAAGAAGATAAGCAGACAAATACTATTCCCGTGGTAATTTTAAGTGCCGATGCAATGAGTCATCAGATTGAAAAATTAATGAACGCTGGTGCTAAGAATTATTTAACCAAACCATTGGATGTGGTTGAATTTTTGAAAGTAGTGGACGAGTTTTTAGAACATAGAGAAAATAAAAATTCAAATAATTGAAAACCTGTTAATGAGATTTATATGAGCGATATTCAAACCAAATACAAAGAGAAAATCATCACATTCACGCTTGATGGACTGTGCTACGCGTTGTACTTGTCGGTTGTTCAGCGGGTTGTTGCTGCAGTTGAAATTACGCCACTGCCCAAAGCGCCCGAAATTGTAATGGGCATTATCAATTTCCATGGACAGATTATCCCGGTTATGGATATGCGCAAACGGTTTAGATTACCTGTCCGTGAAATCGGACCGGACGATCAATTTATTATTGCCCAAACCTCAAAACGGCTGGTTGCGCTGGTTGCCGATTCTGTTACCGGCATACGCGATTGTTCCGATATCGAAATTATTGAAACCGGGACAGCTCTTCCTTATGCAGATTATCTTGCAGGAGTTGCAATCCTGGAAGATAACCTGGTGCTGATTAACGACCTGGATAAATTTTTATCGACCGATGAAGATAAAATGTTAGAAGAAGCAACGCACGAACTAATCACCGACGGATGAACAATAAACTTCCATACGAACTTTTGCGGCGTTTAAGCCGCTCGTTGGCTGTCAAAACGGCTTTCTGCTTCCCCGAGGAACGTTGGGCCGAATTGGAATGTAAAGCAGTGGCCATTGCGAAAGAGTTCGGATTTACCCGGATGGAAGAATTTACCTCGTTTCTGGAATCTTCACCCTTAGAAGTTGAACAGGTTGAAATACTGGCCAGTCACCTCACCATTGGCGAAACCTATTTCTGGCGCGAATACCAGGTTTTTGAAGCATTGGAACAACGCATTTTACCTGAAATCATTCGTTCAAAAGCAAAGAATGAAAAACGCTTACGTATCTGGAGCGCAGGCTGTTCATCGGGCGAAGAGGCCTATTCCATTGCCATCGTGCTGCGCAGGTTAATTAGCGATATTAAAGATTGGGACATTACCATTCTGGCTACCGACATCAATGCCGAAGCTTTGAAAAAAGCGGCAAAAGGCGTTTATGGCAAGTGGTCGTTCAGGGATACCCCTCCCTGGTTGAAAGAAACATATTTTATCCCCCTAAACGAAGCAAAGCTGGAGATTATTCCGGCAGTAAAGAAAATGGTGATGTTCAAATACTTAAACCTTGCCGAAGATAATTTTCCATCGGCAGGCAACAACACCAACGCCATGGATTTGATCTTTTGCCGTAACGTGCTGATGTACTTCACCAAAGAGCTTACCAAACAGATTGCGAAGAATTTTCACAATGCCCTAAGCGAAAATGGTTGGCTTATTGTGAGTTCCAGCGAACTGTCGCAGCAGGTATTTTCGCAATTCACTTCGGTCAATTTTCCCGAAGCCATTGTATATCAAAAGCGCCTTTCGACCGCTGAAAAAAACGTGTTCACTCCAAAATTACCGGTTTTTCAGAAGCCTGGTATTTTGCCCTGCCGGTTGAAGGCCGCCCTGCCGATGAAAGAAATCAAACTGGTAATTCCTGAAACAAAAAATCAGATGGAACCTGGCCTGCATTCCGTTATATCTGCACCTGGCACGATTGCTTTTGAAGAAATTTCACACCCAATACGCCAGCTTGCCAACCAGGGAAAACTGGCAGAAGCCATCGAAAAATGCGAAAAAATACTGGCTGTAAACAAGTTAAATCCTGAACTGCACTTTCTTTTTGCCACCATCCTTCATGAAAATAACCAACACGCCAAAGCGGTTGCCGCGCTAAACACGGCGCTATATCTAAATCCAAACTTTGTAATGGCGTACTATTTTCAGGGGAACATATTTCAAAAACTGGGAGAAATCCATCGGGCTAAAAAAAGTTTTGAAAACGTGCTGGCGCTTTTGTCCAACTACGGGCACGACAATGTTTTACCCGAAGCCGATGGGCTCACAGCCGGAAGATTAAGAGAAATTATGAAATCAACTATCAATAAATGAAGATGGACATGAGACCAAAATCGAAGGAAGAAAAGCGCGCGGTACTGCGGTCACGGGCTAAGGAACTGGCAAAGGTAACCGAAAAAGAGGCCAGTCAAAGCGACCTGACTGAAATCATCCTGTTCAGGCTGGCTTCAGAAACCTACGGATTAGAAACCGGGTTTGTGCGCGAGGTGTTTCCCCTGAACGATTTTACGCCGCTCCCGGGCACACCGCCATTTGTGCTTGGCGTGATTAACGTGCGCGGACAAATTGTTTCGGTTCTGAACATTAAAAAATTCTTCGAGCTTCCGGAAACCGGCATTAGCGAACTCAACAAATTGATAATCATTCGGAACGATGAAATGGAGTTTGGTATCCTGGCCGACGAAATCCTGGAAATCCGAACTATTGAACCAGGCGAATTGCATCAATCGCTGCCCACGCTAAGTGGGATCAGGGAAAAATATTTGAAGGGTATAACTGCCGGTCCGTTGATCATACTCGATGTGGCCAAATTGTTGATGGATGAAAATATCATTATAAATGAAGAAGTTGCAATGAAATAGAATGTGAAATGAAAAAAAACTAAAATTAATAAAGGAGGAACATACCATGTTTAAAAATTTGAAAATCGGTTTTCATTTGGCATTGGGCTTTGGCGCAGTGCTTGTTTTTATGATTGTTATAATCGTATTGAGCTTTAAGTCAATGGGTAAGATTTATGCAGATCTCGAAAGAATTGTAAACGAGGAAAATATTTCAACTGCCATAGCCAATAAAATGGTGGATTATGTCAGGGAAAATCAAATATATCTCAGGAACATAATGATAAATAATGATGATGCTTACAAAGAAACAATGAACGCGAACATTGTCAAAGTAAGAGACCTTTATGATGATGAAATGAAAAAATACGAAGCGATGGTCATTGAAAAAAATGATGAAATTGCCATGGGGATACTCACCAAAATAAAAACGATTGGTGAAGAATACCGGAAGTGCCGCGAAACCATTTTGGCCCTCGACAAAGAAGGTAAATCCGATCAGGCAACTGAAATATTAGTAAAAACAGGGTTTCCATTAGCCGAACAATGGGTTGATGATCTCCATGTGCTCGTACAAAATGAAGATAATACAACTTTGCTTAGTTACAACCAGGCTCAAGACACCTACCAGGGCGCACGCACATACACCACGGTCATTGGTTTGATAATGATAGCGATGTCTGTTGTCATCATCATCCTGCTCACCTTCAGTATCACCAAACCAATCAGGATAAGTGTTGATGTGGCAAAAAAAATCGCATCAAACGATCTGTCTGTGAATTTAAATATAGAAAAACGGGGCGATGAAATTGGCGAACTGATGGAAGCCTTCAACAAAATGATTGAATCGCTCAGGGCCCAGGTGAAAGCTATTCTTGAAGGGGTCAATGTGCTTTCGAGTTCTTCCAGCGAAATTCTGGCATCCACCACGCAAATTGCGGCTGGTACCGCCGAAACAGCTTCATCCATCAGCGAAACAACAGCCACTGTCGAAGAGGTCCGGCAAGGCGCGCAGTTGTCGTCTGAAAAGGCAAAAAACGTTGTTGACAACGCGGAGCGTACCATGCAGGAAACAGAGTCCGGGCAGAAAGCCATTGAAGAAACAATAAATGTGATGGGCCACATCAGCAATCAAATGGAAAGCATTGCCAACACGATAGTCAGCCTGAGCGGGCAAAGCCAGTTAATTGGCGGAATCATCGCCTCGGTGAACGAAATTGCCGACCAATCGAACTTATTGGCGGTGAACGCTGCTATTGAAGCCTCAAAAGCGGGCGAACAGGGAAAAGGTTTTACAGTAGTGGCGCACGAAATCAAAAGCCTTGCCGAGCAGTCGAAGAAAGCCACCTCACAGGTGCGCACCATATTAAGCGATATCCAGAAAGCCACCAGCGCGGCTGTAATGGCCACCGAGCAAGGGAGCAAAGCGGTTGAGGCGGGCGTCAAACAATCAAAACAGGCCGGCGAAACTATCAGGTTGTTAGCCGAAAACAGCGAAGAGGCTTTGTTGTCGAGTACCCAAATTTCGGCATCGAGCCAGCAGCAGTTGGTGGGGATGAACCAAATTGGCCAGGCAATGGGGAATATCAAACAGGCCGGGATTGAAAATGCGGCAAGTATGAAACAAACGGAACAAACGGTAAAGGAACTGAACAAACTGGGCCTGCAATTAAAAGAATTGGTTGGGCAATATAAATTATGACATATTCAAAGATGATGAACAGTAAAGAGGAAGAAACACTCAAACGGTTGATGGCTATTTTCAGGATTGAAGCTGAAGAACATATTCAAGCCATCGCTTTAGCCCTTATTGAGTTGGAAAAAACTGCCGGCGGCACACCATCGCCCGAATTGACCGAGCAGATGTTTCGCGATGCGCACAGCTTAAAAGGCGCCGCGCGTTCGGTGAACCTTCGTGTGGTGGAATCGGTTTGCCAGGCGGTTGAAAGCATATTTTCTTCGTTGAAAAACAATGAGATTTCCTTGTCGCCCGAAAGTTTTGATTTGCTCCATAAAGCGGTTGATATCATCAGGCAACTGGTTTCGCTGGCAGGTGAAAAACAAACTGCTACCGCTCATCTTCCGGTAAAAGAGCTTATTGAGCAATTGCAAAACAGCGCCATCGGGGCACAGCAACCCACACCGGCCAAAACATCGGAAGAAAAGCAAGCTGTAGCCCTTGAAAATAAATCAGGTTTTCATTCTCCGGTCCAGCCTGTTGCAGCGCCTGGCCTGCCAACCATGAAAGCCCCGGCACAAGCGGAAACGATAAGGATTGCCCGTGAAAAGCTGAACCCGCTGTTCCTCCAGGCCGAAGAAATGGTCCAGGCGAAAATCGCGACAGCCGAACGTGTTACAGAATTGCAGTCTTTGAGCGATTCAGTTGAATCCTGGAAAATGGAATTGAAAAAATGGAAAAACCGGCTGTCGGTTAGCGCTGGCGCTCAGCACAAGGAATGGATGGAATGGAACGGGCAACGGTTAAACGAGACGGAGCAAAAAATTCTCGCCATGGTGAAGGTTACCGAAAGTGATAAGCGAATTATCGGGCGAATGGTGGACACGCACCTGGAAGCCATGAAAACTATCTTAATGCTGCCTGTTGCTACCTTGGTCGAAATATTCCCGGTAATGGCGCGCGAACTGGCACGCGACCAGCACAAAGAGCTTGATTTGATACTTCAGGGTACTGAAATTGAAGTGGATAAACGGATACTTGAAGAACTAAAAGACCCGCTTATCCATCTGCTGCGAAACTGCGTGGATCACGGCATCGCGAAACCGCACGAACGCGAACAGAAAAACAAACCTGCCCGCGGCACAATAACGCTTGCTTTCAGCGCAACAGAAAGCAACCAGTTGGAAATTGTACTTTCTGACGACGGATCGGGTATTGATTTGGAGAAAGTTTGTGCAGCCGCTGTCAGGGGAGGGTTTATTTCGGGCGATGCCGTTTCAAAACTAAGTATTCCGGAAAAAACAGCATTCATTTTTCAGTCGGGCGTTTCTACAAACCCATTGATTACCGATATATCAGGCCGCGGGCTGGGCATGGCTATCGTGAAAGAGAAAGTCGCAAAATTAGGCGGCATCCTCACTGTTGAAAGTCAACCCGATTTGGGCACAACCTTTCGTATCAGGCTGCCTCTTTCATTGTCCACTTTCAGGGGCGTATTGGTAAGGGCCGGCAACCAGGTGTTCGTTGTGCCAATCATTTATGTCGAACGCGTTTTGAGCATCAAAAACGAAGACATTAAAACAGTTGAAAACCGCGAAACCATTTCGGTTGACGGGCAAATCATTTCGCTGGCAGGCCTGGGAAATGTGCTTGGAATGCCAGCTTCGGGCAATGGCCATTCAGGAAATTTATCGGAAAAAGATCATACCGATAATCTTATCCGAATAGTAATCATTGCCTATACCGGAACGCGCATTGCTTTTCAGGTTGATGAAGTGATTGGCGAACAGCAGGTTTTGGTGAAAGAATTGGGAAAACAACTGAAACGTGTACCCAATATTTCAGGTGTCGTGGTTCTTGGTTCCGCGAAAGTGGTGCCTGTAATCAATGTTTCCGATTTAATGAAATCGGCTACACGAACTGAAACGACCGGAAGGAAGGTTTTAAATAAAGAGGAGCTCGCGAGAAAGGTATTGGGGGTTTTGGTGGTTGACGATTCGATCACCTCGCGCACCCTGATCAGGAATATTCTTGAATCGGCAGGTTATAAGGTTGTAACGGCTGTTGATGGCGCCGATGCGTTCGCCAAAGCTTTGGCCGGTGAATTTGATTTGATTGTATCAGATGTGGATATGCCGGTAATGAATGGCTTTGAACTGACGGTAAAAGTGCGCAAAGATAAAAAGCTTGCCGAACTGCCCGTGGTGCTGGTTACAGCGCTCGATTCGCGAAAAGACAGGGAATATGGCATCGAAGTTGGCGCCAATGCCTACATCATTAAAAGCAGTTTCGACCAGAGCAATTTACTGGAAGTAGTTGGCCGGTTAATATAGGAAACATAAAATGATAAAAGTTTTGATTGTTGAAGATTCTCCCGTGATGCGGGAATTACTGACTTACATAATTAACTCAGACCCAAAACTCCATGTTGTGGGGGTAGCGGTTAACGGTGAAGAAGCCATTGGGGCCGTAGCAAAATTGAAGCCCGATATTGTTACGATGGACATTCACATGCCAAAAATGGGGGGCATTGAAGCCACCCGACGGATTATGGAAACGAATCCTGTGCCCATCATTATCGTGAGCGGGAACAATCAGGCCAAAGAAGTGGCCTATTCTTTTCAGTTGATGGAAGCCGGCGCTATTGCCGTTATGCTGCGCCCGCCGGGTATCGGGCATCCCGACCACAAATCCGAATCACGGAAACTGATCCAAACATTAAAGCTGATGTCAGAAATTAAGGTGGTAAGGCGTTCGAAACGAATTACAAAAGACAGGGATACTCTTCCGCCTGAAATTGCCCAAGATATGCCGAAAGCGGTTTCAACATCACAGATTATCGCCATTGGCGCATCAACCGGAGGTCCGCCAGCTATTATGAAGATAATTTCAGGATTACCAAAGGACTTTCCTCTTCCAATTTTAATTGTTCAGCACATCGCCCAGGGATTTGTTGAGGGTTTTGTTGAGTGGCTTTCACTAACCTGTGATTACCCCTTGCACCTGGCCGTTCAGGGCGAAAAATTATTGCCGGGCAATGGCTATATCGCCCCCGACGGGTTCCACACCGGTGTTGACTATGCTCAACGGATTGTATTAAGCGGCCATGCTCCTGAAAATGGGTTGAAGCCATCGGTGGCCTACCTGTTTCGTACAGTGGCACAAGTGTATGGACCCAATGCAACAGGCATCATCCTTACCGGAATGGGCAGGGACGGCGCTGACGAATTGAAACTGATGAGAGATGCCGGCGCGGTTACCATTGCGCAGGATTTCGAGAGTTCGGTGGTACACGGCATGCCCGGTGTAGCCATCGAAATTGGCGCTGCTAAATATATTCTTTCACCCGAAAATATGGTTAAGTATTTAATTTCGAAGGACAAATAACATGAAAATAGCTAAAATACTCATAGTCGAAGATAGCCCAACACAGGCCGAACGGCTAAAAACATTACTTGAGGAAAACAACCACCAGACGCTGGTTGCCCAAAATGGCAAAATTGCC
>Ga0210044_10008641_pt1 | contig 12628 bp, 17 predicted proteins | sample CryGey13umfilter_2_FD_183959 | JGI IMG/M metagenome (GOLD analysis project Ga0210044, IMG submission 183959) | Groundwater microbial communities from aquifer in Utah, USA - Crystal Geyser 4/9/14 3 um filter (SPAdes) (version 2) | ecosystem: Environmental > Aquatic > Deep subsurface >... | reverse complement strand
CAAGGGCAAGATCGGTCAGGACATCGACCACCCCGCCGTATTCCCGGTGGCGCTGCCGGAGTTCATTCTCGACGCCTACTCGGACAGCGGCGACATTGTGTTCGAGCCGTTCGGCGGTAGTGGTACCACGATGCTGGCCGCGCAGCGCACGGGTCGTGTGTGCCGCTGCGTGGAGATCGCGCCGGAGTACGTGGACGTCGCCATCAAGCGCTTCCAGCAGAACCACCCCGGCGTGCCCGTCACGCTGCTGGCCACAGGCCAGTCCTTCGACGAAGTTGCCAACGAACGTCTGGCCACCACGGAGGCCACGCAATGAGCGCCTCTTGGTTTGCCGACAAGATCGAGCAGTGGCCGACTGCCAAGCTGCTGCCCTATGCCCGCAACGCACGCACCCACTCGGACGATCAGGTGGCGCAGATCGCCGCGTCGATTGCCGAGTTCGGATTCACCAATCCGATCCTCGCAGGAAGCGACGGTGTGATCGTCGCCGGTCACGGGCGGCTGGCTGCGGCGCAGAAACTCGGGCTGGAAGTTGTACCGGTGGTCGTGCTCGATCATCTGAGCCCCACGCAGCGCCGGGCCCTGGTGATCGCGGACAACCGCATTGCCGAGAACGCGGGATGGGATGACGCGATGCTGCGCATTGAGATCGCTTCCCTGCAGGACGACGACTTCGACGTGTCACTGACCGGCTTTGATGCCGATGCGCTGGCCGAATTGATGGCGGGCGATGAGCCGGACGGCGTTGGCGACACCGATGACGACGCCGTGCCCGAGGTGTCGGAGACGCCGATCTCCCGCCCGGGCGATGTCTGGTTGCTGGGTGGTCACCGCCTGCTGTGCGGGGACTCCACCGTGGCCGAGAGCTACGACCGGCTTCTCGATGGCGCGCCGGTGGACATGGTCTTCACCGACCCGCCCTACAACGTGAACTATGCCAACAGCGCCAAGGACAAGATGCGCGGCAAGGATCGCGCGATCCTGAACGACAACCTCGGCGACGGCTTCTACGACTTCCTGTTGGCGGCGCTGACGCCGACCATCGCGCATTGCCGGGGCGGGATCTACGTGGCGATGTCGTCCAGCGAACTGGATGTACTGCAGGCCGCATTCCGCGCCGCCGGTGGCAAGTGGTCGACGTTCATCATCTGGGCCAAGAACACCTTCACGCTGGGCCGTGCCGATTACCAGCGCCAGTACGAGCCGATCCTGTACGGATGGCCAGAGGGTGCCCAGCGTCACTGGTGCGGCGACCGCGACCAGGGCGATGTATGGAACATCAAGAAGCCGCAGAAGAACGACCTGCACCCGACGATGAAGCCGGTGGAGTTGGTGGAACGCGCGATCCGCAATTCAAGCCGCCCTGGCAACGTGGTGCTCGACCCGTTCGGCGGCTCCGGCACGACTCTGATTGCCGCCGAAAAATCAGGGCGGCTGGCACGGCTGATCGAACTCGACCCTAAGTATGTGGACGTGATCGTGCGGCGCTGGCAGGAATGGACTGGCAAGCAAGCCACCCGCGAGTCGGATGGCGCGCTGTTCGATGATCAGGCGACGAGCGACTCCTCGGCGATCTCGCAGTGAATCACAAAGCCCGTCAGGTAAGGCAGGCCGCGCGGGATGCCGTACTGCTTGCTGGTCTGGCGGCCAATCGTCCAGCCCATCCATTGTTGGGTGGCGGCGTTGATCGCGTCCGCCAGGGTCTGGCCCCGGTACAGCCCGTTTTGCACATCGTCGGCAAAGTGGCGTCCGTGGCGGCTGTCGAGGAAGACCCGGACTGATTCGAGGGGCTGGCTGGTGGCGTCGGAGACGGCGGTCATCGCCAGGGGCCACGCAATGCTGGCGTGTTCGTTCATCGTGCCCCAAAAGCCCCAGGCATCGTTCTGGGTGGCGGGCATTTGCTGGTTGGTGTTCATCTCTGGCTCCTTGGGGTTGATCATTGCGACACCCGTAGTAACGCGCTGTTCGATTGAGAAGCCAAGCTGTTCTTGGCTTCTTTCTCAATCTATTTCGATCACCCGAGACGGGCCACGTAGCGTGCGTAGTCGCCGCCCTCTGGATTCACGTAAAGGTAGGGGCGACCCGGTGCGGTGACCTCGACGCAAAGATAGCCGTCGCCGGTGCCGCCACCTTTGCCACGTAGCCAGTCGCGCGATACCAACAGGCTGCGGGCAAAGGCATCGAACTCGTCGACGGTGAGTTCCTTCGTCTCGGTGACGTAGACCTTGGTCTGACCCTGGCCGCCAACTTCGTCCAAGTCGGCAGGCTTGCGGGCAAACGGCAATCGGACGCTCAACTCCTCGACCTGCAAGGTGGTGTCGCCAAACTGCAGGGTGCGAGGCGTGCGTTCGATGGTGATGGTCATGGTGCTCATGAATGTTCTCCGGGGTGTTGGCGTTGCGATCAGGCTTCTGCGGCGATCCGGTAAACCCGCTCGCTGCCCTGGGCCTTGTCCGAGACGATGGTCAGGCCGAGCTTCTTCTTGAAGGCCCCGGCAAAGGTGCCGCGCACCGTGTGCGCCTGCCAGCCGGTGGTCTCGCAGATCTGCTGTACCGTTGTCCCTTCGGGGCGCTGCAGCATCTGGATCACGGTGGCCTGCTTGCTGTTCTCGCGGGTGCGAGGTTTGGCGGCCGCCTTTTCTTGCGCCCACGTGGCCTCGGCTGCCGTCACGGCTGCGTCGAGTTCGGAGTCGGCGGTCACTGGCGCAGCTGATGGCCGGGCGCGCCCCATCGCGTCGTACCCCTCGGCCGCGACGAACCAGTGGGTGCCGTCGGAGGTGATCAGGGCGCGGTTGAACAGGCCGTCGAGCACCTTCTTGCGTGCGCCGCCTTTGATGTTGTCGGGGAACCAGTCGATCTTGCCGTCGGTGTGTTCGAGGGCGTAGGCCAGGATCGCGTGCTGGGCCGGGGTCAGTTGGGTGGTGGTCATTTGCTTCTCCTTGTGCAAGGGGTTGATGGGGTGACGTGATGAACGCGCTGTTCGGAAGTGAAGCCAAGCGCTTTCTGCTTGGCTTTGAAGGTTCTTGATCAGCTGTTGGCCTTGTCCGACTTCGCCGCCTTGCGGCCTTGTTCGACGCCTGCGTTGAACGCGGCCTCCAGGGCGTCGCGCAGGCACCAGACCGCCACGTCGTGGAAGTCGAGGCTGTCTGACTTGCGGGTTTCCAGGGTTTCGATGCCCAGCTTGTTTTGTGCGATCTGGGTCAGGAGTTGTTCGAACTTGCTCATTGCTGCTTCCTTTGATGGTGTTGATGACGTCCGTATGAACGCGCTGTTCCAGAAAGAAGCCAAGCTGATTTCGAGTGAATGTCGAAAAAATGATTGAAGGGGTAACCGGTTCTCAAAATGGGCATTTCGATTCGCGCTTACGCCCGTCACCGTGGTGTGACCGACACCGCTGTTCACAAGGCAATTCGCGCAGGTCGGATCACGCCGGAGGCTGACGGCACCATTGATGCCGACCGTGCTGACCGTGAGTGGGCTCGCAACTCCGATGTGCCGAAGTCCGGAACGCGAGCCAAGGCCGCAAAGGTCGCAGTGCCGGCAGGCGGTACGGGTGGTGGCGGTGATGGGCCCGCCGCATTACCCGCTGGCGGCGCGTCCTTACTTCAGGCGCGCACGGTCAACGAGGTCGTCAAGGCGCAGACCAACAAGGTGCGGCTGGCCCGGCTGAAGGGCGAGTTGGTGGATCGGCCGCAGGCCATCGCCCACGTTTTCAAGCTGGCGCGCTCCGAGCGCGATGCGTGGCTGAACTGGCCCGCTCGCATCTCGGCGCAGATGGCGGCCAAGCTCAATGTCGATCCGCACACGATGCACGTCGCCCTGGAGGCGGCGGTGCGTGAGCATCTGCAGGAGCTGGGCGAACTGCGGCCCAGGGTGGACTGATGCTGGACGTTGAATACGAAGGCGCTGCCGAAGTTGAGCGCGCGTGGCGTGAAGGGCTGACACCCGATCCCTTGCTTTCGGTGTCCGAATGGTCGGATCGCCACCGGATGCTTTCCAGCAAGGCGTCCGCCGAGCCGGGTCGTTGGCGTACCAGTCGCACGCCCTACCTAAAGGCGATCATGGATTGCCTGTCGCCGACGTCGCCGGTCGAGCGCGTGGTGTTCATGAAGGCTGCCCAGCTCGGCGCGACCGAGATGGGCTCGAACTGGATCGGCTACGTGATCCACCACGCGCCGGGGCCGATGATGGCGGTGTGGCCGACGGTGGATATGGCCAAGCGCAACTCCAAGCAGCGGATCGATCCGTTGATCGAGGAGTCGGCCGCGCTGAGCGAATTGATTTCGCCAGCACGATCCCGAGACTCGGGCAACACCATCCTGGCCAAGGAGTTCCGGGGTGGTGTGCTGGTGATGACCGGGGCCAACAGCGCGGTCGGCCTGCGGTCGATGCCGGTGCGGTATCTGTTCCTCGACGAGGTGGATGGCTACCCGCTGGACGTCGACGGCGAAGGCGATGCGATCTCGCTGGCCGAGGCACGCACGCGAACCTTTGCCCGCCGCAAGATCTTCATCGTCTCGACGCCGACGATCTCGGGGGCGAGCGCCATCGAACGCGAGTACGAGGCCAGCGATCAGCGTCGGTACTTCGTGCCGTGCCCACATTGCTCGCATCGCCAGTGGCTGCGCTTCGAGCAGTTGCGATGGGAAAAGGCACAACCGGACACTGCGGCCTACATCTGCGAGTCCTGCGACGAGCCGATTGCCGAGCACCACAAGACGTGGATGCTGGAGCACGGCGAGTGGCGGGCGCTGATCAGCGACGGCACGGGCAAGACAGCGGGGTTCCACCTGTCGTCGCTGTACAGCCCGGTGGGCTGGCGCAGTTGGCGTGACATCGCCGCTGCGTGGGAAAGCTCCGTCAACAAGGAATCGGGGTCGGCGGCCGCCATCAAGACCTTCAAGAACACCGAACTGGGCGAGACCTGGGTCGAGGAAGGCGAAGCGCCCGACTGGCAACGGCTGGTCGAGCGCCGTGAGGATTACCGCGTCGGCACGGTGCCGCCGGGTGGGCTGCTCCTGGTGGGCGCTGCCGACGTGCAGAAGGATCGCATCGAGGCGTCTATCTGGGCCTTCGGGCGCGGCAAGGAGTCTTGGTTGGTGGAGCACAGGGTGCTGATGGGTGACACCGCCCGCGACGCTGTCTGGAAGCGACTGGCCGAATTGATCGCCGAGAACTGGACGCACGACTCAGGCGCGGCGATGCCCTTGGCCCGCTTTGCGCTGGACACCGGCTTTGCGACGCAGGAGGCCTACGCCTTCGTGCGCGCCTGCCGCGACTCGCGTGTGATGCCTGTGAAAGGCGTGCCGCGCGGGGCCGCGCTGATTGGTACGCCGACTGCCGTTGATATCTCGCAGGGCGGCAAGAAGCTGCGCCGGGGCATCAAGGTGTATTCGGTCGCCGTGGGCATCGCCAAGCTGGAGTTCTACAACAACCTGCGCAAGGGCGCGGACGTCAGCGAGGACGGTGTGACCACGGTGTTCCCGGCAGGGTTTGTCCACCTGCCCAAGATCGACGCTGAGTTCATCCAGCAGCTCTGTGCAGAGCAGTTGATCACCCGCCGCGACCGCAATGGCTTCCCGATTCGGGAGTGGCAAAAGATGCGCGAGCGCAACGAAGCGCTCGACTGCTACGTGTACGCCCGGGCGGCCGCATCGGCGGCGGGCCTGGATCGCTTCGAGGAACGCCACTGGCGCGAACTGGAGCGCCAACTCGGGATGGAGCGGCCGCCGGATGAGCCGCCCCCGATTCAAACATTCGACCCAGACGAGGCCACCCGACGCGGTGGCCTCTCTGTTTCTGCAACCCCACCACGGCGGCGCGTCATCAAGAGCCGCTGGTTGTCCTGATTTTCAGAGGATTTTTCATGAGTCTTACCACCCGTATCGAGAGCCTGGTCATCCGGGTTGCTCAGGAGTTCAACGACGTTCGCGCGACGGCAGGCAGTCTGGCCAGTCTGTCCACCAACGACAAGTCGAGTCTGGTCGCCGCCATCAACGAGCTCAAGGCAGCGGTTCTGTCCGCGATGGCCATCGATGACAACCAGATCGCCACCACCAGCACCTATTCGTCGAGCAAGATCGTGTCGTTGCTGGACGCGCTCAAGGCAGACATTCTGGGTGGTGCCGACGCCGCCTACGACACCCTGGTGGAAATCCAGCAGGCTCTGCAGAACGGCACCAGCGGTCTGGATGCGATTCTGGCTGCGGTCAATCTCCGTGTTCGCTTCGACGCCGCGCAGACCTTGACCGTAGCCGAGCAGCTGCAGGCCCGTACCAACATCGGGGCGGTCGCGGCCAGCGACGTTGGCAACACCGATACCGACTTCGTCGTGATCTTCGATGGGGCGCTGGCCTGATGAGTCTTGCGTCCAGCATCGCCGCCTTGGCGGCGCGCATCGGCTTCGAGGTCAAGACCAAGATCGACGCCACCCATCCCGGCATCGCACGGGTGTGGGTCAGCTTCGGCTACGTGGGAGGTCAGGTCGTGATCGGCAGCGCGCACAACGTCGCCAGCGTGGTGCGCACGGCGGCTGGTCGGTACCGCGTGCATTTCGCTGTGGCGATGCCGGATGCGAATTACTGCTGGACGGCGCTCGCCCGCAGCAGCACCAACACCGGTCAGCAGCGCTTGGCCCTGGTGCGTGCCAGCGCAGACCTCAAGACCGCGCAGTACGTCGACATCTCGTGTGCGACGGCCGCGTTGTCGTTTGACGACTCCTCTGAAATCAACCTCGTGGTGTACCGCTGATGGCCTACACAGAAGCCCAACTCCAGGCATTGGAGACCGCCCTCGCCAAGGGCGAACACCGCGTCAGCTTCGGCGACAAGACCGTCGAGTACCGCTCGGTCGATGAGCTAAAGGCGGCGATTCGCGAAGTCAAGCGCGGCATCCTGGAGCAGGCAGCCGCCACCGGGCTATGGCCGGGTGCGCCGCGCCAGATCCGGGTCACGACCTCGAAGGGGTTCTGATGGCCTGGTATTCGAAGATCCGCAGCCTGTTCGGCCAGCAACCCGTCCACGAAGCGGCTGGCCGTGGCCGCCGCTCGTTGGCTTGGATGCCCGGCAACCCGGGCGCGGTCGCCGCGATGTTGGCGACCAACACCGAACTGCGCATCAAGAGCCGCGACCTCGTGCGCCGCAATGCCTGGGCGCAGGCCGGGATTGAGGCCTTCGTTTCCAACGCGGTCGGTACTGGCATCAAGCCGCAGAGTCTGGCAGCAGACGAGCGCTTCAAGACCGACGTGCAGGCGCTGTGGCGTGACTGGACGGAAGAAGCCGACGCGGCAGGTCAGACCGACTTCTACGGCCTGCAGGCGCTGGCCTGCCGCGCGATGCTCGAAGGCGGTGAATGTCTGATCCGGCTACGCCCGCGTCGTCCAGAGGATGGCTTGGTGGTGCCCTTGCAACTGCAGTTGCTGGAGCCGGAGCACCTGCCGATCAGTCTCAACCTCGATTTGCCTTCGGGCAACGTGGTGCGCTCGGGCATCGAATTCGACAGTCTCGGTCGGCGCGTCGCCTACCACCTGTACCGCTCGCACCCCGAAGACGGTCGGCTGGCTCCGATGTCGGGCCAGGGCGGGATGGACACGGTGCGCATCGATGCGAAGGAAATCATCCACCTGTTCCGCGTCCTGCGTCCCGGCCAGATCCGGGGCGAGCCGTGGTTGTCGCGGGCCCTGGTCAAGCTCAACGAACTCGACCAGTACGACGACGCAGAACTGGTGCGCAAGAAGACCGCTGCGATGTTCGCCGGGTTCGTGACACGGCAGAACCCGGAGGACAACTTGATGGGCGAAGGTGCTGCTGATGGTGATGGCATCGCGCTGGCCGGTCTGGAGCCGGGCACCTTGCAGATATTGGAGCCCGGCGAGGACATCAAGTTTTCTGACCCGGCCGACGTCGGTGGCTCGTATGGCGAGTTCCTGCGCACGCAGTTCCGTGCGGTCGCCGCTGCCATCGGCGTCACCTACGAGCAGTTGACCGGCGACCTCACAGGCGTGAACTACTCGTCCATTCGCGCCGGAATGCTGGAGTTCCGGCGTCGCTGCGAGATGGTGCAGCACGGGGTGCTTGTGCATCAGATGTGCCGTCCGGTGTGGGCCGTGTGGATGAAGCAGGCCGTGCTCGCCGGTGCCATCGAAGCCCCCGGCTTCGCGCGTGGCGGCCCAGCCCGTCGCCGCCAGTACCTGCAGGTGAAGTGGATTCCCCAGGGCTGGCAGTGGGTCGATCCCGAGAAAGAGTTCAAGGCAATGCTGCTGGCCATCCGGGCAGGACTGATGAGCCGCTCGGAAGCCATTTCAGCCTTTGGTTACGACGCCGAGGACGTCGACCGCGAGATCGCCGCTGACAACCAGCGTGCCGACGACCTCGGGTTGATCTTCGACTCCGACCCGCGCCGCACGTCCAAGGACGGCGGAAGCGCCGAGCCGAACAAGAACGCTGCAGACAACACGCAAACCGGCGACTCATCGTCTGCCTGAAGGAATCCCATGACCCTGTTGCCCCATTTGGCGGCACGCCTCTACGGTGTGCCGCTGGCGATCCATCGCCCAAAACTTGATGTGATCCTGGCCGTGCTCGGCCCCCGGATCGGCTTGGCTGATTTGGCTGCACCCTCGGGCTTCACGCCGCCCGCACGTCCCGCATCCACCCAGACGACGAAGGTCGCGGTCATCCCCATCCACGGCACGCTGGTGCGCCGCACCGTGGGCCTGGAAGCCGAATCCGGCTTGACCAGTTACGCGGGCTTAAGCGCGCAATTGGACGCCGCGCTGGCCAGCCCGGAGGTCGCCGCCATCCTGCTCGACGTCGACTCACCGGGTGGCGAGTCGGGCGGCGTGTTCGATCTGGCCGACCGCATCCGTGCGGCTGCCCAGACGAAACCGGTCTGGGCCGTAGCCAACGACATGGCATTTTCAGCGGCCTACGCACTGGCATCTGCTGCCAGCAAGGTGTTCGTCTCGCGCACTGGCGGCGTCGGCTCGATTGGCGTCATTGCGATGCACGTCGACCAATCCGAGAGGGATGCCCAGGACGGCGTTCGCTACACGGCTGTCTTTGCGGGCGACCGCAAGAACGATCTCAACCCGCACGAGCCGATTTCCAGCGAAGCCCACGCCTTTCTCAAGGGCGAGGTCAATCGCGTCTACGGACTGTTCGTCGAGACGGTGGCCCGCAACCGGGGCATCGAGGCATCTGCCGTGCGTGACACCGAGGCGGGGCTGTACTTCGGGCAGGCCGCCGTGGCTATCGGGTTAGCCGATGCCATCGGCACCTTCGACGACGCCCTTGCGCAGCTTTGCGAATCCGTTTCCCCACTCCCGAAGTTGGCGGCAAGCCACTCCGGTCTTTTTAGCAACCCCCAGATGGAGTCATCAATGAATGATCGAACCGACCCCGCTGCTCCTGATCGGCTTGCTGCTGATCCTGCTGGCAGTTCTTCTCAACCGGCGGCCGCCACCGCCATGACCGTGGCCGACGCGATTGAGGTCGCCCAGACCTGCACCCTGGCCGGGCGCACCGACCTGATCGCAGGCTTCCTCGAAGCGAAGGCATCACCCGCCAAGGTGCGCAGCCAGTTGCTGGCGGCAAAAGCCGAGGCGTCCCCCGAAATCGTCAGCCGCATCGCTCCCGATGCTGCTGCATCCACGAGCAACCCGCTGCTCGATGCCGCGAAGCAGCTCGCGGCCAAGTCCGCATCACTGAAGAAGGAGATCTGAGATGCCCACCGTGTTTTCTGAATCGATGAACTTGGGCGACCTGCTCAAGTACGAGGCCCCGAACCTCTACTCGCGCGACCGCGTCACCGTGGTCGCAGGCCAGACCCTGCCGCTGGGCGCGGTCGTCGGGATGGTCACTGCCACGGGCAAGGTCAAGCAGATCGACCCCTCGGCTACTGACGGCAGCCAGTACGCCGCTGGCGTGCTGATGCAGGCCGTCGATGCCGCCCTGGCCGAACGCCCGGACGGTCTGATGGTGGCGCGTCACGCCATTGTCGCCGACCACGCGCTGCAGTGGCCCACCGGCATCACCACCGCCGAGCAGCAGGCGGCCGTTGCCCAGCTCAAGGCGCTGGGTGTCCTCGTTCGCCAAGGAGTCTGACCATGCAGAATATCTTCGAAAACCCCGCCTTCTCGATGTCGGCGCTCACCGCCGCCATCAACTTCCTGCCCAACAACTACGACCGCCTGGGCGCGATGGGCCTGTTTGTCGACAAGCCGCAGCGTTTTCGCTCGGTGATCGTCGAGGAGCAGAACGGCGTGCTCACCCTGCTGCCGACGATGCCCCCGGGCTCGCCGGGCACCGTGGGCGTGCGCGGCAAGCGCAAGGTGCGCTCGTTCACCATCCCACACATCCCGCACGACGATGTGATCCTGCCCGAGGAAGTCCAGGGCATCCGCGCCTTTGGCTCGGAGACGGAGCTGCAGACCGTGGCGGGCGTGATGGCGCAGCACCTGCAGACGATGCGCAACAAGCACGCGATCACGCTGGAACATCTGCGCTTCGGTGCGCTCAAGGGTCAAATCCTGGATGCCGATGGCAGCGTCATCTACGACCTCTACAACGAGTTCGAGATCACGCCCAAGGAGTTCGCCTTTGACATCACCGATCCCGCCAGCGGGTTCGACGTCAAGAAGGCCTGTCTGGACGTCGTCCGCTACGTCGAGGACAACCTGCAGGGCGAGCGTATGAGCGGCCTGCACGCCTTCGTCGGCGAGGACTTCTTCGATGCGCTCACCGGGCACGACGAGGTGAAGGCCGCCTACGACCGCTGGCAGGATGGGCAAGCGCTGCGCACCGATATGCGCGCGGGCTTCACCTTTGCCGGGATCACTTTCGAAGAGCATCGCGGCCGGGCCGTCGCGCCGGGCAGTGCTGTGCGCCGATTCGTCGAACCCGATGAGGGTCACATCCTGCCGCTGGGCACGATGGACACCTTCGCCACCTACTACGCGCCTGCCGACTTCAACGAGACGGCCAACACAGTGGCGCTGCCGCTGTACGCGAAGCAGGAGCCGCGCAAGTTCGACCGGGGTACCGATCTGCACACGCAGGCCAACCCGCTGCCGCTGTGCCACCGCCCGGCGCTGCTGGTGAAACTGGTGATGGGTGGTGGCGTATGAGTCTGGTCGCCCAGATCTACGAGTCGGCCGCGAACACGGGGCTGCTGAAGGAATGCGTTTGGTATCCGTCGAACGGTGCGCCATCGCAAAGGCATCAGGTCGGCTTTGCCGCGCCGGATGAATCCCTTCTCGACGGCCTAACCTTGAGCACCGATTACGAGATGACCTACCCAGGCACGGCATTCGGGGGACTTGCTGCACGCGAGGTGGTCGAGGTCGGTGGATCGTCCTTCCAGGTGCGAGACATCCGAGCCGTGGGCGACGGTTCCGAACTCCGCGCCAAGCTGACCCGGCTGTAACCCTATGGCTGACAACTCGATCCGCGAGCGGATTCTGCTGGCGGTGATGGCGGCTGCCCGTCCGACGGTCGAAGGTCTCGGGGCCACGTTGCACCGGTCGCCCACGGTGGCCATCAGCCGAGAGCAATGCCCAGCGCTGGCGGTGTTTCCCGAGTCGGAGTCCATCGCCGAGCGCGCCAACGACCGCGTCACACGCGAACTGATTGTCCGCGTCGTCGCGCTAGCGCGGTCCGTACCACCCGCGTCCCCCGAAACCGAGGCCGACCGTCTGCTCACCGCTGCCCACGCTTCCTTGTTTGTGGACGGCACTTTCGGTGGTTTGGCACTGGGCATCCGTGAGCAGGAAAGCGAGTGGGAGATCGAGGACGCCGATGCCGTAGCCGTGGCCCTCCCGGCGCGTTACCGCATCACGTACCGGACGCTGGCCAATGACCTTTCAACCCTTGGATGACATCTATGACCCAACTTGTTCTGACACGCCCGCACACCCACGCGGGCAAGACGTACGGCGTCGGTGACCGGATCGAGATCGACGCGACATCAGCCGACTGGTTGATCGCGCACGGCATCGCCACGCCGGAGCCGACCGTCCCAGCACCTGAACCCTTCACTGACCCTGAACCCAAACCCCTCCAACGCAAGGAACCCAAGCAATGAGCACCTATGCCAGTTTTCAAGGCCGCGTCTTCCTCGGCAAGCGCGACACCGACGGCCTTCCCATCGAAGTGCGCTCGCCCGGCAACGTCGCCGAGCTGAAGCTCTCCCTCAAGACCGACGTCCTGGAGCACTACGAGAGCCAAACCGGCCAGCGCTCGCTGGATCACCGGATGGTCAAGCAGAAGTCCGCCACCGTGAACCTCACCATCGAGGAATTCACCAAGGAGAACCTCGCGCTGGCCCTGTACGGCAATCACGTCGTCGGCACGCCGGGCACGGTCACCGCCGAGCCGGTGGGCGGTGCAACGCCGATTGCGGGCGACCGCTACTTCCTGGCCCACCCGAAGGTGTCGTCCCTGGTCGTGGTGGATTCGGCAGGCACGCCCGCGACCCTGGTCTTGGGCACGAACTACACCGCTGACCCCGACTTCGGTGCCCTCCAGTTTCTGGATACCACCGGCCTCACCGCGCCATTCAAGGCCAGTTACGCCTACGGCGTGGCCACCGAGATCGGCATCTTCACCCAGGCTCTGCCGGAGCGCTTCCTG
>Ga0210044_10008637_pt1 | contig 12633 bp, 9 predicted proteins | sample CryGey13umfilter_2_FD_183959 | JGI IMG/M metagenome (GOLD analysis project Ga0210044, IMG submission 183959) | Groundwater microbial communities from aquifer in Utah, USA - Crystal Geyser 4/9/14 3 um filter (SPAdes) (version 2) | ecosystem: Environmental > Aquatic > Deep subsurface > Groundwater... | reverse complement strand
GGGCGCTGTTTGACCGGCTCCAGGCCTTTGAGCACGCGGATGGAATTTTCGGAATATTCGGGGGTGGGTTTAGTCGCCATAGGGCGCGCATTGTAGGCGTTTGCGGTCAAACAACTGGATGCAAACACAGTTTTGCAATGCCACCGCGCCGGGCATTGCGGACACGCGCGCCGACCGGGCGGCCCAATTCGGTATATTCGCCCCCCATGACGCAGCACGCTCCCAAACTTTCCCTGCAGCAAATACTGATTTGTGGCGCCGCCATTGTGACCTTGTCCATGGGCATCCGCCACGGCTTTGGCTTGTGGCTGCAACCGATTACCCAGGCGCAAAACTGGAGCCGTGAAACCTTTGCCTTCGCGCTGGCGATTCAAAACCTGGTCTGGGGCTTTGTCGGTATTTTTGCCGGTATGCTGGCTGACCGTTTTGGCGCGTCCCGAGTCATTGTCGGTGGCGCGGTGTTGTACGCCCTGGGCTTGCTGGGCATGGCCTACGCGACATCCGCGTTGATGTTTTCGCTCACCACCGGGGTGTTGATCGGCATGGCGCAGGCGGGCACCACTTACGCCGTGGTCTACGGCGTGATCGGTCGCAATGTGCCGCCAAGTAAACGGTCGATGGCGATGGGCATTGCCGCTGCAGCGGGCTCGTTTGGCCAATTTCTGATGGTCCCCACCGAAGGTTTACTCATCAACAGCCTGGGCTGGCAAGAGGCGCTGGTCGCGCTGGCACTGGCGGCGCTCTTGATGATGCCGCTGGCCTGGTGGCTGCGCGAACCGCAACTGTTTGGCGGTGCCGGGCATTTTCGTGAGCAATCGATCGTGCACGCGCTGCAAGAGGCGTTCGCATATCCCAGCTTCCGCTTGCTGATGGCGGGATTTTTTGTCTGCGGTTTTCAGGTCGTGTTCATCGGCGTGCACATGCCCAGTTACCTCAAAGACCAGGGTCTGCCGCCGCAGGTGGCCAGTTACTCGCTGGCGCTCATCGGCTTGTTCAACGTGTTTGGCACGTATGCGGCGGGCTGGCTTGGGCAACGGCGGCAAAAGCGCCATATCCTGGCTTTTATCTATCTGGCCCGCTCGGTGGCGATCAGCGTTTTCTTGTTGCTGCCACTGTCGGCGAGCAGCGTGTATGTCTTTTCGGCGGTGATGGGCGTGCTGTGGTTGTCCACTGTGCCGCCAACCAATGCGGCGGTGGCGCAAATCTTTGGCGTGGCGCATTTTTCGATGCTAGGCGGTTTTGTGTTTTTCAGCCACCAGATTGGCTCGTTCATGGGCGTCTGGCTGGGCGGCTACCTGTTTGACAAGACCGGCAGCTACGACATCGTCTGGTACATCGCCATTGCACTGGGTGGGGTGGCGGCGTTGGTCAATCTGCCGATCAAGGAGACGGCCATCGTTCGCGCCCCAGCGCTGCAGGCCGCCTGATGCCATGAAACCGATTGCCAAATGGTCTTTGCTGGGTGCCGCCCTGGTGCTGCTGGCAGCGGTGTTTGCGATGTACGGCCGCCCCGATTTTTTACTGACCCTGTCCAACCAGATCTGGGGCTGCTTTTGAACTCGCACGCAACAGGCACGCCGTCTGACTGGGTTGTGCGCTGGACGCCTCTGGCCGCCCCGCAGGGCACGGTATTGGATGTGGCGTGTGGCGCGGGTCGGCACATGGCGTGGTTTGCCGAACAAGGCTTTCGGGTCACCGGTATCGACCGCAATCCAGCGGCCGCAACCGCTGCCAACGCGTTTGGCCAGGTGGTCGTGGCTGACATTGAAAATGCTGCCTGGCCCTTGCTGTACAAGGCTATGCCGCTACAGTTTGATGTGCTGGTGGTCACCAACTACCTGTGGCGCGCGCTGTTTCCAACGCTGCTGGCCAGCGTCAAGCCAGGTGGCGTGCTGCTGTACGAAACCTTTGCGCTCGGCAATGAAACCGTGGGCAAACCGTCGCGTCCTGATTTTTTATTGTGTCCGGGTGAACTACTGCAGTTGTGCCAGGGCTTCAGAGTGGTCGCCTTTGAAGACGGCTTTGTCGATGCACCGGCGCGTTTTGTGCAGCGCATTGCTGCCATCGCCCCAGGCGCGCCAGCCAGCCAAGGTGTTGCGCCGAGGCGCTATCCGCTCTCGCTAAAATCAACCCTCTAAATCTTTTGCAGCAAAAACCCATGGCCTACCAACGCATCACCGGCAGCATCGTTGCCCTCGTCACCCCCATGTTGCCCGACGGCAGCGTCGACTATCCCGCCTTGCGCAAGCTGGTCGATTGGCATATTGAGCAGGGCACCGACTGCATCGGCGTTGTCGGCACCACGGGTGAATCGCCCACCGTCAGCGTGCAAGAGCACTGCGAAATCATTCGCGTCGCGGTAGAGCAGGCGGCAGGGCGAAAGCCCATCATGGCCGGCTGCGGCGCCAACTGCACCGCCGAGGCCATCGAACTGGCCAAGTTCGCTAAAAAAGTCGGTGCCGACTGCCAGTTGCAGGTGGTGCCCTACTACAACAAGCCCACGCAAGAAGGCCAGTATCTGCACTTCAAGGCGATTGCCGAAGCGGTCGACCTGCCGGTGATTCTGTACAACGTACCCGGCCGCTCGGTCGCAGACATGGCACACAACACCGTCCTGCGCCTGGCGCAGGTGCCCGGCATTGTGGGCATCAAGGAAGCCACCGGTGACATCGGACGCGCCCAATGGTTGATTCGTGAAACGCCGCAAGACTTTGCCGTCTATTCGGGCGATGATCCCACTGCGGTGGCCCTCATGCTCTGCGGAGGTCAGGGCAACATCAGCGTCACCGCCAACGTGGCGCCGCGGCTGATGCACGAGTTGTGCATGGCAGCGATTGCCAGTGATGTCAAACGTGCCATGGACCTCCAGTTCAAGCTGATGCCCTTGCATAAAAATCTGTTTGTCGAAGCCAACCCGATCCCCGTCAAATGGGCGGTCGCGCGGCTGGGGCTCAGTGGGGGCGCGCTGCGCCTGCCCCTGACGCCGCTGACGCCTGCCAATGAACCGGTGGTGGAAACCGCCATGCGCGCCGTGGGTCTGCTCTAATCGATTGTTATATCTTGCTGTTGTCTTAAGGATTATTTGTGAACCCACTTTCCCGCTTCGCCCTGCTGGGCCTGACGATCACGCTGGGCGCCTGCTCGGTGCTCCAGGGTGACAAGATCGACTACAAAAGCGCCGCGGTCAAGACGCCGTCGCTCGAAGTCCCACCCGATCTGACCCAGTTGTCCAAAGACAGCCGCTACAACGTGCCGGGCGCTGCGGTGACCGCGTCGGGCTACCAGGTCGGCCAGGCCAACGCCGCCGTCGTGCCCACAGCTACAGCCAGCCTGGGGGACGTTCGTATTGAACGCTCGGGCACACAACGCTGGCTGGTGATCAGCCGCGGCGCCGACAAGCTGTGGGAGCCGGTCAAGGACTTCTGGATTGAAAACGGCTTTCTACTGGCGCAGGAGCAATCCAACCTGGGCATCATGGAGACCGACTGGGCAGAAAACCGGGCCAAACTTCCGCAGGACTTCATCCGCAACACGCTGGGCAAGGTGTTTGATTCGTTGTATTCGACCGGCGAGCGCGACAAATTTCGCACCCGGCTGGAGCGCAATGAAGCTGGTGGCACCGACATCTTCATCAGCCACCGCGGCATGATCGAGGTCTACAACTCTACCGCCAAAGACCAGACAGTGTGGCAACCGCGCCCGGCTGACCCCGAACTGGAAGCCGAATTTTTGCGTCGTCTGATGGTCAAGCTCGGTGTCACTGAAGAGCAATCCAAGGCCTTGATCGCCTCGGGTGTCGCCAAAGACAGCTCCCGTCTGAGCAGTGTCAACGGGCAACCTGTGGTGCAGTTGGAGGACGGCTTTGACCGTGCCTGGCGCCGCGTAGGCCTCTCACTGGACCGCACCAATTTCACCGTCGAAGACCGTGACCGCAGCAAAGGCGTTTATTTTGTCCGCTACGTCGCACCCAACCCAGACAAAGCCGAACCAGGCTTTTTCGGCAAGTTGTTCGGTTCGTCCAAGGCTGACAACAAGCCACAAAAATTCAAGGTTTCGGTGACAAGCCAGGGCAGCGCTTCGGTGGTTTCGATCCATAACGCTGATGGCTCTGCGTTGCCAGAGGCTGATGCCAAGCGCATCATGACCGTACTGGCCGACGACCTGAAGTAGCACGCGTCAGAGCAGGCTGGCGATGGAGCGTCCCACGTCTTGCGTGCGGGCGCTGCCACCCATATCTGCTGTGCGTGGCGCACCACTGGCGGGTTGCAGATAGCGCTCGATGGCCGACATGATGGCATCGTGCGCTGCGCGGTGACCCAAGAAGTCGAGCATCAGCGCGCCACTCCATATCTGGCCAATCGGGTTGGCTTTTTGCTGCCCGGCAATGTCGGGCGCCGAGCCGTGCACCGGTTCAAACAGCGACGGGAATTTGCGCTCAGGATTGAGATTGGCACTCGGCGCAATCGCAATCGTGCCGGTGCACGCTGGCCCCAAATCGCTCAAGATGTCACCAAACAAATTGCTCCCCACCACCACGTCAAAGAAGTCGGGGCGCTGTACAAAATGCGCGGTCAGGATGTCGATGTGAAACTTGTCCACCCGCACGTCAGGGTACTGTTTGGTCATCTCAACCACGCGCTCGTCCCAATACGGCATGGTGATGGCAATGCCGTTGGATTTGGTCGCGCTGGTGAGGTGTTTTTTGGGGCGCGACTGCGCCAGCTCGAAGGCAAACTTCAGCACCCGGTCGACCCCCACGCGTGACATCACGGTTTCTTGCAGCACGATCTCGCGCTCGGTGCCGGCGTACATGCGCCCGCCGATGCTGGAGTATTCGCCCTCGGTGTTCTCGCGCACGATGACCATGTCAATTTCACCGGCCTGGCGCGCGCTGCCATCACGGCGCACCACCGGGCAGGTGATGCCTGGCATGAGGCGCGCCGGGCGCAGGTTGATGTATTGGTCAAACTCGCGGCGGAACTGCAACAGCGAACCCCACAGCGACACATGATCCGGTATTTTTTCAGGCCAGCCTACCGCGCCAAAATAAATCGCATCATGGCCGCCAATCAGCTCTTTCCAGTTGTCGGGCAGCATCTGTCCGTGCTTTTCATAGTAGTCCCAGCTGGCAAAGTCAAAATGGTCGAACTGCAGCGCGATGCCAAATTTATCAGCCGCCGCCTGCACCAAGCGCAGACCTTCAGGCATCACTTCCTTGCCAATGCCATCGCCGGCGATCACTGCAATTTTTTGAACTGACATACGTTGCTTCCTGAAATGGATTGATGTTAACTGGGCTATGCGACCGGGCTTTGAGGTGCGAGGCGCGCGCCGACAGTCGCCCGGCACACTGCTCCTTTTGTTTCGCGCGTGTTCGTACCTCAAAACCGCATGCGCATAGCCCAGTCGCCATGCCGGGTTCAGCTGAACGCGCTTCTAACCACACCAAATAGGTCTGCATCACCCCCGTTGGCGGCAGTGTGGACTCAGATGGACTGAAACTGTGGCTCAAGCCCGTGGCCGCCACACCACCAAGGCCACCCCGGCGGCGGTCAACAGTGTGCCCAAAATCGTGGTCAGCGTGATCAGCTCGGCAAACAGCAGCCAGGCGATGAATGCAGTCACTGGCGGCACCAGGTACATCAGGCTGGTCACTGCCGCGGCCGCACCTTTTTGAATCAACAGGTACAGCAACGAGCTGCCGCCCAGCGTCAGCACCAGCACCGACCAGGCAATGGCACCAATCAACTCAGCATGCCAGTCAATGCCTTCTTGCTCAAGGGCAGCCAGCGGCAAGGTCACCAGCAGTGCGGCCATCAGTTGCACGGTATTGGCGGTACGCACGTCACACGTGGTCACAAAGCGCTTCTGGTAAAGCGTGCCAATGGTGATGCTCAGCAGCGCGCCGATGGCCAGCGACAGGTTGAGCAAATTGGCCTCGCCTCCGGTACCGAATTTGCGCGACACCACCATCACCAAACCGATCAAGCCCAGCACCAAGCCCAACCACTGGCGCGGCACGACGCGACTGCCGGTAGCGGCCAGCCACAGCGCGGTCAGCACCGGCTGCAAGCCCACAATCAAAGACGACAAACCCGAGCCCATACCCAGCTTGACGGCTGCCCAGACCCCTCCCAAATAAAAAGCGTGCATGAAAACCCCGGTAACCGCCAGGTGCGCCCATTGATTGCGCCGCGCGGGCCACTTGACCCGTGCCAGGGTGATCCAAAGCAAAAAACAGACAATGGAAAAAACATAGCGCAACACGAGAAATTTGAAAGGCGGCGCATGGGGCATGCCATAGCGTGCAACGATGAAGCCGGTGCTCCAGATCAGCACAAACACAGCCGGCATGGCCCGGATCAGGGGCCGCTCAAGCGCCGCCGTCATTTCACTCGTGACCGGATCTCGGGCAGCGCTTTTTGCAGGTAATAGACCATCGACCAGACGGTCATGACAGCGGCAATCCAGATCAGCCAGACACCCCACACATGGGTGTCGATCAGGCCAAACAACTTGCCGTCATAGAGCAGAAACGGAATAGCCGTCATTTGCGCCGTGGTCTTGAGTTTACCGATCATGTGCACCGCCACACTTTTGGACGCGCCAATCTGCGCCATCCATTCACGCAAGGCAGAAATAGCGATCTCGCGCCCGATGATGATCAGTGCCACAAACACATCGGCGCGCCCCAGGTGCACCAGCACCAGCACACTGGCGCAGACCAAAAATTTGTCAGCCACCGGGTCCAGAAAAGCGCCAAACGCCGACACCTGGTTGAGCCGACGCGCCAGGTAGCCGTCGAGCCAGTCAGTGGCAGCAAACACCACAAACATGACCGTGGCGATCAGGTTGCGAGTGGCGGGCTCCAGCGGCAAATAGAACACCCCGACGATCAGCGGGATCGCCACAATGCGCGCCCAGGTCATGAGGGTGGGGATGGTCCAGAACATGATTGGATTGTGGCATGACCCAGCCACCGTGCCTGCAGGTTGTCAGTGCAGCGTCCGGTAAATTTCCTGCGCCAATTCATGCGAAATCCCCTCCACCGACGCAATGTCATCGGCCGAGGCCAGTGCGACACCGCGCACGCCGCCAAAACGCTGCAACAGCCGGGCCCGGCGCTTGGGGCCGATGCCGGGAATTTCCTCCAACTTGCCGCCGTCCATACGCACCTTGGCGCGCGCCGCGCGCATGCCGGTGATGGCAAAGCGGTGCGCCTCGTCACGAATCTGCGCCACCAGCATCAGCGCGGCCGAATCCTTGCCCAGGTAAACCTTCTCGCGGCCGTCGGCAAACACCAATTCTTCCAGGCCAATGCGTCGGCCCTCGCCTTTTTCCACACCGACGATCAGCGACAAGTCCAGCCCCAATTTTTCGAAAACCTCGCGCGCCATGCTGACCTGGCCTTTGCCGCCGTCGACCAACACCAGGTCGGGCAGGCGCCCGGTGCCGGGCGGCATCTCGCCGGTACGCTTGGCCTCGCTCAACACTTCAGCCAGCTTGCCGTAGCGGCGTTCCAGCACCTGACGCATGGCGGCGTAATCGTCGCCGGGGGTGATGTCGGTGATCTTGTAGCGGCGGTATTCGGCGTTTTGCATCGCATGGTGGTGAAACACCACACACGAGGCTTGCGTCGATTCGCCCCCGGTGTGCGAGATGTCAAAGCACTCGATGCGCAATTCCTCCAGCGCATCGGGCAACACATCCAGCGCTTCGGCCAGTGCGCGTGTGCGCGCTTGCTGCGAGCCTTCTTCCGACAGCAGCCTGGCCAGTTGCAGGTTGGCATTGGTCTGCGCCATCTCCAGCCAGACGCGGCGTTGCTCGCGCGGAGCGTGCACCGCCGTCACCTTGATGCCGGTTTGCACGGTGAGCGCCTGCAGCAGGGCTTTGTCAACCGGATGGCTCACCACCAATGACGGCGGCACCGGCACGTTCAGGTAATGTTGGGCGATGAAGGCATCAAGCACCTGCGATTCGACCGAACGGGTGAAGCTCGCATCGGCCAGGCCATCATCATCGAGTGCCGCGTCAGCGCCGTCTTGCACCTGCACCGGGAAGTACGGCCGGTCGCCCAGGTGTCGCCCGCCACGCACCATGGCCAGATTGACGCAAGCGCGACCGCCCTGCACTTTCACCGCCAGAATGTCGACATCGCGATCGCTCACGTTGTCCACGCTTTGCTGGTGCAGCACGTTCGACAACGCCGCCACCTGGTTGCGCAGCTCGGCGGCGTGTTCAAATTCGAGCCGTTCAGCGTGCGCCATCATGCGTGCCTCCAGCTCAGCCATCACTTCGCGCGCGTCACCGTTCAAAAAGCGCTCGGCATCCGCCACCGCTTGTGCGTAGTCAGCCGCGCTGATGTGCCCCACGCAAGGCCCGCTGCAGCGCTTGATCTGGTGCAGCAGGCACGGCCGCGTGCGGTTGGCAAAGACCGAGTCTTCGCAGGTGCGCAGCTTGAAGACTTTTTGCATCAGCAAAATGGCCTCTTTGACCGCCCACGCGCTGGGGTACGGGCCGAAGTAATGGTGTTTTTTCTCGACCGCGCCGCGGTAGTACGCCACACGCGGGAAATCGCCGCTGCTGATCTTGACGTAGGGGTAGCTTTTGTCGTCGCGAAACAGGATGTTGTACTTGGGGTTGAGCGTCTTGATCAGGTTGTTTTCGAGCAGCAGCGCCTCGGCCTCGGAGCGCACCACGGTGGTCTCCAGCCGCACAATTTTGCTCACCATGTGGCCAATGCGCGTGCCGCCGTGGTTCTTCTGGAAATAGCTCGACACCCGCTTTTTCAGGTTGATGGCTTTGCCCACATACAGCACCTGGCCCTGCGCGTCAAAGTAGCGGTAGACACCGGGCAGCGCGGGCAGGCTGGCGACGTCACTGAGCAACTGCTCGGGGTGCTTGGCTGCAGGGACGGGTAAATTTTCAGGGGTGTCAGACATAGGGCGCTATTGTGGACAATCTGCTTCATGCAATGGGACATTTTTTGCCGTGTGATCGACAACTTTGGCGACATCGGCGTGTGCTGGCGGCTGGCCGTCAACCTGGCGCAACGCGGCCAGCAGGTACGCCTGTGGGTCGACGATGCCAGCGCGCTGACCTGGATGGTCCGCGATGATGTGCCCGGCGTGCAGGTGCTGCCTTGGCGCACGCCCTTTGATGCGCGCGGCATCATACCGGGCGACGTGCTGGTGGAGGCTTTCGGTTGCGAGATTGATCCTGAATTCATAGCTGCTTACGCAGGAAAAATAAGGGCTAGACGACAGAATTGCTTATGGATTAACCTGGAGTATCTGAGTGCTGAACCGTTTGCCAGGCGCTGCCACGGCTTACCTTCCCCGGTGATGAGCGGCCCGGGCCGAGGTCTCGTCAAGCACTTTTTTTACCCCGGTTTCACCGCTGGCACCGGCGGTTTGCTGCGCGAGCCCGATTTATTGGCGCGCCAAGCCAGCTTCGACCGCGCCACCTGGCTGGCACAGCACGGCGTTGCTTGGCAGGGTGAGCGTCTGGTGTCGCTGTTTTGTTATGAACCTCGCGCCTTGCCGACGCTGCTGGCGCAGCTTGCGTGCGGCCCACAGCGCACCCGGTTGCTGGTCACACCGGGACGCGCCAGCGCTGCAGTACAGCATTTTATTCATGATAAAAATGGCAGCAAACCCTTACGGAATAAGCGCGAGCAGCTCTTGATTTCATATCTACCCACACTCTCGCAAGTCGACTATGACCACCTGTTGTGGGCGTGTGAACTGAATTTTGTGCGCGGTGAAGATTCGCTGGTACGCGCACTGTGGGCGGGCAAGCCCCTGGTTTGGCAGATCTATCCACAAACAGAGAAAGCACATCACGTCAAACTCGACGCCTGGCTCGATTGGCTTGATGCGCCCGCTTCGTTGCGCCTGACTCACGCACGCTGGAACGACACTTCAAGGTTTGGTGACCAGGAAAGTGTGGCCTTGTTCGACGAAGAAGCGCTGGCGCAATGGCAGCTCACCATCTCCCGCGCCCGCGATCGGCTGCTGGGGCAAGACGACCTGGGGACACAGTTGATAGAGTTTGTTGGTCGACTGTCTGATTTTTCTTGATGTGTCATTTTGAGAGATTGCAGCCGCACGCGGACCCCGGCGTGGCGACTCTGGCCCAACGCCCCTCCTACGAACGGGCGCGATTCAAAGTGATGTGGTCTCTCGACAAACCACTACCTGACGCCAAACCCGGCACAGCGACTGGGTTATACGCCTGCGGTTTTGGGACGTGAACACGCGCGAGACAGGCAGTGCAGCGGGCGCAGGACCCGTAGCAAAGCGCATTGCCCGGCTGATTGGGGAAGCAATGTGATGTCAGCTGTACTCCACCAACTCCCCCACATCACTTTGAATCGCTCCCCCTACACACCCGAGCACGCTGCAAGCCACACCAAAATAGTTATAATCCGCCACTTCGCTCTGGCAAGTGCGACAGCAACACCTCCGGATCCAGCCACAACAATGCGTTCATAGCATTAGGCCCCTGCCGCAAGGATTGCACACCAAATGTTCGCCCACCGGTCTTGCCTGACAAACACGCTGTCCAGCTCTCGACACAAACGCCAGCACACAAGTTGTGTGTGTGAACATTGTTGTCGTCTTTTTGAGGTTTCATCATGCCCGCCGCCAAGCCAACAAAATCCCAAACCAAAGACCCCGTCGTGAGTACTCCCAAATCAAAAGCCAAATCAGAAGCGGTTGAAGTCAAGACCACCAAGACAAGTGCCAAGGCCGTCAAACCCGCCAAACCTGAAGCCGCTGCAAAACCAGCCGCCAAGTCTGCTGCCAAACGGGGCCCCAAGTCCAAGGCCGATAAAAAAGCGGGGCAAGTCGACGATCTGGATCTGTCTGACATTGAGGCGGACCTTGAAGGTGAACCCGTCGTCGAAGCCAACGCTGAGGTCGTTGAAAAGGTCAAACCACTGCGCATGAAGATCAGCAAGGCCAAAGAGCGCGCCTTGATGAAAGAGTTTGGTCTGGACGAAACCGTCTTGTCCGAAGAAGACCTCGCCAAGCGCCGCCTGCGCCTCAAGGCGCTGATCAAGCTTGGCAAAACACGTGGCTACCTGACACACGGCGAGATTTCCGACCACCTGCCCGACAAGCTGGTCGACGCCGAAACCATGGAAGTCGTGATCTCCATGCTCAACGACATGGGTGTGGCCGTTTACGAACACACGCCTGACGCCGAAACCCTGCTGCTCAACCAAAATGGCCCCACCGCCGCCACCGAAGAAGAGGCCGAAGAAGAAGCCGAAGCCGCCCTGAGCACGGTGGACAGCGAATTTGGCCGCACCACCGACCCGGTGCGCATGTACATGCGCGAAATGGGCACGGTCGAGCTGCTCACGCGCGAGGGCGAGATCGAAATCGCCAAGCGCATCGAAGGCGGCCTGATGGCCATGATGGAGGCCATCTCCGCCTCACCCGCCACCATTGCTGAAATTTTGCAACTGGGCGAAGACATCCGCTCTGACAAGGTGGTCATCACCACCATTGTGGACGGTTTTACCAACCCCAATGAGGCCGACGACTATGTGGCCGAAGAAGACTTTGACGAGTTTGACGCCGAAGACGACGACGACGGCAACGGCGGCTCCAAAGCGCTGACCAAAAAGCTCGAAGAGCTCAAAAGAGAAGCCATGCTGCGCTTTGACCGCATGCGCGCCCTGTTCGAAAAGATCCATCACATCTACGACAAGGAAGGCTACGGCACGCCGCATTACCTCAAGACCCAGCGCGCCCTGTCTGACGAGTTGATGTCGATCCGCTTCACCGCCAAGACGATCGAAAAATTGTGCGACATGGTGCGTCGCCAGGTCGATGAAGTGCGCAAGAAAGAGCGTGAATTGCGCCGCATCATCGTTGACAAGTGCGGCTACCCACAGGCCCAGTTCATTGCCGAATTCAGCGGCCGTGACAAACACCACAACAAGGTGCCCAGCCATTTACTCGATCTGAAATGGATCGAAAAACAAGCCGCTGCCGGCAAACCCTGGAGCGCGACCATGGGCCGCAATATTCCGCCGGTGCAGGAGTTGCAGCAGCGCCTGATCGACCTGCAATCCAAGGTCGTGGTGCCGCTGGATCAGCTCAAAGACATCAACAAGCGCATGAACGAAGGCGAATACGCCTCGCGCGCGGCCAAGAAAGAAATGATCGAGGCCAACCTGCGTCTGGTGATTTCGATTGCCAAGAAATACACCAACCGCGGCCTGCAGTTCCTCGACCTGATTCAAGAGGGCAATATCGGCCTGATGAAAGCGGTCGACAAGTTTGAATATCGTCGCGGCTACAAGTTTTCAACTTACGCCACCTGGTGGATTCGTCAGGCCATTACCCGCAGCATCGCCGACCAGGCGCGCACCATCCGTATCCCTGTGCACATGATCGAGACCATCAACAAGATGAACCGCATCAGCCGGCAACACCTGCAGGAATTTGGCTACGAGCCCGACGCCTCGGTGCTGGCCGAGCGCATGGAAATACCCGAAGACAAGATCCGCAAGATCATGAAGATCGCCAAGGAACCCATTTCGATGGAGACCCCGATTGGCGACGACGACGACAGCCACCTGGGCGACTTCATCGAAGACGGTGCCAACACCGC
>Ga0210044_10008636_pt1 | contig 12634 bp, 11 predicted proteins | sample CryGey13umfilter_2_FD_183959 | JGI IMG/M metagenome (GOLD analysis project Ga0210044, IMG submission 183959) | Groundwater microbial communities from aquifer in Utah, USA - Crystal Geyser 4/9/14 3 um filter (SPAdes) (version 2) | ecosystem: Environmental > Aquatic > Deep subsurface >... | reverse complement strand
ACCCTTCTCCCTCAAGAACTGGGGCGTAGGCACCGCCAGTAATGATCCTTTCGGCCGCTTCCATTACGGCCTGCCGCCCAAGAGCTACGGCGATTTTGCCTTCGTTCAGCACATGATCGCTACGCTCAAGCCCGAGGGACGCGCGGGCGTCGTGCTGCCGCACGGCGTGCTGTTTCGCGGCGGTGCCGAGGGAAAAATTCGCCAGGGCATCCTGGAAGACGATCTGCTCGAAGCCGTCATCGGCCTGCCTTCGAACCTCTTCTATGGCGCCAGCATCCCGGCCTCCCTGTTCATCCTTAACAAGAAGAAGCCGGCCAAGAGGAAGGGGAAGGTGTTCTTCCTCTACGGCGCCCGGGACTTCCAGCAGCTCAAGAACAAGAACAAGCTGCGTCAAGAGGACATCGACAAGATTCTCAAGGCGTATCGCGATTACGCCGAGATCGAGAAGTACTGCCGGCCGGCATCCCTGGATGAAATCCGCCGCAACGACTACAACCTCAACATTCCACGCTATGTGGACATCACCGAGGACGAGGAGCCGATCGATGTTCAGAAGACCATTGACGAGTTGAAGAAGCTCCGGAAAGAGCGCGCCGAGGCCGAAGCCAAGGTCGAGGGATACCTCAAGGAGTTGGGCTACAAGGTGTAGGGATGGACATTCAAAACCGCGAACATCTCGACGCCATCCTGAGCGCTCTCGGCGAGCAAATGGCGGCTCTCCAGTCCCCGTCCGTCGACCTCCTCGTCTGCGGCGGCTCGGCTCTGCAAGCCATGGGCCTTGTCCACCGGACCACCAAGGATGTGGATGTTGTCGCTTTAGTTTCTGCTTCCGAGGGGCTCAGCACGGCCAAGCCGCTTCCTCCCCTTTTAGTCGAGGCCGCCAAGAAGGTCGAGCGCGACTTCGATTTGAAAGGCGACTGGATCAATCCGGGACCGACATCCGCGCTCGACTTCGGCCTGCCGAAGGGCGTCATCGATCGAGCCGAGACCGTGCGCTACGGAGGCGTGCTGACGATCCGCTTCTTCAGCCGCCTCGATCAGATCCACTTCAAGCTCTACGCCGCCGTGGACCAGGGAGGCAAGCACCTCCAGGACCTGATCACGCTGAAACCCGCAGGAGAGGAACTTGAGGCAGCCGCCCGCTGGAGCATGACGCACGATGTGTCCGCGGGTTATCGCGGCGAGGTCAAACGCATTCTAGGCGAAATGGGGTTCGACGATGTCGCTCAAAGAATTTAGAGAGAGCCTCCTTGAGCGCCTGATCACCTTCCTGTGGCGGCAGTGGTCCGCCCTGGGCGTACTCGGTCAATCGAGCGCGGAAGAGGATTGGGTCATCGACCCGGAGGCGTTGCTGGTCTTCTCGTTGGAACTGGGACGCTATGAGCCTCGTCTCTTCGATGAAATTCTCGCTTGGCTCGAAGTCAACGACCACTGGCTTGATACGGCCCGCCTGAGGCGAATCATCCAGGAGAAGGATCCGAAGACGATTCGCGTCGTCGGCGGCGCGCTGCGCTATCTCCAGGAACGCGGGAAGGCCCGGAAGTGGGGCGGCGTCGTCTCAACATGCAAGCGACTTGCGGGCCAAAGCCAAATGGAACCTCTCTTCATGCACCCCTCGGGCGAGTTTCATCCTCGGGCTGAGGGAGATAAGATCGATCCGAGTTTTCTGGCGTTCGACATCAACCGCTCTCGAATCAGGATTCAGAAGCAGGGCAAGGATGTCCCGGTCAACGCCCATACCAACTTGCGTTTTCTTTTGCGCGCCTCGTTCGGAGGAGGAGCGAAGTCCGAGTCGATCGCCTACCTTCTGACGCATTTCGGCGGACGCCCCAACGAGATCGCCGAGGAAGTTGGCTTGTCGCGTCTCAGCATCCACGAAGCTCTAAGCGACCTCTACGCATCCAAGCTTGGCGCCAAGCGGCCCAAGGGGAAGAGGATCGAATACTACCTGTCTCCCGAACGATGGTGGGGGTTCTTGAATACTCCCGGCTCCGACCCCGACAAGAGGCCGAAGTGGGTTCATTGGATCGCGATTTTCAGGGCGCTGTCCGTACTGTGGCAGACGGTCGATGAGATCGCGGAAGGAACGCTTTCCGATTACATGAAGAGCTCGAAGCTCAAGGATAGCATGGAAATTGTCGTTCGGGAGTTTTCGAGGGCGGGGCAGGATGTTTCGTCGGCGCCGTCTGCGGGGCTGACGCCGGAACTGCATCAGCGGATGGCGCTGCGGTTTCTCAGCTTTCTATTTAGTCTAAAGCAAGACCCGCCTGCGGAGACCGCGTAAATGACACACTCAGCATCTATAATTCGTCTCGATCAAGGGCTCAAGAAAACTTCTCTCGGAGAAATTCCCGTGGATTGGGAGGTGACATCGTTCGGTGAGGCATTCGACTTCCTTCGGACGGCGAACAATTCTCGCGCCGATCTCAATTCGACCGGTGAAGTCAGATACATCCGCTGCGGGGACATTCACGCGAAATGCCGCCCCGCATTGCAGTGCGAACTCGTCGAATTTCCCCGAATCGACTCTGAAAAGGTTCAAGGGATTCCTCACCTTAAAGGGGGCGACCTTGTGATGGCAGATTCCTGCGAGGACCTTGGCGGTGTCGGAGCCTCCATTGAAGTAACCAACGTGGATGAACATCAAATTGTCGCTGGGCTTCACACATTTTTGCTTCGTGACAAGGGAGGAGTCTTCGCAGACGGATTTCGGGGATACATTGAACGAATTCCCGGCGTGCGCCAATGGATTGAGAAGTCAACTGCTGGAACTTCCGTATACCGAATTTCGAAGGAAAGTCTCTCCAGGGTCCCCATCCCGCGGCCTCCGCTGCATGAGCAATCCAAGATAGCGGCCGTCTTGTCATCAGTGGACTCGGCTATCGACCAAGCCCAGAGCACTCTGAATAGATACGGACTACTAAAGATTGGATTGCTTCCCGTCTTGCTCAGTGGGAAGGTGCGCGTCGAGTAAACGCCTCTCATCGCCCGGGAACTGATGGGACTGGCCCAGCAGTGTTAGCGTTTGACCCGACTGTCCCCTACGTCGACAGGTAGCGCAGCAGATCGCGCGCGGAGAGCATGCCGATGCCTCCGTCTTCGCGGCGTATCGGCAGGTGTCGAAAGCCGCCGACGCTCATATGGTGGAAGGCGAAGGAGACCGGGTCGTCTTCCTTAAGACAGACGGGGTCGGCGTGCATCAGTTCGGGGAGTTCCGCTTCCTCCGGGGAAACCACCCCGGCGACGCCGGACAGCAGGTCCCGTTCGGTGAGGATGCCGCGAACCTTTCCGCCGTCGACGACGAGGACGCAGCCGGACTTTTTCTCCCGCATCAGCCGAATCACCGAGGGGACCGAGTCCTGGGAGCCGACGATGATCGCGTCGCGCGGCTTGAGATCCTTGATCGTTCCCTCAAGGATGCGCTTGCCGAGTCCCCGGGGGAGGTGCGAGACGGTGCTCATGTCGTGCCCGCATCCGTCGCACACGTCGGCGCCCTGCATGTTGGCGACGCCGCAGTCGGGACACTTCACGCGGCGACCTCCCACGTTTCGGGACCCGCGAGCAGTTTCGAGAGATCGTCGGCACCGGGCTTCTTGGCGGACTCGATCTGCGCGTCCAAAAGGTCGTTGTAGGTTGCCTCTTCGACGGAGCGGAACACGCCGACCGGGGTCGGGAATTCCGGCGGTTCGAGCTGGGTGAGCATGTAGGCGAATTCCGCGCCGGCCTTTTCGTTGTGGACGAGCAGATCCTTGGGAGGTTCCTCGGGCTTGAAGGTCACGACCTCGGGGGTCAGCCCGCCCTTCATGCGGATCCCGTGGTCGCGGTCCTTTCCGAAAATCAGGGGCTTGCCGTGCTCGAGCTTGACGACGAAATCGTCGCGGGTCGCGCGGTTTTCGATGTCCTCGAAGGCGCCGTTGTTGAAAACGATGCAGTTCTGGTAGATCTCGACGAAGGAAGTTCCCTTATGGGTCGCCGCGCGTTCGAGCGTTTCCGCGAGATGCTGCACATCGGCGTCTACCGAACGGGCGACGAAGGTCGCTTCCGAGGCCAGCGCGGTGCGCAGCGGATAGATCGGGCGGTCCAACGAGCCCACGGGGCTCGACTTGGTCACCTTGCCGCGCTCGGAGGTCGGGGAGTACTGCCCTTTCGTCAGACCGTAGATCCGGTTGTTGAACAGCAGGATGTTGATGTCGATGTTGCGGCGGATCGCATGGATGAGATGGTTCCCGCCGATGGAGAGTCCGTCGCCGTCGCCGGTCACGACCCAGACCTGCAGGTCGGGCCGGGCGCACTTGAGCCCCGTCGCGATCGCCGGCGCGCGGCCGTGAATCGAGTGGAAGCCGTAGGTGTCCACGTAGTACGGGAAGCGGCTGGAGCAGCCGATGCCGGAAATGAAAACGATTTTCTCTTTAGGGATTCCAAGCTTCGGGAGGGTTTTCTGGACCTGCGCGAGGATGGCGAAATCGCCGCAGCCGGGACACCATCGGACCATCTGATCGGAAACGAAATCCTTCCGGGTCAGCGCGGGACCCGTCTTCGGCGTGGGAAAGGTGCGGTCGGCCATCATGACTCCTTGTTCTCGAGAAGGGATTCGATCTTTTCCTTGATCTCGGTGATCTTAAACGGCTGTCCCTTGACCTTGTGCAGCCCGATCGCGTCGACGAGGAACCGTCCCCGCAGGATCATCTGCAATTGCCCGAGGTTCATCTCGGGAACGAGGACCTTGTCGAAGTTTTTGAGGATGGCTTCAAGGTTCGACGGGAACGGATTCAGGTAGCGGAGGTGAATCGCCGAAACGGATTTCCCTTCACTTTGAAGCTGTTTGACTGCGGTGGTGATGGCGCCGTAGGTCGAGCCCCAGCCGGCGACGAGGACCTTCCCTTTGGGCTCGCCGAGGACGGTGATTTCCGGGATGTCGGCCTTCATCCGTTCGATCTTTTCCGCGCGCAAATGGACCATGTGCTCGTGGTTGTCCGGATCGTAGCTGACGTTGCCGGTGATGTCCTGCTTTTCGAGACCGCCGATGCGGTGTTCGTAGCCCGCGGTGCCGGGAAGCACCCACGGCCGGGCGAGTGTTTTCGGGTCGCGCGCGTAGGGCTGAAAGTCCTCCGGGGGGACGCCCGGCTCATGCGAAATTTCGAATTTCGGGAGCGTCTCGATTCCCGGAACCTTCCACGGTTCGGATCCGTTTCCCAAATATCCGTCGGAGAGGAAGAGGACGGGATGCCGGTACTTCATGGCGAGGCGGCAGGCTTGAATCACGGCTAAAAAGCACTCGCCGGGCGTCGCCGGGGCGACGATCGCAACGGGGCTTTCGCCGTTGCGGCCGTAGAGGGCCTGCAGCAGATCGCTTTGCTCGGTTTTCGTCGGAAGCCCGGTCGAGGGTCCTCCGCGCTGGACGTTGATGACCAAGAGCGGAAGTTCCGTCATCACCGCGAGGCCGATCGCCTCCGATTTCAGCGCCAGGCCCGGACCGCTGGTGCCCGTCACCGCGAGCAGGCCGCCGAAGGAGGCGCCGATCGCCGCGCCGACGGCGGCGATCTCGTCTTCGGCTTGGAAGGTCTTCACCCCGAAGGCCTTCAGGCGAGCGAGATTGTGCAGGATGTCGGAAGCGGGCGTGATCGGGTAGGTCGAGTAGAAGAGTTGATGGCTCGACAGTTGCTGCGCGGCGACGAGGCCGAGCGCTGCGGCTTCGTTGCCGGTGATGTTCCGGTACTTGCCGGGGGCGATCGGGGCTTTTTTGACGCGGTAGCTGTTTTGGAAAATCTCGGTGGTTTCGGCGAAGGCGTGGCCCGCGTGCAGCGCGCGCGTGTTCGCCTCGACCATCGTCGGAACCTTGTTGAACTTCTTCTTGATCCACGCGATCGTCGCCTCGAGCGAACGACCGTACACCCAATACATGATGCCCAGCGCGAAGAAGTTCTTGCAGCGGGAAACCTGGGTCGGAGACAAGCCGAGTCCTTCGAGGGCGTTTCCCGTCAGAGTGGTCATCGGGACTTCGACGACCTTGTAGGCGGCGAGGCTCTCGTCTTCGAGAGGGTTCGTCTCGATGCTGGCTTTCTTGAAGTTCTGGAGCGTGAAGGCGTCGGTGTTTAAGATGATCGTGCCGCCCTTCGCGAGATCCTTCAGGTTCGCCTTGAGCGCAGCGGGATTGAACGCGACGAGCACGTCGGGTCGGTCGCCCGGGGTCAGCACGTCGCGGGAGGAAAATTGGATTTGGAAGCCGCTGACGCCGGGGAGCGTTCCCACGGGCGCGCGGATTTCCGCGGGATAGTCGGGAAGCGTACTGAGATCGTTTCCGGAAAGCGCGGTTGCGGTGGTGAACTGACCGCCGGTCAACTGGACGCCGTCGCCGGAGTCTCCGGCGAAGCGAATGGTGACCGCTTCGACTTCGCTGGCGTCGGGTTTTCTGTTTTTTGGTGAGATGGCGAGATGGGGGTCTCGTTCGGCCTTTGTCTTGGCGGGCATTATGCTCCCTCTACCTGCTCGGCGGATTGACTCGGTTTCGGAGGCAGATTCAGGACCTCCGAAGGAAAATGGTAGGACAGATAGCGGATGATGCGTCCGACGGTCAGCATCCCGAGAATTCGTCCGGTTTCATCCAGCATCGGCAGGTTGCGGATGTGCTTTTCGTGCATGATCGAGATCGCGTCTCGGATCGTATCGGTGCTTTGAATCGTGACCGGGTCGGGAGTCATCAACGCGGAGATCGGCGTTTTTGGATCCGTTTCCTCGAGCAAGGTCTTCGTCAGGATGTCGCGTTCGGTAAAAATACCGCTGACCTTCCCGTTTCGCGTCAATATGACAGACGGAAGCCGCTCTTCGTGAAGCAATTCCAAAATCTCTCCGTAGGGGGTCGATTCCTTTGCGGCGAGATGGCGAATCGCTTTCAGGGAGCCTAGTTTTTCAATAAACGGGTCTGGGGGGGCGGTCATCGGCTGAATTCGACTATATGGTAGCAAATTGCGCGTTCTGATTGAAGGCGCGCAATTCCGCTTTCGATGGGGAATCCGCGATTTGACTCTTCTTTGAGGGTCCCCCTGGCTCTCTCCCTTCCCATTATCCTAGAATGAGCGCGTTGGACCAACCGCTCGACTCACCCAGGAGAGGGCCCCGATGAAACTCCTCGAATACGAAAGTAAGGACATTTTTCGCGCTTACGGCATCCCCGTTCCCCCGACCGGCGGCGTGATCAAGGACGCCGGAAAATTGCCGAACGCGATCAAGAAGGCGGGAAAGGGTCCTTGGGTGCTGAAGGCCCAGGTGCTCGCCGGCGGACGCGGCAAAGGCGGCGGGGTGAAGCTCGCGAAGACGCCGAAAGACGCCCGCGAAATCGCGAAAAAAATGGTCGGCATGACGCTCATCACGCACCAAACCGGGCCCGAGGGCCTGCTCGTCAAGGAAGTGCTCGTTGACAAGGCTTCCGACATCTCGCGCGAGATTTATTTCTCCATCGTGATGGACCGCAAATCCGGAAAGCCGACGATCATCGCCTCCGCCGAAGGCGGCGTCGAGATCGAGGTGCTCGCGAAGGAGCGCCCCTCGGCGATTTTGAAGATGCCGGTCGATCCGGACCGCGGCCTTGAGGCGTATCAGGGACGCCGGCTCGCGTACGCGCTGGACATCCCGAACGACCGGGTTCTCGACTTCGTGAAGATGGCGACGAAACTGGTCAAGGTGTTCCTCGACCTAGACGCGTCTCTCGTCGAGGTGAACCCGCTCATCATTACGCCGAAGAACGAATTGATCGCGCTCGACGCGAAGATCGTCACCGACGACAATGCTCTCTTCCGGCAGGAGTCGCTCGCCGAGCGCCGCGATCCGGAAATCACCGCGCTCGAACGGGAGGCCAAGGAGGTCGGGCTCTCCTACATCGCGCTCGACGGAAACATCGGCTGCATGGTCAACGGGGCCGGCCTTGCGATGGGGACGATGGATACCGTAAGCCTCGCGGGAGGTTCTCCGGCGAACTTCCTCGACGTGGGCGGCGGCGCCAACGAAGAGCAGGTGACCCGCGCGCTGCAGATCATTCTGAAGGATAAAAAGGTGACCGCGGTGCTCGTCAATATCTTCGGCGGCATCATGCGCTGCGACACGATCGCCAAGGGCGTGATCGCGGCGGCGAAGAAGGTCAAATTGAAGCTTCCTCTCATCGTCCGGTTGGAAGGGACCAACGTGAAGGAAGGGAAGGCCCTGCTCCGGAAATCGGGGCTCGCGATGGAGCAGGCGGACAGCCTGTGGGAGGCGGCCCAAAAAGCGGTCGCCGCGGCGGGAGGCGCCCGATGAGCATTCTTCTCAACAAGAAAAGCAGGATCGTCGTCCAAGGGATTACCGGATCGGCCGGTTCCTTTCACTCCGAACAATGCCTGAAATACGGCAAGGGCATCGTCGCCGGCGCGACTCCCGGCAAGGGCGGCAAGAAGCATCTCGGGGTGCCCGTCTTCAACACGGTGCACGACGCCGTTTCGGCCGAGGCCGTCGACGCGTCGCTGATTTTCGTTCCGCCGCCGTTCGCCGCGGACGCGATGCTCGAGGCGGCCGACGCCGGAGTCAAGCTCATCATCACGATCACCGAAGGAATTCCGGTGCTCGATATGGCGCGCGTAAAGAAGGACATCGAGCGTCGCCGCGCGCTCGGTCAGGAAATCCGACTTGTCGGGCCGAACTGTCCCGGCGTCATCACGCCCGGAGAAGTGAAGGCGGGCATCATGCCCGGCTACATTCACAAGGGCGGCGGTCCGGTCGGACTCGTCTCCCGTTCCGGAACGCTGACCTACGAGGCGGTTTGGCAGTTGACCCAGCGCGGCATCGGCCAATCCACCGTCGTCGGCATCGGAGGAGACCCGATCGCGGGCTCGACCCATACCGACATTCTCCGCTTGTTCGAAGAGGACGACGCCACGAAGGCCGTCGTGCTCATCGGCGAAATCGGAGGATCCGCGGAGGAGGAGGCCGCCGATTTTTACAAGCGGCATATGTCCAAGCCGGTCTACGCGTTCATCGCCGGCAAGACGGCTCCTCCCGGCCGGCGGATGGGACACGCGGGCGCGATCATCGAGGGCGGCTCCGGCGGACACGCCGACAAAATCGCCGCGCTCAAGCAGGTGGGGATTCACGTCGTGGACAATCTTTCCGAAATCGGGGAAACCGTCGCGCGGACGATTTCGGCCGCCCAAACGGCGTAGCGGGTGGCCGAATTCGGACTGGCCTTCGGAGCGGGTCTGGTGAGTTTCCTCTCGCCATGCGTGCTCCCGTTGATTCCCGTCTATCTGGCGTTTCTGACCGGCACCTCGTTTAGCGACTTGGAGACCGGCGGCAACCGTCGGCTGACGATCCTGCACGCGCTGTGCTTCATCGCCGGCTTCTCGGCGGTGTTTATCCTGCTGGGGGCGTCCGCCTCTGCGTTGGGCGAACTGCTGTTCGGAGTGCGCGACTGGGTCGAATGGATCGGCGGCGCCGTCTTGATCCTGTTCGGGTTTTGGATGCTCGGCGTCCTGAAGGTCGGGTTCCTTTATAAAGAGGCCCGTTTCCACTACCAGCAAAAGCCGGCGGGATTCCTCGGGTCCGCGCTGGTCGGCAGCGCGTTCGCCGCGGGCTGGACTCCCTGCGTCGGTCCGGTGCTGGCCGGGATTCTTCTTTTGGCTTCCCGGTCGGGGTCGGTATTGAAAGGAGTTTTGCTTCTGGCGGCCTACTCGGCCGGATTCGCGATTCCGCTTCTGATCTGCGCCCTCGCGGTAGAGCGGATGATTCCCGTGTTAAACCGGATAAAGCCGCAGCTCCCCAAGATCGAAAAGGCGACGGGAATCTGCCTGATTCTGGTCGGAATCGCCCTGGCGGGAGGCTGGTTTTCCCGCCTTTCCACGTGGACGCTCTCCTACTTCCCGGGCTGGGTGACCTTTATGGCCCAATTGGGCTTGTAGCTCCCTTGGGACGTGGTCTTGCCAATATTCATAGCGCCTGCTAGCCTATCGAGGCCTTTATGACGGAAGAAAAAACTCCCGCTACCCAACCCCGGCCTTCGGCGCCTGCAAAGAAGGCTGCGGTGAAGACAGCCAGCGACGTCGGTCCCGGCGCTCAGCGCGAGCCTTCGCGGTTTCCGCGCTACTTCACGATCGTTTTCTCGTGCCTGATGTTCGTGGGCGTAAGCGTCGGGGTTTTCGATAATCTCGAGAGTCAGTGGCTGAGCCGGATGTTCCGCCTGCGCGGGATGGAGATGATCGACTCCCGGATTACGATCGTTTCCATCGACGACGAATCCCTTAAGTTCATCGGCGCCTACCCATGGCAGAGAAGCGTCTACGAGCGTCTGGTGAACCAGTTGTTCGAGAAGTACGGCGTCGGCGTGGTCGGGTTCGACGTGCTGTTTATCGACCCCTCCGGACAGCCGAAGGAGGATCGGGCTCTTGTCCGCGTGACCCGAAAGTATGCCGATAAAGTCGTGCATGCCCTTCGCGCGCAGCCCGTTCCGGGGACTTTCGACTACGAATATCAATATCCCTTCGACGATTTGCGCAAGGCGTCCCGGCACCTGGGCAACGTCTCCCAGTATATGATCGACACGGACGGACAGGTGCGGAACATTCTGCTCGTCGCCGGAAAATCCCTCGGCGACGACTGGATCAACGATCCCGAGCGCTATACCGCGATGGGCGTCGAGATACTCAACGCCTATACGGGCAAGACCGCCGACTTTTGGCTGCAGAAAGTCGGGTTCAACGCGATGCGCCTGAATTTTCGCGGACAAAAGAACCTCCGCCGCTACAACGAAAAGACGGGCGAGGACGTGGAGGTCGGCACGATTTTCGGAATCCCCCGGGTCCCCGCATACGAAGTTCTCCAAGGGGAGTTGGAAGAATCCGTCGCGGAACGCCTCAAGAACGGGATCGTCCTCGTGGGGCTGACGGCCTCGGGATCTTTCGATCATTATCCCTCACCCTACAGCGAATCCTCCCCCGGAGTCGAGGTGCACGCCACGCAGATCGACAACCTGCTCAACGATCGTTGGCTGCGGGATACCGTCCGGTTGTTCGCCTGTCTGATCACGGTCTTGATGGTGATCTTGGCCGGCCGGCTGGTGCGCAAGCCGCCTCTGATCGCGGGGGGCGGGCTGATTCTGGTCACGGCGGGTTGGCTGGGTTTCGTGTACTATATGTTCCTGCAGTTGAGGCTGTTCGAGGGGGTCTCGCCGGTCATCGGCTTCGTTACGACTTTCGTGACCTTGATCATCCACCGGACGATGCTCGAGCAGCAGCAGAAGCGCGAAGTGCGCGCGATGTTCGGCCAATACGTCGCGCCCGAGATCGTCGAGATTCTCGTCAAGGACCCGAAGAAGCTGTCTCTCGGCGGAGAGAAGCGCGACATGACGATGTTTTTCCTGGACATCGCGCATTTCACGAGCATCTCGGAGAAATTGCGCGCCGAGGAATTGATCACCTTTCTGAACTTTTATCTCACCTCCCTGACCGACGACGTCCTTAACAACGAAGGCGTGGTCGATAAATACATCGGCGACTGCATCATGGCGTTCTGGAACGCGCCGATCGAGGTCGAGAATCACCGGACGAAGGCCTGTCTCGCCGCGGTCGCCTGCATCCAGACGATGGAGCGGCTGAACGCCGAATTCGAAAAGGAGAAGGGCATCAAGATGCCCGAGATGCCGGCGGTGCGCATCGGACTCAATTCGGGAGAGGTCGTCGTGGGCAACACCGGCTCGGCGCGAAAGCTGGCGTATACGGTGCTCGGCGACGAGGTGAACCTTTCCAGCCGTCTTGAGGGGGCCAATAAGTTTTTCGGGTCGACGATCATGGCCAGCGAGAATACCTACGACGACGAGGCCCGCAAGCTCATCGAGGCGCGGGAGTTGGGAAAGGTCCGGGTCGTCGGAAAGGAGATCCCGATTCGGGTCTATGAATTGCTGGCCAAGAAGGGGGAGTTGGAGGAGTCCTGGGTCAAGGCGCTTCCGAGCTACCGGGAGGGGGTCGCTCTTTACAACGACCGGAAGTTCGACGAAGCGAAGGGGAAATTCGAAGAAGTCCTTCGGCATCGTCCGGGCGATAAGCCGACGAAGCTCTACATCAACCTCTGCGAGGACTACTCCGTGATCGCGCCTCCGGCGGATCAGCCGCTCGTCTTCAACCTCACCACGAAATGACGCGATGCTGATCTTTTGGAGGCTGGTCTTCGGACACCTCTTGTCGGACTTCACCCTGCAGACGAACTTTATCGTCCACTGGAAGCAGAAGAGCCTGTGGGGGATGTTCGTTCACTGCGGCACGCATTTCGTCCTCTACGCCCTTCTGTGCGCCCCGTATCTCTCGGACGCGTGGGTCGATACCGCGGCGCTGCGCCTGAACGGCTGGGCCTGCCTCTCGCTGCTGTTTCTGGCGCACTTCATCACCGACGAATGGCGCGTCTTCATGATCGCGCATAATCGAATCGAAGACGATACGCTGTTCTTTCTCTTCGACCAGGCGGCGCATTTCGCCTGCTTGATCGCTCTTCTTCCACTGGGCTTGTGGGGGCGGGGAGACGGTCTGATGCCGGAGTCTTGGCCGGTGCTCGGGTGTCTTGCGGTATGGGCGACTCACACAACCACGGTGCTCGTCTACTATATCGAGAAAGAGCTGTTCGGCGG
>Ga0210044_10008635_pt1 | contig 12634 bp, 10 predicted proteins | sample CryGey13umfilter_2_FD_183959 | JGI IMG/M metagenome (GOLD analysis project Ga0210044, IMG submission 183959) | Groundwater microbial communities from aquifer in Utah, USA - Crystal Geyser 4/9/14 3 um filter (SPAdes) (version 2) | ecosystem: Environmental > Aquatic > Deep subsurface >... | reverse complement strand
ACCAGGCGGTGACGAAGGGCCTGGACCCCAACGTGCCCATGAGGGACTCGGGGGTGGCGTGGATTGGGGAGATTCCGGCGCATTGGGAGGTGAGGAGGCTGAAGGAAATGGTTACCATGTCTGGTGGAAGTACACCCAGCAAGATCAATGACGCGTACTGGACGAACGGGACGATCCCTTGGGTGAGCCCCAAGGACATGAAGCGCTTCAGGATCGCGGACTCGATAGACCACATCACCGACCAGGCACTTGAAGATGGGCGGCTCTCGTTGCTTCCGCCGGGTGTGGTCCTGGTGGTCGTCCGAGGGATGATCTTGGCTCGGACGTTCCCGGTTGCCGTTACCGAGAAACCGGTGACCTTGAATCAGGATATGAAGGCTCTAACCCCACACAGAACCGTCAGAGCGGTTTTCCTCGGCCGCTACCTCGCCGCTAACAGCCATGCCGTGTCCAGCATTGTCGAGGAATCCGGCCACGGAACCAAAGTTCTACGTGTTGACCTACTAGGGGCATTTCCCGTCCTCGTGCCACCGCTTCTGGAGCAGGAGGAAATCGAACGAGAGATCGGCGTACAGTCCTCCCGTCTATTAGACGCCTTACGAAACCTCCGAGGGTCCATCGAACACCTTCAAGAGTACCGCCAGGCTCTCATCACCGCCGCCGTCACCGGCCAGCTCGACATCGGCGAGGAGACGAGCGTGTTGGCCGTTGACAGGCTCGAGCACTGAACGTATGTGTAGATCGTGAGCGTCGTAGGGGGTCCGCGAATATGAGCGACAGAAGCGAAATCGAGTGGACGGACGCCACATGGAATCCCGTTCGGGGATGTACGAAGGTCTCGGCGGGCTGCAAGCACTGTTACGCGGAGACCTTCTCCGAGCGATTTCGCGGCGTGCCTGGGCACCCTTTCGAGCACGGCTTCGAGCTTCGACTGGTCCCTGAGATGCTCGATCGACCGAGAACGTGGACCCGACCCCGTCGAATCTTTGTGAACAGCATGGCCGACCTGTTCCACGAAGGGGTCCCCGAGCCGTACGTGCGACGCGTCTTCGACGTGATGGTCGAGTGCCCACAGCACACTTTCCAGGTGTTGACCAAGCGGTCACGACGTCTCGCAGAGCTCGCCTCTCGTCTACCGTGGCCCAAAAACGTTTGGGTTGGAGTCAGCGTCGAGGACAACCGGGTTGCGTCGCGGATCGATGACCTTCGCCGTGTCCCTGCGTCGATCCGGTTTTTGAGTTTGGAACCCCTCCTTGGCCCTATCGAGCCGCTCGAGCTTCGAGGGATTCACTGGGTGATTGTGGGTGGGGAGAGCGGCAATAGCCCACGTCCCATGGAGCCCGATTGGGTCCGCGCCATTCGCGACGAATGCACCGCATCAGACGTGCCGTTTTTCTTTAAGCAGTGGGGAGGTCGAAAGCGGAAAGCCGCCGGACGTCTCCTGGACGGTGAATACCACGATGGTATTCCGGTGTGGGGACCGCAGGCTGGAGGCTTGGTTTGTCCAGAGGGTGACGATGAGAGAGCTGGAGTATTATCGGGGCCGTGAACAGACCTACATCAAGCACTTTTTTCTAGAGCGATACCTGGAGAAAGTCGCCTATCACATCGGGTGGGTTGCCAAGGACTTTGTGTACGTCGATGGGTTCTCGGGGCCCTGGCGCGCAGAGCATGAGTCCTACGACGACACGTCCTTTATGATCGCCATTCAAGCGCTTCGTCGCGTGGCCTCTGGACTCGCCGAACGCGATCGCCGGCCGAGGATGCGTTGCCTCTTTATCGAACGAGATCCGAAGGCCTATGACGAGCTGAGACGCGCTGTCGAGGGCATCAGCGACATCGAAGTGCGTACTCTGTGCGGCTCGTTCGAGGAGCAAATCCCAAAAATCGTTGATTTCGTCGACAACAAATTCGCGCTCACGTTCGTCGACCCGACGGGCTGGACAGGCTTTGGGCTGAGGAACATCCAGCCGCTTCTTCAGGGTCGCGGTGAAGTCATCATTAACTTCATGTTCGACCACATCAACCGGTTTCTAGGCTCTCAAACTGGGACAGAATCCAGTTTCGATGACCTATTCGGTGGCCCTGGTTGGGAATCCGCCGTCGCCCCCGGACCCCGAAGGGAACAACGGATCATCGACTTCTACGCCAGTCGCCTAAAGGAGTTGGGGAACTTCAAACACGTGACCTCGACCCGCGTACTCAAGCCAACCTCGGATCGCTCCTATTTCTATCTCGTCTATGGGACGAACCACCCCAAAGGCATTCTCGAGTTTCGTGAGGTCGAGCGCAAAGCAGTCTCCGAGCAGGAGCGCGTGCGGCCCGATGCAAAACAGACAGCGAGAGTAGAGCGAACCGGACAGCCCGAGCTCTTCGTCGCATCAGACACGGATGAAGATGTCTCGTTTCACGAGGAGCAAGAACAACGGCGCGACGAGGCAGTTGCTCGCCTGCGCAGTTTGCTCGCTTCACGAAAGTCCATCCCCTACGAAGATGCGAGGTCGCAGGTTTTGGAGATACCGCTCGTCTGGGAAGGAGTCTTCAAGGACATCGTCCACGAGTTCGCAGACCGCGGTGAGGCTAAACTCCTTAACATGGAGCCCAGACAACGCCGGGTAGGAAAAGGTGTGACGATCGCTGCAACCCAATAGAGCATCGCGTGGTGACGTAGCCAAAAGATCGGACACAAACCCGAAGGGGTGCTAAGCTGCGCCAACCGTAAGACGTTGGCCGGCAGCGAAGCGCCTTGGCGTTCCCGTTAGTGATCGATGGCCGTCGAACAATCCGCGCCTCAAGCTGAAGGGCCGACATGATCCACACCGAGCAGGCCTTCGAGGCCGAGATCGAAGCCCACCTCCTCGCCCGCGGCTACGAGCTCACCAGCCCCACGTCACCCTCGAGGGTCATCGACATGCTCCACGAAGGGCCGACCTCAATTATTGTTGTTGCCATCGATGAAGAATGCCGCGACCTGACTGGTACCCGCCCCCACGTGTCCCTCTCAAAAGGCAAAAAAAGCCCAGCATGCAGTATCCTGGACGCTGGGCGGATTAGATGCCCTCCCCGAAGGAAGAACACCCCCAAGCTAGTCCCAATCAGGCATTTCATCAAGAAGCTGACGGCAGAATCTTAATCTTCGTCTCTCTGCGCCTTCTGACCCGACTACGCATGGCAAAGCGTAGAGCTTTCGAGCTTTGAGGTGCATCATGAGCTCTCCCTCCACTCAGGGCCCTCATGCGACTGTGGGGCTGACGCATGACCTCAATCTTCTTTGATCGGTTGCAGCAGGTTGGGGGGCGAACTGGCCCCAAATCCACACCACGAAAGACATTTCTTATTTGATGGCTATTTGATGGGCCCTCTCCAAGGTCGCCCATCCGACACCCCCGACACGGAGAGCAAGGTGACCCAGGGCCTCCACACCGAACACACCTTCGAAGCCGAACTCGAGGCTCACCTCCGGGCCCACGGCTACGAACCGGCCTTCTCGAACGACTTCGAGCGAGACCCCAGGAAGAAGAGAGACTTCAGCGGGGAGGGGGAGTGATGCCAAACCGCTCCGACGACTTTCTCCGAACGCTTGTGCGCGAACTCCAAAGACTGCCCACCGAGACCGAGTGGGTGGAATTCAAGGAGAATCGGGCGGAGCCAGAGGACATCGGCGAGTACATTTCGGCCATCGCCAACTCTGCCGCCCTCATCGGCCACATCCCCCAGGAGGACGGCACATGAGCGACCTCGCCACCAGCCCCGACTACCGAGCCTTCCTGGCCGAGCTGAAGGCCAGGGTCCGCCACGCGCAGCTTCGGGCTGCGCTGTCGGTGAACCAGGAGATGATCTTGCTCTATTGGAGCATCGGTCAGGACATCCGGGCTCAGCAGGCGGCGCTGGGGTGGGGCAGCAAGGTCATCCCGCTGCTCGCCCAGTACCTGCGGGTGGCGTTCCCCGACATGCGCGGTTTCTCTGAGCGCAACCTGCGCTTTATGCGGCAGTTCGCCGAGGTCTGGCCCGACCCCGCAATTGTGAAACAGCTCGTTTCACAATTGCGACTGTGGGGGTGACGCATGACCGCATTTCTATTTGATCGGTTGCCTCAGTTCGGAGGCGGAACTCGCCCCAAATCCGCACCACGAAAGACATTTCTTATTTGATGGCTATTTGATGGACCCGCTCCAACAAGCCCATCCGACACCCCCGACACGGAGAGCAAGGTGACCCAGGGCCTCCACACCGAACACACCTTCGAAGCCGAAATCGAGGCTCACCTCCGGGCCCACGGCTACGAACCGGCCTTCTCGCACGACTTCGATCGGGACCTGGCCCTCTTTCCCCAGCTCGTCGTCGACTTCGTCAAGACGACCCAGCCCAAGACCTGGGAGAAGCTCGAAGCCATCCTCAAAGACAACCTCGACGCCCTCTTCATCAAAGAGGTCTGCAAGGTCATGGATCAGCGGGGCTCCCTCGAAGCGCTGCGCCATGGGTTCAAGTTCTACGGGCAGAAGGTCCAGCTGGCGTACTTCAAGCCCGGCCACCAGAAGAACCCCGACCTGTGGACGCTCTACGGGCAGAACCGCCTCTCCGTCGTCCGCCAGCTCCGCTACGACCCCAGCAACGACAACGAGCTGGACCTGGTGCTCTGCCTCAACGGCGTCCCCGTGGTGACCTGCGAGCTGAAGAACGCCATGACCGGCCAGAAGGTCGGTCACGCCAAGCAGCAGTACAAGACCGACAGAAACCCCAAGGCGCCCCTTTTCGTGTTCAAGAGTCGAGCGCTGGTCCATTTCGCGGTCGACAGCGACGAAGCGTGGATGACCACCCAGCTCGAGGGCGTGAAGACCTGGTTTCTGCCCTTCAATCGGGGACACAACAACGGGGCGGGGAACCCGCCGGTCGAGGGCAAGCACCGCACGTCCTACCTCTGGGAGCAGGTCTGGGAGCGAGAGAGCCTGCTCGACATCGTCGGGCGGTTCATGCACCTGCAAAAAGAGTCGGGCACCAACCCGAACACGGGCGAGAAGTGGACGAAGGAGACGATGATCTTCCCCCGCTACCACCAGCTCGATTGCGTGCGCAAGCTGGAGGCGGCCTCCCGTATGAATGGCGCCGGGACCAATTATCTGGTGCAGCATTCGGCGGGCTCGGGGAAGTCCAATTCGATCGCGTGGCTGGCCCATCGCTTGGCGTCCCTGCACGACAAGAACGAGCAAAAACTCTACCACTCGGTCGTCGTTCTGACCGACCGCCGCGTGCTCGACCAGCAACTCCAGAACACCATCTACCAGTTCGACCACAAGGACGGGGTCGTCGAGAAGATCGACCAGAACTCGGAGCAATTGGCCGCGGCGTTGGCCACCGGCACGCCGATCATCATCTCGACGATCCACAAGTTCGGGTTCATTCAGGGCAAGGTCGAGGCGCTTCCGGACCGTCGCTATGCGCTCATCGTCGACGAGGCCCACTCGTCGCAGAGCGGCGAGATGGCGGTAAACGTCAAGGAGATGCTGGCCGACAGCAGCCTGGACGAGAAGCTCAGCGAGCAGCAGCTCGATTGGGATGAGGGGGAGGAGCTCTCGACCCCCGACCAGCTCGCCCTCCGCAAAGCCCTGTTGCGCGGGCCGCAGCCCAATATGAGCTTTTTCGCCTTCACGGCGACCCCGAAGCACAAGACCCTCGAGATGTTCGGCCACAGAGGGCCAGACGGAAAGCCGGCGCCTTTCCATCTGTACTCCATGCGACAGGCCATCGAGGAGAAGTTCATCCTCGACGTGCTGCTGGGCTACACGACCTACAACCGCTTCTTCAAGCTGGCCAAAGCGGTGGCGGACGATCCGCAGCTCGACAAGCGCAAGGCGTCCTCGGCGTTGGCGAAGTACGTCAACCTGCACCCCACGAACATCTCGCAGAAGACCCAGCTCATCATCGAGCACTTCCGCAGCACGGTCGCCCACCAGCTCGGCGGCAAGGCGAAGGCGATGGTCGTCACGGGGTCTAGGCTCCAGGCGGTGAAGTACAAGCTCAGCTTCGACGGCTACATCGCCGAGATGGGCTACACCAACATCCGCTGCCTCGTCGCGTTCTCGGGCGAGGTCACAGACGCCGACACGCCCATGGCGACCTACACCGAGGTCGGCATGAACGAGGGGATCAAGGAGGGCGAGCTGCCGGAGAAGTTCGCCTCCGACGGCTACCAGGTGCTGCTGGTGGCGAACAAGTATCAGACGGGCTTCGACCAGCCGCTGCTCTGCGCGATGTACGTGGACAAGCGGCTCTCGGGCATTCAGGCGGTGCAGACGCTGTCGCGGCTCAATCGCATGGCGGCGGGCAAGGAGCAGACCTTCGTCCTGGACTTCGTGAACGAGCGAGAGGGGATCCTGGCGTCGTTCCAGGACTACTATGAGACGACGACCACCGCGGACGAGGTAGACCCGCAGCGCCTCTATGACCTGCAGCACGAGCTGGCTGAGGCTCAAGTCTTTTCCGAGTCCGAGGTCAATGGGTTTGCCGCAGTCTTCTACCAGCTCCCCAACACCGTGAGCCCATCGAGCCACGCGAAGCTGAACGGCTGGCTCGATCCCGCCGTCGACCGCTTCAAAGCTCTGGGCGGCAACGACGACGAGCGCGTCGAGCTGCAGGAGGCGTTTCGGAGCCGGCTCGTCGCCTACAAGAACCTCTACAGCTTCCTCGCCCAGATCGTGCCCTTTCAGGATCCAGCGTTGGAGAAGCTCTACGCCTTTGGGCGCATGCTGCTCACGAAGCTGCCGAGGCCCGAGACCGGCGGGGCCCTCGACCTCGACGACGATGTGATCCTGGCGTCCCTGAAGCTGCAGAAAGACGCCGAAGGCGACCTGGACTTGCAGCAGGACGAGGGCGGAGCGCTCACGGGACCGGGAGCGACGGGGACTGGTGCTGGGGCGAGCCCCAAGGTGCTGCTCTCGACGATCATCGACGCGCTCAATCAGCGCTTTGGGCTGAACCTGCCTGACCACATCAACAACACGCTGAGCGGGGTCGCCGATGCGCTGGTGAGCTCCGACGAGGTGCGGCTCGGGGCCGAGGCCAACGACAAGGCCAACTTCGCGCACATCTTCAACCCGGCGCTCGAGGACAAGATGACGGAGCACCTGGAGGAGAACGGCGATTTCGTCACGCTCTTCTTCCAGGACACCGAGCTGCGAAAGTTCCTGACGACGCGACTGCTGAACGAGGTGTACGCGCGCATCAATAGTAATAAGACGGACAGTAATCAGAAGGACCGGAAGAAGGACGACGAAGTTGGCGCCAAGGTGTTGCCGTTCGAGCGGGTGCCGCTCGAGGACGTTCTTCCCTTCGTCAACGCGGTTCCCCTCTACACGCTGAAGGTGGCCGCGGGGCGGTTCTCCGACGCCCAGGCCGTCGGCGAGGTGCTGCAGCACGAGGAGGTCGTGAACCCGTCAGGCGTCGAATGGGTCGCCTTGAACGGCCGCACCAAGCCGGCGCTGGGGTTGTTCGTGGCCCAGGTGGTGGGGGAGTCGATGAACCGTCGAATCCCGAACGGGGCGTGGTGTGTGTGGCGGTTGGAGGCTGTGGGGACGTGGGAAGGCCAGATCGTGCTGGCGCAGCACGAGGACATCGCCGACCCCGAGCTGGGGACTTTTACCGTGAAGCTCTACGAGTCCGAGATGCTCGAGCGTGAGACGGAAGAGTGGCGGCATACGCGGATCGTGTTGAGGCCGGTGTCATTCGAGCCATCGTTCGAGGCGATGGTGTTCGAGGGGGAGGAGTCGGGCGCGCTGAGGGTGGTGGCGGAGCTGGTCGAGGTGTTGGGGTGACGGCTCGCACGTGGTCGGTCGAAGGTCTCGACGGTAGGGGTCTGTTTGTGGCCAAGGATGAAGGACGGGCGTCAGTCGGAGTCGGGTGGAAGGGTTGTAGCCAACTCCTCTTCCATGCTTTTGCGAAGCCGCTCCATCCCTCGTTGAACCCGAACGGCAAGCCCTTTGTCCATCTCTTTGACGTCGACAGAGACCGCTGGACCTTTTCGCCAACGACCTCCACCAACCCGAGATTCGAGCCCGAACCAAACCCTTTCGGGTCGATTCAACTTCATGAAACTGAAGTTGGTAAACACCCTCGCGAGAGTAGTTTCCGGCTCCAGACGTCCATCTAGCTCGATGACGGTCGTTTGTTTGTCGTCCATCTCCGACCAACGCACGAGCTTGAAGTGTGTATCGAGAGGTTCTTTCAGCGGCTCGCCTGCCCAAGTAAACCGGGCCGCAAACGCGAACCCGTGATGAAGTGAGGGGAAGCTTGAGCTCGTGACTTGCTCAAGACAGTTCACGAGGGTAAGGGCATCCGTCCCCTTGTCCCAGATCACCTGCTGGCACAGCACGAACCAATCGCACTTCAAGGTCATGCAGCATCCTCCACTCGTCGACCCATTGTGAGCCCACCCGAATTCGCTTCATCGAGTCGCGTCGTCGTCGAAGCAGAGTGTAGCGTTTTACGAGGTCCAAAGTATGCGTGGGCAGCTTGGGCGAGCGTGACTTGTTGATTGCAGTTCAGGACCGTGTGCTTGGAAATGAAGAGGTCATTGGGGAGGTCTTGGCAATCGACGAAGTACTTGGGTTCCGAACAAGCAGTCCTCTCTCTTGATTGCTCATCTTCGCAGATATTGGACTGCTCTTGCGCCTCTACCCTGCAAATCTCAACCTTCGCCACGCCACCCAGGACATGCGCAATTCGAGCGAGTCGCCTGAGACCCAGGGTTTCAGCCTTGAACATCAACGTGACCGCAGCCGCGGATATCCCTAAACGACGAGCAAGCTCCGCCCGGCTGCAGTTCGCTGCTTCCATCCACTCACAAACGGTTTCAAGAGCATCAATGACAAGAGTTTCCTCAGCATAGAGTGCTTTGGATTCATCATCGATGAGGAAGTCTTCGATTGTGGTGCTCTTTTGGCTCATGGTTTCGTCTCCGCCTCTTCCAGTGAGACCATGTGATCGAGCACGTCTTGCGCGCGAGTGATCGTTGAAGGGGACAGTTTTCCTGTCTTCTTTATTTCCCCTGCAAGGAGGAACATGGTTCCACGTCGCTGGGGGTTGTATGCGCACAGCACACGAAGTTGGCCTCTTTTGAATTCAAAAAGCTGTGTGCCCTCGACCTTCTTAAAAAGCTCCTTGTTTCGGATTATCCCTGTGCTAGCCAACTTCTCGAAAAGACGGAACAACCCTATTCTTTCCGATTCAAACCCTGTTGGCAGTCCGTTGATAAAATCCTCAGCTGGATACTTTCCAGTTGCGGTAAACGCCCACTCCAACGTGAGGGAATCACCCGTTGTGACAACCTTCGGTGTGTTCGGCGTCGACAAAACTTAAGCTCCAACTTAACAGTTGCAAGTTCGGGTGTCACGACTTCTCAGAATCGAAGAAACGGTACCTGTTCTGGTCAAAACACGTCAACCCGTGTCGGCGCAGCCAATTTTCCCCAACGTTTGTGCGACTAATGAGCGTCGGCATCCGCGAATTGTCGTTGGGGGCGATGGTGTTCGAGGGTGTGAAGTCCGGCGAGCTGAGGGTGGTGGAGGAGGTCGGGGTTGGGGTGAGGTCGGGGTGTCGCGCCCAGCCAACCACACTTCGCCGAGAATGGTCGCGCGCTATCTATCTATAAAGAACGGTCCTCGGCATGGGCCCCACGGGGGCCGAACAATCCCCAGCCCAAGGTGCAACCTGGGGCGACTCGCGACTGCACTTGGCCCGCTGATGGGCTCCGTGGTGCGGCAGCGATTCGTTCATACGTGCCGGCGGGCCGCCGGCGCTCCCATTGCTGCTCTCGGCGTCAGCGGCTTTGGGAGGGCATTTTGCGTCCGTTCAGTTTCACCCCCACCGCCGAGGATCGACACAGGCAACCAACGGCCGCACAACCGACCCTCGGCATCGGCCCCTCGGGGGCCGAACAATCCCCAGCCCCAGGTGGAACCTGGGGCGACTCGTTCGTTCATGCGTGCCGGCGGGCCGCCGGCGCTCCCATTGCTGCTCTCGGCGTCAGCGGCTTTTGGAGTGGAACCTGGGGCGACTCGCGACTGCACTTGGCTCGCTGATGGGCTCCGTGTGCGGCAGCAATTCGTTCATGCGTGCCGGCGGGCCGCCGGCGCTCCCATTGCTGCTCTCAGCGTCAGCGGCTTATGGAGGGCATTTTGCGTCCGTTCAGGTTCACCCCCAACCGCCGAGGATCGACGCAGGCAACCAACGGCCGCACAACCATACGAGCCCAGGGCAAAGCCCTGGGCGACAGGGTCAGGGCCTCACGCCCGCTTGACCAGCGATGGGTCGTACCCCTGAGGCGCCTCGTACCCCAACATCATCAGCGCCGTCGCTGCCACGTTCGAGAGCCGGCGCTGGGCGAGCCCCTCGTCCAGCACGAAGAGGCCGACCCGATGCGGGTCGAAAATCCAAAGAGGCACGGGGTTGAGGGTGTGGCTCGTGAGCTCCATGGGCCGGCCGTCGGGGTAGCGCGCAAAGTCCTTCGTCTTCTTGTCGATTTGATACATCTGGTCGGCGTTGCCGTGGTCGGCGGTGATGATGGCGGCGCCGCCCAGCGCCTCGATGACCTCGAGCAGCCGCTCGAGGCAGAGGTCGACGCTCTCGACCGCGATGATGGCGGCCTCGCGGTGGCCGGTGTGGCCGACCATGTCGCCGTTGGCGTAGTTGATGCGCACCAGGTCCCAGTGGCCGCTCTGCAGCTCGGCGATGATGGTGTCGGTGACCTCTGCGGCCTTCATCCACGGCCGCTCCGAGAACTCGACGCGGTCGCTGGGGACCTCGATGGCGCGCTCCAGCGCGTCGTCGAAGCAGCCGCTGCGGTTGCCGTTCCAGAAGTAGGTCACGTGGCCGAACTTCTGGGTCTCGGCGACGGCGAGCTGCTTGAGGCCGGCGGCCGAGAGGTACTCGCCCATGGTGCGGTCGATGTGCGGAGGGGTGACCAGGAAGCGGTGGGGGAGTTTTAGGTCGCCGTCGTACTGCATCATGCCGGCGTAGAGGACGTTTGGGCGGCGGACTCGGTCGAAGGCCGGGAAGTCGTCGTTCTCGAAGGCCTTGCTGATTTGGATGGCGCGATCGCCGCGGAAGTTGAAGAGGAAAAAGCTGTCGCCGTCCTCGACGGCACCGACGGGCACAACCTGACCGGCCGCGTCGCGTTCGACCACGACGAAGGGCGGCAGGAACTGGTCGCTGAGATCCTTGGTCTCGGCGCGGGCGGCCAGAATAGCCGCCGTGGCGCTCTCGAACTGCGGACCCTCGCCCAGGACATGGGCTCGCCAACCGCGCTCGACCACCGCCCAGTCGGACTCGTAGCGATCCATGGTGACGAACATGCGCCCGCCGCCCGAGGCGATGCGGTAGTCGCGGGCCGGCTTCGCGGAGACCTCGGCCAGCAGGGCCTCGAGGGGCGCGACGTAGTCCAGCGCGGTGAAGCTGCCGACGTCACGTCCGTCCAGGAGGATGTGCACTCTCAAGCGCCCGATGCCGTCTTGGTCGGCATGGCGAATCATGGCGAAGAGGTGGTCGATGTGGGAGTGGACGTTGCCGTCGGAGAGCAATCCCAGGAGGTGCAGCGTGCCCGGCTTGGCGGCCACGGTGCGACTGACGGCCTCGAGCCAGACGTCGGACTCGAAGAGTCGGCCCGTGTTGATGGCGGTCTCGACCAAGGAGGCGCCCTGTTCAAAGATGCGTCCGGCGCCCAGGGCATTGTGCCCGACCTCGCTGTTGCCCATGTCGTCGTCCGAGGGCATGCCGACGTGGGTGCCGTGGGCGAGGAGCGTGGTCTTCAGGGCGACCCGGTCGAGGCGGTCCAGGGTGGGCGTGCGGGCCAGCCAGACGGCGTCGCTCTCGTCGTGACGACCGACGCCGACGCCGTCGAGCACGATAATGGCGAGGGGGCCTTTGGGGGCGGCGAGGGTGGGGGCTTTCTCGAGGTGGAGAGACATGATGGCTCCTTGGATTGGGTCGTGAGGCGCGGACGATACTCCGAGGGGGCGGACTTTTGCAGGTTCGGGGTGCGATGCTATCGGATCCTCTTGGATCTGGCGGCAGGTGGTGGATATTGCGGCGATTCCAACGCAATGACGCCAAGGGTGCGACAGCGAAGCCTGGAGCAAGAGGATAGGAGGTTTGGCTGAAACCACCATGAAACTTGTTTGTGGGAGCCAGCGGGCTGACAGGTCGTTGGGCTGTTTGATGGGGGGTCGACGTCACCATCGACACGTTGGATAGTATTTGCCCCAAAGGCCGCTATTGGGTCGTCGCCGTGGACGATACTGGCTTGCCGAAGACTGGCAAGGCGATCAAGTCAGCTCGCTGCATGCGCGACCCGATGTCGCCAGCATTTCAGATCAACCTGCAGTGGGGATACGCTGTGCGCATCTCGCAGCCATCCTGCCACCATACTAGTGTAACGCTTCACATGTGACCATGCTTATGGGCGTGGCTTTTCAGGGAGGCAGGGCTCTGCCCTGGCCCGCCGGGGGACTTTGTCCCCCGGACCCCCAATGACTTTCTTCTTTTCTGTAATCAACAACATGCCGGTATTTTTGAAGAATTCGTGGGGATTGGGGGCGCTCCTTGCAGCCAAATAAACATGGAGATTCATGACGGTTTACACTAG
>Ga0210044_10008632_pt1 | contig 12638 bp, 10 predicted proteins | sample CryGey13umfilter_2_FD_183959 | JGI IMG/M metagenome (GOLD analysis project Ga0210044, IMG submission 183959) | Groundwater microbial communities from aquifer in Utah, USA - Crystal Geyser 4/9/14 3 um filter (SPAdes) (version 2) | ecosystem: Environmental > Aquatic > Deep subsurface >... | reverse complement strand
GGAATAATCGGTAAATTCCAGGAGTAAGCAAGGGCTTTGGCAAAATTTACTCCCACCCATAAACAGGGTTCTAATCCCGGTCCTACCGTAACTGCAATCAAGTTTGGTTTTTCGAATTTTTGTTTACTCTGAGCTTGTCGAAGGGCTTTTTTTAATACTGGCACTAAGTTTTTTTGGTGCTCTCTTTTGGCTAAAGTCGGATAAACTCCTCCGTATTTCTGATGGACTTCTACTTGGGAGGAAACGATATTAGAAAGGACATCAAAGCGAGCATCTCCAATTTTTGATTTTTGATTTTTTATTTTTAATATTGCTATGCAGGTATCATCGCAGGATGTATCAATAGTAAGAATAATCATGATAATAATTTAACAATTTAACAATTATAACTCTTTCTTGATTTTTTTCAATTTTTAAGTTAATTTATTATTATATGGCCCTGTCGTCTAGTGGTTTAGGACATTACCCTTTCAAGGTGGAAACACGAGTTCGATTCTCGTCAGGGCCACTATGCAAGATTATCTTGAAATCAGCCGGGCTTCTGATATCCCTAATCCAAGAGAAAGAATTATTTACCGGATTTTGGAGATATTGCCCGGCTTTTTAAGTTTAATCACCTTAAGTTTTGCTTTATTTTTTTCTTGGCTGAGACCGGTTTGGGTGGCCATTTTTATAATTCTTTTTGACCTTTACTGGACCTTGAAAGTTTTTTATCTTTCTTCCCATCAAATTGTTTCTTTCAGACGAATGAGAAAATATCTTAAAACTGATTGGCAGGAAAAATTAAAAGATTTTCCCAAATGTAAGGATATTTACCAATTAGTAATTTTGCCTATGGCTAAGGAAAATTGGGAAGTGGTAGAGGAAACCCTGGAATCCCTGAAGAATTGTGTTTATCCGAAAGATAAGATGATTATTGTTTTGGCTCAAGAAGAATCAGGAGGAGAAGCAGCAGAAAAAATAGGAGAACTGGCCCAAGAACATTATGGGAAATGTTTTCACCGATTTTTAGTGACAGTCCATCCTGAAAATCTTGAAGGGGAAGTCAGGGGAAAAGGTTCAAACATGGCATTTGCCGGTAAGGAAATTAGAAAGACAATAGAAAAAGAGAAAATTCCTCTTAAGAGCATTATTGTTTCTGCTTTTGACATTGACACCAAAGTTTTTCCTCAGTATTTTCTTTGCTTGACTTATCATTATTTAACAGCCCAGAACCCGGAGAGGTCGAGTTTTCAGCCCATTCCTCTTTATCACAATAATATCTGGCAATCTCCGGCCTTGACCAGAGTTGTTGCCGCTTCTAATAGTTTCTGGCAAATGATGCAACAGGAAAAACCAGAGCAATTAGTTACTTATTCTTCTCATTCTATGCCAGCCGCTGTTTTTTTTGGGGTGGGATATCCTTCCAATGTAGTTTCTGATGACTCTCGGATATTTTGGAAATCCTTTCTGAAGTTTGACGGAGATTATCAGGTTGTGCCTTTATACTATCCAGTTTCTATGGATGTGGTAGTGGGGAAAAGTTTCGGCCGGACGATTTTGAATCAGTACAAACAACAAAAACGCTGGGCTTGGGGATGTATTGAAATTCCCTATATTATTTTTGGCTTTTTAAAAAATAAAAAAATCCCTTTAGGGAGAAAGATTTTTCATTCTCTGGTTTTACTGGATGGTTTTTGGTCCTGGGCTTGCGCTTCTTTATTAATTTTCTTTTTGGGCTGGTTGCCTTTGCTTTTAGGAGGGGAAGAATTCAATATTTCTCTCCTTTCTTATAATCTCCCTCGCTTGACTGGTTTTATCCTGACCTTTTCTATGATTGGAATGATTACCGGAGCTTTAATAAATATCTGTTTTATACCTCCTAGACCTAAAAAGATGAGTTGGCTTAAGAACCTGTCTATGATATTGCAGTGGTTTCTTCTTCCTTTTACTTTGATAATATTCGGCGCTTTTCCGGCTCTTGATGCCCAAATCAGGTTAATTCTTGGAAAACATTTAGAATTCTGGAACACCCCCAAACCCAGAAAAAATTATTCCAGGTGAATTCTCTTTTGGAAGTTTTCTAATCTCTCTTCTAAAGAGGGATATTTTTTTAATTCAGGGTCCTTGTTTAAAAGTTCTTTTGCGGCCTCTCTTGTTTTTTCAATTAAATCAATATTTTTGAAATTTTCCATTGCCAAATCAGGAATTCCCCATTGTCTAACTCCGTATAAACTTCCCGGTCCTCGAATTTCCAAATCTTTTTGAGCTAATTCAAATCCATCTTCGGCTTTGACGATTGCTTCTAATCTTTGACGGGTTTTTTTGGCTGGCGAATCGGTAAACAAAAAACAATATGACTGTGAATCTGACCTTCCCACCCTTCCTCTGAATTGATGCAATTGAGCTAAGCCGAATCTCTCTGCTCCTTCGATGAGCATCACGGTGGCGCCGGGAATATCAATTCCCACTTCAACAACCGAAGTTGAAACCAAAATATCAATTTTTTTATTCTTGAAGTTCTTCATTGTTTTTTCTCTCTCTTTGGTTTTCATTTTCCCATGCAACATTTCTACTTTTAAATCAGGGAAAATTTTCTTTGACAATTTTTCATATTCCTCTTTTACCGCTTTAACCTCCGCCCAAGACAGAATGTTCGATGTTTGATGTTTGGGATGGTTGGATGAATCTCCGGGTTCTATCCGCGGACAGATAACAAAAACCTGGTTGCCAAACTCAACCTGCTCTCTTACAAAGTTATAAGCTTTCTCTCTTTCTTTCGGAGGAACAACTTTGGTAATTATTTTTTTCCTGCCCTTCGGCATTTCGTCTAAAATTGATAAATCAAGATCTCCGTAAATTGTTAAAGCCAGGGTTCGGGGAATAGGAGTAGCCGTCATTGATAAGAGATGAGGGATGAAATACTTTTGACTTTTGACTTTTGACTTTTGACTTAACTTGGCTCGCTGTTCAACTCCAAATCGGTGTTGTTCGTCAACAAGGCAAAGAGCTAAATTTTTAAACTTCACTTTGTCCTGAATTAAAGAATGAGTGCCGATTAAAATATCCACTTCTCCTTTTCTCATTTTCTCCAGGAGTTTTTGCCTGGAGATTTCCAAAATTTCATTTTCTAGTTTTTGAGAGACAATTTTATCCTCTTTACCAGTTAAAAAAGCAATTTTTACCTTGAACGGCTTTAAAAGTTTGGTTACTTCCTGAAAATGCTGTTTGGCTAAAATTTCAGTTGGAGCCATAAAAGCAACCTGATGACCGGCTCGGATAACATTTAAGGCAGCGATTACAGCTACCACTGTTTTTCCCGAACCGACATCTCCTTCCATGAGCCGGGACATAGGGCTTGGCCTTTCCAGGTCCTTAAGAATTTGCCAGGTGCATTTTCTTTGGGCATCGGTTAGTTTGAAAGGCAAGGAAGCGACCAATTCTTTTGTAATTTTGATATTAGAAGGAATCGCCTCTGCTTTTTCTTTGTTTAATTTCAATCTTTCTTTCAGAACCGAGAGTTGGATTAAAAAGAGTTGTTCAAAAGAAAACCTTTCTTTTGCCTTTTTAGCTAAGGACATTGAATCAGGGAAGTGAACCTGCCAGAGGGCTTGAGCCCGAGATAAGAAATTGTATTTTTTTATTATCTCTAAGGGTAAAATTTCTGGAATTTCATTTTTAAATTTTGCGAGTAAAGGTCTTAAAATATAACGGAGCCATCTTGAAGACAAACCTTCGGTCTCTGGATAGACCGGAACAATTCTGCCAGTGTGAGTAAGATTTGAACGCTGAACGCTGAACTCTGAGGGCTGAATTTTTTCATGGGCCGGGTTGGACAAGTAAACTCCGGGGTGCCCACCTTTGGTGGGTTTCCCAGAGCTGACTCTTCCAGCTAAACAAACCCAATCTCCTTCATTTAAGGTTTTTGTCAGATATGGCTGATTAAACCAGATAACTTTTATTGCCCCTGTTTTATCTTCAACAATTGCTTCGGTTAAAAACATTTTCTTTTTCCAAGTTCTGGAAGTTCCAATTTCCAGAATTTTTCCCTGCAAACAGCAAGTTTCATTCGCCTTAAGACTAGAAATTGACCGGATGTTAGAAAAATCTTCATAGCGGTGGGGAAAATGAAAAAGCAGGTCTTCCACTGTTTTTATTCCCATTTTTTGGAGCTTTTTCAAGAAGACCGGCCCAATTCTCGGAATTTCTTTAATTGGAGTAGAGAGATTCACCCCGTTAGAAGTCGTCATTATATATGATAATTAACTAATCTCTGACTGACTTTTGTTAGTGGTTATGTCCCCGTTATTGCCTCGCAGAAAAAATTTAATTTAAATTTTTTCTGACAAAGACTTCTAACGGGGTTCATGGTGTCCCCGGCAGGAATCGAACCTGCAACCTTTTGGTCCGCAACCAAATGTTCTATCCATTGAACTACGGGGACATTTTTTTAGATTAACACGAAAATAGATATTTTTCAATTTGATTTATAAGAAATTCAGTGGTAAAATAATAATTGTTAGGAGGAGTACTCAAATTGGTCACGAGAATAGGTTGCTAACCTATCGCCGTGTAAAAAGCGGCTTGTGGGTTCGAGTCCCACCTCCTCCGCAACGTACAAATTTTCTAGAGAAAATTTTACGTTGCTGAGACGTAAAATTCCCAAGGAATTTGTACGTCTCGCCACGTAATAAATTTTGCTGAGCAAAATTTAAACGTTGCAGAAACGTTGAACGTACAATTTTCGAAGAAAATTTACGTTCTTACGTTTCGCCAGGTAAATGTTTTATTATATCTATATCCTGCAAAGCTTGAAAAATAAGTCTTTTTATATTGGTTATACCAATAATCTAAAGAAAAGATTTCGAGAACATAATAATGGTAAAAATATTGCAACAAAATCACTTCGTCCTTACAAACTTATCCATTACGAAGCATTTATAAATCAAAAAGATGCTAAGAATAGAGAAGAGTATTTAAAAAGTGGTTGGGGTTGGCGATCTATCAAGAAAATGTTGAAAAATTATTTGTTACTGTAAAGTTTTGGAGGGGTCGGATAATGGTATTCCGCCGCTCTTGAAAAGCGGTGTCCGAAAGGGCGTGTGGGTTCGACTCCCACCCCCTCCGCAACGTACAAAACGTTAATTTGTTTCACAAATTTTACGTTTTTACGTTGCTGAGACGTTGAACGTACAATTTTCGAAGAAAATTTACGTTCTTACGTCTCGCCAATTTAGTCGCTTTCTTCCCTAGCCACGGCAATTCCCCAGACCTGTTTTGCTCCGGCTTTTTTCAAGACGCGGGCGCATTCCTCCATTGTGGCGCCGCTGGTAAAAACATCGTCAACTAAAAATATTCTCTTTCCTTGGATTTCTTTGGGGTTCTTAACCATAAATGCTCCCTTGATGTTCTTTTCTCTTTCTTCTCTTGATAACTCAACTTGTAGTTGAGTTTTTTTAATTTTTATGAGATTATTGACTTGATAGGGAATTTTTAGGAATTTAGAAAGTTCTTTGGCAATTTCTTCCGATTGATTAAATCCCCGCCATCTTTTTTTAGCCGGAGAAAGAGGGACAGGAATAAAAAGAGAGGCCTTCTGGTCATTAAAAATTATTTTGTTCCCACTTGAAATAAAATGTGTTATTATTAAAGAAGATAAAGAGGGGGCAAGTTCTTTTAAGAGAGGTGAATATTTGAATCTTTTAATAAGTTTCTTGACTAAAGGATTCTTATAAGAGGCAGCAAAGAAAAGACCGTTGAGGTTTTTCCCTCTATGTTTTTTACAGGTTCCTTTTTCCTGACTACCGGACAGGCAGGCAAACACTCTTTCTTGGCAAAAAGGACAGTATTGATATTCTAAAATCTCAATAAGCGAAAGACAATTCTGGCAAATCCAAGTTCCTTCTTTTTGACAGTTCAGACAGATAGCCGGGAAAAGAATATCAAGGATTTTTATTTTCATTTGGAGAAAGATTTCTTTCATCTCCTGAGCGTTAGCGAAAGGGGAAGAAGAAAATTTATTTTCTTTGCCCTTTCTTTTATGTTATTATACAATAATATAGAATTAAAAAATTATGGCTTTAGGTCTTTCCAAAATATTTTCTAAAACTTGCCTGGGAATAGACATCGGAAGTTTTTCCATTAAGATTGTTGAGCTCTCTCGTTTGGGGAAAAAAACCAGAATTGAGAATTATATTCAATTTCAAGTTCCTTCTCAAGCTGATTCTCTTTTCAGGGTTTTCGGAGAACAGAACCTTCTGCTTTTGGGCGATAAAATAGCTGAGATTTTAGATGCTTTATTAAAAAAAGCAGGAATTAGAGAGAAAAAGGCCTTTCTTTCCATTCCTGATTTTTCTACTTTTTTTACTACCTTTGAATTACCTCCGATGACTATGTCCGAAATTCCCAAGGCAGTAGAATTCGAGGCTTGTCACCACATTCCTTTTCCTTTAGCTGAGGTTACTTTCGATTGGCAAACGATTAAAGCCGAAGAAGAACTGGGGGGAAGAAAAAGTCACAAGATATTACTGGTGGCCGTTCCTAATAAGGTAGTTCAGCAGTATCAAAGAATGGCAACTTTATCTAACCTTCAGCTTAAGGGATTAGAAGCAGAAACCTTTGCTTTAATGAGGTCCTCGGTTAGGGAAACAGAAAAAGAAGAACCTATTTGTTTAGTTGATATTGGTTATACAAGCACTACCATCAGTATCGCCGAAAACGGTTTATTAAGACAGAGTCACAGCTTTGACATTTCAGCCAATAGTTTAACTCAGGCCTTAGCCAATTCTTTAAAAACTAACTGGCAAGAAGCAGAAAAGACAAAACAGGAATTTGGTCTGGACCCTAAAAAAACCCCTGTCTTTCTTGCTTTACGTCCTCAGATTGATTCTATTTCTCAGGAGATAGAAAAGGTTTGTCAGAATTTTTATCAAACCGATGGCAAGAAGGTTGAGGATATAATATTGGCTGGAGGAGCAGCTTCTCTTTCCGGTTTAAAAGAATATTTTAAAGTTTTTTTAAAAAAGGATATTAAAATCGCTAATCCTTTTTATAGTTCTAATATTTCCTATCCTCCTCTCTTGGAAGGTCGCCTGAAAGAAGTAGGCCCTTCTTTCGCCATAGCCCTGGGCTTGGCTTTGAGAGGAATAGGACAATAAATCTATGGCTCAAGAATTAATTCCAAAAGAAAAATTAAAAACTCCTTCTCTTATTAATTATCTGTTTTATTTGTCTTTAATTCTCTTAATTATCCTGGGGGCTTGCTATTTTGGAATGAGAATAAAAATTTCCTCTTTTAAATCTCAAATAGAGGAAACTGAAGTTAAGGTGGCTAAAATTAAAACCGAAGGGGATAAAGAAACAGAAAAACAAGTTCTTGGTTATCAGAAAAAAATTAAGGATTTTTCAGAGCTTTTTAATGAACATAAAATTACTTCTGCTTTCTTGGAATTTCTTGGAGATTCAACCCATCCAAAAGTTTCCTTCTCGGGATTGGATTTGGATACAAAAACCGCCGAGGCTGTTTTAGGAGGCGAGACAGAAGATTTCAAAACCTTGGGCGAACAAATCCTTTATCTTAAAGGAAATAAACTTGTAAAAGGTCTAAATTTATCTAATCTTGCTCTGGGGAAAGAGGGAGAGGTTATATTTACCATAAATCTTTCTCTCGACCCTAAAATGTTTAAAAATGAATAAATCTTTTTCAATCCCAATTTTATTTTTTATTGCTTTAATAATAGTTGTTTATCTTATTCTTCCTCTATTTTCTGATTTTAGCAGCTTGAAAAAGAAACTTGAAATAAGAAAAAAAGAAGCCCTGACAATAGAAAATTACTATAAGGATATTCATGATAATTTCAATAAACTGAAAGAATATCAGGAGAGTTTAGAAAAAATTGATTCAGCTCTCCCAGCCGATTTCTTTTTGCCCTCTCTGTTTAACTATCTTCAAAAAGCCAGCGCCGAGAGTGGAGTATTCTTGAAAGGTGTAAATTTATCTACTCTATCGGGAGAAACAGTGGAAGAAGAAGGAGCAAAAAAAGTCCAGGAAGAATATGTTAGTATTGAACTGATAGGTTTTTATGAGGGCTTTAAAAATTTTCTTAAATCAGTAGAAAAATCTTCCCGTCTGATTGAAATCGAAGAGGTTCAAATTACCAAAGAAGGGAAAGCAGCATTAACCGAAGGATTGTCAACCCTTAATTTATTATTAAAGGTTTATTCCTATTAAAATATATGGCAGAAGAAAAAACATTAGAAAGTAGAATCTTAATATATCTGACGCTCGCCTTGATAATAGTTGGTTTTTTTATCATTTTGAAGGATGTTTTTCTGAAACCTGAGATTTATACTCCCTTTTTTCCAGAAATAGTTAATAAGATTGAGATTGACTATCAGACCTTAGAGAGTCCGAAAGTCAAGGAACTTTTACCTCTGGAAAAAATTCTGGTGCCGGAAGAAATTGGCCGAGAAAATCCCTTTGAACCGTATTAAATGAAAAACGAAAAGTGAAAAAGCGAAGTCAAAGAGATAAATCTCTTTTCCATCTTCGTTTTCGCTATGCGAAAACTTGATAAAAGACAATCTGAAATTAAAAATTTTTAGTTTTTAACTGTAACTTTTAACTTTTCATTTTTAATTTTTAATTTGACTGACCTCGCCCTGGCGGGGGAAGGAACATGGATTTAATTCAAGAATTAATAAAAAGGAAAATAATAGATAAAAGAGCAGGCGCTCAGTTGAAAATGGAGGCCAAAGGAAGCAATAAAGCAATAGAGGAGATAATTTTAAAAGAAGAGATTCTTTCCGAGCAGACCTTATTTAAGTTAAAAAGCCAGTTGCTCAAAATTCCTCTTAAACAAGTTGTTCCGGAAAAGATTTCTCCGGAAGTTTTGGAATTGATTCCCAAAGAATCAGCCCAATATTACAAAATGGTACCCTTAAAAAAAGAAAAAAACAGTTTTGAGGTGGGAATGGTTTATCCCGAGGACAGCCAGGCTCAAGAAGCCTTGAAATTTTTAACCCGACAAAGTAAATTATCTTATAATTCTTTTCTCATCACTTTATCCGATTTCAAAAAATGTCTTGAAAGATATCGTGTTCCTCAGCAAGAAATGGAAAAAGCTTTAGAGAGGTTAGAAAGCGAAATAAAAGTTGAAGGAAAAGAAGAGGTGGCTATAGAAAAAGAGGAATTTAAAAGATTAGTAGAGGAAGCGCCGATAATAAAAATGGTCAGCGTGATTCTAAGGCAGGCGGTTGAAGGAAATGCCTCGGACATCCATATTGAACCTACTCAAGAAAATTTAAAGGTTCGTTATCGATTAGACGGGATTTTGCATTCAAGTTTGTTTTTACCTCTGAAAGCCCACCCGGCAATTGTTGCTCGCATTAAGATTCTTAGCAGCTTAAAGATTGATGAAACAAGAATTCCTCAGGACGGTCGTTTTTCAGCCAAGATTGGAGAGAAAAATATTGATTTCCGGGTTTCTACCTTTCCCACTATCTTGGGAGAGAAGGTAGTGCTCAGAATCCTTGATCCGGAAAAAGGCCTTAAATCTTTGGAGAAATTAGGATTGAATAAAGAAAATTTTAATAAAGTAAAAAAATCTCTGGGCCGGCCTTACGGAATGATTTTGGTTACTGGTCCGACCGGCTGCGGGAAGACAACTACTCTTTATGCTCTCTTAAGAATATTAAACACCGAAGGAGTCAATATTGTAACTTTAGAGGATCCGGTGGAGTACTTTATAGCTGGAATTAGTCAGTCTCAGATAAAACCGGAAATTAATTATACTTTTGCTAAGGGGCTTCGCCAGATTTTTAGACAGGACCCGGATATTATTATGGTCGGCGAGATCCGAGATGAAGAGACAGCCGAATTGGCTGTTCAAGCCGCTTTAACCGGCCATTTGGTTTTTTCAACCTTGCATACCAATAATGCGTCGGATGTCATTCCCCGGCTTATTGATATGGGCATAAAGCCGTTTCTCCTTTCGCCTAGTTTGGCCATGGCCCTGAGTCAAAGATTAGTAAGAGTGCTTTGCCCTTTTTGCAAGAGAAGAGTAAAGGCCTCGGCTAAAGCCAGAAAATTTATTTTAGAGACAATTGAACAAATGCCGGCTTCTTCCCGAAAGAAGATTAAAGTCCCCGAACCCCTTTACATTTTTGAAGCCAAAGGATGCGGAAAATGTAATTTCAAAGGATATTCGGGAAGAACCGGGATATTTGAACTTATAGAAATGACCGACAAGTTGGCTGAAATAATTATCCGCCTTCCCGTTAAAACTAAGATTTTAGAAGAAGCCAGAAGACAGGGGATGATTTCAATGAAGGAAGACGGAGTATTAAAGGTTTTGGAAGGCATTACCTCAATTGAAGAAATAATGAGAGCAATTGAAGAAGAATAAATAATCCGTTAGCGAAAGCGAGCCGTAGGCGAAGCTTGAGCTTACGGAGGATTTACCCCGCACCTATTTTGCCTCCAGCTTTTTTGGCGGCGCACGGTGGGCGAATAGCCCACCCAGCACATAACGCTTTATGTGCTGGGAACACTATTCGTGTTATGCGCGCCGCGAGAGTTAAACCTGTTTTTCTCACTATTATTATAAAATCGTGAATTGGGACGCAAAATAGGTGCGGGGTGTAAGAACTTGTAACGCTCCTTCGTCGCTAACAATTTCTAACATGGATTACCAAATTCAGCTTAAAAAACTTTTAGAGATTGCCATTGAAAAAAACGCTTCAGATTTACATATTTCAGTTGGGCATTCTCCAATTTTAAGGATAACCAGAGATTTAATTAAATTGGAAAAAGAAAAGACAATCACTGCTCAGGACTCTGAGGGATTAGCTTTTGTTTTAATGGATGAACGACAGAAAGAAAAATTTTTAAGAGAAAAAGAAATAGATTTTGCTTATAGTTTTGATGATTCAGCCAGGTTTCGAGTAAATGTTTTCTTTCAACGCGGAGTAATAAGTATTGCTTTAAGGTCTATTCCTTCAAAAATCAGAACAATTGAAGAACTCAACCTCCCGTATGTTTTATATAAATTTACCGAAGCTACCCAGGGTTTTGTTTTAATTACTGGCGCTTCTTCTCAAGGGAAATCCACGACTTTAGCTTCTTTAATTGACGAAATCAATCATCAGAGAAAAGAACATATAATTACTATTGAAGAACCCATCGAATATATCTTCTATGATGATAAATCCATTATTGACCAAAGAGAGGTTTATCATGACACTTTAAGTTTTCCTCGAGCCTTAAGGTCTGCCTTCAGAGAAGATCCTGATGTCATTATGGTGGGTGAGTCGAGAGATTTGGAAACAATAGCCACAGCTATTACGGCGGCTGAGACAGGCCATTTAGTTTTTGCCACTCTCCACACCAACTCGGCCAGCCAGACCATCCATCGGATTGTTGATGTTTTTCCTTCTTTTCAGCAAAATCAAATCCGAGCTCAACTCTCCGGTTCTCTCTTAGGAGTAGTTTCTCAGCGGCTTGTGCCCCGGCTTGGGAATGGTTTTATCCCGGCCTGCGAAGTAATGATTGCCAATTCGGCAATAAATAATTTGATTCGGGAAAACAAAATTCATGAAATACCTTCGGTTATTGAAACCTCAAGAAAAGATGGGATGATTTCCCTTAATCAATCCTTAGCCGAACTGGTCAATAAAAAAGAGATTACCAAAGAAACGGCCCTGAAATATTCTTTAAACCCCCAGGAAATAAACAGCCGCCTTAGTCGATGAACTTCGTTCATCTTCACCCCGCGCTACGCTTGGGTAAAAAAATATGAAATTTTATTATCAAGCTAGAACTAAAGAAGGAAAAATTCAAAGCGGAACAATTGAGGCCTTTTCAAAAAAAGGCGCCCTTGATGTCTTAGAAAAATATGGATTTTACGTGACCTCCCTTAAAGAGGCAGGAAGAGGAACTTTTTTTCAACAAAGGATATTTTTAAAGAAACCCTCTATCAAAGATATAGCAATTTTTACCCGCCAGCTTTCAGTTATGCTCAAATCAGCCATACCCCCGGTTGAGGCCTTGAGAACCCAAGTGTCTCAGGCCGCAAACCCTGACTTTAGAGAAAAAATGTTAAAAATTGCCGAGATGGTAGAGACCGGAAGCTCCTTAAGCCAAGCATTTTCTTCTTATCCCGAGGTCTTTAACCCCTTTTATGTAAGTTGTATAAAATCAGGCGAGGCCTCAGGAAAAGTTGCTGATTCGCTAAATTATTTAGCCGAGCATTTAGAAAGCGAATATAATCTTCAATCAAAAATCAAGGGAGCAATGCTTTATCCTCTTATGGTTGTCATGGTAGCCTTAGGTCTATCTTCTCTTATAATATTCTTTATTATTCCCCGATTGACAGATGTTTTAGAGAACTTGACTGGAGAACTACCTCTTTCTACTAGATTGGTCATATCTTTTTCTAATTTTGTCAGAGAAGGAGGCTGGCTTCTAATTTTAGCCTTCTTTATCGGTTTATTCTTTATTTTTCAATATTTCAGACGTTCCCAAAAGGGAAGAGATTTTTGGGATAAAGTTTCTCTCAAAATACCCATCTTCGGCGATTTTTACAAGAAGATTTATCTTACTCGCTTTGCCGAAAATCTTTCAGTCCTTATTGTTGCCGGATTGCCGATTACTCAAGCTC
>Ga0210044_10008629_pt1 | contig 12639 bp, 13 predicted proteins | sample CryGey13umfilter_2_FD_183959 | JGI IMG/M metagenome (GOLD analysis project Ga0210044, IMG submission 183959) | Groundwater microbial communities from aquifer in Utah, USA - Crystal Geyser 4/9/14 3 um filter (SPAdes) (version 2) | ecosystem: Environmental > Aquatic > Deep subsurface >... | reverse complement strand
AAGGAGTGGATTAATTTGTTCGGGAGTTTCCGGTTCTATATCTTCCGCGTAGGGCGGACGAAAAAGATGGGTATTTCTTTGGATGATGCCCCCCAGCATACTTTGTGTTGTATTCAGTTCCAGTTCAAACTGCCGGTTAGAAATAGCTGAAATATCCGGATGAGAATAGGTGTGATTGCCGATTTCGTGCCCTTCATTGATTTCTCTTTTCAGAAGTTCCGTCATCTGATTGGCATTGGCACCGATGACAAAGAAGGTTGCCTTGGCTTTGTATTTTTTGAAAATATCCAAAACTTGCGGCGTATAAGCCGAGTCCGGTCCGTCATCAAAGGTCAGCGCAATTTTATTTTTAGCCCCTCCCCAGCGGGTAATTATGTAGGGAGAGGGATAATCAGTGATGGTTTGGCTGGTAATCATTCCTTGCTGACTGTCATATTTTATTTCTCGGGATCCCTCCTCAGGAACAGCAGTCACTTTCAACACCTCCCCTGTTCCTTCATAATCAATATCGTAGCCATAATTAAGAATTTTCAGGGAATCTGCCACATTCTGATCAAGCGCATTGGCTCCGGCAAAAACTTTCCAAATGGAAGGATCTTCGGATCCGAGCCGCCATAAAACATATCCGTTGGGCAAATATTTTTTCACGGCTGATATTTCGTTAAAAGTTGTCGCCGCGTCCAGATACCAGACATGCCGCAGTTTGTTCTGATCGTCGTAATAATCAAAGGTCGGATTGAGCGATTCGGCGTCTAGGGAAATCTTTCCTTCAGATTCTCTTGCGATTCGGAGTGCATCCTGGAAAGTCAACTCGTGTCCATTCATCGCGCCATCTTCCCAATCATAACCGTAATTGCCGAGCGAAATTATGTATTTTTCCGGGGGTAATTGCGCAAACCGACTAAGAACGCTTTGCAAATACCAATTTTGATCTGCCACCGGACCGGCCAATGAGTCATAAATCGAATGGTCATCATACGCCATGAGAATCAAAAAATCGTTGGATTGTCCCAATATTTTGGCGTCAAAGGCCGGGTCATCCAGCGGAATATTTTGGGAAACTTCCAGCCCCAAGGGGTGGAACGCGGCATAAAGTTCTTTCATAAAAACAGCCAGGTCGGGCTGACTGGTCAGGGGAACACTTTCGTAGTCAATGCTAATTCCGGAAAAATTATTTTGTCTGACAAACTCGAGCAAATTTTGAATGTTTTTGGACCGCGCCACCGGATCCTTGAGCATCCCGACCAAAACTTCGCTATCCCAATCTTGATTCTGTTGGCTAAAATTATTGATCAAAGGAACAATCAGGGTGCTTGGGCGGTTTTGCTTGATATAGGAAAGTACCTTGTCTTGTTGAACTTGATCATCAACAGCAATTGCCCCGTCGGTTCCGCTTAAGTGAAGCCACTCCGGAATCAACTCATCCATTTTCCCCAAATTGGTTTTGAGTGAAGAAAAACTGGTATCATCCCAATTAACATAAAACCCGATTATTCTTGGCTTATAGTTTTGGGTTGAATTTACCGATGCGGAAAGCTTGATCAGCGCTTCTTGCCTTTGCAGATTGAATGGGCTCGCTGCCGCCAAGTTGCGAACCGGCTGACTTTTTGGCGCATTAGCCGCCCCCCGAAAAGGATTTTGGGCCTTGGCCAGATTGAGAATCGGCATACCAGGAAAGTTCCAGATATGAAAAATTGTGAACCCGAAAAAACCAAAGATAAGAAAGGCCAGGATTCCAATCAACCATTTAGAATATATCCACCGATGGTGCCCCCGGTCATAAAAAACCGGTTCATCGCGATACGCCATATATGCATCTTAAAGATAACAACTAGCTTGTAGCTAGCTTATCCTAATACTGCTGAAATGCTGAAAAATTCCAAAAAAGCCCCCGCGAGAGGCTTTTTTTGTTTATTGAAGATTATTAATTCCAATAACACTGGGAAGTTGTCACGACTTTTTTCCACGGACCATCCGGCACCGCGCTCGCATCAATAAATTGCCAGTCGGCTTTGTCGACATCCGCCAGGCCCAAATATTGGTTCACAGCCGGAGAAACATCTAGCCCCGCGTTATTGTTGATTTTGCTTTTAGGATCCGCCGTTCCGAATACATAATTTTTGTCGTCTTCCTTAAATGGCCCAACGTCCTGCCACTGAGCATACGCCGCTTTATCCCCTTTCATAATTTTTATCCAGCGATTTTTGCAGACTGATTCCAGTTGTCCCCAAGTTTTTTCTTTTGCCCACGGGATCAGACTATACACCTCTTGCTTTCTTTTTCCGTTGTCATCAAAATCATTATACGGCAACGCAAAATAAAAAGGGTTTTCCTTGGGAGTGAACTTAGCTGGAAAAAATCCGCTTCTTTTGTCCGGATCATCGACTCCGCCAAAATGCTTGACCCATTGTTCATCCCAAGCGCTCGGCAGATTGGAAATGTTCTTATTGTCTTTGCCAGCCTCTTCCCCCGCCCAGAAAAAAGTGGTAGTGATGTTTTTATGGATGGGATATTGACTACTGACAATTGGCGGCGCGGTTTTTGGAGAAACATCCTGGTCGCCCTGGGTAGTGGCGCTGTTTTTGGGAGCGGGGCTTTCCGGAGCGGGTGCGCTCTCCTCGATCGCTACCGTCAAAGGTTCGCTGGAGACAGATTCTTCCACAGTGTCTTTTTCTTTTTTATTTCCAGTGTTTGATTTTTTGACTTGTTCCAATTTTTTCGCCTCCGCGGTCCGAGTCTGCAACTTTTTGACGCTGTAACCGAAGACTATTCCGGCCAAGCTCAAAAAGAGAATAATCAAAAAGAATTTGAAAAACTCTTTTTTTAAACTCATACTTTATAGTTTTTTAATTTTACTCCGAATTCTTTTTTAACTTCTGGCTCGTCTCATTTTAAGCGCGGTTTATTATTTTTTTTCTGGCTGCTTTTTTTAGCCTTTGGCAGCCTGGCCCGTAGGGCTTGACCGCGAGATTAAAATTTGACCACAAAATTATACCATGTAGCCAAAACCCTGACAAGTGCTCGCCAATGACGTTTTTGTTCATTTGCATATTTCTTATTTTTTGCTTTATTTAAGCCAAAATTAAAGGGAGGTGGTAGATTCTATCCAACACTCCCTTTGGCTGAGAGAAAAGCGGGGAAAGTTATCGGACCGACGTTGACCATCCTGCGCTCTTGCACTTTCTTCAGACACTCTACACAGAGTCCATGAGAAACTCTTTCCGTTTGCGGACAATTGCCATCGCATCCGTTGCCGCAATCATACTGCTGGTACTTTTCCCCCTCCGGATACTTGTAACATCCGATCCTCGTATTGCATCCGCAGCATTCGCGTCTCATCCGAACCCTCCTTTCAAATTTTTACAAAAATAAAATGAGCCGTTGCCCCCGTGTGTTTACATAATAGACAATTTTTCCAAAAAAATCAATCTTGCTTAAGTAGCTAGCTGGGAAGTTTAAAAGAATCCAGCACCTCTCCGTCCGTTGAATATACATTCACGGTGACTTCTTTCCCTTTAACTTCCACAATTCCATAATGCTGACCTTGATAGCTATATTCCGCCGCGTCCGCTTTGGGCAAGTCGTGATCGAAAGAGTCAGTGTTGCCGAAAATAAATTGAGTCACCCCGTCTATTTTCTTCCGGCTGGCGATGTGTTCGTGGCCATTGAAAACAGCCGTGACTTTTTGATCTTTCAAAATCTGCCACAGCGCATCCCGGTCGCTTTTCTCGGCGTCCAAGCTTTCACCAATTTTGCTGCTCACGGGATAGGCCGGTTCATGGAAAAATACAAACTTATTATCTTTTTGAATATCGCGCAAATCTTTTTCCAGCCAATCACGTTGAGCTTTATCTATCACATGTTCTTTTGGTTTTTCGCTATTCAAAACTACGAAGTGTGAATTCTGGAAATCAAATGAATAGGCCAGTTCCTTATACCCTTCCGGACCGTTCTCCGGCAACTCAAAAAATTTCTGCCACAGCGCGTCGGCTTTCCCCCCGCCCGAACGATCATGATTACCCATCAATGCATAAGTCTTGGCAGAGAGATCTCCCAAAACAGTTTTCCACTCCCCTAATTTTTTTTCGCAGCCCGACTTGCCATCACAGCTTCCCAAAAGATCGCCTTCGGTCATAACTACTCCGACATTTTTTTCCCGGATATTTTTGACCGCCAGCTGAAATCCTCCGTCATTTTTTACCGGATCGAATCGCTGCGTGTCGCCGAGAATGGCAAAAGAAAATGAACCGCTTTCTTCCGCTGGAACCGGGAGATCGGCCTTTGGGTTGGTTTTTGGATCGGATGGAACGGTTTCGGTCGGCGCCGGCGGAACAGTCTCAGTTGGCGCTGGCATATTCGGTGTTGTAGGCGCAGCGGCATTGGGCATGGCCGAAGTGCCCAAATTGGAAGTTTTTTCGCCGAAAAGTTTATCCAACGCGCTTAAATTAAGTGGGTTCAGTTTCGCCGCAAGCTGGTTTTTCTCCGGCCCCTGGATAATTTTCAGCCGCACTTCATTGGCAAAAAAACCGCCACCCAGAACCAAACCGAGAAAAGCTGTTATTCCAAAGATGTAAAGAAAGATTTTCTTTTGCATGCCCTACATTATATATAAAATTCATAAAATAATAAAGGGCCAACGTGATGATGCAATAGCTGGTCCAGAACAGGACGCCTTTGATGCCACATTGACATTGTTTGGCACAAAAAATAGGGTTTTTGGCCTTATTTTTGTTATCTAATTCAAACTTGGTTTAAAATTTCCGGTAATACAAATCGACATCTTGGATCCATTTTGCGACGGAATAGGCGCTGTGGGACGAACAAGCGTGTCCGCATTTCCAAACCACCATCTCTTCTGGTGTATCTATATCTTGATCAATCAGCTCGCTTATCCTTTCCCCCACCACTTCCACCGCTTGTTCCGGTGAATCAAAACAGCTATAGCCTGATCGGGTCTGATTATAAGTGCCGCGGTAACCCCAATAATTGTAACAGGTTTCTCCATCTTTTTGCGGAGAAAATTTTCCCCAGTTGCTTTCTTTTTTGGCGATAGCCACCAGATAGGCTGCCACGTCTTTTTTTTGATAAGAAATGTAGGGGGCCATTTTCTCAATTGGATGATCGGCCACCATTGTTTCTATTTTCTTTTCCATTTTATTCGGCCCGACATAGTTATAGCTGATCATCACCGCCGGCTTCTCATTTTTAATCTTCTCTCCGATGCCAAATAGGAGCGCACCGAAAGTGGCGGAGAACAAAAACAGAAAAATGAACAGAACATCTTCCAGCGGAGGAAGATTGACTTTTCTGTTTAATATTTTCTTGATCCGTTTAAATCTTCGGCCAATAAGTTGCCTGGCTTGAACGGATAATTCAAGCAGGTTGATTTTTTTACTCATAAATTATGGCTTATAAAAAGCAAAAAACGGGTTTTCACCCGTCCCTTATTTTCCACCCACAACCCTATTATAGCATATTTTAGGCAAAAAATCAAATCAATCCGTGCAGATGGATTGGCACGGATCCAGCCACCCGGCTAGTTCTGATTTATTCTGGACATAGCCCAGAATGTTTATAGCTCTGCCCTTGTGAAATCCCAGGTGCAGATGCTTTCTTTCCCCGCTCGTTTCCGTGCTGTAGCCGCGGCCTAAAATTCCAAGCGTGTCGCCAGCGCTTATTTTATCGCCGACATTAAAATTTATGCTCGTTAGTTTCAAGTGGCCGTAAATTATTGTGATTGGCTCACCACTTAACTCACAAGACTCCACCAGCACGCCGCCATAGCCGGTGGCGGTTTTTTTCATTAAAATATTTCCGCTACAAACTGCTTTGACCGACACATCCGCATTTTCCTCGCTGGGAAAAACTTCAAAATCCGTTCCGGTGTGATAGCCGGAAAAGTTTTCCGGCTGGACCGGGGAATTCTTTGGCGTCACAAAAAGTCCGAAATATTTCTTGGTCACTCTTTCACTCGCACGAGAAAGCGGAGGCAAAAAAAATTTTTCCGTCACAATTTCTGCTTGCGGGAGTTTTTCGGCCATTGGATTTGGCGACTGTCCGTTGTTTTTAGTCGAGCTCCGAATTGTTTCGGGAAAAATATTTTTTTTCTTCACTTCAGACCGGCTGATCCAGATGATCACCAATGCAGCAGACAGAATAAGCAAAAACCCGACTAGAGTTTTTTTACTCACTTTTTTAACTTTTAATTAATTTATTGATCACATTCTCGTCTTGGCAAGAATAAGCGTTGTCAGCGGAATAGAATCTTTTCTTCGGACCCCGACAGCCGCCATTACTGGGATCTAAAACCCCGAAAATCGGCAGCAAAAAACCCATGTTTTTGGTGGTGAAGCGGGCGTATAAATTTTGGAGTGTTTCAGCTCTTTTGACCTGGCTCATCCGAGCGAAAATATCCAGATCGTCATAAGCTACGCCGGTCCAATCCAGATGGAGCAAAACGTTTTTGGCCTTGCCGGAAAAATTTTCGTGCCAAAGCAGCGCCCAGCAGCTACCTTTGCTGGAAAGACATGGTCCGGACTCGGTCCGGCCTTCACTGTCGATCCCTACTCCGCCTTCAATATAGTCAAAGAGTCCCAAATAATCCGGATCAGTAATGGCACCGGTTTGCGCGCCAATGACTACATTTATTTTTTTCTTCTTGGCATAATCGCGAATGTCTTTGACAATTTTTGGAATATATTTTCGCCCGCCGCCTTCCTGCCGGTAGATCTGGCCAAAAGTAAAACTCTGGATACCCAAATCGATCGCCCGCCTAGTTATATAACTGAGATATTCCCGGTATTCGCCGCTGCCAAAATCCGCTTGGCAAGTGTGCGGTCCCCAAACATCGCGAGTGCCCTCCTGGCACATTTTACTGAAATCAAATTTGCGTTTTTCCAGGCTAGTATAATATTGGGCCCCCGGATGGAGTGCTTCCGCCAAAAACATCCCATACACCACGTCCTTTTTGGTGATTTGTCCCATCTGAAACTCAATTGTTTCAAAGTCTGGCGGCTGAGCCCAGGTTTCAATGGCGCGATGCAGATAATAACAATTGGAGCGGTTGATGAGCGCCGTATATTTCTCCCAATCCGGATTGTATTCCGAAAGCAGCCCGTCGGTCACACAGCCCTGAGTCCTAAGACGCTGCAGAGAAACCGGCGCGGGAATTAATCTTTCGATCTTCTGAAAAGCCATCGGTTCTCGAAGCCGCTTTTTTCTGATAGCTATAACTGGGCTAGCGGTTTCAAATGTCGCATATTTGGTTTGGATCCACAGCAGACTGCCAGTGAAAGAAGCGACCAGCAAAATAATGATAAACGCCCAGGAAGTTTTGATTTTAATTTGAAACAATTTTTTAATTCTTACTGGTTAATTTGGTAGCATTAATTATAATACAAACTGAGTAAAAAGTATATTCTCAGCATTTAAGCGATGTGGTATACTAAAATATAAGCAATTTTAGCAAAAATATGGAATCAACAGCGCCTGTGTCAGCTCCATCCGCCACACCACAACCGCCACAAGAGCCAGCTCCTGCAGCTACACCGAAGAAAAGTTATGTTTGGGCCTGGCTCTTGGGCAGCTGCCTGGGAATTGCCATCCTCGGGTTCATAGCGCTGGGCGCCTTGGGCTGGTGGGGGGCCAGGAAAATAAAAAATGAGATACAAAAAAAGGGTCCGAATATTGAACAACTCAAGGAGAATGTTGAAAAAATAAACCGGGAAGGCGCGGAGTGGGAGAAAAAGTCAAAAGAATTGAGAGAAAGCCTCCCCTCTCAGGAAGATTTTCCGTCCGAATTGCCTAGTCTGTAGTTTATTTGAATATATAAAACATCCCTCATTGGGATGTTTTATATTACTCTCTAATTTATTTTTAATTACTTGGCCAGATCTGGATATTTTGGGCGGTCACGATTCCGTCCGGATTACCCTTGCCATTGACCATAACCTCCTCACCTGTGGTCAAGTCCGCAACAGAACCTTCGGTCGTTTTGCCGACCATTGTTGAATCAAAAAAAATTATTTTCGAGCTGCCATCCGGTGATTTTACGGTGATACTTTTTTCATCTTTGGAGATAATATTTCCGGCGACAAAATCTCCGCCGCCAGCGCTACGATTGAAACCCGTGTTCCCGGCTCGGCCCGGATTTTATCCTGGTCCGGCTGGCCCCCGGCGGTTCCCTGAATTATTTCCCCCGCGGAGCATTCCGGCTTTGGTTTAGAATTTTATCAACAAGCGCCCGAAGATAATCAATAAAAAAATCAGCACGCCAACAACAATTTGCGAATGAACAAAATAACTTTCCCGCCTGAGTTCTGGCAACTGATGTCTGACTTCCAAGAGCAGTTCGGAAGTTCCTTGCATAGCCATCGGCAGCAGAATTAAAAAAAGCAAAATATTTTCCTGATAACCCGGCGTGAAATAACAATTTATTCATAACGGAGAGCCTCAATCGGACTCAGATTCGCCGCTCTCCGCGCCGGATAAGATCCGAAAATAATTCCCACCGCCGCTGAAACACCAAAGGCCAGCAGAATCGCCGAAATAGAAACTTGCGTGGCGAGCTGGGGAACAAATTTGGACACCAGGAGCGATGCCATCCAGCCCAGAAAGATTCCCATGCCTCCGCCGAGAAAAGTCAGCAGCACCGCTTCGGCCAAGAATTGCAAATTGATATAGATCTTCCGAACTCCCACTGCTTTTCTGAGTCCGATTTCACGAGTCCTCTCAGTGACAGTTGTGAGCATCATATTCATAATCCCGATGCCACCGACCAAAAGAGAAATACCGGCAATGGAAGAAAGCAACAATGTAAATGTTCCGGTGATGCTTGAAGCGGTTGCAATGATATCGGCTTGATTGACCAAACTAAAGTCGGCCATGAGCGGATCGGAGATGTTATGCTGTTTCAGGAGCAGATCATTTATTTGCTGCTGCACTGCCACCATTGAATTTTGATCACTGGCCGCCACACTTATAGAAGTGACAAAAGTGTCCCCTGACAAGAAGTGCTGAGCGCTGGTAAGCGGAACATAAACGGAGTTGTCCGGATTAGCAAAACCGGTGCCGCCTTTCGTGAGCGTCACTCCGATGACTTCAAAATCAACATTTTTAATGCGGATCGTTTGCCCAATGGGATTTGCACCTACGCCAAAAATATCATCCCGGACTGTCGGACCCAAAATGGCAACTTTTGCCGAACTTTTGATTTGTTGTTCCGTCACAAAAGTTCCAAAGTCTATAGTTATATTTCTTACCGTAAGATAATCAGTGGTTGTTCCGATAACTTGAGTATTGGTGTTGCTCCCTTTTGCATTGATCTGATACCGCCGGGACACTTCCGGCGCTATGGCCTTCACGTTTGGAATTTCGATTCTGATAGCATCAGCATCTCCGACGGTCAATGTTTGCGCACTTCCTTGGCCCCCGCTCACCGCTCCGGTGCGTTGCGCGCCGGGACTGACCATGATCAAATTCGATCCGATCGCCTGAATACTGCTTTCGATCGAACTCTGCGCTCCTTGTCCGATGGCCACCATGGTGATCACTGAAGCGATGCCGATGACAATGCCCAAAATTGTCAGACCCGACCTGACCTTATTCGCCGAGAGTGACCAAAATATTTCTTTTAATAAGTCTTTCAACATAAATTTGGAGCTGGTAAGAAGTTATTGGCTATTTTTCCTGTCGCTTTCGATGACCCCGTCACGAATGGAAATGATGCGCTCTGCAAAATTGGCGATTTCCATCTCGTGAGTAATCAAAATAATCGTGTGCCCTTTTTTATTCAGCTCTTTGAACGCCTGCATGACAGTGTGGCTTGTTTTCGTATCCAAGTTACCCGTCGGCTCGTCCGCCAAAATTATCGCCGGATTGTTTATCAGGGCCCTGGCGATTGCCACCCGCTGTATCTGGCCGCCGGACAACTGATTGGAAAGATTAAAAAATTTATCTTCTTCCATACCGGCGTACTTCAGGGCTTCGCGCGCCCTGCCCTCTTTTTCTTTTTCGGATACGCCGGTAAAAAGCAGCGGCAGCATAACGTTTCGGAGTACAGTTGTACGCGGCAAAAGATTGAAGGACTGGAAGACAAAGCCGATTTTGTTCCGCCGCAAATCGGAAAGCTCATCATCATTCAATTTGGAAACCCCCTGGCCATCCAAAAAATATTGCCCGCTGGTCGGCGTGTCTAGTGCTCCTAAAATATGCATGAGCGTAGACTTGCCTGATCCAGAAGGGCCGATGATGGCCACCATTTCGCCTTTTTCGATCCTGAAGGAAATGCCGCAGACCGCCTGGGTTTCCACGTCGCCATTAATATAGGTTTTATAAAGATTTTTACATTCAATCATAAATTAACGCAATCCGCGGAGCGCTCCGCCGCCAAATCCTCCACCGCCGCCTTGACCTTGCGTGCTGGTTGCGGTCGGCGCGTTCGGATTGATAGTACGAGTAACGACTTTGTCGCCTACATTGATGCCACTCACTATTTCCGTGTCGGTATTATTGGCAGCGCCGATTTCAACTGTCACTTGCTGCGGCGCTCTGCCGTCATTCAAAATTTCTACGTAATTATTATTGCCTTGCGTTTTGACCGCGCTGTTGGGCACAATGATCACGTCTTGTTTGACATCGGTAATTATAGCAGCGGAAACGCTCATGCCCGGTTTGATGCGCGGATCCAGCGTGTCAAAGCCAATAGTCGCGTTATAAATCACGACTCCCTGAGTAATAGTGCCCAATGAATCAATTTTTTCCACTTTCCCGGTAACCGTCAGCTCCGCCACAGAATTGAAAGTCATTGTGGCTTTCTGACCAATTTGCACATTCGGCACATCCACTTCATTGATTTGAACCTGAGCTTTGAGTGTTCCCAAGTCCCCGATGATCATCGGGACTTGCCGGGAGCTGCCCGAAGAGAGTTTGCTTAAATCATCACCATTTTTAATATTCACCGCGTTGACCGTTCCGCTGATGGGCGCGGTCACTGCTCTTTTCCCAGCCTGTCCTCTCTGAAAATTAAGATTAGCTAGAGCTGAATTGACTCCCTGTTGCGCGGAAACCATTCCCGCCTCGGCTGCGTCTATTTTTGCCTGAGCCGCCACCTTGTCGGCGTGTGTCGAAGTGGATGATTTTTTAGTGGAAATATAACTGGCTTGGGCGGATTTTTTAGTGGAATATGCCGATTCAAATGAGCTTGATGCCGACTGATACGACGACCGCGCCTGGGAAACACTCACCCCCAGCTGATCATTGACAATGTTAAAAAGAACTTGGCCTTTTTCCACTGGGTCTCCGATTGCTACAGCCAGACTAGAGACAGTTCCGGTAATCGTCGGATCAATGTTGGCCTGCTGGTCAACAATGATATTGCCCGATCCAGTTATTGAAGTACTGAGTGTTCCTTTTTCCGCCGTGACAGTAACATATTGCGCTTGCTTATTCGCCGGATGAGTTTTTTTATACCAATAATAACCCGATCCAATTATCAAAAGTATAATTGCTCCCCAAAGATATTTCTTCTTGGTCATGTTAATTATTTATGGGATTATTAAACACTCGGATCAAGTCCGCGTTGATAACTCCGTTGTCACCCGGCTTTCCGATAATGACCACCTGGTCGTTCTGTTTTAAGTCGCTTAATTGCGCATTATCACGACCTTTCTTAATTACAGTTTTGTCAGTAACAGCTACCGTGTTTTCTTTGTTGTCCCGGTCTTTAATTATCAAGTTGTTTTCCGTTATGGAAATTATCGTTCCGGAAATCCCATGGGCATTGCGAAAATCACGCCCTGAAAATTCTCTCATCATTCCACCAATGGGACCCGACCGGCCCGGCATGCCGCGGTCTTGGTCAAAGCGTGATCCCAGAAAATTGCGTTCATAATTTCTGCCGAAATCCGCAGAAAATCTAGCTTTTTTGAGACCCACCGCTACGCCAGCCGCAAAAATTACAAGAATTGCGAAAAGACTACCAACGACAATCGCAGCAGTTTTTAAATTTTTGGTTTTTGGTTTTTGGTTTTCTTCCGGCTTGGAAGCTTGTGGCGTTGTTGAGTTTGCTGTATCCATAAAATTATTTTTTAATGATTAAACGTGATGGTGCTTATTATTATTGACCAAGTTAAAATAGGCATTGAGGGATATTAGTAAAACAAAAACCGGTACGAGCAAGATGGCCGCATGCATCGCCGGGAATGTTTCCAGCATTGAAAAAGCATAATCTCTCCAATTCCTGGCAATTATATTTACATCTGAAAAGGCTAGTGTTGCGATTCGCCAAAAATCAGATTGCCAGATTTCCTGCACAAAAACCGAAATGGCGTAGACAGCCGCCAACGCTGAACCGAAAAGTCCGGTCCAAACCAAAAATTTTTTTTCGCGAATCAGCTTGTTTTGCTCCCGCGCAATTTTGGCTAGAATAAAGCCCTCCAGCCTCGATGCTGGCTCTAAATCAGGCAGGTTTTTGAAAATTTGGATAATTTTCTTCTCCATATGCTATTAATACGACCGGCATGTGTTTTTGGGCGCATAAACACAAAAGACTCCCGAAGATTTTCCTCGGTTAAGTCTTTTGGTTAAACAGCCCGTGAACCATACGCTTCATTACATCTCCCAGGGCGTTGCGATCTGAAA
>Ga0210044_10008628_pt1 | contig 12640 bp, 10 predicted proteins | sample CryGey13umfilter_2_FD_183959 | JGI IMG/M metagenome (GOLD analysis project Ga0210044, IMG submission 183959) | Groundwater microbial communities from aquifer in Utah, USA - Crystal Geyser 4/9/14 3 um filter (SPAdes) (version 2) | ecosystem: Environmental > Aquatic > Deep subsurface >... | reverse complement strand
TTTTTTACTTTTACACCATGAATTCGCACCAATCACATATCTTCCTCTCCCAAACCCTTCACCTCATAAACATGGACGAGATGCCTCTGCGACTTTTAGAATTGCAAACCCGCTCCAACACCTGTGCACAAATAGAATCGGGCAATGTAACCCTGCCTGAGCCCATTTTACCCAAAGTCGAAGAACTCCGTTACACTTCCATTAATAATATTGAGAGCGATATGTATTTTTATCATACCGATCACCTTGGTTCTTCTTCTTGGATAACGGACGCCAGCGGCGCTGTAAACCAGCATTTGCAATATTTGCCTTATGGAGAAGATTTTATCTACCAAAGAAATTCTTCTTGGGCTGTGCCTTATACTTTCTCCGGCAAAGAGAAAGACTCGGAGACGGGGTATAGCTATTTCGGGGCAAGGTATTATGATAGTGATATTAGTATTTGGTTGAGTGTGGATCCTTTGGCGGATAAGTATCCCAGCACTTCGCCATTTATGTATGTTAGAGGGAATCCAATTACTTTAATTGATCCTAATGGAATGAATGATCATGAATATGAATATAAGGGGAGTTCTAAATTTTAATATATTGTTATCCAATTAATTATATGTATATTTGCGTATTATTTTACACCAAAACAATAGGATAATGCAAGAATATAAAGCAACTGGCAAAAAAGGATTATTTGATGACCAATTTAACACTGAACGCTTATCAGCAATAGGCAATCCTTTAGAAAAAATATATAATGTTATTGATTTTGAGGCTTTTCGCGCTACATTAGAATCAAAGCTGCTAAACACTGAAAAGAAAAATAATGCTGGAGCAAAACCATTTGATGTTGTGATGATGTTTAAGATTATGATTTTACAACGCTACTATGGTCTTGGCGACAAGCAAGTAGAATACCAGATAATTGACAGATCAAGTTTCAAAAAGTTCTTAGGTCTGGAATCTGGCGATAAAGTTCCAGATGAAAAAACAGTTTGGTTGTTTAGAGAAAACCTAACAAAAACTGGCGTTATAGAGTTATTATTCAGTCAGTTCATAAAATTTTTAGAGGATAAGAATCTATTATTTAATGAAGGAAAGTTAATCGATGCAAGTTTCACCGTTGCGCCACGCCAACGAAATACAAGAGAAGAAAATAAAACAATAAAAGCAGGCAAAGGCAATGAACTATGGAAAGACAAACCTAACAAAAAGAGGCATAAGGATATTGATGCACAATGGACAAAGAAAAACGGGGAGAAATATTACGGTTATAAAAATCATACAAAGGTTGATTCCAAGAGTAAATTCGTGAAGGAGTATTTAGCAACAGATGCTTCTGTGCATGACTCACAAGCTTTAGATAAATTACTGGATTACAGCGATAAAGGGCAACCACTATATGCAGACAGCGCTTATACTGGAGAAAAGCAGAAAAAAATAATTAGAAAGTATCAACTTAAAAACCAAGTAACCGAAAAAGGATATAGAGGAAAACCTTTGACTGAAAAGCAAAAAGCTAAAAACAAAATAAAATCTAAAACGAGAGCAAGAGTAGAACACGTATTCGGATTTATGGAGCAAAGCATGAATGGTTTAGTTTTGAAATCAATTGGAATTGTAAGAGCAACTGGAATCATAGGCCTTATAAATCTTACTTACAATCTTTTTAGATTTGAACAAGTCCAAAGGTTAAACTTATTAAAAGTATAACATGTTGTTAGATAGTTAGTTAGTTGCGAATTGTTAAAAAAATAAGAAAAAGTTGATTTTTTTGTATGTGAATTAAAAAAATAGTTGTAATATTGTAATACATTTTTAGCACAAAATTAAAAGGGTTCAATTTTGTGCTTGAAGAAAGTCAGAAAAACTAATTTTTAGAACCCACCATAATGCTAAAACAGGAGAGTATAAGTATTTAAGTGATTTAGGTGGTGAAGATGTGGATTTTATACACCATAAAGGTGGTAAGCATGATGGACAAACGGAAATAATTAATCAATGTGAAAATAAAAGTATTTTCATGAGTTCATCAAAATTTATTGAGGGATATTCACATAGAGGTAAAGATGTTAATTGGGAAACCATTTATAATGAATGGAAAAATGGAACTGGTCCAGAAAAAAGTTTGGTTTCTGGCAATGAACATCAAATGAATAAGGATTTATTGGATTCTTATCAAGTGAATAAAGGGTATGAAGAATATGTTGCTAATGGAGAAGAGTCAAAGTATTATTTTGAAGGCGATTTTGGTATTATTGGGGCTATTCGTGCAGGAGTTAATATGACGGAGCAAATGATAGGGTCTGCTGGTGTCAGTATATATCCCGTAGGAAATTTGTTAGTTATAACTATTATGGATAGTAAATCTATAAGCTCATGGACATTAAATCCATTTGATGGTGATGAAGTAAATGTTCCTAGAACTAGGACGTCCAGTCCTCCCAAAAGCACAACTTATCAGACATATGTAATTATTATAGAACGATCAAAAATGAAAAGAATCAATGAATTATATAATGAGGCGAATTTACCAGATTAATAGTGGTTTAATATTTTTATTTGCACTATTTTTCACTAGTTGTTCTTTTGATAAAGAAGAGTTAGTAGGTAAGTATTTATGCAATGATAATACGAACGTTTTTGATACTTTGGTGTTAAATCAGAACGGCACATATAGTCAACTTATTTATGCTCCTAATGGTAGTTTATTATATGCCAATAAAGGTAAATGGAAATTGTCAAGCAACCGAATAACTTTTCAAGGTTTTATTTTAGACAAGCCCAATAGTGTTTCTTTTAGTGCTTGGCAAGATGTTACCATGACAGCAAGTTTTCCTATAAAAAGGAAAGAAAATAAACCATTTATTATCGTCAATTCAGACTTAGGTAAATACTATCATCTAATTGAATAATTAATTTTATATTTTTTAGCAATTAGAATAATAACTAAAAAGCCCGATTCCTCGGGCTTTTTAGTTTTATAGACTACAGGGCTAATTTTTGTAGATGTCTTTTAGTAAGGAAAGCATCAATAAAAGTTTTAATAAGATGCTTATCTTCATTATTTAGCTTTTCAACAGCTTTAAATTGCTCCAATAATTCTTTATCCATTAATTGATTAGAAACAATCTCGTTAGTATCTCCATTCATTAAAAAGTCAGTAGTAGTATTGAGGGCAATGGCAAGTTTTTGTAATACAAGACCGTTGCAAAGCAAAAACATTAAATAAAGCAGTTTAAAATATTGATATACAGTTGTTTGTATTAATTATATTTGTATATTTGCAGCATGAAACAAGAAACAAAAATAGGATTTGCGGACCTGATGGTATCAGGTAGGAAGATAAAGGATGAGTTTTTCAAGCAAGTTGATAGCATAATCGATTGGAAGCCCATCGACAAAATGATTAGCAAATACTACCAAAAAGGTACTAGTGTGAGTGGTCGCCCATCCTACGGTGGATTGACCTTGTTTAAGATGTGCTTGTTGCAAACATGGTATGGATTGAGTGATTATGAGTTGGAAGATCAGGTTAACGACCGCATTTCATTTAGTAAGTTTGTTGGCCTAAGCTTAGAGGATTCAGTTCCTGACCATACAGTGATCAGCCGTTTTAGGAGTGAGTTAACCAAGAAGAAAGCGTATGAGAAAATCTTTCAGTTGATCAACCAACATTTGGAGGGGGCAAACATAATTATCAGGACAGGAGTCATTGTGGACGCATCAATTACCGATAGTCCAAGAAAACCAAAGGGCAAGAAAGTGTATGAAGTAGCAGAAGACCGTAAAGAAGATGAATCTACCGACAGCACACAACTTCAGGAAAAAATAAAAGCGGGAGTTGATACCCAAGCGCGCTGGATAAAAAAAGCAGGAAAGCTACGATATGGTTATAAAAAGCATGTTGGCACAGACTCTGTCTTGTACTGGGAGTGGTAACAACCGCTGCCAACGAGAGTGACATAAAGCATTTGGAAGATGTTCTTGATGCAAGCCAAGTTAAGAAAGGGATGTGGGTTAAAGCAGACAAGGGATATAAAAGTGAGAAGAATGATGAGATCGTGAAAAAGAAAAAGATGAAAAACCATATCATGTACAAAGCTAAGAAGAATAAGGCCTTAACCCCGAGGCAAAGCATGTTCAACAAGCTGATAAGCAAAACTCGATTTAAAGTCGAGCGGACATTTGGATCCATAACCAGATGGTTTGGAGGAGGAACTGCCCGATACATCGGACTGGATAAGATGCATACGCAAAATTTGATGGAAGCAATGGCCTATAATTTATACCGCTCACCTGGGATAATTATGTCCAATTGTTAAAATCTGGGGGTAATTGCCCCGGTAAAGGGTCGAATAACCCTAAAAAATCCGATAAATTGAAAAATAAATAGAAATAAATAGAAATAAATAGAAAAGAACTGAGAAAAATGAAGAAAATTCAATAGAAAATTCTGTGGAATCTTTTTTTACCAGTTTTGCAACGGTCTCATATTATGAAGCATGAAACAACAAAATACAATAGGCTTTGCAGATTTAGCAATTACAGGAAGAAAAATTAAGGAAGATTTTTTCAATCAGGTTAATAAACTTATTGATTGGAAGTCAATCGAGAAATTAATTGGCAAATATTATTTTACTTTTGCAGCCTATATCGAAAACTACAGAAATTTTGTCGAATCTCAACGTCTTATCTACCAAGTCGAATAAGGCTAATAAGCATTATTTCAGAAATTTAAGTAAAAAACAAAAACGCGAGTTAGATGATGTTGTTCATACTCTGCACGATGAGATTTTCGACTAAATAGACTGCTTGGAGTGTGCCAATTGCTGCAAGAGATTGGAGCCGCTCATCACCATTAAAGATATTGAACGCATTGCCAAAGCACAACGCATGAAAGAGTCGGATTTTGTAGAAAACCAACTTCGGATTGACGAAGATGGCGACTATGTTTTCAAAACCACGCCCTGTCCGTTTTTGGCTCCTGACAACTACTGCCTGATTTACCATATTCGCCCAAAAGCCTGCCGCAAATATCCTCATGCCGACCGCACTAAATTCCTACAGATTGCCAACCTTACCATAACTAACTCTGTAACTTGCCCCACGGTTTATTTGATTTTAGAGCAGCTGAGAGAGATTTGCCAAAGTCATCTCCCGAAGGGATCTCCTTGAGGCCTTTGGGAGATGAAAGATTAGTTTTAATGTAATTATGGAATGTTTTTGATTTATATTATTTTAAAATTTCCTTAAATTACACTGGAATATATAAAAATTGCTCTCATTTTGTTGCTTTATTATTGGGGGTTTTCACTCTATTTTTAATACTTTATTGCTGTTTTTATATATAAACTATATACAAATTGTATATTTTTTCATTTTATGTGCTTCAAAATTTAAATTATTGTATATCTGTATGATAGAATAACTGTTAATACCCTATTTATTAGCTGAAATTTAATTGTATATAAAAAGTATAGGTATCAATCCACCTTATTATAATTACTTTTATGCCGACCAACAACACCGTTTTTTAGTTATAACTAAATCACATATTTATGAAGAACACTTTACGATATTCACTTTTACTTATCTTTTCAGGGTCTTTTTGGATTTTATCAGCCCAAAGTAATCAAGTCACAGTTGATAAATCTACTGATGGTTTTAAGCTAATTGTTGACGGTAAACCAATGATTATCAATGGAATTAATTGGGATTATTATCCCATAGGGACCAACTATTCGTTCAGCCTTTGGGAACAGAGCGATGAATTTATTAAAAAGGCTTTAGACGAAGAAATGCCTTTACTAAAGTATATGGGAGTAAATGCCATTCGTGTATATGCCGGAATTCAGAGCAAGTGGATTGAATACATATACACTAACTATGGTATTTATACCATGCTAAACCATGGTTTTGGCAGATACGGTCTCACACTCAATGGAACTTGGTATCCAAATACAGAGTATAGCGATCCGCGAGTCAAAGAGTTATTGTTGAAGGAGGTAAGCGATTTAGCTAATAACTATCAAAACACCAAGGGTTTGCTCTTAGTTCTCCTTGGAAACGAAAATAATTATGGTCTCTTTTGGGAAGGAGCCGAAACCGAAGATATTCCTATTGAAGACCACAAGTCTACCAAAAGAGCAGAAGATTTATACAAGCTTTTTAACGAGGCAACAAAGTCATATAAAAGCATCGATAAAAACCATCCTGTGGCTATATGCAATGGCGATTTGCTTTTTTTGAATATCATTGCAAAAGAGTGTAAAGATGTTGATATTCTGGGGATTAATGCTTATAGGGGGAAATCTTTTACCGATCTTTTTGATAGGGTTAAAAAAGAATATGGCAAACCTGTTTTACTTTCCGAATTTGGCTCAGACGCATTCAATGCACTAACAAATCAGGAAGACCAAAAGTCACAGTCCATAATTGACTTAGAAAATTGGAAGGAGATTTACGCCAATGCTGCAGGAATGGTTAAAGACGGAAATTCGCTTGGCGGTTTTACGTTTCAGTTCAGCGATGGCTGGTGGAAATATGGTCAGACCAGCGATTTTGATATTCACGATTCTCATTCTTCTTGGTCGAATGGAGGCTATTTGTTCGATTATAAAAAAGAACAAAACAATATGAATGAGGAGTGGTTTGGAATCTGTGCCAAGGGCACAACAACCGAAGACGGGCATTATACTTTATATCCTCGTACCGCCTATTACGCTCTAAAACAGGCATTTAATTTCAATCCTTTTGCTCCAGATGTAAACAGCGCTTCATTAGAAAATCATTTCAATAAAATAGATATTATGGGAGCAGTACTGAAAGCCAGAAGCGATTATTCTGCCCTCAATGCTGAAAAATCACAAAAACTTAACGTCAGTAAGCTAGGTGCAGAATTCTCTACTTACAATACCGGAGGAAGTTTAATTACCACTCCCACAACTGCAAATGCTAACGCAAACACTTATCCAAATAAGTTGGGTTTCGATCAAATGGAATCGTTTTATGTTGGTATTCAAGCAAATCCGAATTCCAATTTTAGCGCGAATGTCGAATTTAACACTCTTGGAAATGTCGCTGGAAACCCTATTGATGAGATTTTCTATGAAAACCGCGGACGTCCAGTAAAAGTGCGAACCGATAATGGTGATGTGGTTTTACAATCGGAAAATCGAGTTCAAGTATATCATGCAAATTATATGTGGGAACATGAGTGGTTCAAAATGACCGGATTTTATCGCACAGGCCATTATCATTGGGGCTACGAAGGCGATTTCTTTGGTTTATATCCCGAAGCCAACTATGGACCCCAAATCGATCTTTATAATGGTAATGCACCTTTTGGTTTTGAGTTTGAAATGAAGCAAAAACTTGATGGTCTTAAAGTAGCATTTGGTCCTCAACTTTGGTGGGGTGCTAATCCTGCTTTTTTAGTAAAATATTCCAAAACCTTAAACAAATTCAAACTTACAGGCATCTATCATGAAGATTTGGAGCAACGGGGACTGGCAGAAAGCTCTTTCGCTATTCCTCAACCCAAAACTCGACGTTTGTCGCTTGCTATTGAAAGAAAATTTGGTAGGTTCGATTTTAATTTTGGGGGCTTGTGGGCAGGCCAACCTTTGATTGGTCGTGAATTTCAGGTAGTTCGTGGCGAGAAAGGTAATTATTCAGTTTATAAAAGCGAAATACAATCCAAAGATAATTTTGGAGGAAAATTTAAAATGACATACCAAAAGGGGCGTTTCAACTATTATGTTCAGTCGGCTGCTATGGGATTAGTGGCTCAAGGTGGCGCTGACCAAACTATCACATTTACAGGATGGAAATTAAAAGAAAGCGGCAGCGGAAATCAATATAATGTTCTGACAGGCTTTACATATCTGATTGGAGATTTTCAAATCGCACCTAATTTTTTATATCAAAAACCCATTGAAGGCCCTATTCCTGCTGATGTTGTTGCGCCAGGCCGCCCACGAAATATCTTAGAAGACCCGTTTGTAGTGCGCTCAAATCGTGAGCAAACTTCTGGCGAGATATTAATCACTTTCGACCCGACTCCCGGCTCATGGATGTATAATTGGGACAGCGACCGCAGCGAAGACGCCGAATTGGCGTTTAACCTTGGATTTATATATCGCCATCTGCCAACCACTCAAGATGCAGCAATCGGCATTTTGCCCGATGGCCGCACCACTTTTGCTTTTCCAGGAGCTGCTCCTGCCGAAGATTTGTGGGAAGTGTATTCAAGAATCATCGCCAAACCCACTAAAAATTACGGTCTGATAGCCAATATCTATGAAGGGAAAGCACAGGCTAATGGCAGCGATAAAAGAACTATCTATCGCTACGGCATCGACTTCAGGATGATTTATAAAAAAATTCGCTTTGAGTCATTTTTTAAGATAAACGATTGGGGTCCTTATGATTACCATCGTGATTTCAATCTAACTTATCCTATGCAATTAATGGGCGATGTCTCTATTTCGCTTGGAAAACCAGATTGGTTTCTACTTCCCGGCACTCGCTTTGGACTTCGTGCTGCCTATCGCTCCCTAGATAAATATTCTCCACGGTATATGCCCACAACTACTGTTGATGCTGCAGGAAATATTGTTGCCGACCCAAACGCAGTAGGCTATAGCAATGGCAATGAGTGGGAAATCAGAACCTATTTGAGTATTAATATTGGCAAATAAAAAAAAGACAAATCATGAGAATAAATAGAAATATAAGTGTACTTTGGCTGATGATAGCCATGATTATAGCAACTATCTCCCTAAGTTGCGAACGCAAATTAGACGAGTTGAAACCCGTCTCATATCCCGTTATTCCGGAAGTTTTCATCGATAATTTCAGCAGTGGCTTGAACTATGCGGCCTTTGGTGGCTCTGTATTAAAAGCCTTCGATGTGGATAAGGAGGTTACTTACCATAATTCCGAAGCAAGCATGAAGTTTGAAGTGCCAGATGCAAACGACCCCTCAGGAGCTTATGCTGGGGGGGTGTTCTTTACCAGCGTTGGAAGAGATTTATCAATTTTTGACGCACTCACTTTTTATATAAAAGCCTCACAACCTGCCACTATCGACGTTCTGGGTTTTGGTAATGACTTGGGCGAATCGAAATTTCAGACTTCCATAAATGCTGTTTCGGTGAATACGTCGTGGAAAAAAGTAATTATACCGCTTCCTGATGCTAAAAAGCTTAAGGCTGAGCGTGGAATGTTTTTCTATTCCGAAGGTCCTGAAAATAGTTTAGGCTATACTTTTTGGATTGATGAAGTGAAGTTTGAAAAGTTAGGAACGATTGCCTATCCTCGCTACACTATTCAAAACGGAAATAATGATGTTCAATCCTCATTCGTGGGAGTGAATATGAAAGTTGGTGGACTTAGCTCCATTTTCAATATGCCAAATGGAATTGACCAAGCGGTGAATATCAGTTCGGCGTATTTCGATTTTATTTCTTCCGATGAATCTATTGTAACCGTAGATGAAAATGGTAATGTTGCGATTGTTGGAGGTCCTGGAACAGCCAAAATTTCTGCTGAAATCAATGGTAAAAAAGCATCAGGCTCACTTACAATTCAATCGAAAGGGATCTTCATGCCTGCACCCACACCAACGGCAAATGCCTCTGATGTGATTTCAATTTTCAGCGATGATTATCCGAATATTGCAGTCAATTACTATAATGGTTATTGGGCACCATATCAAACTACGCAGTCGGCTGATTTTTACGTAAATGGCGATCATATTCTCTACTATACAAATTTCAATTTTGTCGGCATTGAGTTCAGCTCCCCAACAATGGACGCCTCCTCCATGACATATTTGCATTTTGATGTTTATGTACCTTCAAATCTTACCTCAAATGCGCAGTTTAAGATAGAATTGAAGGATTTTGGCTCTGGCGGTACTGGAAGTTATATAACTTCAATTCCGGCAGCAAGTTCTCAACAGTGGGTTAGTTTCGATATTCCAATTTCAAGTTTTGCTGGACTCACAAACCGCGCAAAGCTGGCTCAGCTGATTTTCAGTACAACTACAACTGGATTCACTGGGTTCTATGCCGACAATATTTATTTATATCGTTAAAATCCTAAACATTATGAAAAATATAAACATTACATCCATTTTAGTTCTTACTCTTTTTTCAACCATTGCTATTTCCTCTTGCAAAAAGGATTCAAAGCAAAATCTGGCCAACCGCAACTGGCAATTGGTTTGGAGCGACGAATTTGATGGTTTGCAGGGTAGTTTGCCCGACACAGCCTATTGGAATTTTGACCTTGGCAATGGTGATAACGGATGGGGAAATGCTGAATTACAGAGCTATACCAAAGATACCGCCAATATCCGCATGGATGGAAACGGACATTTACAGATAGTAGCAATAAAGAGTGGCACAAGTTTTACATCGGCTCGAATTACCACTAAAGGCAAATTTGAGCATAAGTTGGGACGCATTGAAGCGAGCATTAAGCTACCTCAAGGTCCTGGGATTTGGCCAGCATTCTGGATGCTTGGTAGCAATATTGATTCGGTAAGTTGGCCTAAATGCGGCGAAATTGACATTATGGAATATCGTGGCCAACAACCTAATATTGTGCATGGTTCGCTGCATGGCCCAGGTTATTCGGGAGGCAATCCAGTTACAAAATCCTACGCTCTTTCATCTGGACGCTTCGATACTGATTTTCACCTGTTTGCAGTTGAATGGGACGAAGTAAAAATCGACTTTTTTGTGGATGATTACCTTTATCAACGGGTAAATTCCAAAGACGTAAAAGGCGATTGGGTTTATAACCAACCTTTCTATCTGCTGCTTAATATAGCGGTTGGAGGTAATTTTGTGGGATTTCCTACAAGCGATACTCCTTTTCCTCAAACTATGAATATCGATTTTGTTCGAGTTTATAACAAAATCAAATGAGTTTAATCAACTAAAAAATCATACTTATATTAACCGATTGAATCTTGATGAATACCCTTGAACTGCATAATATAGATGGCGATAATTATTTAAAAATAAGCGATATCGAATTGATGAGCCCGTTTATGATTAATGTGGTGAGCGATTCGAATCATTGGATATATTTAACATCAAACGGTGGAATTACGATGGGTCGAAAAAATCCGGAATCTTCTCTTTTTCCTTATGTAACTGATGATAAACTTATACAAACTGCTGATTATATAGGGCCAAAAACTATTTTTCAAATTTATTTGCAAGATTCAATTCTTATTTGGGAGCCTTTTTTAAACCTTCGAAATGATGGTTTCGAAATTCAAAGGAATATTTTCAAAAGCGTTCTTGGTAACAAAATAATTTTTGAAGAAGAAAATCACAGCCTTAATCTTTGCTACCGCTATCATTGGAATTCAAGTCATAGGTTTGGGTTTGTCAAAAAATCGGAACTGCTTAATTTATCAAATATTGATTATCGAATATCTGTTTTAGACGGCTTGCAGGGAATTTTACCTTACGGCATTGGCAGCGATTTGGAACGCTCGGTTAGTAATCTTGGCGATGCCTATAAAAGAGCTGAAATTCTTCAACGGTCGAATCTTGGAATCTTTTCGCTAAGTGCCATGATAGTGGATAAAGCCGAGCCTGCCGAAGCTCTAAAAGCATCCGTGGTTTGGAATTTTGGCATTAATGTTCAAAGTATATTACTCAGCAATAAGCAATTGCGAAATTTTAGAAATGGTGCTGAGGTGCAAACTGAAAATGACATTAAAGGCGAAAAGGGTAGCTATTTTGTTGTTTCAACTTTCAATATTAAAAAAACTTCTACGATCTCATGGAAGATTATTGCTAATCTTAATCAGTCACATTCCAATATAGCTGAATTGAAAAATCGTTTAGAAAATCATTATGATTTTGATTCGGAAATTCAGACTGATATTGACCAAGGAACACAAAAACTGAAAAGCTATTTGGCTTCTGCTGATGGATTTAAAGTAAGTGGGGATTTACTCGGCGATCAAAGGCATACATCAAACGTGCTTTTTAATATCATGCGAGGTGGAATTTTTCACGATAATTATTTTATATCCAATAAAGATTTCAGTGATTATATTAGAAAAGCAAATAAAGATATTTATCAAAACTATCAGGCTTTTTTAAGTGAATTGCCCGAAAAACTCAGCCGCAAACAGTTGATTGAGAATATTATAAATCTCAAAGATGTGGATTTGGAGCGTCTAACAATTGAGTATTTGCCACTAAGATTTAGCCGCCGACACGGTGACCCAAGTCGTCCGTGGAACTACTTTAATATCAACACATTAAACGAAATTACTGGTGAGGAAATTTTAGATTACGAAGGTAATTGGCGCGATTTATTTCAAAATTGGGAAGCTCTGGCATATTCCTATCCTGAATTTATCGAAGCCATGATTTTTAAGTTTCTCAACTCTTCAACTTTCGATGGGTATAATCCTTATCGAATTGCAAAAGACGGTTTCGATTGGGAAGTTATCAATCCTGACAAACCTTGGTCGTACATAGGCTATTGGGGCGATCATCAGATTATTTATTTGTTAAAATTTTTGGAATTGGTAAACAAGGCTTTTCCTCAAATGCTAATACCAAATTTTACAAAAGATATATTTGTTTATGCATCAGTACCTTAC
>Ga0210044_10008625_pt1 | contig 12641 bp, 13 predicted proteins | sample CryGey13umfilter_2_FD_183959 | JGI IMG/M metagenome (GOLD analysis project Ga0210044, IMG submission 183959) | Groundwater microbial communities from aquifer in Utah, USA - Crystal Geyser 4/9/14 3 um filter (SPAdes) (version 2) | ecosystem: Environmental > Aquatic > Deep subsurface >... | reverse complement strand
ACTCGATCGAACGCCAATTGCTTCCCCGTAAGATCAGCCGCGAACCCGATCGCAAGAAATGACAGAAGCACGACCCACGCTCGAACACTACGGCCTGCAGGGGTACGACGAGAAACATCTCTCGGCACCACCTCGGAGGCCGCTCGACGGTCGGTGGGAATGGCCGGCTGGTCTGCTCGAGTCATATCATTACAATTCCGGGAATCTGCTATCAAAACGGCGGCCACCCGCCCATCGGCCTGCAAACAATCTCTACGACGAAAACATCGACCGATGTTCACGTGCCTGAGCAACCTCGATACAGACACGAGCCCACGGCTTCGCTTCAAGACGCGCTGCCGGAATCGGTTTCCTCGTAACTTCGCAAATGCCGAACGTCCCGTTTTCGATGCGCTTCAACGCTTCGTCGATTTCTTCAAGCATCGTTCGTTCCGAGGCCGCCAACAGCAGTTTGAAATCCTGGTCGTATGCCTCCGGCCCCTGATCATCCGGGTGAAAGGCCTTGTGCGTGGCTCCGTCCCCATCTCCACGCAATGCAACGTCTTCAAGCGCCCGCACGCTGTCGATCAACTTGTTTCGTTTTTCACGCAGCAATTCCTCAAAATGCTGCAGTTGCACCGCAGACAGTCGAGATTTTGCCGCACGTTTCGACGTTCCACCTCCACCTCGAATGCTCGCCGCCGGTACCTGCGTGTCGAGCATTCCCGCCTTCGGACCTCGAAGGGCGCGACGTAGCGCTGCAGACATCGGCTTCTTCTTTTCCAGAACCGCCTTCACAGCTGCTTTTGAGCGACCCTCACTCTTGCAAACTTTCGTCTTTGATTTAAGCGAAGTCGCCGTCTTCTCCTTTACAACCGGCTTCTTCTTCTCGCGCAAAACCTTCTTCTTCAAGGGTGCCTTCTTCTTCGGCAACACTTTCGTCTTAGCGTTTACCTTACCACCCTTCGCCGCTGCCTTCCTTTTCTTCTCTTCAGCAGCGACGGATTTCGTTTTCTTTGGTGTCGATTTCTTCTTCGAGGTAACTTTCTTTTTGGCCTCACCTCCCGACCCGCGCGCAGACTTCTTTCCGCCCCCGGAATTCCCTTGGCCCGACGGCGATCGCTTGCTCGTTTTCTTTCGTGTCGAGGAGGAATTGCGAGTGGACGACGACGCCTTCTTCTTGCCACTCGAAGACGTTGGCGTGCCTCCCGCCTTTACACGGGTCTTTTTCTTCTTATTCGCCACTACGTCTGCCCTGCCATTACCACCCTCCGGGCCAGGCATAGGATGCTCAGCCGTTCCGAACCGTCTTCACCGTCTAATCCAATCCGGATCGCGGATAAAGGCGAATCCTTGCCTGTTTTTGGGCCGCCAAGTCTACACCCATTGCGCGAACTGGTCAATTAATGTTTCACTTGATGCCCCGCACCGCCGCGCAGCGACTTCTCGACCGGGTAGACACTTTCCGCTACGAACCGCTGTCAATCTCCGGTGACTTGCCGTAAACACCGATGCGACGGAGGCGCTCGTAGCGGGCGCGAAGCAATTGTTCGATCGGTAACCTGCTGAACTCCATGAGGTTATCGATGATCCACCGCTTCAGTCGATCAGCCGATCCCTGATGATCTCGGTGCGCTCCGCCCACCGGCTCTTCGATGATGTCGTCGATGACTCCAAGCCGAAGGTTTTCGCGCGAAGTAAGCGAAAGGGCCGCCGCGGCGGCGGAATTAGTCTCTACGACCGCTTTTTTCCACAAAATCGCAGCGCAACCCTCCGGACTGATGACCGAATACCAAGCAAATTCCATCATACCGAGGCGATCTGCGACGGCGATGCCGAGTGCCCCGCCGGACCCGCCTTCGCCGATGACGATGCTGAGGATCGGCGTACGTAACCGACTCATTTCAAGCAGGTTGCGCGCGATCGCTTCCGCCTGCCCGCGCTCTTCCGCTTCGATTCCGGGGTAAGCGCCGGGAGTATCGACAAAGGTAACAATCGGAAGGCCGAATTTCTCAGCTAACTTCATATTTTTCAATGCTTTACGATACCCCCACGGCTGCGGGCAGCCCCATTTGCAAAGGATGCGCTCCTCGGTGTCGCGACCCTTACGGTGGGCGACAACCATGACTTTTCGTTCGCCGATCCGCGCGAATCCGGTGAGGATGGCGGGGTCGTCGCCGTAGAGTCGGTCGCCGTGAAGTTGGCAAAAATCGGAGCATAACATGCGGAGATAGTCGGTGGATTGCGGGCGGTTGGGGTGCCTCGAAACCTTGCTGACGATCTGCCAAGGGGTTAAATCGGTATAAATCGCGCGCAGAGTCGTCTCCCATTTTTTGTGGAGGCGGGCGATATCTCTGGAGTGATCTTCGCCTTCGCGCTGGGCGTTTTCGAGAGCTTGGATTTCCTCTTCGATGGCGAGGACGGGTTGTTCAAAATCGGGCCTGGGGATGTTCAGAGTGGTCATTTTGCGATATTCCGTGCAGGATTTCTGCTGTCCGTTGGGGTGAAGGGCGTCGATTGTTGGTCGAAATGGTGCAAATCTTACCAAATTGAGGCATTTTAAACCAAAATCTGCTGATCCGCTCCATTTCGTGCAAGTTTAAGCCAAAACGTGCGAAAACGCGCGGCTTTCGTGCAGATCGATGTAGGAATTCTCAGGAATTGTCAACCTTCCCGTGGTTTTGTGCGCATTGGGTACGCCGGGAGGATATTTGCAATTTTTTGGAGGCATTCGAGAGCAGGACCTGACGGGGAAAGTGGGTTTGGGGGCTGATATCTGGGGATAAACTGGTTTTCGGCTCAATGGGTTTTGAAATCGAGAATTCGAGCTCGCGTGGAAGGGATGGAACCGCCTTGCCGATTCGGGATTTGATGGTCGTTTTTCGGCTGAAAACGCGGGTTTTCACAGCGCGCCGTTTTTTGCACATTTTTGCAATTGCGCGCACTTTTAAGCAAAAATGTGGCGTTTTGTGGCTTTTGGGGGGCGCGGTTGTGCGCGCGGGTTTTTAGGTTCTTGGGGGGGAGACGGAGAGGCAAAGAGACTGAGAGACTGAGAGGTGCGGGGATGGGAGGTGTGGTTGGTTTATTGGATCAATGGTTGTCGATTTGGATGGTGATTGAGCCGTTGGATGTTGAGGCGATCGAATCTTCGTGGTCGGGTTGGTCGTCGAGGGTGAAGGTTCGATTCTTTTTGGTGCCTTGGATCTTAACGTTTTGGGACGCGGTGCCGGTAAGTTTGATGAAGCCGTTACTGGTGGTTGCGTTGATGCGCCCGCCGATTGTGTCGGGGATGGTGATGCGGATTGAGCCGTTGGAACTTCGGAGTGAGAAAGGTTTGGCGGCTTCAGTGGAAGCGATATAGGTTATGGTGCCGTTTGAGGTTTTGACATTGATTTTTCCGGAGACGATTTCGGCTTTGACGGAGCCGTTACTTGTTTTTGCGAGGACGGGTCCGTCGTGTCTGACGACGGTGATTTTGCCGTTCGAAGTGTGGAGGTCGGCGGCGCCGGCGGTATCGGTGAGGTTGATGGATCCGTTTCTCGTGTTGACGGAGACACCGGCCACGGCGGGAAGCCGAACTTCGAAGGAACATCCATCGCTATTCTTTTGGCCGGCCGGCCCGTAGTCGATGGAAATATCGAGTACGTTTCCCTCGGCGTGATCGACGATTACGGCGAACTGGGCGAGTCGATCGAGTGCTTCTTCGTAGGATGAACCGGTTGCGTTGAGTTTGGCATCGACCTTGACATCGGTGCGTCCGGCTTCGACGGTGACGGATACAGCACCATTAGCGGTGGTAACTCGGAGGGATTCACCGGGGACGAAGGTAGCGGAGAGGGTTCTGGATTCGGTGGCTCTGGCGAGTTGGGCGAGCATTCCGCAGGCATTCAGGCCGAGGATCGCTACCGACGCCAAGCCGAGGAAGAGTATCCACTGAAGAGGGAGGATTATTGGGGAAGCGGATTGACGTGATTCGGGTTGCATTGGTGAGTCTCCGAGAGGTCGTCTATTGAGGTATGCGAGGTAGAGCGTCCGCTTCGAGGCAGGCGTCTAATGATACGTCAGAACCGGAAACGAATTGCGGCGTGAGTTTTTTTTGGGAAGCATGGCGTATCGATTTCATTACCGAAGCGGGATTGTGGGCGGATTGGTCCTTAGCGGTGCCATTTCGCGATTGGATTCGGAAAGCGATCGATGAAAGGTGGGTCTGATGTGCAATAAGGGACAACCGGCGGGCGTATTGAGGGTACAAGAATGAGATTGGAAGGGGTGTGAGTTCGTCGATGGGGCCAGCGGGGGAGTCATTCCATGGAGATGTGAGGACACGAAATGCACCAAGGGGAGACCAGTTGAAATTGAGGCATTGTGCCCGCGAGTACTCAACAAAGAAGAGGAGCACCGATCAATGTGGCAACAACGATTGCAAGAAGAGACCGAAGGGGAGAGGACGATGGGGAATCGAACGAGGCGGTCGCCGAGTCGGATGAGGGCGGCGTTAATGGCGGTGGGGCTGGTCGGGCTGTTGGCTTTATCGTCTGCGCTTACGTCGGCGCAACCGCAACGAGGGGTACGAGGCGGCGGGGCAAACGGTCAGCAGGATAACCAGAACGCGCGACCTCGCGGCGGAGCTGGCGGTAATAGGATGGGCGGTCGGCGAGGCGGATTGGGCGGAGGTCAATGGTGGCGAACGCGCGCGCGATTTGATGAACAGGAAATTTTCAAGATGGCGGGCGAACTTCGTCTGGACGACGGCCAAATTGCGATATTGAGCGCGATGTTCGCGGCGTTTGATGATGCGTACCAAGCGGAGGCAGATGCGTCTCGGGAAGGATTTGACAAGTTGCGTGAAGAGATTCGGGGCACGGGCGACTGGGCTTCGATGATGCCGAAGATGCTTTCGGCGGGACGCGAGAGTGAATCACGGGCGGCGGCGCTTGAGCAGTCGTTTCTGGCGGACATTCAGGAGAATTTGCTGACGAAGGAGCAGCGATCGCTTTGGCCGGCGTATGAGCGTGAGCGTCGTCGCCGGGCGACGCTGAGCCAGGGGGCAAGGATACCGGGCGAAGGGATTGATCTTTACACGGTGGTGGATGAACTTGGTTTGACAGAGGGGGATCGCGAGCGGATTGCGCGGATGCTTGATTCTTATGCGACGGAACTTGATGATGCGCTGGTGGATCGTGATCAGTACGTCGCCAACACGTTGGATCGTATTGATGAGGTGTTGACGGGTAAGAACGGGCAGGATCCGGATACGTTATTCCGCAAGGGGAACGATAAGCGAGAATTGCTTCGCGATATTAATGCAAAGTATGCTGAACTGCTGGCTTCGCAACTTGATGCGGAGACGGGGCGACGACTGGTCGATGCGTTCAATCGCAAGGCGTATCCGCGGGTGTATCGTGATACGGCGGTTGAGGGATACATCGGTCAGATTACGGCCCTTGAAGATCTGTCGGGAAAGCAGCGTGATGCGCTTGATGCGATACAGCGCGATTATCAGGCGCGCATGAGTGACTTGAATCAGCAACTGGCGGTGCTTGAGACGAAACGTCAGGAAGAGCAGCAGAAGCGCCTGTACGAAGGATTTCGATTGATGTACACGCAGGGCCCGGAGGCATCGCGTGAGAACATGATGCAGATTTTTCGGGATCGGATGAATCGCCAGCACGGACCGGACGGTGCGACGACGGACCCGGTGGAATTGCTGCAACGCCAGAAGAACGACGTCGAGACGGCGACACTTGATGCGTTTGTGGGTGTTCTGACGGCGGCGCAATTGGCGGAGGTGCCGCGACCGACGCCCGAGGCGGATCGCGTGAAGCGCCAAGAGGAGCGATCGCAACGGATGGCGGAGTGGCGTCAGCGGATGCAGAATCGTCGAGGTAGGCGAGGGGAGGATATGTGATGGTTCGAAAGGTTGGGTTCGGTGCGATTGATGATGATGCAGCGCGTCGGATGCGCGACTTGGATAAATGAGAATAATAGGTAAGAAAGACCGCGGGATCGTCTGATCTCGCGGTCTTTTCGTTTTGGGTGAGACAACGTCAAGGTCGGATCAATTGAATCAGCGGTCGGAGTGTCTCGCCGTCATTGCATCGATCGTGGCAGGTGTTGTTTTCATTTCCCGCCTCCGTCGCCCGAATCCGAATTTTCCTCATCAATATCTTCAAAGATGTTCGAATCTCCTCCGTTTCCGAATGCTTCGTTCCATTCTTTCATGAATTCAGCATCTTCGGACGCATCGGGGGGGAGAAAAAGGGGCATTTCGAAATCGACGAGTTCGACGTAGAGGAGGAGGTCTTCATCGGGTCTGATGCGCAGTTGTCCGTTGCCCTCGGTGCCGTAAGCGAGTGCTGCGGGTACCCAGATGAGTCGGCTCCCGCCGACGTGCATTCCGATGAGTCCTTTTCCCCAGACGGGGAGGTCGAATTCAGGGCTGACGACGCGTGATTCTCCGCCGGGGGATAAGGTGGTATCGTAGACGGAACGGTCCTCGCGCCAGCCGATGAAATTGATATCGGGAAGTGAATACTTGGGGAATTTTTTGCCTTCGCCGATTTTCAGATCGACGTATTTGAGGCCGTCGTCGGCCTCGACGATTTTGGATTCGTCGTATTCAGGGGGTGTGAGGGGGTCGGAGACTTCGATGGCCTGGATGAGGTAGGTGCGATGCGCGGTGACCGTTTTTGCGTTTTCGCCGAAGCCCTCCTGTTTGGTGACGTTTGCGGCGACGGCGCGTTTTCCGCCTGATTTCATTCCGGGTGTGTAGAGGGACCATGTCGCGAGGTTGTCGAAAGGCATGAGGACGGGTTTTTCACGTTCGAGTGAGGAGCCTTCGAGTTGGCCGTCGTTGTTCCACCATGTTACATGGAAGGTTGCGTATCCATTGCGATCAAAGGCGGGGCCGTGTCCTTCAACGAGATCGACAACGAGCGATCCGTCGTCCCATTTCTTTGCGGAGGCGAGTTCGATTTCCGGTTTGCGCAGGAGGCCCTTCAGTTCGACTTCAAAGACGAGGTCGGCGTTCGGGGGTACGTTGATGTCGGCATACCCCTTTTCGCCGTATCCGAGTTGTGCGGGAACGAAGAGGAGTCGTCGGCCGCCTTCGCGCATTCCGAGGAGTCCGCGGTTCCAACCCTCGATGAGTCGTCCGGGAATGTGCGTGACGAATCGTTTTTCGTTACCGCGACGATTCGTGCTGAAGAGGTCACCGCTCTCCTTGATCCAGCCGGCGTATTGAACGATGGCGACATCGCCTGATTGGAGCACGTCGCCCGTACCGACACTGGTATCGACATAGGTCAAGCCGTCACCGAGGGCGATTTCGTTCTTCGGATCGTGAGATGGGATTCGGCTTGCGGGCTTGGGCCTGCGAACGGGTTGCGGCGCGCGGGTGGTGATCGGTTTTGTATTTTGTTTGATCTTGGTCGTGGTGGTGGTCTTTTCCCGAGTCGCCGCCCCGCCGGAATCCTGAAATGCGAGGACTGTCGGGCCTGTCGGGCCGGTGAATGCCACGATTGACGAAAGCAGACCCGCGACCATGACGGCGGACGAGGTCGTTGGGGTGAATCTACGGATTGGTTTGAACGCTTGCGATCTCACTATTTGCCTCCTTGTTGCCGGATCAACGATCGTTTTGTTCGGACATCATCATTATTTCCGTGGCCTCGATGTTCACACCATGTCGGCCGATTAGTGGGACGGCTGAGGTTCGATCAGTCAGACTCATCGAGTAATGGTGATTGATGAGCCACGCTCGTCTGAGCATTCGGAATCTGCCGTCCCATCGTTGAATGAATTTTTCGGAACTCCTCGGTGATACAGGATATGTGGTCGACCTGCTTGGGGAAACAGAACGATCTGTAAGAAGCGGGACGAGTTCGGGGTGTGAATTCGGCAAAAAACTGAAGATCAGACGAAGGATCGGCATTCGAGTAGGCGTGTTTCGTCGAACCGCCTCGGGTACGGGATTGCGGAACAGCCAATTGCATGGGAGGATCAAAGGTTTGCCGACGGGGTGGAGTGGCCGCTGATTGTTCGAATTTTCCTGAGGGAAGGCGATTGAGCGATGTGAGGCGTATCCTGTTGACCGACGCTTTACCGCTTTCCGACAGGTTGGGAGCGGGTCGAGAGGCGACGAACCCTTACGACGGACCGGTAACCTCGCGTGTATCAGGCCATTCTTTCCCGACGATATCTTCTTCGCAAAGTGATCCCGCTTCTGGCGATGTTTTCTGTCGCGTTGTGCACCGCCATGGTGATAATCGTGTTGTCGGTGATGGGGGGATTTCTGGATATGGTGAAGAGTGCGGGGCGGGTGTTGATTGGGGACGTGTCGGTGCAGTCGCATTTGAGCGGATTCCCGTATTACGAAGATCTGCTCGAAGATTTGAGGACGATGCCGGATGTGAGCGCTGCGGCGGCGGTAGTCGAGGGGTTCGGTCTCATCAAGATGCCGACGGGAGACATTCAGGCGATTCAACTGGTGGGGATCGACGGACCGAGTTTCAATGAGGTTACGGGGTTCGACCGGACGCTCTACTGGCGACGCATGAGAGAGGAAGAGAAAGCCAAACTCGATCCGAAAGATTCGCGATCGGATATGAATGATGATCTGACTTCGGATCCGAAGTTGAAGGCGCGGTATCTGGCTGAGTTGGAATCGAGAGCGTTGGCGATCGGGACGAAAGGTGCGGACCCTTCGGCGGTAGTGGGAATTGAAATCTATCGCGGCAACGAACGATTGCGACTTCATTCGTATGAAGTGCACGGCTTACCGCTACCGGGGCGGGACGTAACGATCAGCGTGATACCGGTCACGGAGCAGGGTGGGCTGGTGCAGGCGGAATCGCGGACGATTCCTGTTGCGAATGAATTTTCAGTTGGTCGATATGATGTTGATTCGATGCAGGTGATGGTGCCGTTTGATCTACTTCAGAAAATGTTGAAGATGCAGGCGCTCGCGGTGAAGACGGTGCCGAAGGTCGATGAGAACGGTGAGCCGATTCGCGATGAGTTTGATCGGATTGTGTACGAAACGGTGCGCAAGCCGGGGCGGGCGTCGCGGATCATTGTGAAGGCAAAAGGAGGCGTTTCGCCTGACGATTTGCGTGATGAGATTCAGAATTCAATTGCCGGATGGACGAGCGAACATCCGGAGTGGTCCTATTTGAGCGTGCAAACCTGGGAGGAGCAGATTGCGGGATTTCTCGGTGCGGTGAAGAAGGAGACGGCACTGGTAACGACGCTTTTCAGCATTATCAGTCTGGTGTCGGTGTTTCTGGTGCTTGCGATTTTCTGGACGATCGTACAGCAGAAGACGCGCGACATCGGGACGCTTCGGGCGGTGGGTGCGTCGCGGGTGGGGATCATGTGGCTGTTTCTTCGGTACGGGTTGATCATCGGGATCGTCGGGGCGGTACTCGGTGCGGTGCTATCCTACACGATTGTGTGGAATATCAACCCGATACACGAATTTGTGGGGCGTGCAACGGGGACGTACATCTGGGATCCGAAGGTGTATTACTTCAACGAGTTGCCGAACAACGTCAATATTTGGTACGCACTTACCATTATGAGCGGGGGGATTCTGTTTGCAGTGTGCGGGGCGTTGATCCCGGCGATTCGCGCAGCGTTCGTCGACCCGGTGGCGTCGCTGAGGTATGAGTGATGAAGGGTTCAAGGCACCGGGGGAAGAAAGGAGAAGATTAAGACATCCGCAGATTACGCTGATTCTTCGCAGATTTTTGTCGGGGTTGTCGAATTACGCTTGTAGCGGCGGCGGTTTTCTGGTGTGGTCGGAATAGCAACAGGTCAAATCCACCGGTGACAACAGGGTACCGATCCGGCGAATTCACGGATTGCTCGCGTTTTTTTGCGGGTGTTTTCAGGGGATTCCGGATTTCTATATTTTGTGGTTTATTCCGAATGGTGTTGATCTGTTGGGTCATCGGGCGATCGAAGAACATACGAATGGCGTGATCTGGGAATTGGGAAAGGGTGTGGAATCGCTGAACGCCTTGGTTCCGCCTTTCAACGGTTGGTGGATTGAGGTGGCGACGGATATCGATGATCGAGGTCAGATTTGCGGGTGGGAGTTTGACACCATTCGCAAGCCGAAGTTTGAAACCCGATGGTTTTTTCTGACGCCGATCGATCCTGAGATGGTATTATCGGTGGTGAATGGACGGTGGTTCGCTTCGGTCGGGTGAGGTGAATGTGCTGCGCGTTACGGGTGCCGAACCTGGCGTGATGATCAGGATTTATTACGGCAGGAAGGGCGGAGGTGCATTCGTTACGCGGTGTGCTGCAGATTGATGATGGGAAGTTGTTCAACGTTGTGGAAGCGGATGGGGACGTGGTTGCGGAGATGCGTGCATTCATTCCGCCGAACGGCAGGACGATCAAGGGTGTGTTGATCCAGGCGGTTGATGAGGAGAATTGTGCGGAGCGTGAGTTGGTGGTTAAGAAGATTGAGTAGTGAGGCATGAAGAGCAGAGACAAAGGCGAAGAGGTCAAGATTGCGACGAAACGAAAACGTCGGGTCGCGATCCATCAACGTGAGCAGACCCGATCTGCCAATCAATAATGACAACAGAGATTCATTTATGCGGAGGTGATGTTGAGGATTTTCTGGACGGCGGCGAGGGTTTGGTTGTGGAGAAGGCCGTTTGTTACGATGACGCCGAGGTTGTCGCGGAGGGTTCTGCCGATTGAGAAGTCGAGGTCTTTGCCCCGGACGTCGGTAACGCGGCCACCGGCTTCGGTGATGACGATTGAGCCGGCAGCGTGATCCCAGATTTTTTCTTCGTAGCCCTTGCGGGTGGGCAGGCGGAGGTAGATTGATGCGTCGCCTCGCGCGACGGCGGCGTATTTGCACTGGCTGTCGATTCGGTACGGCGGGCGGGCGATCCCGAGCGACTTGGCGACTTGCGCGCTTTCGGATTGATTGGAGTGCGCGCTTTCGACGGATTCGCAGAACGAGGCCTGCGACGGATCGGAGATTTCGGTTACGTGAATTTGTGATTCTTTCGGATCGTCGATCGTTCGCTTGAAAGTGCCTTTTCCCTTTTCGGCGATAAAGAGCATGCCTTTCGGGCCGTCCGGATTCACAGTGTCTTGCGGGAGATTCGGGCAACCGAGTACGCCGAGGATAACGGAGCCGTTCTCGATGAGTGCGAGTGCGACGGCGTATTGATCGAGTCGGAGGAATCCCTTGGTGCCGTCGATGGGGTCGAGCGTCCAGTGTTTGCCGGTGGAACCGCCTTCGTAGGTTCCCCGGTCGATGGCGGTGAGGATGGTTTCCTCATCGAGATTGCCTTGGACCTCTTTGACGTTGTCGATCACTTTGGCACGGAGTTCCACGTTTTCAACTTTACGAAGTTCGGCGGCATCTTCCTCGCCCACGAGCGGAATATCGGGGAAGGCGTCGGCGAGGGCTTTGGAGACGACGGCCTGGGCCCCGAAATCGGCGACGGTAACGGGAGATTTGTCTTTCTTATCCATCGATTCATTGGAGACGAGATTCGCCTGAACGGTGGTGCAGAGTTTGCAGGCCTTGAGGACGGCGGCGATGGCGATTTGTCGTTCGGCGGTCAGGGATGTGGAAGTGATGGTCGTCACGGGATGGCTCTCAATCTTTCTTTGGTGGAAGTCCGGATTTTGCTGGTAATCGGTATCGGCGGCGGGGCTGATGGGTTACCGGTTTCGGATCAATATTCGGATCAATATATAGACCATCGTTTGATTGTTATCAATGGTGAAGTGGAAAGGGCGTTGTTTCCGATGGTTAATTGCATGACAACCCTGAACCGAGAGCAGCGATCATTGATTATTAACACAGGTGATCTGGCGAGTCTGGCGGCGGTGGCGACGCGGGATCGGCCGGAGCGGTGTGTTCTGTGGCATCCGGTATTCGCCAATGAGTCGGCTCCGCGGAGTCGGCATTCGGTGGCGGAGCAGGCGGCGATTTACGGGATTGACGATTTCGTCGAATTTCGCCTGGCGGAGATGTTGTCTGAATTGCATCGGGCGGAGGACGGGAAACCCGGGATCGGTGAGTGGCCGATGGACACCACGGGGACTCAGACGATGCCACCTATCGGGTTGTGGTCGTTTATTCTGATGCTGTCGGGAGAATCAGCGTCGGCGTACGGGTGTCGGAATATTTTGTGGCCGATTCACCTTGGAAGCAGACCGTTTGAATCGCATGCCCGAGTCACGGAACTGCATGGTTTGATCGGACATTTGTTTGATTTGTCAGAGGATTTACGGGGAATTTCGATCGAGATGCCGTTTGTCGATTTTGATGATCGACGAATGGTCGATCTGGCGGCGCGGTCGGATGCTCCGTTGCGTGCGTGCTGGTGGTGCGTTCACGCCTCGCCTGAGGCGTGCGGGGGGTGCGACGGGTGTCGGCGATGGGACAGTGCGTTCAAGGCGGCGGGGATTGAGAACCCGTGGAAAGCAAAGGCGTTCACCTGAGGGAATTGAAGCGCACCGATCACCACCCGATTTAATTCGATTGTTCGATCATTCCGAGTTGCCAGCGAAGGAAGATTCGTTGATCGACGATATCGCGGATGATGTTTTTGATGGGTTTACCCGAACCGTGCCCGGCGACTCGATCGACCCAGAGGAGAATCGGCTTCTTATCCCGG
>Ga0210044_10008624_pt1 | contig 12641 bp, 9 predicted proteins | sample CryGey13umfilter_2_FD_183959 | JGI IMG/M metagenome (GOLD analysis project Ga0210044, IMG submission 183959) | Groundwater microbial communities from aquifer in Utah, USA - Crystal Geyser 4/9/14 3 um filter (SPAdes) (version 2) | ecosystem: Environmental > Aquatic > Deep subsurface > Groundwater... | reverse complement strand
TCCAACTGGGAACAAAAGTGGAAACTCGAAGCCGGCGATCTCCTGAGGCGCGAGGACGACCACAACAAAAAGTATCACTGGCAGGTCTTCCGACTTGGGGTGCTTCAATCGGCAATCAGAAAGTCAATCACCAGAATGATTGACCGAGATTGCTGAAACTCGTCGACCGCCTTCCCGCCTCTTGTCCGTTTCGAACCATCATTTTGAATGTCCCGAAATTCGAATCGAATTTCCGGGATCTCCGAAATGGTGTTCGAGAACAAGCAAGGCAGTGGCATCCGGTCGAACGAGGTCGAACCCGACTCATCACTTCAAATCCCGAAGACCCGAAGAAGAGTCCAGTTCGACGCACCCGTCACGGCGGCGCGTCCGCGGTGGATTTTCACCACTCTTCCCATTTTCAACCCGCCTCACGGCTGATTACGCACGACTTCGTGGATATCGGTCGTGCCAGTCCGCCGTTCGGTTCGGGTACCAATGATGCCCTATCCTATCTGCGCGATCGCGCCGGAGTCAAGCAGATTCACCCGACCGAATCGATTCCGCAACGCCCCTTTCGTCCGTTTCCTCGAATCTCACATCTCCACAAAAACCCAGCCGAACACTCCGATTGACCCCTCCGCCACCCGCCGATACATTTCCCCACGAATGAAGATACGGACCTCCACTGTCCGTAGGCCTCCCGCGTGCCTTTAATAGGGGCACCTATCGCCAGCCGAGATGGTCGTTGTTGAACGGCCATCGGAGTCGGCCGCGAACGACGGGAGCCCTCCCGCCCATTACCGCTTTTTATCGACCCCCGTTTGAGGAGGCAATTTCTGATGATCAAGGGTTCACGCCGCCATGCCGTTATCACCGCGCTCTTGGTGATGCTCCTGTCCTCGTTCGCGATCAATCATGTAGCATTCGCACAAGACGTCGCGCCCGCACACGACGCCTCCCAGAACGGGCCCGTCAACCTGCTTGAAGACTTCATTCACTACGTTCTCGTCGCCAACCCCGAGCTGGCGGACGGCTCAGCCCGAGCGCTCTTCGATTCGGGAATCAGCGACGCCGACCTCTATCGACTATTGGATCAGGTTGATGCCGATCGATTCGAGGATGCACTCCAGCGGGCCATGCGAATGGATGCACTCGCCGATGTTGCCGGACAACTCGACACTCGAATCCGAAGCGGCCGACGCGATGTCGCGCGTGATCCCGCCGAGATCGCACGAAACATCGCACTCCTCAGTGGGAGTGCCCGAGCACGAATGATGGCGCGGGAAGCACTCAAGTCCGCCGGCGAATATGCCGTCCCCCAGTTGCTTCACCTCATCATCGGTCCCAGCAGTCAGAAACAGAAAACCGACGCCCGACTCGTACTCATCGAAATCGGAAGACAGGCCGTCTCTCCGCTGGCGACATCGCTTCCCAGCCTTGATCCCGTTTCACAGGAACGAGCCTGTCAGATTCTCGCCGAATTACAATATCGCCACGCCCTCCCGGCGCTCCACGATATCGCCGTGAACCCCGCCACCCAGCCCAGCGTCGCCGAGGCCGCCAACAGTGCCTTTCTGAGTCTCGATGGAGATCCCGCTGCAACCAGCACCGATCTCTGGCTGGAACTCGCAGAGGAATACTGGAGCGAAGCAATGAGTCTCGTCGCCTGGCCCGGTGAAGATACCGCAAACGTCTGGCAATACGACGTGCAGAACGGGTTGTACGCAACCCCCGTCCCATCGGAAATCTTCGCCGAAATCATGGTCATGCGATCCGCGAAATCCGCGCTCACCGCCGATCGTGATTCGCTCCCCGCATTGGCCCTCTGGATCGCCGCCAATTTCCGACGAAGCGATCAACTCCCCGGCGGGCTTCAGGATCCTATCAATAATGACCTGAGATCGCCCGCCTTCTACGCCGTACTCGCCGGACCCGATGCCGACCAACTGGTGCTCGCACGCGCCATCAACGACCTGAGTACGCCACTTGCTCGACACGCCATCGCCGCGCTCCGCGATACCGCCGGTAGCGCGAATCTCTGGGCGGCAGGCGATCAGGCTGCACCGCTCATCGACGCCCTCACCTTCCCCGAACGACGAGTCCGCTACGACGCCGCCATGGCCCTCGGATTAGCCCTCCCCAACACTCAGTTCGAGGGCTCCGAACGCGTCGTACCCATTTTCGCCTCCGCCATTCGCACCGGTAGCAGGCGCTTCGCCGCCGTCATCGCAGATAAACCGGAAGATCAGCGCGCCATTGCTTCCAATCTCCAGGCTATGGGTTTCTCCGTACTTCCCCCGCGAACGAAATATTCCGAAATCGCTAACGACCTCATCGGAACGGTCGGCGTCGATCTCTTCGCCGTCATGCAGCCGTCCGCAAGGTTCGCCGGAACCATCAATTCCATTCATAACGATTCACGCGTTTCCGCTTCTCCGATCATGCTCCTGGTCCCCGGAACGGAACTCGACAATGTCCGCGATCAAATCCGCGAGCAATTCGAAGGCGATCGTCGCATCGGATTCGTCAGACTCGGACTGAATCAGTCCCAGATGACCAAAGCCGTCACCAACCTCGTCGAACGAAACGCCGGCCCCATGATCACCGCCGAGGAGGCCGATCGATACGCCGCTGACGCCCTCCGTATCCTCCGCGATATCGCCGTCAGCAATACGCCCGCCTACCACGTTACCCAAGCGTCTCCCGCACTCGTCGAAGCCCTCGATTCATACACCGGCGACCTCCGAATGACCGCCGCGCAAACCCTCTCATGGATCGGTACCGCCGAGGCACAGCAGGCACTCCTTCGCGCTGCACTCAACGAAAACCAGGATGTCCCCAAAATGGTTCTCCTTGATCTCGTGAGTGATTCCGCGCGTCGCTTCGGCTCCATGATCGATGACTCACAATTGCGAAAACTCTCCGCTCTCGTCGAAAACGCAACCGGAGCGCTTTCAACCGCCGCCGCAAAAACCTACGGCGCACTCAACCTTAGAGGAGCCGCTGCGGTCCGTTTCATCACCGATTGATGATGCCTCAAGCATCACTCCACCCAGCCGACCACATAAAAAACGGCACGACCCAAGGCGAACCCTTGATCCTGCTGTTTCTCGTTCTTCCTTGCAACGGTTTCGCCGGCGATGACCGGGGGCCCGGGGAAAGTCGCTTTGGACCCACCCCGATTAAGTGCGGATCGACCATCATTCAGTTATGAAACAATTTCTCATTTCAAAGACGCTATTTCATTCCGGAGCCACCCGCCCGATTGCGGTACAGCGACGAATCAACAATCTCCGCGATCCGATCCGTGTTCAACCGATGATCCAGGAACGCATTAAGCATCGAAATGCTTTCCTGCGGGTGTTCGATCACATCATGATAAGGCACATAAAGCAAATCAATGTTCGGCTGACGATGAAGCCAATCATCCACCATCTTCAAATGCGCTTCCAGCATCGACCGAAGTTCATCATCACTCACCTTGTTCGGATCCTCCCCCCGTCGAAGCAGCATCTTTTTCTGTGATTGAAGATTCTCCTCCAGACGCCGCTTCATGAAGATTACTTTATACTGATAATCATCAGGCAAATACTTCAACAACGCTGAAATCACCTTCACCACCTTGCCCCGCGCCTCCGGTAGCCAGTCCGTATCCCCCTGATCCAGTGCCTTCACCCGTTCAAACTCGAAATAACCCTTCGGATTATCCTCGTCCGCAGCGCGAACCTCGTCAGTCATCGGCTCAATTCCGCCCGCATCAAGCATCTTCATCATCATCGAGGTGCCCGATCGCGGCAATCCCGAAACGATCGTAATCGGAAGTGCGTCACGCCCCGACGAGGCCTTCTTCTTATTATTCCCGAAAATCCGTCCGAATGCCATATCCTGCTCCAGCAATTGCACCAATCAGAATCTCAATACGAGCCCAAGGGTTCCGAATCCCCCGCGGAATGGAACATCTTCACGCCCCACACACCGACGACGACAAGTGTATCACCGACGCGCAACCAAAACGGACAGACGATCAAAGTGGGACCACAAAAAATCAGACCAAAAGAACCGCCCGAATCTTTCGATCCGAGCGTCACGGAAATCTCAAAATCGCATAATCAGATTCAGGTCAGTTTCGTGGCGAAAACTTAGGCCACGGGTCGCGCCATTCGCCCGTCGCGTCTGATTCATCCGGGAGGTTGTTGTAGATCTGCCGGTCAATGTCATCAAACCACCGTACGACCGAATCGATTCGAAGCATATTCGAACCAACCACATGATTGAAGTCCTGCTTCGTCCGCATCCCGTCGGTTACGATCGCCTGATCCGGATATCGCATCGTGAAAAAATCGATCGATTTGCTCGCAAGAATCACATCATCAATGTCACGCCGATAGTGATAATTGATCTCGACCAACTGCGTCCCCGCATTCGCCCAACCGTCCCTATACCGCTCAATCGGATGCGAGCCGGTATGCGACGGGCAATAAAACACCTGCGGCGACTTGATTAGCCCCGTCCCGTATAACCACCCCAGTCCGTCCCACCCAATCGAACCCGGCTTCTTACCATCGCCCAGATTAGCGAAAATCATCTCGCTCGGCCGGGCCTTGCGACCTCGCCCGTTTTCCCGCCCCGAAAATATCGACGACGGTAGTCGCCCTCCGTATTCATCCGTATATAGCGAAAGCGCCAGCCCCACTTGGTGAAGATTGCTTGCACACGCCGCCTGTCGTGCCGCTTCTCGAAGACGAATGAAGTTCGGCATCAACAGCGCCATCAGTAGAGCCGCGATCGACAACACAACCAGAAGTTCAATAAGAGAAAACCCGCCCCGGCGTCCCGATCCATCCGCATCCCTTACTGCCCCATTCGCGCAAACCCACCTTCCGCGATGCTCCGCCGACGGAAACGTCGTTGAGCCCGTCCGATCTGGAGATCCTTGGCGTGCCACGTTCGTGCGCCTTTCTACATTAACCCTATGCACGAAAAGGACACCAAAAACAAGTTAAAAACTGCAACTTCCGCGAAAAAAGGTCTGGAAAAACGAGATTTCAGCGTTTTTGGCCCAGGAACCGACTCCTCCGAAATCACTCAAAAACATCCCTCATGCCGCAAATTACCTGGTTTAACACAAATCCACAAACCTCTGGTCAGGTCGCTCCGGCAATTCTCCGATTGTCGTACGTTCGACTGAATTTGATGAAACCGATTCCGCTACACATTCGGAAATGGAGGCAGAGCCGCAAGCAGTAATCCTGCGGATCATGTCTGACAATAAAGAGATTGGGGTGCCAACAAGACTATCGAATTAAATACGACTAAGACCCGTTGCTTGGGCTCATGGCCATGGCTGCCCCGCCGGTTGCGAAGGCCGATCTTGCGTGCACACAGATAAAGCGCGTAGTTCGGCTCTGACCTTGGCGCGTCTGCTAAAATGAATGATGATGGCAGACGACCAGGGAATCATGGATCGGGTGGCGAAAGGTGAAACCGAGGCGATCGAGGAACTGTATGATCGCTTCGGAACATTGGTATATCGCATGGCCTATCAGTTGACACCAACCAAGGCCGATGCCGAAGACGCTGTTCAGGAGATTTTCGTTCGACTATGGCAGACCGCGGAGCGCTACGACGTTCGAAAAGCCAAACTCGTTACCTGGGTCATGTTGATCTCACGCAGATACCTCGTCGATCGCCTCCGGCGCCGACGCGTCAGGCCGCAGCCCAGCGCATTCGATGAAGCATGGACCGACGCTGACCTTAATTCCGAAAACTCCGTCGAACGCGATTTTCTCATCAACGAAAGACAGAAAAGACTCAGAGAACGAATCAACGGGCTTCCCGAACTGCAACGCGAAGTCGTACAACGCGCCTATCTCGGCGGAAGGACCCTCCGAGAAATCAGTCAGGAACTCGATCGACCGATCGGCACCATCAAATCCGCCCTGAGCCGTGCCTTGGCCGGCCTCAGAGATCGGGTCGCAGAGGATGAGGGACAGTTATGAGTGATAACAACAACCGAAACCGAAACGAAAATCCTGAAACAAATCACGACAAATATCAGGATCTGAGGGAATTGGCAGCATTTGACGCTATCGGGGCCCTCACCGAGCACGAACGACGCGATTTCGATCTCATCGAAGAAACCGCGGACGAGGTGGCGCAAAATGAAATTCGAGTGGCGAGAGATGCGGTCATGAAACAGATAGGTGAAGATCTTCCGAATGTACAACCTTCCCCCGCCTTGAAACATCGAGTGCTCGCAACCATCTTGCGGTTCATCGAAAACGATCTGGGGAAAACCGTTCAGACACGGGACGAGGGGCAAGCCGACTTTGTGCCCGGCGCTTTCAACTGGTTTGAGCGTTTCTTCGCCGGGCGCGTCGGCGTCGGGTGGCGCATCGCCGCACTCGCTTTCCTCACCATCAGCATCGCGCTGTTCTGGATGCTCGTTGAAACCAAGAAATGGAACGATGACCTCCGTGGATTCGCCAGATCCTTCGATATCAGTGAATTCGAGCGCCTCGTTGGTCCACGGACCATCAACTACTTCATTGATGGCGATGCAAAACACATCGTGCTGGCACCCGTCGATGATTCCGAATCGTCCAGAGCGATGATCTCGTATTTTCCTGACCGCGACGATGCCCTTTTCCTCGCTCGTGATTTACCCGCACTTTCCGATGAGATGTATTACATTCGGGTTCAGGCGCCCGGCGTCGATGAAGTCATCGTCAGTTTCTCGTCCAGCGGTGATATCGTCGGCCTCGATTTTAAACTGCCGGAAGATGTCGATCCCACAACGCTTTCATGGTGGGTGATGCGCTTCGATAAAGAGAACGAGCCCGTCAAAGTGATGGAGGCCGTCTCCTGACCGGTATTCATGTCGCGCCACCTGGTCCGGTCCCCTCGTATCTCCGTCCCCTAAATGAATAGCCCTGCGCGCGGCCGACCCGAATCACGATACTCGGCACGGCAAAATCTGATCCGAATGATGACAATTGGTCCGAAAACCGGAAAAGATCACTACCATCCGTCCCATTCCTGCCAAAATTTGCGAATTCCAATCCCTTCGGGGAATGCGATCAACCCACTGCACGGTTATACTGTCCGACCCGCGGACACGTACGACCGCAATTGCTGCCGGCCCGAACGGGTTTGGTGGGCCGCCTGCTAAGATCAGTCATCCTCCCTGGGATCGAACCTGAGGCGGCTTTACCTATTACTGTATAACATGCCCCCATCGCGGCACTCTGATGATGATCCGGTCATTCGGCTATTCAGTCGATTGAATCGGCAGCACGGAACCCTAAGCGTTTGGCGGCAAACAGGCACGCGCGATTTGACGCGCCGCCCAGAAAAAAAGAGTGGAACGAACTTGCCCAACTGCGAATGAAGTTCCGCTCCTGAACCTCCGTAGTTGTTGTCGAATCGCCCACGACGGTGCATTCCGATGGCAGAAATAAAGGAGCAAACGGTGAGAGTTGAGAACCCCGGCACGATCGTAACTTCCGCGCCGTCGCGGGACAATGTGGTAGAAATGGAACCCGGCAGCGGAATGAAACTCTTTCGCTCCTTCCTCAAATCCACCATTCACTTCGACGCCTCCGACCTCATCATCAAAGCCGGGTACGCCCCGAAGGTCCGCCTCAGGGGAACACTCAAACCCCTCAAAGTCGACTCCGTCTCCCGCGACGAGATGTTCCAGATCGCACGCGAAGTACTCGACGAGGAACAGTACGACTCATTCCGCCATCGCGGCTCCGCCGACTTCGCCTACGCCTACGACGACGACAGCCGATTCCGTGTCAATATGTTCATGGCTCGCGGCAACCCCGCGATCGCCGCTCGACTCATTACCAGTAACATCATCGGATTCGAACAACTTCGCCTTCAGAATCCCGAAGTCATGGCCGACGTCGCCATGAGCGCACAAGGCCTCGTACTTCTTTCCGGTGTTACCGGGTCCGGCAAGTCAACCACCATTGCGGCCATGCTCCAATACATCAACGAGCGAAAAGCCGTTCATATCGTCACCATCGAAGATCCCATCGAATACATCTTCAAGGATGCCAAAGCATTCATCAACCAACGTGAGGTCGGTATCGATTGCGTCGATTTCAACGATGCCCTCCGCGCACTCGTCCGTGAAAACCCCGATGTCGTACTCATCGGCGAAATGCGCGATAAGGAAACCTTCGAAGCCGCCATCCGCGCCGCCGAAACCGGACACCTCGTCTTTGGCACCATCCACGCATCATCCGCTTGGCAGTCCTTCGGTCGAATCTACGACCTGTTCACCCCCGGCGAACGAGAGCAAATCCGAAAACTCCTCGCCTACAACCTGCAGGCCATCATCTACCAGAAACTCCTCCCCACCCTCCACAAAGACATCGGACGAATCCCCGCCATCGAAATCCTCCTCAATACCACCGTCGTCAGAAAATTCATCCTCGAAGGTAGGGAAGGCGAACTCCTCGATGTCATCCGAAATAACCGCGAGGCCGGTATGATCGACTTCACCTCCTCCCTTGTCCAATTGGTCGAGGACGAATACATTCACTACAAAATCGCCATGGCCGCAACCCCCAACCCCGAAGAACTTTCCATGCGACTCAAGGGAATCAGTTGATCGGCTTCGATTCGACCCGCCTCGCCCTCGCATCACTTCGCATCGACCAAGGCGATCACGGTCCCACCAACGGAGATTCGATCGGATTAGGATACTGATGAAAAAAACGGAACTGGAATTCAGTTCAGAAGGCAAGTTGCCCCATGGTCTATCCAACGCTCGCTAATGAATGGCATTTTATTGTCAACCCGATCATGCCGCTTGTGGCGTTTGGGGCGCTCTTGTTTCAGGGCTGGCTCATCTCATCGAAACTCGATAAGGACGCAAGGTTCTTTCACTTTGCTCGCGTCCAGTGGAACATCGCCCACCTCATCGCCGGATTCATCGGCTTCTGCATTACACTCACCCCCGTCGCCGAACCCTGGTGGTTTGCGGTTTCCTTCCCGCTCGGCTTTCTCGTCATGCTCTCCACGGTCTTTGTCTACTGGGGGTACCGAAATAAGCGCGTACCCGAAGATCAGAAGTTCTACCTCTCAACCGATCGCATTCGCGCTGCAATGCAAAAGCGCGCTGCCGCAAAAGCGACCGCCGCTGCCTCCATAACCCTCGTGGATTCCGAGGGGAATTCCCGTATCCCGCCCGATAAGGAATCCGAAGCGTTCCCGGTACACATCGCGTTGGAACAGATACTGACTCCCGCATTCCTCGCCAGCGCATCCAGAGTCGAACTCATCCCCGCAAAGCCCGGTCAATACGCCGTCGCCCAGTTCGTCGATACCATCCGGTACCGACGCGAGTCGATTGACAGCACCCAGGCAAACGCCGTCATTAACTATCTCAAATCGCACGCAGGCCTCGATGTCAAAGACATGAGACGCAAACAGGTCGGCGACATGTCCGCTCAACTCGGAGCCGATAACAACGAATTGCGCGTCCGAACCTCCGGATCATCACAGGGGCAAACACTCGTTCTGGATATCAACCTCAGGAAGCGAATTGACGTCAAACCCAACAAACTCGGATTCCTCCCCAAGCAGTTCGAACGGCTTGACGAAGCCGTTGCCGATGGTTCCGGTATTGTTCTCGTCGCTGCACCCAAGGGCGGCGGGCGAACCACCGCCCTCTACGGCCTGCTCCGTCGCCATGACGCTTTCACCCGAAACATCCGAACCCTCGAACTCGAACACCTCATCCAGATCGAAGGTGTCGGACATTCCGAATTCAAAATCACCGAAGACGGACCAGACTTCGCAACCCAGTTGCGATCAATGCTCCGACGCGATCCGAATATCGTGATGGTTAGCGATCTCGTCGATGCACAAACCGCAAAGGAAGCCGCCGCGCCCGGACCCAACGGACCACTCATCTATCTCGGACTTCGCGCTGCCATCGGCGTTGAAGCCCTCGCTATGTGGTGCAAATCCGTCGGCGATCTTCACGAGGCCGCCGCACCACTCCGAGCCGTCATAACCTGTCTTCTCCTTCGACGACTCTGCGAGAATTGTAAAGTACCTTATTCGCCGCCCGCCGATCAACTCAAAAAACTCAGCCTCCCGCCCGATCAGGTCAAACAACTCTACAAACCTTCCGGCAAGATCATCGAACGAAACAAGGAAGAAACCTGCCCCGTTTGTGCGGGACTCGCATACAAAGGAATCGTCGGATCGTACGAAGTTCTCGCATTCGATGATGAAGCCCGTAAACTCATCTCAAAAGGTGATCTCAACGGACTCCGCTCTCACACCGCGCGACTCAAGACCACCACCCTCCAGCAGGCCGCGCTACGAAAAGCCATCGAAGGCGTCACAAGCATTGATGAAGTCATTCGCGCAACTCGCGCTCGTCAACCACAGCAGACGCAGAAGAACAAAGCACCCGCAACCGCAGGAACGGAAGCCGCCACTCAAGGATGATGCCAACGCGCCATCATTATTGAGCGAATATAAAAATAATTGACCATCCCCCGATCTCGCATCGGGAATTCAAACATACCTCGGAACGCGAGGAGTAGCCCAACCATGTGGATGAACGTACTCGTACTCGGCATACTCATCATCTTCGCCCTCTGGACGAGTAGCCAAGGGTTCTTCTCAAGCATCCTCCAGTTCGCCTGCGTCGTTGTCGCCGGTGCCATCGCATTCTCCGTTTGGGAGCCCGTCTACTACATCCTGTTCACCAAATTCGACAAACCCTGGGGCTACGACATCGGTTGGGGGGTCTCGCTTCTTCTCTCCTTCGTCCTGGCACGTCTCCTCCTCCAGGTGATCTCCGACAAGGCATGCCCCGCAAACGTCTTCCTCACCGACTCCCCGAACTGGATCGGCAGCGGATTCGTCGGACTCCTGTCAGGTATCGTGACCGCAGGGTTCATCCTCATCGGCGTCGAATTCATCCAGGGACCAACCAAAATGCTCGGATACCAGGGGTGGGCCCTCGATTCCGATGCCACCGTCATTCGGCAGGACAAACTCTGGATACCGGTTGACGAAATCGTTGAATACATCTATTCAAAAGGTTCACAAGGACCAATGTATTCCTCCAGCCCCATGACCGAGTGGCAACCCTGGCTCGCACAACAGGCCAGTCTCTTCCGAACCAGTTACGGCGACGGCGCTTCCCGCATGGGAATGAGGTCCGACGGTGCCGAACCAAAACGCCTCATCCGCATCACGCCCACCAATCCCGCAACGTTCTTCCAGAACCTGCCCGGTATAACCGACCCCACTACCGGCCGCAAACTCACAAACGGTGATGTCTACGCCGTACGACTCTCAATCAGCAATGTCGCCGTAGACGACGACGGACAACTTCGTCTCTCTAAAGGCCAAGTCCGCCTCGTCGTCCAACTCCCCTCCGGCGAATTCGTGCCCGTCTACCCCCACGCCATGTACGAAAAATACCAACAGGACCTTCCCAACGAAGCACGATTCGAATTCGAGGTCGGCGATGATTACGCCGTCTCCGTAGGTGTCGGAGCCGAAATCAAAATGGGGTTCGAGTTCGCCGTCCCCCAAGGCGCGACTCCCAAATACATCGTCCTACGAAACGCACGATCAATGCTCACCTCGCTCCGCATCGAAGACATGTCCGAGACCGAACTCAAAACGCTCATCGCTTCCGGTCAAATGTAATCACTATGCCAGCGCTTTCATGCGCCATTCACAAAACGATACAAAGCAGTCAAAAAACCACAAAGCCGATCCGGCCTGCATAATTATAGGTCGTTTCGGCTTCTTCCTTTTTCTTATTTTTTGCCCGCCCCCGCCCCCGCCGTAAGACCGAAAAGGCGATCCCCGGTTCAACCAACACCAACACCAACGTAAACAATACTCAACTCACGAAGCCGCCCCGACCTCCGCCAATCGCTCACGTTCATCCTCAAGCGCTTCCGGATCACGCTTCGCAATCTCCGACAACTCCGCCGCCGAACCCGAAAAATCACCGATTCGTACCCCCGCAAGTCCCCCGACTTCCGCCTTACCAAGCGTCGTATTCACCGAACTTCGAATCCAGTCAAGCGAGCCCGAATACCATTCATACACAAATCCAATAATAATGATCCCCATGAAAATCCCGATCGTCACCAGCGCCACACCCGCATACTTCTGATACACAATCGCGATCGGCCAGATCAACGCCACCTCGACATCGAAGATCAGATAAAAAAGAGCCACCACGTAAAATCGCAAATCAAACTGAACCCAACTTGAGCCGACCGTCGGCTCGCCGCATTCGTAAATCGAACCCTTCTCCGGATTCGGAGCATGAGGACGCACAATCGCCCCTACCAGCAGATTCACCAGCACAAAACCGACGCCGAACGCCAGAAAAATTGCAATCGAAAGGAGAATCTCCACGTTCGCTCCAATGCATGCACAAAAAACGTATACGACCCGGAATCCGACAGGCTCAATCTACAGGCCGATCGTAGTTTTCAACCCCAACTCGGGCAAACATTCTCAAAAACCAATTCACCCCATGCAATCCCCTGAATCCCCATTTCAGTCGAATCCTCACCTACCCTGACTCATCATGCCGACCATCCAATCACATCCCGACCTCGAACCCGGTCTCCGTTTCCGCTGGCAATGGC
>Ga0210044_10008623_pt1 | contig 12643 bp, 15 predicted proteins | sample CryGey13umfilter_2_FD_183959 | JGI IMG/M metagenome (GOLD analysis project Ga0210044, IMG submission 183959) | Groundwater microbial communities from aquifer in Utah, USA - Crystal Geyser 4/9/14 3 um filter (SPAdes) (version 2) | ecosystem: Environmental > Aquatic > Deep subsurface >... | reverse complement strand
TGACTCAAAATAACGTTATTTAATTTTAAGTAAATTTAACAAAAGTTCGAGCCAATGACTCTTTCTGAAGATACGTTGATAAATATGGCTATCTTGGAGACCTAGATAGGCCTCACATGATTGCTGGCGGACAGGGACTAGAACCCCGATAGCTGGCACCAAAAACCAGAGTCCTACCATTAGACGATCCGCCAATATATGGTAGCAGTGCCTTGCACCTAAAAGGTGCTTGGATACTGTCGGGCAATACTACCGGAATAAAAGAATAAAAGGGTCAGGAGGAATAAAAGGGTCAGGAGTATTTTTTAGGTCTTCCTTTCCCCCGCATTGTTGCTTGCAGCTTAAATCTATCTACCATAGTATCTCTCCATTCTTCTTTCCCATACGGTACACCCTTATTCACCGAGTTTCGGGCTGATTCGAGCTCGGCGGGAGTCAATGGGATTTGCATAAACGATATGTAATCTTTCGGTAGTGTAGTACCAGCTTTTGTGAGAAGCTTTTTTTGCTTCTCACTTCCATAGACACGTCGATATAAGCTTGAGTATTTCCATTCGCAGACATCATTCACCAATTTTGCTCGTAAGGGGTTACGCTCCACATATCGTATAACAGTGAGTAAATGTTCATCGTCTTGAATGAGGAATGATTTATATCTTCCTTGAAAGATGTGTCCTGAGCCAGTTGTCTTTTTAATAGCATGCCATCGTAATGTGAGTGTCATTGAGAACCAGTACATAAATTTGGACAAATCACCATCATTTTTTGGTTTCAAAACAAAATGGAAGTGGTTTGGCATACAACAATATGCAACTAGTCCCATGTCGTATTTTTCTACTGCCTCAACCAAAACTGACTCGAAAATTCCATAATCGTCTTTTGATTCAAAGAGTGTCAATCTCGCACTAGCGCGATTTATGACGTGATAGTAATGATCAGCTATATCAACTCTTTGTGCTCTGGGCATTATTTAATCATAACATAAATGCTCCTGACCCTTTTATTCTCTTTTATTCCGCGAAGCAATCCACTTCGTCACGTCATCGCCTCCGTCATCTTTGCGAGTTACAACGAAGCGTTCCCCATCCACAACAATCAATATAAAAAACTGACAAAATTAGAAATTGTCCCCCAAACAAAAGAGGAACTCAGGAAATATACCACCATAAACCACTAACGTCAAAAAATTGTACAGGTAAATTCTCTACCTAAATGCAACCGCAGTCTGTTTCGATACCCAAGTCTAGTTGTAACAAAAAATTACGTTACAGGTTTTAGAGTTTTAATGTCCCTGTTCCCATTCACCCAACAGTTACATTAAGATAGTGTAATGAACGAATTAGGCCACTAATTTTATTAAAATAACGGTCCATCACCCGTTTCTTCGCTTTGCGGCGCTCCGCATTTTGGCGAAAAAACGAATTCTGAAACTTGGCTGGGATACAGGGATTCGAACCCCAATTAAAGGCTTCAAAGGCCTCTGTCCTACCATTAGACGATATCCCAAAGTATTGACACTATTTAACGCCTGCATAATGTAGCATATCTTAGAAAAAATTTCAGCCCGTTAAGGTGGGCTAAAATTATCCTCATGCTTTAGTTGGATTAGCCCCGACTCTTTTTGAAACAATCAACACACTTTAGATTACTGGTGTCGCGGGGTTGGAATGGTAATGATGTGATCGCCCCGCCACAGTCGGCACACTTCCAGTCTCCAGAAAAGGTTGGTTTGTCTCCGCGGTCATTATGGTTATTTGGTTTAGATGTATCCCCTTTTTGCTTACTGTGACAATCGCGACACATTAAGCCCTCGGTGCTACGGGGTTCAAATGGTAATTCGGTAATCGCTCCTCCGCAGACGCTACAAGTCCAGTTTCCTTGATGCATATATTTGTTAGTTACTAGTTGTTAGTTTTTAGGGTTGGTTATTTTTGTTCAAGATTTATTATACTACATAGATTAAGATATTGCGTATAGTGTACCAGCTTAATATACACTTGACACTTATGTTCAGTAGCTTGAACAAAACTGGTCGCTGGTTTTTAGACAATGTTGATTGTCTGCCTGCCCCGCCTGCGCAGGCAGACAATCCAGAACAACGAAGACATGACGACGTGGATCGCTTCGTTGCGACTCGCGAAGACGAGTGATGACGGATGGACGCTACGATGGTGACGTTTGTCGTCTTCACGAGGAATGAAGCTACAGCGGAATGACGTGGCGATCCATGGTGGTGGCCGCCGACGTGGATTGTCACGCTTCGCTCGCAAAGACGACGGTGAAGTAATCGTCTAATCTTATTTCTTTGTCTCGTAGGCGGATTTTATGAAAACAGTGAAGAGAGGATGTGGACTAAGTGGTCTAGCTTGTAACTCAGGATGGAATTGCACCCCTAAAAAGAATGGGTGGATATCTGTTGACAACTCCATAATTTCCATCAATTTACCATCGGGAGATTTACCAGAAAAGTGCATACCGGCATTTTCTAGGTCGGACACATAATTGGGATTAACTTCGTAACGATGACGATGACGCTCCAAAATGGTATCTTGTTTATAAGCTTTCTGAGCAATTGACCCCTTTTTTAATACGGTGGGATATTGTCCCAAACGCATACTTCCCCCCATATCACCAGTAGCAATTTTAACTTTCTGATCAGCCATAACACCAATAACTAAATCAGAAGCGGTGGGGTCTATTTCTTCAGTACTAGCGTTTTTTAGATGGAGTACATTTTGAGCAAATTCCAAAACGGCTAATTGCATGCCATAACAAAGTCCAAAATAAGGAATCTTATTTTGACGAGCATAACCAATGGCATTTACCATACCCTGCACCCCCGTTTTACCAAAACCACCCGGCAACAAAATGCCATCGTATTTTTTGAGCTCTTTAAGATTTTTCTTATCAGTAAAATCATTGGCAGACAGGTAAATGATTTCTGGCTTTAAACCAAGCTTATATGATGAATATTTAATTGCCTCTAGGACAGAAATATAAACATCCGATAAAACAAAGTCCCCAGAATTAAAATATTTTCCTACTACGGCTATCCTAACGGTGTCTTTGAGGTGTTTCGATCTAGAAACGAATTGTTTCCATTCTTTTAGGTTTGATTCTTTGGTACAAGACAGCTCAAGCAAAGAGCAGAGACGGTCTGACAAATTATCTTTTTCAAAATTTAATGGTATGTCATAAATACTAGAAACATCAGGAGCGGAAATAACATTTTCTGGCAATACATTACAGAATTTAGAAATCTTTTCTTTGCGCTTGGCATCCAGCGGTACTGATGCTCGCGCTAAAATAATATCAGCAAAAACCCCTGAGGCACCGAGCGTTCTGACTGCATGTTGAGTGGGTTTTGTTTTCATTTCTCCTACATGCCCCGGTACTGGTAGGTAACTAACCATCACCACTCCAATATCGTGCGGGGTCTCAGTTTTCATCATGCGAATTGCCTCAATAAAAAGGATATTTTCGTATTCCCCCACAGTGCCACCTACTTCAATCAAAACAACATCAGCAGATGCATCAGCTCCGGCTTTTTTGATGCGACGAATAGCTTCGGCTGGTATATCTGGTACTACCTGCACATTTCTTCCACCATAACCAAGGTTACGCTCTTTGGCAATCACTGCTTGATAAACACTACCAGTGGTCATGTAGTTTGTGCCAAGTAAATCAATATCTAAAAAGCGCTCGTAATTGCCCATGTCTTGGTCTGTCTCCAAACCATCTTTTAGAACAAAACACTCCCCGTGCTCGGTTGGGTTCATAGTGCCAGCATCGACATTCACATAAGGATCAATCTTAATGGCCGTAACCTTAAGTCCTCTACCTTGGAGAATCTTAGCAATTGATGACGAGGCCACTCCTTTTCCGACTCCACTCATCACTCCACCAACTACAAAAATATATTTGGTGCTTTTGGTCTTAACGGGGGAAGATTTTTTTACTTTGGCAGTGGGGGCTTTTCTGGTAAGGATAGTTTTCTTTTTAGTTGTGGCTGCTGGTGATTTTTTTGCCATAGTAAAAATTAAATTATTAAACACGCAAATAGCGGGCGACAGCAAGCACACTTGATACTAAACCGAGTGCTACCCCGATTCCTACTAATGTAATGAAAATATTGGAGAAATCAGAAACAAAGTAATCAAAAATATTTAAGCCAAAGAAAATCTCAGTCTTTGGACCCATCCAAACCAAAATTGGGTAAAGCATTAAGAGGGCTAATACCCCAGCTATAACACCATACATAACTCCCTGTAACATAAACGGCCCACGAATAAACATATTACTGGCCCCAACCAACCGCATAATAGAAATTTCCTCCCTGGCTGTATAAATAGCCAATCTAATTGTGTTAAAGGTAATCAAAATAGCTGCTATAATAAGAACAATTTGTGTAATAAAACTGGCTCTCTCTACCGCATCAATAATAGCCTGCAGTTTGCTAATAGAATCTCTCTTGTCAGCGTAATTTATTCTACTGATAATCGGATTTTGTGGTTCTTCCTGAGCTTTTTGTTCATCCAAAAAACTGGCAATGTTCTCGTATTGAGATACCGCTTTAGCTTGAATGGCAACGGTTGCCCCTAATGGGTTTTCTTTTAATTCATCTAGTGCTTGCATAGCCACGGTGTCAGATTGATATTTGGCCCTATATTCAGCTAATGCCTGTTCGCGTGAAGTATAAGTAACCTGGGCAACATCAGGCAGTGCTTCTAAGGAAGTTTTTAAGGCATCAATGTCGTCTTGTCCCGCCGTGGTCACAAAATACACATTGATGTCAACTTTTGCTTGTAGTTGTTGGAGAGAGACAACCAATAACTGATCAATCATCATCGTGGAACCAATCACAAACAAGGCAATCGTAATAACAAAAATAGAGGCCAGTGATACATAGGCACTGCGCCAAAAACCGACAAACCCTGATCTTAAAACTCTTCGAAAACTTGTTATCATATTAACCTAATTTTTATAGTACATATTTACCACTAGAGTCATCCTTAATGATACGTCCCTCATCCATAGTGATCACTCGTCTGCCGAGTTCATCAATAACACCTTTGTTGTGGGTAGTCATGACTACGGTGGTACCAAGTTCATTAATCTTGCGGAGAATTTGCACGACTTCATAGGTCGCGATTGGGTCAAGATTACCGGTTGGCTCATCAGCAATAATAATATCTGGCTGATTGACAATGGCCCGCGCTATCGCCACTCTTTGTTTCTCACCACCAGACAGTTCTTCAGGAAAATTCCAGGCCTTGTCAGTTAAATCAACCAGGTCTAGCACCTGTGGTACATTCTCAGCGATTTCTTCATCACTCCGGCCATTAGCCTCCATGGCAAAAGCGATATTTTCGTACGCAGTTTTATGAGGTAACAATTTGAAATCTTGAAAGACGGTGCCGATTTTTCGGCGGTACTGAGGCAGACGTGAACGTGGAATTCGGTTTACATCCAATGACTCAAAAAAAATTTGTCCGCTGGTCGGTTTATCCTCCGCAATAATCATCTTCAAAATTGTTGACTTACCAGCACCAGAGTGGCCGACAATGGAAACGAATTCTTTAGGTTCAATTTGAAAAGTTATTTCTTCGATTGCTGCCGAACGTCCACCATTATAGAGTTTGGAAACATTGTCAAAGTAAATCATAATATCTAATTATTTTACGCTAAGTTGGCGCTCGCGTCTAGAAAGACCTGTATATTACCTTCAAGTATGGGGTCAATGTTGTGTATTTCAATACCAGTTCGGTGATCCTTCACCATCTGATAGGGGTGTAAAACGTAGGAGCGAATCTGACTGCCCCATTCTATCTTGACAGTTTTTTCCACACTCAGTCCCTGAAGTTCACGAGCTTGTTGCGTTTCTTCAAAGCTAAATAATTTACCTGCTAAAAGTGCCAGACCACGTTCGCGATTTTGTTGCTGTGATCTTTCGCTCGAGACATGCACGGACAGTCCAGTTGGTTTATGTGTGATACGCACAGCTGTCTCGCGCTTATTGACATTTTGTCCACCAGCACCGCCGGAACGAGTAAAGGTAATTTCTAGGTCGTCATCATTTAGATCAACAGCTGATAAATCCTCAATCTGGGGAGACACTTCAATTAAAACAAAAGAGGTTTGGCGTTTGCCATTACTATTAAATGGTGAAATACGCACCAGACGGTGAACACCTGATTCTTGATGCAGTATTCCATAGGCACCCTTGCCTTGGATTTCCAAAGTGAGATTGCGATAACCACCTTGATCATTTTGATTACTGTCGAGCTCTAAAACACCCCAACCACGATTGGTAGCATATTTCTGATACATGTTTCGTAGCATCCGCGCAAAATCCTCGGCGTCATCCCCTCCCGCCCCGGCCACAATTGTCATAATGGCGTAGTTGCGGTCATACTTACCTTTTCCATCAGCAATGTCCTTCAATTCTTGTAACTCTTTAATCATCTGCTGTGCCTTCCCTGAATCATTCCAAAAATCCGACCGCAGTTGAGCGGCTTCGATTTCTTCGATTCTCTTTTGCGTATCTGTTTTTAATTTATTCAATTCAGACATAACAATGTGAGTATACCAAAAAAGCAGACAAAGGGCGCGCTTCTGGCGCGCCCTTTTTGCTTAGTTTTTATATAACTCCTAGCCCAACTTATGCGCCTCCATAAAACCACGGGTGGCCAGGTAGCCAGCCAGTAAAACCGCGATTCCGCTAACCCATAAAGGAATGTCATAACCAGCCACACTTGCCGGCAAAACTAGTAAAATTCGTCCCAAGTGTGCAATTGCAACTACCGTAAAGATAATTGAACTTGTGGTGAAATACCATTTATTATTTTTCATATGACTATAGTATAGCGATGTTTTTAATAAAATACTGTTTATGTGTGGAATAACTTTCATCTAAATAACTAAAACCGAGACACCTAAATCTAGGATCGACCTTTCATTCGAATGAAAGGTTAAACTAAATGACTACGTATTACTAAGTGTTAAATAATTAAACAGGCAAAACTTATGTATGATAGTCCGACTGTAGTATTTAAGAAACTGGGGCAACGTAATGATTCAAGGTCGTGCGAAAACGTGGATTGCTTCGCTGTGGCAATCCAGCGTTGTTCCGACTTTTATCTAATTTTAGGGAATATAAAAATGGATATGCCCTTGTGGTGCAATTCTGGACGAAAGCAAAGCAGTTTGCTTTCTTCATTGGCTCCCGCAAAAAAGACCCCTAAGGGGTCTTTTTATGGAGCCAATGCCCAGAATTGGTCACGAATCACTAAGTATATTTGTTCGCCTGACGGCTCCAAATCTACTAAGTGTTCTCGACCCCGTCTCACCTGTCGCAAAGCGACATGGTTCCGACTTTCAATTCTGGGCGAAAGCAAAGCAGTTTGCTTTCTTCATTGGCTCATTAAAAATAAAACCCCTGCGGGGGTTAAATTTTTATATGAGCCAATGCCCAGAATTGAACTGGGGACCTACGCCTTACCATGGCGTTGCTCTACCATCTGAGCTACATTGGCAAACGAGAGAATGTAAAAGTTTACTTTTATACTTCTCGAGTGCAGCCGATGAAAGATTCCTCTTACATTGGCGAATGAGGAGCAAAGCGGGTTCACCGCTTTGAACTTTTTTATAAAAAATTAAATTAAGCTTGCTTAAATTAAATTTATTTATAAAAAAGTTAAATGTGTGTCTACACATTTTGTCCGAATGAAGACAACGAAAGCTTTGCTTACATTGTCAACAACAAATTTTTTACTCAAAAAATGAGTGCCTGTATATTACCAAAATTTTGTCAGAAAACAAAATTTAAGACCAATATCTAACTAGGTGTCATGGCGACTGGTTGTTGACCATGATAATATAGCGACACCAAGGCCAAGATAGCTCAGTAGGTAGAGCGGCGGTATCGTAAATCGCAGGTCGCCGGTTCGATCCCGGCTCTTGGCTCAATTTTATAATCATTCATGGCGATGTGGGCCAACACACTCTATTCGCAAAAATAGGAGACGTATTACAAACGACGACCAAAACCTAAGTTTTGGTCGTCGTAACAAAGTAAGATAATAGGTAACCCAAGATTAATTGGTGTGGGTATTATATTCTTGTTTAATTAGAATATTCTTGAAATTCAATTCTCTTAACGTCCACTCCCGCCTCTGTCATATCACCCTGTATGTGTGCTTTCATCGCCTGAGTAAACTTATCAGTACTACAGACACTTTCGGCTGAGTCAGTTGCTATACATGTACTGGTATTATTAAGTATCAAAGCAACCGTATGACCTGGAATACCCGATTCTTCAAAGACTAAATACCATGAATTCGGATCTAATGGTGCTGGTATATTTGTAAGTAGGTAGCCCTCTTTATCGAAACTAAATTCACCTTGTATAGGAGCGCTCTCTCCTGAACTGCAAGTAATATCAGTAATTTCCCAAAGTCCATCATGGGCAGATAGGGTGACAGAAGCTTGGGTGCTTGATAGCTCTTTAGTTTCTTTAGTTGCTAGCACCAACAGCTGAACAGCTTCTTCTTGCTTAAAGATTGGCCTAACTCGCAAACCGTCCGGAGTTGATAACTGACAAAGAACTGGGTCTAAATCTTCTTCACCGAGTTTTCCTTCCAGTTCTGACAATTTATTGCTCATGGTTTGACTCAGAGTCATTGAATCTGTCAGACCTTCAGCAAAGGGATTAGTGCTGGTTGATTTCTTGGCCGAAAGCCAAAGCTCATAAAAATCCAACGTCACATCAACAGGGTCCCCAGCCACTCCACGAAGCCCGGTCTCTCCTATTGTATCGGTATCCTTATCTCCAGAAAACCAACCCATAAACAAACCAATTACTAATATTATACCTACCACCAGGGCCACTACTATATATTTGCTTTTGAAATTCATAAATTTATCAGTGTTAATACCTACTAATATAACATAAACTGGAATTAAGAGTAATATTTTGTATTCATCATATGAATGGTTGTCTAGCAGGTCACGAGTTGCTTACTGAAATAAATACTACGTATTTATTTCAGGGTAAGCACTCGCTAATTCTACGAATTATGTATACCTTGTCGATACTTCTCGCTTCGCTCAAAGGTAGCAGGCAATGTCTTGCGAAGTGCAAGAATTTTTATTAGGGATAAAAAATTCTATGTATAAAAAATATAGTCGCTACGCTCTTTATTTTACACAATGTTAAATCACTTCTCACCCGACTCGACTGTTTTCTCCTCTAGGGAGGAGGAGAAAACATGTCTCCGACTCGCAGTTAGGCACGGACATAACGAAGGTCATGTCCTAAAAATGAAAACACAACTCTGAGGAGTTGTGTTTTCATTTTTACCTAACTGCGCGGACTAGTGAACGAAGTTGGAACTGCTATTAGACAGCATAATGGTTATATTCATATACCAAATCTATCGGTTAATTTTTAATACCTGTAAAGATATAACTTTTATCACAAGCTGACTCAACAAGTTCAACCTGTTCCTGTAAAGCAGTAAAGTCGGCTCGTAATTCAGGAACTACGAAAGAAGGTATCGCATTCAACTGGCTATAAATACAGGTTAGCTTACGGTCCATTTTATTCATTTGCCATTGAAATGCGAGAAAAAATCCTACCAATAATGCTATTAAAATATAGGTGTGGGACTTCTGCATATCAATTATATTAGCATAGATTTTATTTTTCACAATTCATCAACTAACTCAATGGCTTCGTCTTCATTAAGTTCGGCTATATTTATATGTCATATTTAGGCAAAAAGCCAGAACTAGCATAGCTTTCAATGTTTCCTTTGAGTTTCTTGGCATTGCCGTGGCTCACCAAACCAAGGTATGACTGGACCGTTTGTGGGCTTCCCTGCTTCTTTTTAATACCCCGAAACATCCTTTGCTTGGTAATGGTCCTAACTACTCGGTGGTCGGGGAACAAAATCCAACCCAAAAAGTCCACGCCCGAGGCAATCGTAGTAATGGATACTTTCTTCGGATGTAAGTGAAGATTGAGCTTATTTTCAAGAAAATCACTTATTTTGGGCAGTATATCTATCAGCCAGCTCTTGTTGTCAGATAAAATTACAAAATCATCAGCATAGCGTATATAGTATTTTGCCTTAATTTTATGCTTCATAAACTGGTCAAACTCATTCATATAAATATTTATAAAGAGTTGAGAGGTAAGATTGCCAAGCGGGAGCCCTTTTCATTTTTCAGTAGAATGAAAACTTCCAACAATTTCGGAAAGCAAAGAAAAAATATCTTTGTCTGGTATATAACCTTTTATTATTTCCAACATAACTTTCTGGTCAATTGAAGCAAAAAACTTTCGTATGTCGCATTTGAGAACCCAAGCTGTTCGTGTGTGATTTTTTGATACTTGATAAGTAAAGTTTCTAAACCTATCTATCGCTTTATGTGTCCCTTTATTTACCCTGCACGAATAGGAGTCGGCAATAAATGTTCTATCAAAGAATGGATAGAGAACACGATAGATGGCGTGATGCAATAATCGGTCCCTCACTTTCGCTTTATGTATATCTCTCGGCTTTGGGTCTGAAATCTTAAACCCTTCATATTTGGAATGCTTGTATGTTTTATTGCGTAGTTCTAGGTGTAGAGAAATGATGTTAGACATCAAGTTTCTTTGAAACTCCTGCACATCTTTGCGAGATTTTTTGCCTATTATGAACTCTTCCCACGCCAGTAGAAGGTTTCCAAGGGAAATGGTAGGTTGGTAAGTATGACCAAATTGAATACGAGGCATACTGATAATCCTAACTTTCCTCCGCTATTACCGCTACTGGCAAAAGCCAAAAGCTCGTATCTGCTCTGGGTGGGGTTTTATCAAACATTACCCAAACTTCATAGACATTCCCTAGGGCAAAAGATTGACACTATCTTTGTTGAAATTATTGAGGCAATCTCTATTGCTACTTTTCTCTCTAAAGAAGAGAAACATCCGTGGGTTAGGTTGGCAATCAGAAAAGCGGACACGCTTAAAATACTTCTAATGGTATTGTGGGAAACTAAATCAATTGATAATAAGAAATATCTTGCTTTGTCAGTAAAAGTTGAAGAAATCGGAAGAATGCTTGGAGGGTGGAGTGGGCAACTCTCAAAACAAAACTCCCCCGTCATAAAGACGAGGGAGAAATGAAAAGAATTGCTGAAGCGGAGTGCGGGGTTGTTGGAGTTCCAGTTGTTGTCCAGCCAGTTCCAATTCAACCCAACCTTGTCGCCGTTATCGTAGAGATACGGGACATTCAGGTTGCCGTTGCGGTTCTGCACGAAATGTATGGGACTTCTTCTATTCCACTGCCCTTTGAATACTCTCGGAGCTGTATCGCATTTGGCATAGTAATGCCCTAAAATCCCATACCAAGTATATTCATTTTTTATGAAGTGCTACATACACCACTATATTTGAAACCTTGGTCGCAAATACTCTCAATGTATGGATACTGGTCTCGGTAGCGAGAAACCGTAGTCGCTCGCATATTCACCTACTGCCATTTTTAGTATAACAAAGTTTTTTAATATGAAAAGAAAAAAAGTGAGCGTGGAATAATCCAACAACTCACTTGTGTGTGAATGATGCGTTGTTCTGCACCATCCACACACAAGTGGTGATGTCTAAAAAAACGCGAATGCAAGGACAAAGGGCAAAGTGTCAAAAAGACCACAGTGCCACAAGTCCAGAGTGCTACTTGCTGAAGCGGAGTGCGGGGTTGCTGGAGAACCAGTCGTTGCCCAGCCAGCCCCAATCCAACCTAACCTCGTCGCCGTTCTCGTAGAGATACGGGACAAGCAGGCGGCCGCGGCGGTCCTGCACGACCGAGCCCCACAGGAACACCGCCTTGCCCGCGAACAGCTTGCGGAAGACAGCGATGCCCTTGGCTTGAATGGCGAGCCCATCCTGCAAGTTCAGGCAGGAGGCGAGAGCGTCGCCTTTCTGCAAGTGCTTGTAGATGGTGTTGCCCTCCACCGAGCCACGCTTCTGGTTGTCGTGGAGCCACTCTTCAACCCCCTGAAGCAGGTTGTATTCAGCGGGTCCCGCGAGTTCCAGCTCGGGGTGCATCACCTTCTTCATCCAGTCGGGATAGCTCGGTTTGACGGAGCGGTCCACGCGGACGAGGAAGTCCAACACGGGTTCGGGCGGGGGCTCGGGAATGACCGCGGGCTGAACGACGAGTTCACCACGCAGAAACTTCAGAGCACCGTCCTCACCACCAAGGTTCTTGACGATGGCGTTGAGCTGACCGGCGGTCAGGTTCTGGGACGCGAAGTCCATTTTCGTTTCCATAACAGTTTTTCTCCTTGGGCTAATTTGCCCATTTTCGTGTCGCTCTCATCCGAGCAGGAACCAGACCAGAATGGTCATAGCCAGAAAATACCAAATAATTGGGACCTTGTGGCTATGACCATCTTTAGCAAGTAGATTGTAAAAGAACGAGATAACCTATGTATTATACACCTTAAACCCCCAAAAGTCAATATGCACGTTGCAGATAATAATAAACGTTACCGAAACCCTCTCGAGTCATTAATAAATAGGTTACCGTGTCGTTCATATGAATATGACGACAAAAACAGACATCTTTAAACGTTATCTAGGTGAATACCT
>Ga0210044_10008620_pt1 | contig 12645 bp, 9 predicted proteins | sample CryGey13umfilter_2_FD_183959 | JGI IMG/M metagenome (GOLD analysis project Ga0210044, IMG submission 183959) | Groundwater microbial communities from aquifer in Utah, USA - Crystal Geyser 4/9/14 3 um filter (SPAdes) (version 2) | ecosystem: Environmental > Aquatic > Deep subsurface > Groundwater... | reverse complement strand
CGCCGGTGGCGGCATGGGCGGTATGGGTGGCATGGGCGGCATGGGCGGTATGATGTAAGTCCTTGATCTCCTTTGGACCTTGAAAATAGAAACCCCGGCCATTCACTGGCCGGGGTTTTTTGTTTTTCGGATTCTGCGATCCGGAAAAGCCTTTTAAAAGTTGACAGACGAACCCGTAGAACGTTAGTATAATTATATTCAATGGGTTACAGGGCCGCCATCGGATACGCCACACCCTTCCGAAAATACCGGCGCACACGATCGTTTCCATCCCAAGTGCATTATTGCGTTCTGGCCCCGAATCTGTTGCTTTTCCAGGAACAGAGCACTAAGGAGTAAACCACTTTGCAGAATATTCTCGGAATGATCATGGCCGGCGGTGAAGGCAGTCGTCTTTACCCCCTGACCAAAGAGCGGGCGAAACCAGCCGTTCCCTTCGGCGGGAAATACCGCGTCATCGATTTCGTTCTCAGCAATTTCCTCAATTCAAAAATATATTCGTTATACGTTCTGACCCAGTTTAAATCGCAATCACTCACCGAGCATTTGCAGGAAGGCTGGCGGTTCAGCTCCATCCTGAAGGATCACTTCATCCTTCCCGTACCGGCGCAAAAGCGTACGGGAGAAAGCTGGTACCGGGGAACCGCCGATGCCATCTATCAGAATATCAATCTGATCGAAGGGCATGGCTACGATCTGGTGGCCGTATTCGGGGCCGATCATATATACCGCATGGATATCCGGCAAATGGTGGACTTCCATATTCAGAACAACGCGAATATGACCGTATCGGCGCTTCCCGTCCCCCTTTCCGAAGCGACCGGGTTCGGCGTCATCCAGGTGGAACCGGACCAGCGCATTATCGGGTTCGAGGAAAAACAGGCGCACCCTAAATCCATTCCCGGCCGGCCCAACGAGGCTTATGCTTCGATGGGCAATTATATTTTCAACGCCGATTATCTGGTCAACCTTCTTTACGAAGATGCGGCAGAGGAAAAATCCTCCCACGATTTCGGCAAGGATATTCTGCCCAGGGTTTACGGAAAGGACCGGGTGTTCGCCTACGATTTCCGCACCAACGTCATTCCCGGAAGCTCCAGCCATGAGATGGGCGCCTGGAGAGACGTGGGCACCATCAAAGCCTTCTGGGAAGCCAATATGGATTTGAGAAACGTCAAACCCGTGTTCAACCTGTATAACAACCGCTGGCCCATCCGCACCACCTTTTATGAAGGCCCTCCCGCCAAATTCGTATTCAACGAGGATGGACGCCGCGGGCAGGCGGTCAACAGCATCGTTGCCGAGGGAAGCATTATCAGCGGAGGCATCGTGCAAGACTCGGTCATAGGCCGGGACGTTGTGATCGACAGCGGCGCCGCCATCATCAACTCTCTCATCATGGACCGGGTCCGCGTGGGCAAGAACTGCAAAATCAACATGGCCATAATCGACAAGGACGTGATTTTCCCCGATGGGACGATCGTCGGGTATAATCTTGAGGAAGATAAAAAACGCTTCTTTGTCGATGAGGAGTCCAACATTGTAGTGATCCCCAAGGGTTTTAAGTTTAAATGATGTTCGCATCATCAATTCAAGGCCCGGCGCTTACCCGTATGAACATTCCCGTTATCGATGCAAACCGCAAAAACTATTCCGCAACCCACAGCTTCTTTTAACGGCCAACCCTGTGACCCATATAGTTACCGGACTCGACACGCTCCTCGCCGACCCTGAACGTTATCTTCAGGGGCAATCCGTGGGACTGGTGGTGAACCAGACCAGCGTTGCCGGAGACAGACAGCATTCCATAGCCCATTTTAAAAACCAGAACTGGTTTAAACTGAAAAAAATATTCGCCCCGGAACACGGACTCTACGGCGTCGATCAGGACATGGTCAAGATCGTGGATAACCACGACCGCGCCTCAGGCGTCAAGGTTTTGAGTCTCTACGGCGACACTTCCGATTCCCTGTCTCCCAACCCCGCCCACCTCGCCGACCTGGACAACCTGGTCTTCGATATTCAGGACGTCGGGGCGCGTTACTACACGTTCATCTATACCCTTGCCAATTGCATGGAAATCTGCCGCGAAGCCGGCGTGCGTATGATCGTGTGCGACAGGCCCAATCCCATAAACGGAATCGACGTGGAAGGAAATCTCGTGGGCCACGAGTGGAGGTCCTTTGTCGGCCAATACCCCATTGCCAACCGGCACGGCATGACCGTGGGGGAACTGGCGAAAATGTTCAACAAAACCTTTGGCATCGCCTGCGACCTGACCGTCGTCCCCATGCGGGGCTGGGAGCGGAACATGTGGTACGACCAAACCGAGCTTCCCTGGGTGCCCACCTCGCCCAATATTCCGACGCTGGGCACGGCAACGGTTTACCCTGGGATGTGCCTGATCGAAGGCACCCAGCTATCAGAGGGCCGCGGCACCACTCAGCCCTTCGAGCTCATCGGCGCACCCTTTATAGACGCGCATAAACTGGCCGACGACCTGAAAAAGGAAAATCTTCCCGGCGTGTTTTTCCGTCCGCATTACTTCAAACCCATGTTTCACAAATGGGGGCGCGAGGTATGCGGCGGCATTCAACTCCATGTGACCGACCGCGATCGGTTTAAATCTTTGCTGACCGGAATCGCGGTGATCCGCGCCATCCTTAAACTTTACCCCAATCAGTTCGCTTGGAGGACGGAACCCTACGAATTCGTGAATGACCGCCTGGCCATCGACCTGCTCTATGGAAATTCGCTCCTGCGGCAAAAGCTTCTGGAAAATGGCGAGTCCTTGCAGAGCATTGAAAGTTCCTGGCAGGAGGAACTGGAAGAATTCAAACTCCTGCGGCAGGAGTTTCTCATTTATTAACGCCAACAGCCTGCAATAATTCTTTCGGAACCCTGGCGAGCTTGTAGCGGAACGTGGAGCGCGTCAGCCCCAGATTTTCAGCCGCCCGGGTTTTGTTGCCGCCGGATGCCTTCAGCGCATTCACGATGATTCTGTTTTCGCAGCGCTGGATATATCGCTCAAGGGAAAACTTTCCCGGCAGGGATTTCAGGCCGCTCAGATCCTCGGAAGGCGATTTCACGCCACCCTTTTCCTTAAGATACCGGGGCAGATCGGCCACCCCCACCACATCGGTTTTGCAGAGAATCATCAACCGCTCGATCACATTCTGCAGTTCCCGGACATTCCCCGGCCAGGGATAACCTGACAGAACATCCATCGCATCGGGAGCGAGCCCTCGAATCTGCCTGCCCATCTCGGCGTTCATTCTCTGGATGAACCAGTCCACCAGAACCGGCAGGTCCTCCGGTCTTTCCCGCAAAGGCGGAACAGTGATCGGGTAGACATACAACCGGTAAAATAAATCCTCGCGGAACTTCCCTTCCCGGACCAGCCCCTCGATGTCCTTATTGGTCGCGGCGATGATGCGGATATTGGCCTGAAAGGTTTTGACGCTTCCCAGGGGTTGATATTCGCGCTCCTGAATCATCCTGAGCATCTTCGCCTGAGCGGGGGGGCTCATCTCCGTCACTTCGTCCAGGAACAGGGTGCCCCCGTACGCCAGTTGGACTTTACCGGGCTTCGATTTTTCCGCGCCGGTAAATGCACCTTTTTCATAACCGAAGAGCTCGCTTTCGATCAGCGTATCCGGGAACGCCGAGCAGTTGATGGGCACAAAGGGTTTGGAAGCCCTGGGGCTGTTGTAATGAATCGCTTTGGCGAGAAGTTCCTTGCCGGTGCCGCTTTCCCCCAACAACAGGACGGTGGTGTTTTGCCGCGCCACCTCGCCTGTCAGTTTCAACGCATTCAGGAAACCGGAGGATCGCCCGGCAATACTGGAAAAGTCGTAATTCTTTTCCAACTGTTTCCTCATGGCATCCAGTTGAAGCAGTAAATTTTCCTTTTCCTCCTCCAGTTTTTTCTGTTCGCTGATGTCCTTGATGACCCCCATGACATAGGCGATTTCTCCGGTTCCCCGGTCGTAAATGGGAGTAAAAATAGTTTCCACCCAGACCTCGCTGCCGCTTTTGTGCGGCAGAACCATCCTTTCCTTTTTACTGGCCAGTTCCCCGTAAGCTATGGGATGCCCCTTTTGCGAATGGCCGTTGCTCCAGGTACTTTTTATATCCTGGAGTTTCCAGCAGGCCTTATCCACCAGATCATCGCGGGAGATCCCGTAAAGATCCTCACACGCACGGTTAAACAGGACGAGGCGGTGATTGCCGTCCACAATAAAAATTCCATCCAGAGCGCTGTCCAAAACATATTCCAGATCATACTTCATGATATTCCTCGCATAAGAATCCGGGGCCGAATCTACCGGCTAAAATCAGCCATTGCCGAAGAAATCTAGCGAACAATTAATGCCTTGATATTAAACAGGGTTCTTTGAAAACCATTGAAAAACGGCTGATTATTACCACCCCTGGCACCACCCGTCACTCAGGGAGCGCCAGTTAAACCATTGAGTTTAAATGAAAAATCCGGCGGCTGGATATTGGCATACAGATTGCAATATAAGTGGTATATGGAAAACCGCAAGAGGCTGGAGACAAAATTTCCCGAAGTGAATGGTTTCCAAGGGACAGATACTTTTGCATGGAATTTCCCAACCATATAATACTTGAAATTTAAGTTTTCATAGGGAGGGCTATAATGAAAAATCGAAAAGGTTTCCTGTTGGTTTTAGTCGCATTGATGGTGTTTCTTTTTAACGGCAAGGTTCTTGCCGCCGATGTTGAACCTTGGTTTGTAGAAACGATGAAGGGCGACGAGGCTATTCTGGAACCGGGGACCACCACCTATTGCGATAAGAATTTTATGGTGGAAAACATGGGCAGCGATACCGCAGAAGTACACGTCATCCTTGGCAACGGCGCCAATTATGCCAATGATATGCTTCCACCCAAAGCCAGCAAAGGTTATTCGCTGACTTCGGATTATCCTCTGGCAGGCGGATGGGAATCCACTAAAGGGATTCATATCGATGACGCCAGGATCGTAAACAGCACCGGCGGGGACTCTAAAATTAAAGTGACCTGCAAATAAGGACATGATCCCCAAATGCCAGTCAGCCTTTAGGGTCTGATTTTAACCTAGATAACCAAGCGTCTTTTATCAACCGTTTAAGGATACTGGGGATTCCGAAGGCTGACTGGGTTCAACCTGAAAACCGGCTCTTCTTTTGTAAGAAGAGCCGGTTTTTTTTTGCTCAAAGACAATGCGGCGCTATCTTCCTGCTCTGCCGACGAATTTTGACTTTTTTGCAAAAATTCGCCGGAAAGTGAGAAAGATTGATAAACCCTTAAAAAAATGTGCAAAAAATTATCAATCTATAATAAACTAGGTGAGCAGGAATAAAGCATTGCGGTGGCAGATCGACCTCCCCCTACAGACCTCACAACTATTTGAAAGTTAAAAGAAAAGTCCGATTCCACAATTTTTTCAGGAACCGTAAAGAAAAACAATCCAGGGTATTGACAAAACAAAGATCGATCCCTATATTCCTCCTTTTGCCCGGTGAAATAAACCTATGAGTTTAAAGGAAAAACTCCTTTCAGACATGAAAGGAGCCATGAAATCCCGAGACGCACTTCTCCTGAACACGATCCGCAGTCTGATTTCAGAGATAAAAAACCAGGAAATCGATAAAAAGAAAGAACTCGACGATGAAACCATCGTCAGCATCGTCGCCAGCCAGATAAAAAAAAGGAAAGAATCTATCGCTTTGTTTGACAAGGGCAATCGCGGCGACCTGAGCGCAAAGGAACAACAGGAAATCGAAATCCTGGAAAAATATTTGCCGGAACAGGTGTCTACGGATGAGCTGAGAAAACGGGTTCGGGAAGTGGTCGATGAACTTGCGGCGAAAAGTCCTGGCGACCTGGGTAAGGTAATGAAAAAGTTGATCCCCGAGTTTCAAGGGAGGGCGGACAATAAATTAATCAAGGATCTGGTCAGCGAATCTCTTGGGACGTAATTGGCGGCTCCGCGCTTAATATTTAAGATCAACAGTCTATCCATAAGGTTTGCCCTTTAAGAATTTCCTGCGTGGCTTTTATAGGATTTACGATTCTAAACCGGTTTAGGGCGAAATCAGGAATCCCGCCCCGAAACCAGAGATCTCCCGGTTTGCAAACACGTTGAAACACCATATCCCGGAAAACATAATAGAAGACATCCGTACACGGGCGGACATTGTCGAGGTCATCTCCGATACGGTGCTCCTGAAAAAGAGCGGCGCAAACTATAAGGGGCTCTGTCCGTTTCATTCCGAAAAAACCCCTTCATTCACGGTCAGTCCCGAAAAGCGGATCTATCATTGCTTTGGCTGTGGCGCCGGGGGCAATGCCTTTAAGTTTTTGATGGAAACCCGGAATATTTCTTTTCTGGATGCGGTCAAGTTGCTTGCCGACCGCACCCATATCTCGCTTCCCGCCCCTTCGGGCCGGGGAAATGAGCTTAAATCGGATAAGGAGCGCGAACTTTTAATTGATTTAAACCGCCTGGCGGCGGACTATTTCCATGCATCTCTGAACCATCCCAAATGGGGCAAAAAAGCCAGGGAATACCTGCAATCGAGGGAAATCAGCGGCGGCATGGTGAACCAGTTCCAGGTCGGCTGGGCCAATCCCGATTGGGACGACATGATGGCCGCTCTGGAAAAAAAAACCGGCGCCTCCCGCACGGATCTGGAAAAAGCCGGGTTGATCAAGCAAAAAGAAGGATCTCCAGGGGATTACTATGACCGTTTCCGCGGCAGGATCATCATTCCGTTAAAAGATATCTATGGAAACCCCATCGGGTTCGGGGGAAGACTCATAGAGCCGGGAGAACCCAAATACCTGAATTCGCCCGAAACCCGGCTCTATAAAAAAGGCAAACAGCTTTTTGGCCTGAACCTGGCCAAGGACGGCATTCGCAGGGAAAACCTGGCGATTATCGTCGAAGGTTATTTTGACCAGATCCGCGCGTTTCAGCAGGGTATCCCGAACGTCGTGGCCACCTGCGGAACCGCTTTGACCCCGGACCAGGCGCGGTTGCTGAAAAATTACACGAAAAACGTGGTTCTGGTATTCGACTCCGATCCTGCCGGCAAACTCGCCGCGGAACGGGGGTTTGAGGTTCTTCTGAAGCAGGATCTGACCGTCAGGATGGTTGTGTTGCCCGAGGGCCATGATCCTGATTCCTATATCCGCGAAGCAGGAGCGGAAAAATTTTTGCAACGAATTGAAAACTCCCGGCCCTTTATTGAATCTTATATCGATGGGCTTATCAAAAAAGAGAACCTCGAAACTCCAGCCGGGCGTATGAATGTGGTCAATGCGGTGTTGCCCCTGCTGGAAAAAGTAAAAAATCAGCTGGAACGGGGAGAATGGATGAAATATCTCTCCGAACAAGTCGGAGTCGAAGACAAAGCCTTATTGAAAGAGCTTAAAAAAGCCCTGACCCAGAATCAGACTCTGGTGAAAGTGGCGGCGGAAGGAAACACCCGGGAAAAGCTTCAGCCGGGGCTTTATCTGATCCACCTGATGCTGTCCGATCCCAAGGTTGCCGGAGATATACGCGGTCAGGTTTCCCTGGAGGACTTCAGCGACCCCGGCTTAATGCAGGTGGCGGAATTGATCTATGAATTTATCGACTCGGGACGGCCGATTCAGATCGACCGGCTTCTCGATCAGACAGAAGTCCCGGAAATAAAAACCCTGCTGAGCAGAATCGGGTTTCAGACCATTGCCTTTGACAACCCGGCAAAAGGGGCTTCCGACTGCATTACCGAATTGAAAAAAAAGAATGTCGAAAAGAAAATCAAGGAATTAAAACGGCTGAGGAATGAAGCAGAAAAAGCAGGGGAATCGGCCCAGTCCCGAAAAATCCATGACCAGTTGCAAAAAATGCAGCTTTTATTGATTCCGGGGTAGAAATTTTCAGTTTAAGGACTATTTTAATTACTAAGTTATTTTAGGAGAAACCGCGTCGATGGCCAATATGGACAAACTCACCAATGTTTCCGAAATCAACCAGTTGATTTCCCATGGCAAGGAAAAGGGGTATCTCACCTATGAAGAGGTGAACGATGTATTGCCATCGGATCTTGTGACTCCTGAGCAGATTGACGACCTCATGCATCTGTTCGGCGAAAACGAGATCGACATCGTGGACACCGCCTTAAAGGGAGAAAAACTGATCGCTGAAAAAGAAGACGATCAGGATGATGACAAAGACGGCGGTTCCTCCGACAGCAGCCCGGCCTCCAAGGCCGACTCCGTTTCCATCGATGACCCGGTGCGGATGTATCTCAGGGAAATGGGCACCATCTCTCTTTTGACCCGCAAAGGCGAAGTGGAGATCGCCAAAAGAATCGAAGGCGGACAGCAGGAAGTCATTTCAGCCGTCGCCAACTGTTCTGTCACCGTCCGGGAAATCATTGATCTCGGTGAAAAAATAAAAAAAGAGGAAATCCGTGTCTTCGACGTCATCAAGGTCTCCGAGCCCGAAGAGAAGAAAGAAGAATCTGAAAAAGATGAAGCCAAAAAATTCCTGAAAAACATAAAGAACCTCAAAGTCCAGGAACAAAAACTGGAACGCGCACAGAAGCGCCTTGCAGGCTCGCGCCTTTCCGAAAAGGCCAAGACCAAGCTGACTCAGGAATTGAAAGACCAGGAAAAAGTCATGGAAAAAATCATTGCCGACATCAATCTGAATCCTGACGTTATGGACGCGATCATAGAGAAAATTTATGACATCGCCGCGCAGATCCGGGCCGCCGGCAAAGAGGAACGCAACCTGGAAAAACAACTGGGAGTCACGCTGGCCGAGGCCAAAAAACAGGCCAAAAACTGGACCAAACAAAAAAGCTTAAAACTGCCTTCCGGCAAGGTCATCACCAAAGTTCAATACGAAAATTACCTGAAAATGATGCAGACGGGGCGCCGGAAGGTCAAAAAAATCGAAAAGGAAACCAACACCTCGAAAGACGATTTACTGGCAACCGTCCGTTCCATCGCCCGGGGCCGTGTGAAGGACAAAACGGCGAAGCGCGAACTGGCAGAGGCCAATCTCAGGCTGGTCGTGAGCATCGCCAAAAAATACACCAACCGCGGACTACAGTTTCTCGACCTGATTCAGGAAGGCAATATCGGCCTTATGAAAGCCGTCGATAAATTCGAATACCGCCGGGGTTACAAATTCAGCACCTACGCCACCTGGTGGATTCGCCAGGCGATCACCCGGGCCATTGCGGACCAGGCGCGCACCATCCGCATTCCCGTCCATATGATCGAAACGATCAACAAGCTGATCCGCGTCTCCCGCCACCTGGTGCAGGAGCTGGGACGCGAACCCACTCCCGAGGAAATCGCGGAGAAAATGAGCCTGCCGGTGGATAAAGTCCGGAAAGTTCTCAAGATCGCCAAGGAACCCATCTCGCTTGAAACACCCATCGGCGAGGAGGAAAACAGCCACCTGGGCGATTTCATCGAAGACAAAAAAATCCTTTCTCCCATCGATTCCGTCGTCAAGAAGGATCTCAAGGAACAAACGCTGAAGGTCCTGTCCACCCTTGCCGCACGGGAGGAAAAAGTCTTAAGAAAACGCTTTGGAATCGGGCTGGATTCCGAACACACCCTCGAGGAAGTCGGACAGGATTTTGCGGTCACCCGCGAACGCATCCGGCAGATCGAAGCCAAAGCGCTGCGCAAACTACGTCATCCCAGCAGAAGCAAAAAATTGCGGAGTTTTGTGGAAGGCTAAGCTGTCAGGGCCTATAGCTCAGTTGGTAGAGCCCCCGGCTCATAACCGGTAGGTCCCAGGTTCGAGTCCTGGTGGGCCCACCATCGTATACTCGCTCCCCTTCTGCCTTTTAGGGCAATTTGAAGGGGAGCGACAATGCGGCGGTTCGAAGTCCCTCATTACATATTCTATACCCCGAGAGTAAAAAGCCCATCATCTTTGCCATCCTCCACGAGCGAATGGATATGTTGTCCCGGCTAAAAGACAGGCTTGGGTGACTTTCAGCATAGTAAAGACCGCACCTCTATAACCCGTTCACGTGAAATCCATGAGTGCCTGAGTAGTAAAACCGGGTTTTTGACTTTGGTTTTGGACCGGAGGAGGATGAGAGCGCAGCCTCTACGCGAAAGCCGGTTGCATACTAAGGTATGTCTGTCAGGGAATAACCGATGCTCCGTCCACTTCCCGGAATTTGGCGCAAGAGTAAAGAAAATGCCGATTTAAGACTTAAAATTAGGACATCCCCGGTATTCATGCTATCCTAGTTAAGTAAAAGAAGGGTTGTTCGCTTGCAATGTAAGTTGGTTCCTTCTAGTTTCTCGCCTAGAGCAAAGCTAAAAAAGCAATTTGGCATAGCAAACCAAAGAAAGTTTGGTTTTTCCTCGAAGTGGTTCTCTAAAAGTTCTCGCATCCATCCAACCCAATCTAAAAACAGGGACGACATTATCCGGATTTTCTGTAAGTGTATTCCCACTCAATTGCAGGAGAGTATTTATTATGGCAGCAGGAACAGTAAAATGGTTTAACGAAAGCAAGGGTTATGGATTCATTGAATCTGAGAGCGGCAAAGATCTGTTTGTTCATTTCTCAGAAATTCAAGGGGACGGTTTTAAGACGCTTGCAGAGGGTCAGTCGGTCGAGTTCGAGGAAGGAATGGGCCAGAAAGGTCCGCAGGCCACAAAAGTGGTATCCAAATAAGAACCTTCGGACATTATCCGGCAGAAATTTGGCTCTGCCGGAGTCCTCTCAGTTTAATATTTATGTAAAAGGGCTCGGCCAAGTGGCCGAGCCCTTTTTCTTTTGATAAAAAGGAGAAAAAAGATGAATGTCCTCCATGTGGCAACCCTAAACCGGCCGATCAGGCAGGATTTGGGTTACGGTCCTATTGAAACGGTTATTTATAACATCGATAAGGGACTGCATAAATTAGGTCACCGTTCGATTGTTGCTTGTTCAGGGGATTCCCATGTTGTTGGAGAACAGTTCACGACCATTGAAAAAAGCTTCAGTGAGTACTGCTCTACAGACACACCCGTGAAGCGGGAACATATGCGTAGACACCTTGTCAGGTCATTGCAAAGAGCGCAAATGGGTGACATTGATGTCGTTCACATGCATGATGCCGACATGGCTGAATACATTTTTAAAGGAGTTTGTAAAAATCCCGTTCCCATTGTGATGACCTTACATGTGTCTGCAGAAGAACATGAAGGATTCACGCGATGGAATGAAACGCTCCTTTCGTCTTCCAGCGCATATTTTGTACCAATCAGTGAATTCCAGAGAACCCAGCATCAGGGATTAGTTAACGCGCAGAAGGTTATTCATCACGGCGTTGATGTGGAAGATTATCCATTCAAAAGCAATCCCGGCAAACAAGACTATTTGTTCTCGATCGGAAGAATCACCCAGGATAAAGGGCAGGATAAAGCCATTGAAGTTGCGAAAAGAACCGGTTCCCGGCTCATCCTCGCCGGCAATGTCCAGAACAAAGCAAAAGACCGGGCATTTTTCAAGCAATTAAAAAAATCAATCGACCTTGTGACTGACGCAGGCAAACCTATCGCCGCTAACGATTATTATGAAAAAGTCATGCAACCCATTCTGGATTCGGACAAGCAGATCATCTATATCGGAGAAGTTGATAGCGCCCAGAAAAAGCTGTGGTACCAGCACGCGCGGGCGACCCTCTTTCCTATTCAATGGGGCGAACCGTTTGGGCTTGTTCTGATTGAATCCATGGCCTGCGGAACTCCGGTGGTGGCCTTTCGTAAAGGCTCGGTGCCCGAAATTATCATTCATGGAAAAACGGGCTTCGTCGTGGATTCAGTCGATGACATGGCTCGGGCCGTGAAAGCGATCCACCTTATCGCCCCTAGTGACTGCCGCAGTCATGTTAAAGATAATTTCTCAATCGCCAGCATGGCCAGAAAATATTCCGATCTGTACCAGTGGATTGGGGATGAAAGGACTTTATGCCTAAAGATATCCCCGTAAGTAACGGGTCTTTTCTTTTAAATTTTGATTCGGATTATCAGATCCGGGACGTTTATTTCCCTTTTATCGGGCAGGAAAACCATTCAAGCGGACTTCCCTTCCGCTTCGGCGTATGGGTGGATGGACAATATTCGTGGATGGGACCGGAATGGAAAAAAGATTTAAGATATCATAATGACAGTCTTGTGACGGATGTCTTTCTAAAAAATGAGGCCTTGGGTTTGGAACTCCGTTGCTCGGATGTGGTGGATTTGGATTTGAACATCTACATCAAAAAAATCGAGGTGGCCAACCTTAAAGACAAACCCCGTCAAGCCCGGCTCTTTTTCAGTCATGACTTTTATCTTTATGGGAATGAGATCGGAGGCACGGCTTATTTTGATCCCCGGAGCTGTTCGATCATCCATTATAAAATGCACCGGTATTTTCTGATCAGCTGCTGGGCGCACGACCAATGGGGTGTGAAACATTTTGCCTGCGGAAAAAGAGAGCCTTCGGGGGAGTTGAAGACCATTAAAGAGGCAGAGAACGGAGAGCTTAGCGGAGAGGCCTCCGCATGGGGCTCGCCTCATTCCACCGTTGGCATTTGGCTGGAATTGGCCGCCAAGGGAAAAACAACCGCTTATTAT
>Ga0210044_10008619_pt1 | contig 12648 bp, 12 predicted proteins | sample CryGey13umfilter_2_FD_183959 | JGI IMG/M metagenome (GOLD analysis project Ga0210044, IMG submission 183959) | Groundwater microbial communities from aquifer in Utah, USA - Crystal Geyser 4/9/14 3 um filter (SPAdes) (version 2) | ecosystem: Environmental > Aquatic > Deep subsurface >... | reverse complement strand
AGCTCAAATTACTAATTTTGCGATTGCAGGCTCTGTAGTCAAAAGCCCATGGGATCAAATATTCAAGTCTAGCTTACCAGAAACTAAAAATCCGGTTAGTACACAAAGCATACTCGCTGTTAGGATTTCAAAATTTTTACGAGAGACTGGTAAAGAAAAAGAATTTAAGAAAATTGAAGAGGTTAGTAGTACACTTTTAGGTCACAATTCACTTGATAAAAGAACATTACCTCAAAGAAAATCTCTATTCAGGGAGTTTACCTTCTGGCTTGAAAAAGACTTAAACACTAATTTTGATAGAAAACTACTATCAGAGAGCTTCCCCGGATATTTTGATTATCCAGATACTGTTGCTACCGCAGATGATCTTCATGCCAGAATTGAAGAGGTCTTCACTAGGGGTGATCATACCATTAACGAGGATTGGCTCAAATTAGTTGAAGCTACAGTTACCAAATATAACTCAACAAGCAAAGAAGAGCCTATTAGCCTTACAAGATATTTAGCAAGATTTATTAGAAAGCAAGCTGATCTTGTGATTAACTCAGAAGATGACTTGCTTGCTAATCTTGGTGTCATGCTCGCCTGTGAACCAATAGAAAAAAGGCAAGGCTTGATTAAACCTCCTGCATTTGCACAAAGAATAAGAGAAGATAACCCCGACTTGCGAGTAGCCGAGATTAATAGCTTCTTTCCAGGTGCACTAGAAGGAATAATAAAAGATATAGATTTTAATAATCCACAAAGCATAGAAGAAAATATAAGAGACATTTTCCAAAGAGATCTCTTTCCGCACAGAAACATTAGCTGGTATGAAAAACTGCAAAGATATCTTAATACAGAAGATTTAATACCTATTTTTGCAAAATTTTTAAGTCAAAGAACAAGTAATCCATCATTCAGATCGGATCAAGACTTCGTAAACACTTTGCTGACACTTCTTGGAAATACCAGAATCATTAACAAAAAAAATCCTCAAACAAAAACCTTACTAATGGACTTTCTTGACTATATTCATGATGATGAAGCGCTTAGTAACATAAAACTATTTGCTCATACTCTTTTCCATGAAACCGTGCCTATGACGACAGAAGAGGTTAGACTAGCAATCAACAATTCTACTCCTATATACCTTAAAGAAGGCGAAACGGTCAAAGCAGCAAGTAATAGAGCAATAAGCGATCAGAAAAAAGGTATAGAAAAAGATCCAAATGAACCTAGCAATTCCGAAATAAACGATTATGTAATTCAAAGGGTTGAAAAAGATTATGGAATAAGTAGAGTAAATTTATTTGCTCTAGCTGGAGTACACTTGCTTCAAGATTCAAATATTTGGGTTAATGCTATTAGTAATTCCATTAGAGAAACTGTTTATGTTAACCCTAATAGAAGAAAACGCACCGTAACCATACAACAAAAACAAAAAGGTTTACCTGGTATCTTAAATATATTAAATGATGAACTTCAACCTAACACTGGAACTCAGAAAAAGCCTAAAACATTTACTATTGACTCTCTCTATGAAGTAGGCTTGGCTGAAAGAAAAATATACGAAGACGGTATTACAGAAGATATGGTCAAATCTGGTTATTTAATAGATGCGACAAACTTATTAAATAACAGGCTTTTTCTTAGAGCTATATTTCCTGAAGTTACGGAGTATCAAGAGACAGTTCTAGCAGAAACCCCAATAACAAACAATAGGGTTATTGATCCTGATTCGAAAGAAACAATTAGATTGGTAAGGTACAAAATTAGATTTTCAACAAAAGGATTATATGCATTTGTTCGTGATTCAGGAGACCCAAATCCACAATGGCATATGCTTTTTTACCCTCTAAAAATTAATGGCACAGCGTTTAAAATTGCTAGCAAGCCAAATTCAAAGGTTGCACTAGGAGAGGATATTCTTGACAAATTAAGGCTTCCTTCTTGATTCCTCAAGATGCGTTAGAATAAACAAGAATGCATAAGATCACTTTCATCGGAGCCGGTCAAAAATGAGATCTGTCTTTTTGCTCGCAATGAAGACAAAGTAACAAAAAAGCCACGATAAGTAATACTGTGGCTTTTTTGTTAATGATAGAATTAAAACCATCATGCTCAAGGACAAATACAAAAAGACTATTCTTGATATTTGTAATAAACATCTTAAAGATCCTTATGAATTATTCTTGTTTGGATCAAGAGCAAGAGGTGATGAAGCTTTTCATTCGGATATTGATTTAGCTATTAAAACAAGAAATCCAAAAAAAGACTATATAATTTCACTGATAGCTGAAGATTTTGAGGAATCAACAATTCCTTATAAGATTGACTTCCTAGATCTAGATCAAGTGGACAAGAAAATGAAAGAATCTATTTACAGAGATGGGATCATACTAAATGGATGAGCTAAAACTTAAATTTCAAATTACAGAATCAGCACTAAAATCACTTGAAACATCTTATAGATATTTTTCTGTAGAGCTTGATAAACTCTCTCTTGCACATGATTTAGAATTAAAAAAAATCAGTCGAGATAGTGTTATCCAGAGATTTGAATATACTGTAGAGCTTCTTTGGAAATTACTATTTTATGTTTTACAAAAAAAATTCTTATTAGACTTAGCGGCTTCGCCTAAAATAACCATGAGAGAAGCTCTCAAGGTTAAGCTGTTAAATGAAGAAGAAACAGAAAATGGCTTAAATATGATTAATGATAGAAATCTTACTTCACATATTTATAAAGAAGAAGTAGCTGCCCAACTCATAGAGAAAATACCTAAACACATAATTTTGATCAAAACAATCTTAAAAAGGATTAAAGAAGAACTATAATGCACTTTATTTCTTTCATCGGCGCCGGTCAAATGGGCTCAGCTATCGCAAAAGGTCTAGTAAGTTCTGGTAAATACCAAGCTAGTGAGATCTGTCTTTTTGCGCGCAATGAAGACAGACTCAAAAAACTTCAAGATGAATATGGTTTTGATTATGATCTATCACTTGAAACTGTAATTAAGAATCTAGACACTAATGGAATATTAATTTTTGCAGTTAAACCACAAGGTATTAAAGACTTACTTGAAACCTTTCCAGTTATCCCAGAAACGGTAACTATAGTTTCAGTACTTGCTGGTACTAAAATAAAAACTTTTGAAGATAAATTTCCTGAGAATCCTGTGATTAGAGTAATGCCTAATACTCCTTCTCAGATCTCAAAAGGTGCTTCAGTACTCGCTCCCAACTCTAAGGCTACTGAAACACAGATCCGAACTTGTAAAGAAGTTTTTGAAAGTGTTGGACTCGCATTAGTCCTTGATGAATCTAAATTAGATACAGTAACTGCACTCTCAGGATCTGGACCCGCTTATGTTTTCCATATGATAGAAGCGATGACTGAAGCAGGAGTAAAACTTGGACTTGATGAAGCTTCGGCAAAAGCACTTGCTACTCAGACTGTCTATGGGGCTGCCTCTCTAGTAAAAGAATCTGGAGAAGAGGCTGCTAATCTAAGAGTAAAAGTAACTAGCCCAAACGGCACCACCCAAGCAGGTTTAAACAGCCTCTACGAGAGTAACTTAAAAGAAGTAATCTATAAAGCGCTTAAAGCCGCGCATGATAGGTCTATAGAACTGTCATCCTGACACTGAACGAAGTGAAGTGGAAGGATCCAGTGGATCAATCATAACTTATGCATTAGATTTCTCACTTCGTTCGAAATGACACGTAACAACGTAGATGGGACTTTGAGGACAAACTTAACCTGAGACGGCTGGTACGTCCATCTCAGTCCCAATAGTCTCCATAACTTGAATATTAAAATCAGGCGAAAGTTCTGCATAAGAAAGAATATGCACATGAGGGTCGAATTGTTCAATTAATCTATATAAAGGAAGACGTAAAGAAGGACCACAGATAAGGATTGGACGACGTTCTACTTGCTCAAGTATTCTACGCGACGCATTCGAGATCATAGTAACTAGATTCTGTATCTGCTTTGGATCTAGAATCAGAACCATGTTATTGTCTACTTTCTGAAGTGACTGCTCTAGTCTTGTTTCCCAGCTTGGGTGAAATGCCATCGCTGGCAGCTGTCTATCTGGAGTAGAGAATTCTAAACAAATCTGTCTGCCTAATGCAACACGTAACTTTTCTGAAAGCTGATCTGGATCTTTAATCGCAACAGTAAGATCTTCAAGTTTTTCTAAAATATAATGAATATCTCTAATCGAAACACGTTCTTTAAGCAGATTCACAAATACTCTTCTTAAGTCACCAAGCGAGATAGCACCTGGTACTAGATTATCAACAAGCTGTGAATCAAACTGCTTAACCTGATCCATAATTCTTCTAACATCTGCTTTCTCAAGAAGATCATCAATATTCTTACGAACTACTTCAGCCAAGTGCGCAGTAACTACACGCACTGCAGGAGCAGCAGGTCTATCCCAATCTATCTGCTCAAGATACTCAGGATCTACCCAGTAAGCGGCTTCTTGTAATGCAGGCTCCCAGCCAGGTAAAGAACCTGGTGGTGGTTCTGAATAAATATTGTCCCAGTCTTCACGGAGAATCAGCATCTTGTCTGCATAAACTTCTGCAGACGCGACAGTAGTATCTCGAATTACTATTCTATATTCATTAGGATTAAGTGAAGGTGCGTCCATAATACGCACAGAAGGAAGAATATAACCAAGATTAAGTGTAAGTTGGTGACGCAATGAAGCGATCTCAGGGACTAGGGTTCCGTTACGAGCTGGATCTGCAATATCTAATAATCCAGAACCAACCCAGACTGCAAGTTTGTCTACTTCAAGTAATGAGTACATCATCTCTGGAGTAGCACGAGGCGCACCAGACTGATCTACACTCTCGTCTATCTCAAGGTCAGTATCAAGACTGGCGTTCTCAGCTTTCTGTTTTTTCTGATTAAGCATATAAACAAAAGTAAGCAAGCCAATTGCAAGAGTAACTAATACTCCTTTTGGCATTCCTGGCAGCATCGCAAAAATCAAAAGTAAAGCTGAACCAACAACAAAAGCCGATGGACGAGCCATTAACTGAGAAGCAAGATCCTGACCAAAAGAATCAGCAGTAGAACCTGCACGAGTCACAATCACACCAGTTGCAATAGCAAGAATCAGAGATGGAATAATTGCAGAAATCGCATCACCAATAGTTAGGATTATATATTTCTGTGCTGCAATATCAAACGATAAACCTTTCTGAGTCATACCAATAGTTAAACCAGCAACTATGTTAATAATAGTAATGATGATACCTGCCATGGAATCACCCTTCACAAACTTCGAAGCACCATCCATAGATCCAAAGAAAGCAGACTCTCGTTCTACTTCTTTACGCTTATCCTTCGCTTGCTCAGAAGTAATCAGCCCAGCATTAAAATCGGCATCAATAGACATCTGCTTACCAGGCATCGCGTCTAAGGCGAAACGTGCAGATACTTCTGAAACACGCTCAGCACCTTTGGTAATCACCATAAACTGAACGACAGTAATAATCACAAAGATAATTATCCCTACGACAATATTTCCACCAGCCACGAAATTTCCCATGGCTTCAATCAACTCTCCAGCATCAGCGTGAAGCAAGATTGATCTAGTAGTAGAAATATTCAGAGATAATCTAAACATCGTCGCTAAAAGTAGAAAAGTAGGTAAAGCCGCAAAATCCAGTGGCTTAGAAATATAAAGTGAAATACCAATAGCTATAACAGCAAGAGTAATATTTATAGAGATATAAATATCAAGAAGAATCGGAGGTAAAGGAATAATAATAATCAAGATGATCGCAAAGATCAAAGCGCCAACCATTAGTTCACTTGTCTTGATATTAAGCATTATTATTCAAGGATGTCATCCTGAGCGAAGCGAAGGACCCAATGCATAAACACAAAGTTCAAGGTTCTCGTGATGACACTGCATTCCTAACAAAACTAGCTTAAGAACACCTTAATATTAAGCCCAAATTTAACTATTTAAAGGCATTAAATCCCTAAAACTAAGCATATTAAGTGCTTAACATACCAATCTCGGCTTCTTTTCATTAAGAGTTTTGCTCAGAAAGAAGACCAAAGAAGCTTAGCTTGATATCATTACAAAGTTCATTTATGCAAGTCAACAGCGTCAAACATAGCAATACATGGTTTATCTTTTCAGGATTACTTGTTCTTACTAGCCTCTTTTTTATGGCTCAGTCTTCACTAAAACTTGGAGCTCCAGTTAAGCTTGGTTTAGATTTTACTGGTGGAACTAAACTTGAATATCGCTTTTCAGAAAATGACATCAACTCCTCCGCTATAAATTTACTACTTGATGAAGTTGGTTTAAAAAACAGTTCTGCAACAGTTACAAAAGACAAGAACCCTTTAGTAATTCTTAGAACAAAAGCTATTTCTGATGATCCTATTCTTGAAACTTTAAACGAGAAATTAAAAGAAAAATACGGAGAGTTTGAGATCAGTTCAATCGACACAGTAAGCCCAATTATAGGCCCTGAGCTCTTTTCAAGTGGTTTAACAGCTCTTGCTTTCACTATACTTGGAATAGTTTTTTACATCTCTTACAGATTCAGAAGAGACTACGCCATCTGTGCAATTATTGCTTTATTCCATGACGTAATTATTGTTATGGGTCTTTTTGCTTACCTTGGATTATATAAAGGAATAGAAGTTAACTCACTATTCATTACAGCAATTCTTACTACTTTTGGTTTTTCAGTTCACGATACTATTGTGGTCTTCGACAGAATCCGTGAGAATCAAAAACTACAAACTCAAAAATTTAGTTTTAAAGATGTTGCTAATCTCAGCGTGAATCAAGTCTCTACTAGATCTCTAAACACTTCTATCACCACACTTACCGTGCTTGGCTTTTTGTACTTCTTTGGTGGCAGTTCAACACAAAGCTTCGTTGGAGCTTTATTCGTAGGACTAGGGGTTGGAACTTATAGTTCTTTATTCTTAGCTAGTCCTTTGTTGGTATTGTTAAGGTCTAAACTTAAAGACTAATTGATGAAATTCTTTTTATCCTCATAATCTTTTCTTTATGATTTAATATTATGTTGTGAATACTGGTGATTATCATAATAACAATGGTTTACTACTTCCCGCAAGAAAACCAGTCATCCTTGATTCTAAAACATTAGCAGTAGAGGAAGAAAGGCTTAACACTAGACGAATAAAAGCCTTTCAAGACTACATAGATACGCAGTTGAATCAAGCCGAAGAAAACGGTGAGCGATTTGATTTTGGGCTTGATGGAATAGAAAAATTAGAGCTTGGCAGAACAGCTCTAGACGTATTCATTTGGACCCTGCAGAACTACTTGAAATAACGATGATTGAAAATGACGGACGAGAAGTTCATGCTTTTGCAGAATTTAATACTAAAAAACAAAGCTGGGATATAACAGGAGTTCCGCTTAAAGTAGATGATGAATACAGACCAGATCAATATGATCAATACTTTTGGGATGATGTTTTTTCAGAAGGGAAGAAGTTTTTTGATAAAACCATAATTGGCTCTTACAAGCAGGCTTCTAAAGGATTTGATGCTGTCCTCAATAAACTAGCTTTTCGTAACTTAACTCTTCCTGAGATGGAAGCAGGTTATTAAGATTCTTCATTTATCACCAAAAGATTAATATCTATTTATTAAAAAGACTTGTTTCAAAATGTCCAAGAACAAGGCTTGCGAGTTCCCGAAGTTTACTCTAGTAAACGAGGGCGAGCGTAACGCAGTTATTGGGCATTTGGGAGCAAGTCTAAAACAAAAAACCCTTCTTATTTCTAAGAAGGGTTTAAAAATTTATGTAATTCCCCGATAGACTTCATTGCCCACCCAAATCGACTGCCACTAAGAAAACTTAGGGCTTAGATTATAAAAGTGATCAACTTATCTTTCAGCTGCAACAAGATCTCTGTTTTCGCTGATTGCTGACTCTTGAGTAGGTGTATTTACAACACCAGTAGATTTGAACTGTCTAGCCCATCTCTCAAGTACTTCAGCTTGGCTAAGGCTATCTCTATCAGCTAGGCTTTTGATTATATTCAAAGCCTCTGGGCTAAGACGGAAAGATACCATCTTTTTAGCCTCGCCATAGATTGGCTTAGGACCAGTTTTTTTTCTTGATTTAGTTTCCATCATTCTTGGATCACTCCTCTCTTTATCTACACTTTTTTCTCGGCCACTATTTTGTAATACACAAAGTTTTGACTTTGAAATTTTCCGTAACACAAATTATTGATTAATTTGTATTGTGTAATTATATCATGTTCATAAGAATATGCATAGACTTATGTCAAGTCGTATAACCAACACTAGAGATCTATTATATATAAACGCAATACAAAAGTATAGTGCTATTACAAAACTTTAGAATCATTTTATAAATAATGAGATAAATATTAAAACTTAAGAAATTTGGAACACCCCTAAAACTGGCTTAATAGCTTGATAATTTGCTCTTCTAGTGCCTCAGGGCTTGAATTATTGTACAGAACAGCATCTGATTTCTTTATTTTTTGAGCTTGACTCATCTGTGATTTAATACGCTTTTCTATCTCATCTTCGGACATATCAGGGTTTCTTAACCTCAACCTCTCCTTCTGCAAACCCTCATCCGTAGCAACTGTGACTATAAAGTTGTAACGATCTTCAAGTTTTGCCTCAAAAATCAATGGAACTAGGTTCACTAAAATTTTATGACCATTATTCTCTCTTATCCAGTCCCTAAGTCTCTTATCAACAGCAGGATGAACTATAGACTCTAGTAATTTTCGTTTATTCTTATTCTCTTCAGTATCACCAAAGACCTGTTTTGCGATTTCTTTTTTATCGAGAGAACCAAACTCTTCAATAATTTCTTTTTTTACTCTTTCGTCGTTTGCATAAATATCATGGACTATATCATCACTATCTATCACTGGGATACCGTGTTTCCGAAAGATCTCACCAGCAAGAGACTTACCACAAGCAATATTTCCAGTTAGTCCAATTACTATCGACACTCTTTCACATTATCTAAGGTAAAGGGTGAAAGGTAAAGGGTAAAAGCTAAAATCCATTCACCATTTAGCCTTTACCTCTTTACCTCTTTACCCCCTATAATGAAGATTAGTGGCGAGAAAACGCAATAACAAAGGCTACACAATACTAGAACTGATGGTTGCCGTTAGTTTGATTGGCATAGTTATAGGAATGCTTTATCTCTATAGTAATAGAGGCTGGTTATTATTCGACAAAGGTATAGCCTACGGTAAATTACAAACCGATGCCAGATCACAGCTCAAACAAATGGTGAATAACCTCAAGAGAACTAGTTATGATCTCATATTTACCAGCAGTGTTTATAACTCAAACGTTCCTTTACCTGATGATTTTATTTACGGTAAGCCTTATATATATTTTGCTTTACCTCAAAAACAGGATTACAAAGCAAGAGAAATAAAAGCAAAAGTTGCTTCTACTATAAATATCCCTAATTACGATTACTATCTTTACTACATAGCCAAAGCCAAAGATAGAAACGGAGAGTTTAGCCAAAACAAAGCAAAATTAAAACTCTTTCTAATAAAAAATATAGATGGAGAATACACTGTATCTAACGCTTCAAAGTGGCCTTTCTTACCACCAAGATTTGAAGGAATCGCAGACTATGGTTCAGCAGATGGTGTAAAGCATTATGGTTCAGCAAGTGACATCGAATACCAAGACACCACAAAAGAGTTCTCATTGTATGAATCTGAGTTTTCATATAACTACTACAATACAAACTATGACAAACTTTTTAAGATCAGAGTAAAACTAGTCGACAAAGATAGCAAAGCACAACTAGATTATGAAACCGCAGTCACTCCAAGAAATTAAGCTGTCATCCTGAGAGATAGCCCGTCATCCTGAGCGCAGCGAAGGACCCAATGCAAAATGTCAAAACACAAACTAAACCATTTAACATTAATTCTTCTCCTCACTATATTTCTTGGCTCATGTACAAAAATAAACGACTCAAACACACTAAGAATGAACCTTGGTAGTGAGCCACTTACACTAGACTGGAATCTTGCTAATGATTATATTTCTTTTGACATCATCAGCAACATTATGGTTGGGCTAACTAGATTTAGTTTAGACAAGAATGGAAACATAATCTCCGTGCCAGGTTGTGCAGAATCTTGGACTATTAATAAAAACTCTACTGAATATATTTTTAAACTAAACCCAAGAATCAAGTGGACTGATGGTCAGCAAGTAATCGCACAGGACTTTGTTGATTCTTTTAGAAGACTACTAGATCCCGAGACTGCTGCTCCTTATGCTGCACTCTTGAGCATGATTGATCTAGACAAGACAAAAGCAATCAACGACAGCACTCTAAAGATCACACTAAAAAACCCAGCTGCGTATTTTATCTATCTCACTTCATATGGTTTAGCCTTACCAATCAGACAAGATTTAATAGATGAGTATGGAAAAGACTGGACTGAACCAGAGAACCTTGTCACAAATGGACCTTTTAAATTAACTCATTGGCAGCATGAATATAAAATAGTGCTTGAGAGAAATAAAGATTTTGTCATTGCGAGCCCCAAAGGGGCTTTTAAAATGGCTCCCACTTCGACCCAGAAAACAAAGGTTGTCATCAGAAGCAGCGAAGCTGCGCGGCAATCTCCCAACAATAACTCTGTAAACACCCTAAAATATTTTATGATCCCAGAACAATCTAGCGCTTTCACTCTTTATAAAAACAACCAGCTAGATTGGATCGATAGTCGCTCTATCCCACTTGCAGAAGTGCCTAAAGGTCCATTTGTAAATGGCTTTGACAAAAAAGGAAACCAAAGAATCCCTCTTCTTAGAAACACTTACATTGGCTTTAATAATAAATCTGGACCAATGGCAAATAAAAAACTTAGACAAGCATTCAGTTACGCCATTGATAGAAAGATACTTACTAAGGTGCGCTCAAAAGGTGATGAAGCAAACAGCACTTTCATCCCACCTAGTCTTTCTCAATATATAAATTACTTTGTTCTGAAAAAGAACTTCGAAAAAACTTATGGCATCAAGACAACAGAAAAAGAATATTTAAATGGCTACTACCCTGATCTTGCAAGAAAACTACTCAAAGAAGCTGGCTACGAGAGCCCAGAAGCTGTTCCCGAACTAAGTTTCATAGTACCAAATACAGAAAGTTCAAAAACTCTAGCTGAAACTTTACAGTCAATGTGGCAAAAAGAACTCGGAGTAAATGTAAAAATATCAACTCTTGAATGGAAAGTTTTTCTGAATACTTTAAGAGACTCACCACCTGACTTATTCAGATTAAATTGGGGAGCTGACTATCCTGATCCTGATACTTTTATGCAGCTTTTTACTACTAATAACCAAATCAATTACGAGGGTTTTTCTAATCCAAGATACGATAGTCTAGTTCAACAAGCAGGCCAAATAAATAATTTAGAAAGAAGATCAGAATTATATACCCAAGCAGAATTAATCCTGAGCCAAAAAGAAATGGCAATAGCCCCTCTTTTTATAGATTCTCAGATAATTATGAAGAAGCCTGATGTTAAGAATCTTGTTGTAAACCCTATGGATATCGTTTTCCTTGACCAGGTTAAATTGGAAAGGTAAAAGAAGGGTGAAGAGGTAAAAAGCTACAAGGTAAAAGAGGTTTACCCCTTTACCAGTTAACCCTTTTACCTTATATACCTATTTACCCGTGATACAATATCCCTGATTAACATGAACTTCTCAAACATCAAATCAAAGCTACAAAACCAGCTAAACTCTGGTGCAGACAAATATTTATCTGCAAAAATAAAAGATGAGCTTGGTCTTAGTAAACCCACAATAGAGAGCCTTCATGCTTTGAGTGAAAATCCTGGAATAGAAGACGATCTAAATACTTTTTACAAACCAGTTAATTCAACATTTTTAAGTACTAAGGATTATAAGAATATACAAAAGTGGGCTATTACTTTTATTGTACTAATTAGTATTGCTTTAGTTTTTTTGTTTTTCTCAATGATACTTCCACAAAAGAATTATTCAAATGCACTAAAAGATTCTCAAATCGTTGTTGATGGTAATGCTCTCTATGACGATGAAGCAATCGAAGCAAAAATTGAAGAAGAAGAAGTAGATGAAAACGAAATTAGTGAAGAACTTCAGGTAGAGAATATTGCGCTTGAAACGACTTCAGCTGAAGCTCTTGCACAAAGCTCTCCATTACTCCAATCTGATTCTGTCACTTTAGTTGAGTATTCAATTCAAAGAGGAGATACTCTAGAAACTATTGCAATGAGATTTTATGGTAATGCATATCCAAGTTCTGTAGACAAAATTAAAGTCGCTAATAAGATTAGAAATGTTCGTCTTATCCAAGTCGGACAAAATCTTATTATCCCTATGTAGCAAAATCGATTATTAATCGATTTTGCGCTCTAAACTAGTAGAACCCTTATTTCAAAAGTTAAGTTTAATTATGCTAATTCAATCGATTAATAATCGATTTCCTGATTACTTAGTAAGCTAAGTTTAAGAATGAAAATTAAGCATTATTGTAAGAAAACAACGTAATGATCGATGTGACAATCCAGAAATATATGGATATAGTAAACCAATAAAGTTTTCCGAATAAT
>Ga0210044_10008617_pt1 | contig 12651 bp, 12 predicted proteins | sample CryGey13umfilter_2_FD_183959 | JGI IMG/M metagenome (GOLD analysis project Ga0210044, IMG submission 183959) | Groundwater microbial communities from aquifer in Utah, USA - Crystal Geyser 4/9/14 3 um filter (SPAdes) (version 2) | ecosystem: Environmental > Aquatic > Deep subsurface >... | reverse complement strand
CCCGTCGCTCCCGGTACAAGGCATCGCTTGGCTCACGCAGTAAGGGTCTGTCTATCAAAGCAATACCCCTAGCATCGCAGGGGCGCAGTCCAAAAATGACGGCATCTTTCTCAATTGTAGTCGGCACCAGCTTCTGCTGCCCATCGTTACTCTGCACTGAAAACAGAGTCTCCATTGGTGGCAAGAACCACCCCTTGGGTGAGAGCGTAGTATTACCAAAATCAAGAGTAACCTCTGCCACCTTGGAAACAGGCTGTAATAAGATTAACCCCTGAACTCGAACTGGTGCCACAAGAACACGCTGCCGAAGCAACGCATCAAGCCAACGGATTAAATCTTCCTTAGACAGAAACAAGTTCATTCTTCAAATCCTAGCGTTTCTTCTTTCTTGAAGGTAGCAAAAGGGGGTTGTTCCTCAGGGCTCAGCCCTGCCTGGAAGGTGAATAGTTCCTTCACTTCCTTCTCCAGCTTCCGGTTCAGTCGACCGAGCGGGATGTCTACCGGGCAAACCCGTTCGCACTCATTACAGCCAATGCAACGTCCGGCCAGGTGGAAGGCGCGCGTTATCTGCCACAATTCATTCTCTTTCGGGGCAATCCTAATACCTACCCATAAGGGGTCGAGTTGTTCAACAAAACAGTCGGGACAATAGCAGCCTGGACAGACCTGACGGCAGGCATAGCAACGGATGCAGCGCCCAAATTGCTCTGACCAGAAAGCTCTCCTTGCTGCGATGGGCTTGGTCTCTATCTCTTGAATATCCAAATAGGGCTCACCCTCGGGCCGTTCTACAAGCTTCTGCTCAACCAAAAAATCATACACAAGCGGCTTAGTCATCTGGCACGTTTGGCACCTTGCCTGCAATGCCTGGCCCTTGTCATTACAGCTCGTTTCCATCACGCCAGAACAGGTAACGCCGATGATAAACACCATATGCCGCTTAATCTGTGCCTCATTCAACAGAAGGTTGATAGCCCGTGAGTCGCAGGGCTTGACCACGATAGCCACTTTCTCCCTCTTCTTATCCAGAAGGTATCTAACCAGATTGTGAGTGCAGGTTTCGTCAAAAATAAGCCGCTCCACTGCTGCCGGCTCATAGGCAAAGAAAGGACGAGAGGTAAGCCCATCACTGGCCCGCTCATAGCCAATGACACACTTAACCGTTCCATCTTTCAAGAGGTAGCTTGCTTCACTACGAATCTGCTGAATTAACTCCGAATCCATCTAGCTTTCACTCCTTGGGCCCAGCTCAGCTAATTCCTTAGTGAAATTGGATACCATTTGGGCAAACCTCTGGCCTTCTGAGGCAGAAACCCACTCCACCCACAGCCGGTCTCTTGCTATGCCCAGATAGTCAAGGAAGTCTCGGAGGAGGGCAAATCTCCGCCTAGTATGATAATTCCCCTCATTGTAATGGCAATCACCAGGGTGACAGCCTGAAATCAAGACTCCGTCGGCTCCTTGCTGAAAGCACTTAAGCACCAGAAGCGGGTTAACCCGTCCAGAACAGGGGACACGGATGATGCGAATATTGGGTTCATAGCTCATACGGCTAGTACCTGCCATATCAGCGCCAGCATAGCTACACCAGTTACATAAGAATCCAATAATCTTGGGTTGATACTGCGAATTCATAGTGCCATTACCTCAGCTAGAAGTTGCTGGTCGCTAAAACCTCTCAGTTTTATCGCCCCAGGGCGGCAAGCAGTGACACAGATACCACACCCCTTACACAGGCTCTCATTAATTGAGGCCACAGTCCGCCCATCCCGCATGGTTTCCGCTTCGACAGCCTTAAAAGGACAAACCTGAACGCATAGCAGACAGCCACTACACCTCGTGATATCCACGATAGAGCTCATTGGTTCAGCGTCAATGACGTCATGGCTGAACAGTTTCAGTACATTCTCCGCCGCAGCACCACCTTGAGCCACAGACTCCGGTATATCGGTAGGTGCAATGGCACATCCAGCCAGGAAGATGCCATCAGTAAAGGTCTCCACCGGGCGTAGCTTGGGATGCGCCTGAAGAAGATAGTTCTTAGCATCGTAGCTGATATTCAGGGTCTGAGCTAACTTTGAGGCTCCTTCACTGGGTACCAGCCCTGTGGCAAGAACCACCAGGTCAGCAAGTATGCTAAATGCTTTGTTCTGGAGAAGGTCTTGGCCAGAAACTAGGAGCCTGCCGTCACCCTGAGATACCTTATCTATCCGCCCCCTCAGGTAGGTTGTCCCTATACCCTCCGCCCGCTCCAGAAATTCCTCAAAAATCTTACCCCCTGGGCCACGAATATCGGGGTACAGAATATAACTATGGACTTCGGGATCGTGCTCTTTTAGCATAACAGCGTGCTTAGCCATATACATGCAACATACCTTACTACAATAGCCCTTTCCGGTACGTTCATCCCGAGACCCAACACAACCAATAAAGACTATGCTCTTAGGATGAGCCCCATTGGAAGGACGAATTACCTCACCAGTAGTGGGACCAGCAGCACTCATCATCCTCTCCAACTGCAGGCTACTAATCACGTCGGGATATACACCACCACCATAGACGCCAAATTGGCGGTAATCCGAGACATTGACGCCGGTAGCTACTACTATTGCTCCTACATTCTCCTCTACTACCTCGTCTTGCATATCATGGTTAATGGCCTTAGCCTCACAAACCTTCTCACACTCCAGGCACTCTGAGCAAACTGCGCAATTCAGACACCGCTTGGCTTCAGTTATAGCCGCTGTCTCATCAAAGCCCAGTTCTACCTCAGCAAAAGAACCCTTGCGCCGCCCCACACCAAGAAGGGGCATGACACTTCTTGCCTTCTTCTCTACACCCTCCTTTGACACCTCTTTTACCCTTTTAACCGTTTTTGGTCTCCCCTCTTTTAGGTCTATACCTTCAAGGTAGCGCTCAATAGAGATAGCTGCTTCTTTCGCAGCAGCAATGGACTCAACAACGACACCAGTGGGCCCGGCAACTACATCTCCACCGGCGAAGACACCATTAATGTTTGTCTCCAATGTAACGCCATCTACCTTGATGGTTCCAAACGGCATTTTCTCCACCTCTTCAAAAGCTCTCACGTCCGGTCTCTGACCAATGGCAACTATTATTGTATCCGCCTCTATAGTGGGCGCCGGACCTTCGGCAAACTTTGGAGCAAACCTGCCGTGTTCATCACGAACCGCGGCACAGATTCTAGCCTCTAAACCTATAACCTTCCCATTGTCGGTCAAAATCCTCTTTGGGCCTAAGGAAGGATGGATAATTAATCCTTCTTCCTCAGCCTCTTCAATCTCCAAATCCTGGGCAAGCATCCTATCTTTGGAAGTAAGATCCCTAGACTCAAGACAGACTAGATGAACTTCTCTACTGCCGAGGCGCAAAACCACTCTGGCACTGTCGATGGCAACACTCCCACCACCAATAACCAGCACCTTCTCGCCCATAATAACTCTCGCCCCTGAATTCACTTCCTTTAGGAAGTCAAGGGCAGGGATTACCCCCTTGCTATCCTCACCAGGTATACCTATTTTCTGGCTAGCCGAGGCGCCAGTAGCCAGAAAAACAGCCTTGTACCCCTGCTCAAAAAGTTTTCCGATATCCTCTACTGGCGTGCTCGTCTTAATCTCGACTCCTGTCTCTTTGATGTAGTCTATTTCCCTGTCCAGTATGCTTTTAGGCAGTCGATACTCTGGGATGCCATATCTCAGGAGACCTCCCGCCTGAGGCATAGCCTCAAATACCGTGACCGCATATCCTTTCCTCACAAGGTCATAAGCACAGGCAAGACCAGCCGGCCCAGAGCCAACAATGGCTATCTTAGCTTCCTTAGTTCGAGGGATAGGGGATACTTTTTCACTACGAGTCTTAATTTCGTAGTCAGCAATGAAGCGCTTGAGACTAGCGATAGCGATGGGCTCATCCACAATGCCCCGCTCACAATCACGCTGACAAGGATGATTGCACACGCGCCCACACACCCCAGCGAAGGGCATTGTCCGCCTCACCACTTCCAGGGCTTCCTTGAACTTGCTCTGGGAAATGAGCGCAATATAGCCCTGAGCGTCGACCCCCGCAGGACAGGCAAACCGACAGGGCGGATACCCTCGCTTATCAATGGTATACTTATTTGGTATCGCTTGAGGGAAAGGAATATAGACAGCCTTTCGCTCACTCAGGTTCTCATCAAATTCACTCTTCACCGTGACAGGACAAACCTTAGCGCACTCGCCGCAGCCAGTGCACTTGCTCGTATCAACATAGCGGGCTTTCCTTCTAATCTTGGCCTGGAAGTCTCCCACATGCCCTGAGACAGCCTCCACCTGACTATAACTCATTAGCTTGATATTAAGATGCTGACCCACTGTGGTCATCTTAGGGGTGAGAATACAGGCAGAGCAATCCAGAGTGGGGAAAGTCTTGTCTAGCTGGGCCATACGTCCCCCGATGGAGGGTTGTCGTTCAACCAAAACCACCTCGTAGCCAGCATTCGCTATATCCAAAGAAGCCTGAATGCCAGCAATCCCCCCACCTATGACTAAAGCACGTTTAGTAACGCCAATCTGTTTAGAAATAAGAGGCTCCTGCCGTCGAACTCTAGCTACCGCTTTACGCACTATGTCTATCGCCTTAACTGTGGCCTCCTCTTTTCGGTTGGAGTGAACCCAACTACAGTGCTCCCGCAGGTTTGCAATTTCTAGGAGATAGGGGTTCAAACCGACACTCGCCACAGTTTTGCGGAAGGTCACCTCGTGCATGCGTGGTGAACAAGCACCGATAACCACACGGGTTAGCTTCTGCTGGATGATAGCTTGGCGGATAGATGACTGTCCAGGCTCGCTACAGGTGAACTTGTTATCCTCAACGTGAACCACTTGAGGTAGCTTCTTAGTCGCCTCTATCACCTTCGGGATGTCTACGGTACCGGCTATGTTGCTGCCGCAGTGACAGAGAAAAACTCCAATTCTCGCCATATTCCCTCTTCGCTTACGCCTTTCTAGAAGTTGTCCGAAAACTCCAAAAATGGCACTTTTTCAAAGCTAAGCAATTTTCTGGTCAAAGCTACGGTACTGAGTTTCTGAACACCCTCTGTAATGGTGGGAAACAATTACATTGGGCAAGGTTGCCGCATACTTGGCTACCTCTTCCACATCAACTGTGCCGGCAATGTTTGTTCCGCAGTGGCAGACATAAACACCAATTTTTACCTCTTCCATTTTCGTTCCTCCTGATTAGATTGCCTTGGCAACAAACACATGGACAACTACCTTTGTTAAGACAGCTAAGTAATACCTATCAACTGCAAAAATGTGTTACGCAGTCTTGTTGCAAGCACACTGGCTATTCCCACGTATAATGCGTAGCCTAACTCAGGATTACTGAAGCGTAAATTACGCAACTCTTGACCATCAAAAACTAATGCCTTTGTCCTCTCTACAGTTTTTACTGTAGCGGTATAACGATATGATGGCAGCATAGCCGACCAACCAATGATGTCGAAACGGGAAGCAGTCTGAACTACTTGCTCACGGCCCAGTCCCAGTTCTACAATAATTGAGACCAAGCCTTCTTCAATCACACATAACTTTTTTGCCTCATCACCCTGCTTGCCTATAATTACCCTTGGTTCATACTCTACTTGGCTACACAGCTTTGCCAGCGCACTAAGCTGGTCACTGCTTGTCTCAGGTAACAAACCAGACCTTTTTAAGACTTCCAACGTATCCACTTTTTGTCCTCCAACTTTTATCATTTACCCTACATAATCAGTCGCTCTTCCTCCTATCCTTTTTTCATTGATGCTATAAGTTCCGTGAGCACTTTTTTGGCGTCTCCGAACACCATCATCGTGTTCGGTAAGTAAAACAGTTCGTTGTCCACTCGGGAGAATCCCGGGTTCAAGGATCTCTTGATGAAGACCACGGTCCGAGCCTTGTTGACTTCGAGGATTGGCATCCCGTAGAGGGGCGAGTCAGGCTTTGTTTTTGCTGCGGGATTGGTCACATCGTTGGCGCCAACCACTATAACTACGTCAGTCTCGGGGAACAAGGAATTGATTCGATCCATCTCCCAGAGCTGGTCATAAGGCACCTGGGCTTCTGCGAGAAGGACGTTCATGTGGCCAGGCATTCGCCCCGCGACGGGGTGGATGCCGTACTTCACATCAATGCCTCGTCCTTGGAGGATGTCGGCAAGCTCCTTGGCCACATACTGGGCGTGGGAAACAGCCATTCCGTAGCCCGGGGCAATGACGACGGATCTGGCATTATCCAGAACAGCGGCAACATCCTCGACTTCGTAGCTCTGAGTAGTACGCACAACTGCTGCCGCACCCCCACCTTTGGTAACCGTCGCCCCAACTCCGCCGAACAGAACATTAGTAAAGGAGCGGTTCATAGCCTTACTCATAGAGAGGGCCAGGAAGAAGCCCGAGGCGCCGTCAAGCGATCCCGCGACTATTAGGAGCTTGTTGTCCAGGACAATGCCCAAGGCCGCCGCCGAGATACCTGCATAGGAGTTCAAAATCGCTATCACTGTGGGCATGTCAGCGCCCCCGATTGCCATGACTAAAAGGAATCCGAAGAGGAGGGCAAACCCCGCCATGATTGGGAGAATGAATCCCTGCAAAGGGTTCAGGACCAGGTAAACAGCTAGGGCGACGGCGATTCCCAGGCTCGAGAGACTCGCCACGATTCGGCCACGGTAGACAAGAGGCAGGCCGGAGATCAGTCCTTGGAGCTTGGCAAAGGCGATGCAGCTGCCCGTGAAGGTCAGGAACCCGAGAATCATCTCAGCCGAGAGGATTGAGAGAGTTAAGGTGTCTATGTTCGGCACTCTCTGATAGTAATCGGCCGCTCCCACAAGAGCAACCGCCAGCGACCCAAAGGCATGGGACATGGCAGTTCGCTGAGGAACAGCTGCCATGGGAAGCTTTAGTGCAATGGGCGCCCCGATGACCGTACCAACTATGAATGCCACAATGAGCAGGTCGATTCGCTGAGTTCGAAAGGCAAGTAATGTGGCAATAATTGCGATTATCATGGCCGCCGTTGCGGCCCAGTTCCCGCGCCGCGAGGTCTTGACTTCGCTCATCCATTTCAAGGAGAGCACAAAAAGAACAATGGCTAGGAAGTAGGGGTACTGGACTAGAGAAGCATTCATTTCGTCTCCTTCTGCCGTCTGAACATTCTCAATATGCGCTCGGTGATCCAGTAGCCGCTGACTATGTTGGTGGTTGCCAGTGCCACAGCGACCACCGCTAGAAGTAAGACGAGGCTATTCTTCGGCTCTGTCATGACAATCAGGGCCGCCACGACGGAGATTGAGGAGATGGCGTTTGTCAGAGACATCAAGGGGGTATGAAGAAGTCGAGTTACATGTCGGATGAGTTCTGTGCCGAGGAACGCCGCCATCACAAAGATCAGCAGATTCACTACAAGAGTAGTCATCTCAGACCTCCTTCAGATATGGCGATTTTTGTTGATTCATGAACTACTTCTCCATTATTAATTACAAGAGTTGCGCGAATCAGGTCGTCTTTCACGTCGATACTCAAAGTGCCATCTTTAAGCATTGTTGAGAGGAATGAGGTGATGTTTCGCGAGTATAGTTGGCTTGCCTGTGGTGCCATTGTCGATGGCAAATTCAAGGGGCCGTAGATCATTACCCCATATTTAACCACACTCTTTCCCGGCTCAGTTAGGACGCAGTTACCGCCCTGCTCGGCGGCCAGGTCTACAATAACTGACCCAGAACGCATCCCTTTTACTGCGTCTTCCGAAACCAGAATGGGTGCCCGCTTGCCCGGTACCAGCGCCGTGGTTATGACTATATCGGATACCTGGGCGTGTTCCGCCAGTAACTCTTGCTGCTTGCGATAGAACTCCTCTGATTGGGCCTTGGCATAACCACCTGCCGTCTGCGCGTCTTTGGCCTCGATGGGCAACTCGACAAATTTGGCTCCCAAGCTTGCAAGCTCCTCCTTTGCCGCGGGACGCACATCATACGCCTCGACCACTGCTCCCAGTCGTCGCGCAGTTGCGATCGCCTGGAGTCCCGCCACACCGGCGCCAATCACGAAAACCTTGGCGGGGGGAATAGTCCCTGCTGCGGTCATGAGCATGGGGAAGAGCTTTGAAAGTGAATTGGCAGCGAGAAGGACTGCCTTGTAACCCGATATTAAGGCCTGCGAAGAAAGGGCATCCATCGACTGTGCCCGACTAATCCGTGGCATGAGCTCCATAGCAAAAGCAGTCACTCTCTGGGCTACGAGCCTCCGCACCGCCTCAAGATTTGCGAGAGGGAAGAGGAAAGAAATCAGTGTCGTACCCTCCTTGAATAGACGTGCTTCCGCCTCCGTTGGAGGTTGTACTTTCAGGACAATATCCGACTGCCCATATAATGTCGCAGTGTCAACGATGGGCACTCCCTTATCTGAATAAGCAGCATCAGAAAAGCCTGCGCCTTCGCCCGCCCCTCGTTCCATCACCACCGACACTCCCTTGAGTCTAGAAATAACCTCGGGAACCAGTGAGACACGCTTTTCCCCGATCGCGATTTCCTTTGCAACGCCTATGACCATTCTGCTACCTCCGACAACAAGATAGTGATGAGAAGAAAATGATGAGTTTAGTCTTTGGCAAAACCGTAGCGAGCAGCACTCCGAAACATTTTGACAATTTCATAGATGCTATCACTTATAGATTCCTCCGCTTGCCAAAAAGATTATGAATCCTTACGACCTTTTATTATTGTACTCAAGAGGCATAAGGAAGGCATAAGGATATGACGCTAGATTATAAAGATTTCATATAACTTTTCAGTTCTGGGAAAAGGAGAGGGCCGTGGCATTATGACTAGTCCGAACTAAATCATCTAAAATCTAACCGAAAATGTTTATAATTTAGTCTGGTTAATACTCTAAAGGAGGTTAAGCCAAGGGCAGGTCTTAGACCAAAGTAAAGGAAGAAAAGAGGGGAGACATATGATGGACAAGTTAAAGCTGTCCTGGGTAAGATATAGGGAGTCTTTGATTATCCTTGTGCGAAAATATTATGCTAATGGTTCAGTGAATTTGTCACCCTATATCGATATATATTTCAAAAGGTCTGCACCAAGGGTGACCTGGGCCAGGTTTGGTGTAGTGAGAAAGCTTCGGCTGTAAAGTTTCGTTTGCCACTATAATGGCCGCAGTAACCACATCAGAGTTAGTCAGGCCAGGTTTCAAAAGTCTTATCCCAGTTGATTATATTACTACGGTGAAAGCCTAGGTGCTCGATAAAGCTCCGCAACTCGTCATCATCCTGACGAACAAGTGTGCGTATCGTGTTAATGTTTTGAAGATGGCAATGGCTTGATAACTCATTGATTAATGCAGAGCCAATGTGACGCCGCTGATATTCACGGTCGACGACCACGGCGTGAACAAGACAAACTTCAACAAATGGTATATATACATATTCCAGACGAGCCATAATAAAGCCAATTATCTGACCCTTAGCCTCAGCCACAAGACTCAGGTCAAGCGGCCCACCAGGATCATTGGCAGCCAACTCTCTATAGGTAACATGAGTTTTTACTTGGGTGGTTTTGTTGACGAGGACTAGAATGGCATCTATATCGCTACGTGTCATACGTCGAAAATTCACAGCATCTTTTCCTATTGCACTCATTCTAATCAACCTCCTAAATCAACTGCTCCTCCGAGCTACCTGAACCTTTAGATTTTCACTTTACGCCTAATTTACGCGATTGTCAACATGCCGAATTAAATCATCTAATATATCCCCCGAAAGAAAGTGGTTAGTAGCAGTGTGTGGCTATCAATGGGTTTTTGCGATAGATATGGGTTATAAAGGGGAACTTGGCTATTTTGCTTCCTCAAGCAGCCATGTAATGGATACTTTAAGGGCTTTAGCCAGAGCCACTACCTCAAAATCGAAAACGGGACGAACCCCTTGTTCAATTTTGGAGATGGTTGACTGATCAACTTTAAGACCTAAAACTTGTAACCTTGCCACCAGGTCTTTTTGAGCTATGGATGGCTTTGCTTGCTTTCTTGCCTCTCGAACACGGTTGCCTACCACATTTCGCTGCATAGAGTAGATTGTAGAGAATATGCTTTGCTAGAATATTCCCATTGAGCATATTTGGTGGTAAAATGTGAGCCATCATGAGAAGAAAATTTCTTCGCTTTTTATGCTTCGCTTCGCTTTGCGAAATTTGATAACGAGTATCCCTGCCCACGCCTAATCGGGTGATGGTGATGTGTGCCCAGTTAGTATCGTGAAGAATATTATTTAGCTCTACCATAACCTGCTCCCCAAACTCCCAATTGGTTGTGGCTCTGTCAATAAGAAGCATGGCTTGATATCGCCATCGTCTGGGAATGCCTTGAAGGCAATGGGAACATCCCTGGCCGAGGCAAAGCTCACTTCGGCTTCCTGTCCAGTGTTTGGCGACGCTCTTAATGGAGGTGAAATCGAGTGTTGCCTGGGCAGTCTCGCCTTCTTTGAGCTTGAGCCACATGGGAGCCTCCCTTTTTGTTCATTGCTTAAGCTTAAGCTTAAGCTTACGCTTCGCTTATTCTTAATATCTTTAGATATATTATTAGTAGTACTTACGCTTACGCTTTTATCGAGCAAAGCGATTGAGCTTTGAAGATGTCTAGAGAGTTTTTCCTCAGTCAACGGCGCCTCCTCTATTTACGAGCAAGCAGGATCTCAGGGTTTTCCAGCAACTGGTCGATGGCCTTTCGAGGCACAACGAATCTCCGGCCGAAGCGTAGGGTGGGAAGCTTTCCGGTGCGCGCCATTTCATAGGCCAAAGCACGGCTGATGCCCAGTTGCTTGGCAGCTTCGTCTACTGTGATAGTAAGTCTTTCTGTAGCCATTATGTGACCTCCTGTCTTGACAATTCTTTAGACAATAATTATAATAAATGATGGTTTTATCATAATTGATGGTTTTTAAAATGTCAAATGACAAAATTAAACCTAGTCTGGTGATAAAAGGTGATTCCAATTCAAAAACAAAAGGAAGGAGGCCATAAAAAATGGCAAAAATCACTGATGAACAAATTAAGGAAATGATGAAGTTGCGGCGCGAAGGCAAATCGGATAACGAGATAGCTCTAATTGTAGGCTGCCATCGGCAGACAGTAAGGGCTTACCTTAGGGAGAGGCAGAGCAGCATTCTTGTGGATGAGGTTAAGAAGGAGATTTTGAAAGAGGAGCTACTAAGGCACTTTAAAGAGGTAGCTGATTTTGCCGCGAAGGAAGAGGTGAATAGATTTAAATATTCCAATCCTGAAGGAAAGCATCCGGTGGGGCTTCTGGGATTACCGGGGGCAGGCTCGCCGCTTTATATGGCTGGTGAGTGGGAAAAAATATATGAGCCTGCAGTGAGAGAAAATCCTCTTCGAGAAGCACTTCAGGCGCATACAGAATATTCACCTTTGTGGCGTTACCAGAAGGAGTGGAATGGTATAGTGAAGGAATACAAACTAAGGGGTTATGCTTTTTATCACTGGCTTGACCGGAAAACAGAGATACTGGAGATACAATCGTTGGTTAAATTGGAGGGCCGGGGAAAAATAAAAAAGTGGCTTTTCGGGAGTGTCCTTCGTCTGGCAAATGGTGAATCTGATACTGGGCTTAATATAGTAAAGAGTCTAGGTCATACAGAGTTACGTTGTAATTTTGACGGGACGGTAATTACTGAGGTAGAAGATCTGGAGGATGCCAAGGCTCTATTGGAACACCTGGCTGGCGTATTAAAAGAGGGTCAGAAGCTGGATTTGTTGAATGAGCTTCAAGAAACAATGAAGGAAGTAAAAGAGAGGCAAGATGAGCTACTAGAAATTTCTAATAAGCTAATCTCTGAACTTAAGATTCTGGGGATGAAGCGGGCTTTCCCCGGGACTTGCCCTCTCTGTCCGATATAAAAAGGGAGGCAAAGCATGAGAGGACACATAGAAAAGAGGGGTAAAAACAGCTATTCTATCGCCGTCAGTCTGGGGAAGGACTCCACAACCGGCAAGTATAAACAACAATGGGTCAGCGTCAAAGGTAACAAAAAAGATGCTGAAAGGCGCCTTTCCGAGATTCTACACCAGCTCGACACCGGCTCATTTATGCTGCCTGGTAAGACTTCCCTAGCTGAATACCTGGAGAGATGGCTTAAAGACTATGCCAAGCCTAACCTGTCCCCACGTGGCTATGAGCGATACGAAAGCATATGCCGTGTGCACCTTATCCCATCCCTGGGGAATATACCACTAACCCAACTTAAGCCGGAGCACCTTCAGAGGCATTACACGGACAAGCTCAATAATGGTCTAAGTGCCCTAACGGTCAGGTATCATCATACCGTGATTCATAAAGCCCTGCAAACCGCTATCAAGTGGGGACTGGTAAACCGCAACGTGGCCGATGGTGTGGACGTGCCCCGTGCCCGTCATAAAGAGATGCAGACATGGGACGAATACGAGGTCACCCGCTTTCTGGAAGCCGCTAAAGCTAGTCCTTATTATGCCTTATTCCACACGGCACTTTTCACGGGTATGAGGCGATCCGAATTGCTGGGATTACAATGGCGAGATACCGCCTTTGGTCAGCTTTCCGTTAACCGCTCACTTCACCAA
>Ga0210044_10008616_pt1 | contig 12652 bp, 8 predicted proteins | sample CryGey13umfilter_2_FD_183959 | JGI IMG/M metagenome (GOLD analysis project Ga0210044, IMG submission 183959) | Groundwater microbial communities from aquifer in Utah, USA - Crystal Geyser 4/9/14 3 um filter (SPAdes) (version 2) | ecosystem: Environmental > Aquatic > Deep subsurface > Groundwater... | reverse complement strand
TGCCTTGCAAGAAAGCTATGTCGGAGGGATTGCATGGGCTTGCCAATACTTTGATTAAGAGTTCATCGGCGCATAATTTTGGAAGCTCTACATCTTCAATTTTCAAGCTGATAATAGCTCTGAGCAGATTTTTATTATAAGCTGGCAAAACTACGGCCTTGCTTGATTTTGGAATCTTCATACTTAGTTAATATTTTAAAATTCAACAAAATAGGCTAATAATCCTAAGAGAATCATAACAATTCCAGTAATCATTTTTTCATGATGTTCAAGGAAATGAGATTTAAATTTGCTAAGGCCTTTCAATCCGAGAGCCACTAATGCAAGCATACTAATCAAAGTAATTATGAAATAAACTGCCGAAACTATAAAAATTCCAGTCCAACCAATTGTGGCTGCCTGAAAATAGTATGCTTCAATTTCCATACATGGTGTGAGAAACATTGCAATGCTTAAAGAGATTATGATTGCTGTTTTTGACTTATTGTTTTTACTTTTTTGGTCAGTTAGTTCAAAATGATGATGATGATGCCCCGAGGATTTTAGATCAATAAATAAATAGATAATTCCTATAGAAAGTAATATAATTGGCGCTGCAATATTGGTGATAAGGCTGTAATTTTCTGTTAATTTAATCCCTATAACGCCAACGATAATTCCAATAATTATGGTACTTATTGTATGAGCCATTCCAGTTATGAATGTGGCAAAAAGTGTTTCTTTTTCAGTCCATTTTTGCGATTTTGATAATGCAATCAATGGAATCCAATGGTTTGGAATAGATGCATGAATGGCGCTTAAAATAATACTCCCCAAAAATATTTGCCACATATTGAATGTTATGATAAAATAAATTAAAAGATGGAACTAATATGCAAGCACAAAAGTGAAAATCTGATTATTCAACTTCTGCAGAAAGATTTCTATTTGAAAGCTCCCTATGCATAGGCGAAAGAGTGTTAAAATCTCCAGATTTAACAATGCATTTGCCTTTATAATGAACAATATAAGCACATTGCTCTGCCTGAAGTTCATCATGATGGCACACATCTATAAGGCTGTCAATAACCCAGTCGAAGGTGTTAACATCATCATTATACAAGACCAGATCAAAAACATCGGAGAGTTTTTCAACCACATTCATCGATGCTTTTTCTTTTACTTTATTTCCGAAAATTGGGTTCATAAACTTTGAGTTATTTAGTTTTGCAAAGATAATTGATTATCTCTTTGCTTGTTAAAGCTTTTTTTATAAATAATATTTTCTGATTTAGAATTGAAAGTAAATAAATGCTTGCATATCAGAGGAGATTGATTGATAGACAACAAAAATCACAAATGCAAATATAAAGGCCTGAACAACATACTTTTGCCTTATGAACCAGGCTCTGTAGTTATTTTTGGTTTTGTAAGGAAGCCAGTGGAATACAAACCCAATTAGCATAATAATAAATACCCATTTGTAGCCAGCCACCACTGCTGGAATAATTTCCAATGACATGCTGTTAAAAATCTGATGCATCATTCCATTCACAACATCCATTGATTCAGAGCGAAAAAATACGCGAGTAAAAGTGATGAAAGTAAAAGTCAGAAATATTTTCCAAACATTTACTATCCAATGATTTATGTTTTCCCAAGGACTTATATTGCGCCAGAATTTATAAACCATAATTCCAAGTCCATTCAATCCACCCCAGATAATAAATTGCCAACTTGCACCATGCCACAGACCGCCAATAAGCATGGTAAGCATAAGATTTATGTTGGTATTGATGCCATGCTTGAAGTGTGGAAATTTCCAGGCAAACAAAATCGATACTATCGATATTAATCCGAAAATTGGCAGAAGCCACAAATTTCCAGATATCAAAACTATAAATGCTAAAATAAAAATCAGGCTTATATAGCTGAATGCAGAGCCATTGCGATTTCCACCCATAGGAATATACAGATAATCTTTGAGCCAAGTGGAGAGGGAAATATGCCAACGACGCCAGAAATCACCAACATTTTTGGCTTTATAGGGAGAGTTGAAATTTACTGGAAGCACAAACCCTAGCAGCAAAGCAACGCCTATAGCAATATCGGTATAGCCCGAAAAATCGACATAAACCTGCAGCGAATAGCCGAAAAGAGCCATAAGATTTTCAAAACCAGAATAATGCAGCGGTGCTCCAAAAACTCTATCAACAAAATTGACCGCTATATAATCTCCTATAAAAATCTTCTTCACCAATCCATTCATAATCCAAAAAATTGCCAGCCCAAAATCTGCTTTTGTAAGGCTATAATCTTTATACATCTGTGGAATAAATTGAGACGCTCTTACTATTGGACCAGCCACCAACTGAGGGAAAAAACTTACATAAAATCCAAAATCTATTATATTATTTACTGGCTTCAGCTCGCCTCTATAAACATCGATAGAATAGCTTATAGTTTGAAATGTATAGAATGAAATTCCTACTGGAAGGAGTATGGCGTCTACCGAAAAATGAGTGCCAGTATAGTTATTTACAAATTGGGCCATATAATTTATCACCTCAAAATTTGTATGAAAGATCTCATTTATGCTGCCTATAAAAAAATAGGAATATTTGAAATATGCTAAAAGACCCAGATTAACAAACACACTGCTTGAAATCAATAATTTCTTCTTCAATTTTGTGCCAACAGCATAAACCCATTTCCCAATATAATAATCGTAAACCGTTGAAAACAAGAGAATGAAGAAGAACATTCCGCTTGATTTGTAATAGAAAAATAGACTCACCAAGAATAAGAAACCAGCTCTTATGGAGCGATTTTTTGAGTTGTTAAGAAATGAATATCCAAAAAGCACTATGGCAAAAAATGCCCAAAAATAAAACCTCGTGAAGATAAGTGGATGTTCTGGCGAATATAAGAATATGTTTCTAAGTAATTCTTCCAATGGTTTATTTTTTAGTTAATTCTCCCTTTATTTCTGGCTCAGAATTTACAACTTCCCACTGAAGAAAATTACCAAAAGATTGCATCATAGCATCAAAGAATAAATCTGCTAAAAGCATATAACCAGGGCGAGTAAAATGCACTTTATCCCTTTGAGCCAAACCGGCATTTTGCCAACTCACAATAGAGTTCAATCCGCCCATAATACTATACATATCCCATACGACCACATCATGTTTGAGAGCAATTTTATTTATAGTTTCCCTTACAATTTCTCCATTGCCATTTACATTTCTTTGGTACAAATATGAATCGTTGTTGGTAGTGAAAACTATTGCTGCATCAGGATTTATTCTTTTCACAATTTTTATCAAAGTATCATAATTTTCTTGGTAGAGACTTTGGTTAAAATTTTTACCATAAGCATCATTTATTCCAAGCCCAAAAATTACCATATCAGGTTTGATAGATTTCAGCTGCTGTTCTAAATGAGTACATTTTACAAAAGAAGAAGTAGAAGCGCCGTTGATGCCAAAATTGTGGTAAATAATTCCGGGGTCTTCTGTTTCCAGATTCATTCCATAAAACTGAAAACCTGTTTGAATGCTGTCAGTTTTCACAAAAAATAGCTCCAGAGTATCAACATATTTCTTCAAATAGAATTCAGTATAATCCTCGTCAGGGACTTCTATAATGCTGTCAACCAGCAATGAATCAATTTGTAAAGAGTATGAAAGGCTGTCGCAGAGATGATAAATTTTCACTCTATTAAAATCATATTTGATACGGCTGTTGGGCTCGAACATAAGTATTATCGAGCTCAAACTATCGCTTGTATAAGCCATGATTCCAGCCATACCAAGATCATAATTAATATTCCTATTAATATTTCGATAGCTTTCCCATTTGCCTGTATATCTGAAATAATAACCATAAGGAGTGTTGGTGTTAGCCATCCGATAAGGGAAAACGAAACCTCTGCCTGCATTCATGCCACCATTCAATAATTGAAAACGTTTTCTGAGTTGCCCTGTAAGAATATCAGCTTGAATATGTGATCCGCCAAAACTGACCACATTTATTTGGCCTTCACCTCGGCTGGTTAAAGTATCTAATTTGCCAAAAAATTTTGTAAAATTAGCGGTGTTTCCATAAAAATTAATCTTGTTACTGTCGTAATTTATAAAGTTATAGCCGGCAATTTCAAAGGGATATTGTTCAATTTGTGCTTTAGAATCATTAGGATAAAATATACCCGAATAAAAAGCCAACACGCAGAGTGTGCGATAAAAATTGTTTAATATTGCTTCGGTAAATCTCATTTTTTAGCTGTACTTTTTATTATTTCCGACTCTTTAAATTCCATCATAAGCGCATTATAAAACATATTGGCAATGAGCTTGGCTCCCGTGGGCGTAAAATGTGTATAATCAACGCCGGCAAGAGATGGCCTTGCGCTAACCCAAGATGGCATAGAATTATATCCACCCATAGCCATATACATATCCCAATAGGAATATCCTGCTTTTAAAGTTGCACTTCTTAGAGCATCTCTTACCTTTGGCAAGTTCTCATAAGTTACATAATCTTCGCCTACTTTATGCGACATATCTGAAGGGCCAACAACAATAATTGTTGCCTCTGGCATCATTTTTTTTAAAAGAATAAGCTGGTTATAAAACCAATTTCCATAATTTTCAATTGCAACAGAGCCTGTTGTATATGGTATTACATTTCCGCCAAATTGAAGTATGAACATTTTTACATTCAAGGTCTTATACATGGCTTGCAGATGAATAAAATTCATCCTTGTGAACATAGTTCCCGATGCGCCTCGCATGCTGATATTATCAACCTCAAGACCAACTTTATCACTCAAATCTATTGCATAGATATCGGGGCTATCGTAGCCAGAGAATTCTATTTTTACATTTTTTACATATTCTGAAAAATTGAAATTGAAGCTGCTTAAATTCACTTTAGCTTCCAAACTATCTTTAATTAATAATTTGCCTTTGGCAGAAATTTTTACTTCCACTTTTGTATTTGAATTGCCATAAAATATTCTTAGTCTTTTAAATTTTCTGACGTTAGAATATGCTATTTTTGATTCACTAATTTGAAAAGATGCGCTGTAGATATTATCAGGAATGAAACTTTCGTCCACTGGAACAGCAGGTGCAAAGCGCGAAAATGCTGCAAGTACTCCAAACCTATTATGGTTTATTCGTGGGTCTTTATTGTTGAAGATTGTGTATCTATACCATCTGCCAGCATTAGACTGAACAGCCGAAAAATATGAATCATAAGGTTGAACTACTGGCAATAGACCAGGACCAAAACCACCAAAATTTTGTTGCAATTTGTTTCTTAAATATGCAGTAATTCGGTCCCCTTCAATTTGCGAATCGCCATAATGCAAAATCCTAATCTGCTCCTTGTTAGTGATTCCGCTCCTTAAAAGTTTGAAAAAGTTATACAAATTATTTTTGCCTTCGAGGCCATATTCCATGCGGTAAATCGACTGAGAAAGATTATCAACACTTGCCTTAAATTTTTCGCTATTAAAATTTGCTGTATCATTTGAGGACTTTAAAATGTCTGGAAGCGAATCAATATTCTTAGAAATACCAATGATATTATCGATATTGGTATATTTAACAGTATCTTTTCCAATAATATTATTTATTGATATCATTTTCAACCTAAATGCACCAATTTGAATTCCATTAGCAGGGAAAAAAACTACTGCTGGAAGTATAATTACTCCCACCAAAAGAAAAAATAATAATACCTTTTTTGGCGACATAATTATCTTTGGATTTTGAGTTTTTGCCCAACTTGAATTTTGCGTGGATCAGAAATATGATTCCATTTAATAATATCGCTATTGCTTACTCCTGAATATTTTTTTGCTATTGAGCCTATTGTATCACCTTTTTTTACAGTATAATAAATGGTTTTATGGCTCGATTTGCTTGAAGTGGTTTTGCTTGTTGATGTACTTTTTGAAGATCCTCCGGCAGCAAGTCGTCTCTTTTCAGAAAGGCTCATTTTGTTTATTTTTTCGTAATATTTTGCCCGAGCAGATGGAACATAAATTTTAATTTTTTTACCAACTTGAAGACTACGAGAGCTTTTAATATTATTCCATTCTTGCAATTGACTTATGCTTACCTCATACCAACCTGAAATAAGTCCAAGATTGTCGCCGCGTTTTACATTGTAATAAATAGCTTTGCTACTCTCGAAGGGTTCTTCAACCTCCTCGGCTACAACTGGTTTAGCCACAGCAATAACTGGAATGGAGTGAGGTTTTATATTGAATAATAGGCTGTCTTTATAGGCATAAATTGAATCTTCCAAAATATTGAATTTAGCCAAATTACCTTTGGGGATATAAAGAGGATAAATATGATTTATGGCCGGCACAAAGTCGAATTTGAAAATTGGATTTAGAAATCTAATTTCGTTAATATCTAAATTAAGCAGTTCGCAAATTTGTGTAAAATGTAGCTTTCTCGAAATATCAACCGTATCAACTCTTGAGATATAATCTATGCTATAAGAAGATTTATCATACTCAAAAAATAATATGGAAGCGGTAATTGCGTCAACTACATCTCTGCCGAAATAAGGAAGTGAGGGATAAATATAATAAAAATCGACAATATTATCATTGCGTCTGATAGATTTGTTCACATTTGAGGGGTCGCATGTGAAAGCCGCCAAAGTAAGCTTCCAATCACTATAAATTCCATAAAAATCATTCAATGTTTTTATGGCCGCAGAGGTAGATTTAAGCACATCTAATCTTTCATCGACATAGCTATCTATTTGAAGTCCAGCTTTTCGACTATAGGTGTAAGGGATTTGCCAATAGCCCGCTGCTCCAGTATATCCTCTTGCTTTATTTTGCATGGCTGTGAGCGCAAAAGTTGTGAAAGCTATTTCTTTTGGAATTCCATGAGCTACCAAACTGTCTTCAAAGATTTTGCGATATTTTACAAAAATAGCCTTTGCCATTCGTGCTTCTGCTTGGTTTTGTAGATAATTTTTATATATCTCTTTAGCTCTCGCACTTAGCTCCAATCTTAATGCTGGATATTTGGTTTTTAGCAAATTCTCCATTTCCACATCAGAAACTATTACATCATTTGTTGGGTTTGATGTGTTTATATTTGGGTTTATTTTGCTGTAAATCCACTCATGAGATAAGTTGGTGAGTGAAGTATTCCAAAATCGAATGTAATATGTTGTGCTGTCATCAGAGTACTGATTATTAAATAATTGTGCGGATATATTGGAGTAAATAATTGCCGATAATAAAAATAAAAGTAGTGTTTTCTGTTTCGCCATAGTTGTAAGTTTTGCGCTGCAAATTTATCTATAAAAGCTTAGAAACCTCATAAAATTATATCTTTCCCGATGAAAATCTCTGTTGATATTGGCATTTTTTGAGGAATTAGCTTAAATTAAAACAGCGATTAGAATAACAATTATATTTGAAAATGAATTTTTATTCATCAAAAAAAATGGCAAAAATCTGCTATTATTTTTGAAAAATTAATTGCCATAATCTTTTATTGATGAATGTATTTATTTTACAATCTTTCCTTTAAATACTTTTGAATCAGTGTTTAAAGTATAGAAATATATTCCTTTTGGTAAGCTGTTAACATCAAATATCAATTTATCTGAAGTATTAAAAGTGGAATTTTTCGATAGCATTTCTTTGCCAGCTGAATCATATATTTTCAGAATGGCTTTTCCTTTTTGAGCTTTTTCAAAACTAAAAACTATTTTATTACTAAAGGGATTTGGGCTAACAATAATTTCGTTATTAATAGAATTCAAACTACCGAGAGCAGTTACATTATAAAATCTGTTGAGTGCTTGCTGAGCCGACTGCCGAAGGTCGTAAAGATGGTCGCCAGCAAGCATGGCAAAAGTTAGACTTAAACTATCGCCTGCCATCAGATTAAATGGCCCAGTGCTCAGCAAAGTGCTTACGTCGTTTCCAGAAATATTTACAGAACCAGCAGAATCTCTGCCTCCTTTTAAGGCGATAAATTTCTCATAATCTAAAAATCCATCATAAATATTTACCGAGTTTTCGCTACCATCATTATCAAAATTATAAACATTAGTGCTTACAGAATCCATCATCATGATTCCAGCATATTTCCCACCTTGGGTTGGAAGCGTGTAAGCCATGCGGTATGTTGAGTCGTAATAAGCTTTATTTTTATAAGATACATCAATGTCGAAATCGGCATAAATACCAACATATAGATTTGATAATGGCAGTATTCCATTATTTCGAATAACATAATTTAAAAAAATCACTTTCTTAGGATTGCTATGATAAGCGTAAGAATTTTGCCTAACACTTATATTTAATTTGTTGAAAGCCGCAAGATTATCATTGAATTCGCAAAGATAATTCTGGTCGCCGAAAACTGGTGGAACTAATTCGGAGAAATTTCCAACAGCTTGAAAATCTGCGTCGATGCCATTGTCTCCATAAATATTTGAAGATACTTTTCCAGCAGCATTTCCTACTACCAGCCCAGCCCAAGAAAGCAAACTTCGTGGATTTTTATAATTAAATCCCTCACCTTGCGATTTCTGAATATTTGCATATCCAATAAGACTATTTGGACTTATGGTAGCTGAAATATCATTTGTATCGAGGTCAGCAAAATTTTTGTTAATCTGAAATCTGAAATATTCAAAGCCAGAGTAATTTGTATCGGAATAAGTAATCTTTACATCAGCTTCAGTGCCCGCAGGCACATTAGCTAATATTTTGATGATGAATGGATTGGCATTATTATTATAAGTACCGAGAGTATTTATCTGCCCCAAATTTACTACTGGATTTACTATTGAAAGATATGGTGAATTGCTGCTTAAAGTGGCTGTTAAGGCAGAGCTCGACTTATGGAGAAAATTCACAAATTCGCCAGAAAACCTAATGGTGTCATAAGCTTGGTCGCCAGTCATAAGCACATTGCGATTTCGGAATCTTATTGATGGTCGGCTGGTGTCGGTAAGAGCTTTGTAAATATTAAGTCTTCCTGAGCCAAGCATTCCAATGGTGGAAGCATTGGCGGCAATGGTGTCGATATTGTCGGCAGTAACTCTCAGTTGTTCACCAATTTGTAATGCTGATAGATTAGGGAAATGTGCTTTTAACAAAGCGGCGGCAGCAGAAACTCCTGGTGCTGAGAAGCTTGTGCCGCTGGAGGCAAAGTATTCGTTATAAGTCCAAGTAGAAAAAACATGCACTCCTGGTGCGCAAATATCTACGGTTGTTCCATAAGAGGAATAAATCCAACGAACATCTTGGCTGTCGGTGGCAGCGCAGGAGATGACATTTTCGAATGAGGCTGGATAAAAAAGCCATTCGTTACCATTATTTCCAGTGGATGCTACTACCAAAGCATTGTGATTGAAGGTTGCATAATTTACTATATCTTGTCCAAAGCTTGTTTTTACAAATGCTCCCCAAGAATTATTTATGATATCTGAACCGTGGTCGGCGGCATAAACGATTCCTTCATAATCTTTGCTCATATATCCATTATCGTCACAAACTCTAACGGGTAAATATCTTGTTTTGTAGCCTAAGCCAGCTATTCCAACATGATTATTAACTCTGGCGGCAGCAATTCCAGTAGTAAAACAGCCGTGATGATCCCAATAACTCATTGGCACATTATCATTCATACCTAAATCCCAACCGCGAAAATTATCGATATAGCCATCATTATCGTTGTCAACTCCATCAATGGTATCGGAATAATTATAAGAGATTCCATCTTTTAAATCTTCACCATAAATGTCGGTTCCAGTATCTACCATGCCAATGACTACGTTTGAATCGCCAGATTCTATATCCCAAGCCTGAAAAGCTTTAACAACTCTATGATAATATTGATTTGCTAAAAGTGAATCATCGGGTACGAAAAGGGTTTTGCTCAATGGGCGGCGCTCCACATAATCGAAAAGTCCAGTTTTTAAAAACTGATTTACAACTGAATTTACTGGATAAGAATCTCTATATTTTAACTGATAAATCAAAGATAAATCTACAAGACTATTACCATAGATATCTGTTTCTTCCATAGGTTTTCTGTGATTTGGGAAAATCCTCTCAAAAGTTTCTACCTCAAGCTTTTGTAAAATATTTTCTATTGATATTGAGTTAATTTTGTCATTATCTGCAAGCTTACGAAAGTCATTTTTTAGTTTTAAAACTATGGTATTTTTTTGATACAAACTATCGGCATCGAGATTGAGTTTCTGCCCAGAAATAGCCATATTTAGAATAATTGAAAAAAAAGAAAAAAATATTAATCGCATAAAGCAAAGTTAACAGTGATGAAAGCAAAGATATGAATAAAATAATATGAATATGAATGAAAATTAATGAAAGTGATAATTATGGTTTATAAGTCAAAAGTGTCTTGATTTCGATTGCTGCTCCATTAATTTATCAGGGAAAGTCTTTTATAAAGTTGTGGTTCTTCCCTCAAAATTTGAAACACATAAGTTAAAATGGTTCTTTTGTGTCTTTTGTGGTTGATATTTTTGCTTTTGTGTCTTTTGTGGTTCCCTTTTTTTTGAAACACATAAGACATATAAGGAGAGGCTAATTACTAAGCTATGAACTTATTTCATAAGATTAACCATAAGCGAATCGGAGGTTTTTGTAACTGTAACTAAGTTATTTTTAGCAAGTTCTTTTATTGCCGAATCCCATTTTTTATTTGAAATAGCAGCTTGAATTTTAAGCTCGTTTAATTCCATTGTTTCATTTTGTTTTATTATATTAAAAACAATCTGAGCTTCTTCGCTAAGAGGGATTTTCTTTTTTTCAGGACGCATCTGTGGAAAAAGCAGCACTTCTTGTATAGAATCTTGATTAGTCATAAACATCACCAAACGGTCGATACCAATGCCCATTCCAGATGTTGGAGGCATTCCATATTCCAAAGCGCGAAGGAAATCTTGGTCGATAAACATGGCTTCATCGTCGCCTTTTTCCGAAAGAAGCATTTGTTCTTGGAATCTTTCTTTCTGGTCGATAGGGTCATTGAGCTCCGTATATGCGTTGGCAAGTTCTTTTCCATTTACAAAAAGTTCAAATCTCTCTGTAAGCTCAGGATTATCTCTATGTTTTTTGCATAATGGCGACATCTCCACAGGATAGTCGATTATAAAGGTTGGCTGAATATAATGGTGTTCACATTTCTCACCAAAAAGCTCGTCAATAAGTTTGCCTTGGCCCATCGAATCGTCAACATTCATCCCCAATTTTGTACAAACTTCTCTAAGAGATATATCGTTCATTCCAGCAACATCGTAACCTGTATGTTCTTTTATTGCATCCAGAATTCTCACTCTTTGGAAAGGTCTTTTATAATCAATTTGATTTTCACCAAAGGGAACTTTTGTAGTACCATGAAGAGAAAGGGCAACTTTTTCTATCATTCTTTCTGTAAAATCCATCATCCAGTGGTAGTCTTTATAAGCTACATAAATTTCCATAACTGTGAATTCAGGATTATGAGTGCGATCCATTCCTTCGTTGCGAAAATCTTTGGCAAATTCGTAAACTCCGTTGTAGCCCCCTACAATCAAACGTTTCAGATAGAGCTCGTTAGCAATTCGAAGGTAGAGCGGAATATTTAAAGCATTGTGATGAGTTTTAAAAGGGCGAGCAGCAGCACCTCCAGGAATAGGTTGCAATATAGGTGTTTCTACTTCGAGATAATCGAAAGAGTTGAAGAAATTTCGCATGGTGTTAATCACTTTGCTGCGCTGAAGAAAAGTCTCTCTTACTTGTGAATTCACAATCAAATCGACGTAACGCTGGCGGTAACGTTGCTCTGGGTCGGTAAAAGCATCGAAACTTATACCATCTTTTTCTTTTACTATTGGCAATGGGCGCAAGGCTTTGCTAAGTAATTTCAAAGAGCTTACATGTATGCTGAGTTCACCCATTTGAGTAAAAAAAGCATAGCCTTCTACACCTATGATATCACCAATATCCATAAGTTTTTTGAATACGGTATTATAAAGCGCCTTATCTTCATTGGGGCAGATTTCATCTCTTTTTATATAAAGCTGAATTCTTCCTTGCTCATCTTGAATCTCGGTAAAACTCGCCGCACCCATAATTCGACGGCTCATAATTCTGCCTGCAATCTTTACATTAGCAAAAGCCGCAGGATTTTTTTCAAAGTTTTCATGAAGCTCTTTGGAGTTAGTATTGACTTCAAATTGCTCTGGTGGATATGGATTAATGCCCATTTTATATAACTCTTCCAGCGATTTACGCCTTAATAATTCTTGTTCTGATAGTTGGCTCATAAAATTCAAATAATTTGTGGCAAAGATATAGAAATCTTCTTCTATTGAGTGGCTAATTTGTTATGCTTTAGGTTTTTGTTTCTCTTATATTTATTACTGTTTTTTATAACAATGTAAAAAGTAGTCAATAATAAAATTGTAAATCAATGTCGGCAATCTTTGTTGTCGTATCAAAATTGAAAATACAGGGAAATATTATTTCCACGATTCATGAAATATTTGAAGGACTAATTATTACATTTTCATGGAGAGGCCGAGTTTGCCGTCGTAGTGTGTGCCGCCACCCAATTCAATATTTACGCCCCATTTATCTGACCAATAATAACGACCCCCA
>Ga0210044_10008615_pt1 | contig 12653 bp, 9 predicted proteins | sample CryGey13umfilter_2_FD_183959 | JGI IMG/M metagenome (GOLD analysis project Ga0210044, IMG submission 183959) | Groundwater microbial communities from aquifer in Utah, USA - Crystal Geyser 4/9/14 3 um filter (SPAdes) (version 2) | ecosystem: Environmental > Aquatic > Deep subsurface > Groundwater... | reverse complement strand
CAAAAAGTAAAAAAACTGTATTAAGGAATTGTTATGAAATATGCTATACACAAAACGGGGTAAATTGTCGCATTTAAAAAGTGCCGTAGGCACAAAATATTGGTAGAAAAAATTTCCTCTATGAAATCAAGTGCCGTAGGCACGAAATATATTGCGTCCCTACGGGGCTTGTATGGTAGCTGGGATCGTTCGTTTTCTACCAATATGCTGTCCCTAAAGGGACTAAATTATGCGACAATTGAGCCCGTTTGCAGTATAATCATTTATAATTAGTCATTTATGACGTTGAAATAAAACAACCAACAAATCGGCTTTAGCCAAAAACAAAGAACTGTGGCTAAAGCCGTTATTATAATTTCTATTTTACCGTAGCATAAATGCTACGACTATTTAGTGTTTGTCCATAAAGTCAGTGTCTGAACTATAATGTTCGAGTTTGAGGCATGCCGAGCTCACTCCAAATGGTTCGTGTCCCCACGAACCATTGAAGCATGCGAAGTTTTGAAAATCTCACTGCCTTCGTTTGTGTCTTCACAAACGATTTGCAATCTCTTTTTGAGCATATAATATGCACGCTTTGTTTGTGAGGACACAAACAATGGCGGAATGTAAATGACTGTTTTCAAAACGAGTTTACCCCGTAGCGAAGCGTACTGGGGTATAACGAAAAAATCGGACATTATGGACTGACACTAATTATCCAATACATAGCATACACAGTTATACTCATTCTTGATAGGTTTGCAAATGCAAAGCTATTTAGAATGAGTTATGCCGATAGGAATTTTTCATTTTTCTATTCCGTATCGGTATAATTTCATTTTTAAATTACAAATCATTAATAAAAATTTATTTCCTGAAATATTAAATTTTTCATACTTTTAACTTTTTAAAAACTAAAAATATGAAAAATAAAAACTTCATTACTTACTCCGAAAAACCATTAAAATTAGTTTTCACATTATTGTTTTTTATTGCAATAAGTTATGCGTATGCCCGTATGGGTGGTGCAGGCGGGAGTTCTGGTGGCGATAGTGATGGTGGAGATTCCGGATTAATAGGTTTAGTTTTTTATATAATAATGGCTATTCCTTTTCCTTATAACATTATTGTTTTAGCAATTATTATTGTTCTATTTTATTTTATAAGAAAGAAAGCTAAACAACAAACAATTTTAAATACTTTGCCATCAGGTGCTGGAATAAAAAAAGTTAAAGGATACAATGATTTTATTGAACACAATCCAAATTTCGACGAGGCAAAATTTAAAGAAAAAGTAAAAAAATCATTTGTTCAAATTCAGGAGGCATGGCAAAATAAAGACATGTCGAAAGTGCGTAAATATATTAGCGATGGTATGTATCAGCGTTTAAATGTACAGTTTAAAATGATGGATAAGCTTTCGCAGAAAAACACAATTGATAAACTCGAAGTTAAAAATGTTTATTTAGATAGGGTTGATACTGATGGATTTTTTGATGTAATTCACGTTGCAATTCACGCTTCAGTTAACGACCATTTTGTTAGCGAAAAATATCCTGAGTTAAACTCTGGTGGGAGCGAAGAATTTGTTGAGTATTGGTCGTATTTAAAGAAACGTGGTGTAGAAGAAAAAGATATTTTCTCGTCCGATAATTGTCCATCTTGTGGTGCTGCTTTACCAAAAGTTCCGGGCGAAGTTGCAAAATGCGAATTTTGCGGAACTCTTACAAATAGTGGAGAATATGATTGGGTTCTTTCAGAAGTTACACAAGCCGATGATTATGTTTCATCTAATCCGTTAGTTGTAAAAGCCGGTAACTTACAAGATAAAGTATTAGAAATTGAACAACAAAACGACGATTTCTCAATTCAACTTATCGAAGATAAGGCAAGTAATGCTTTCTTGCAAATTGAAACAGCAAGAGTGCTTAACGAGCCTGCTATTTTACGTAGATTTACTACTGATTCAGCTTTTGATAAAATTAAAGCAACTTTTAATGAAAAAGAACAATTTGTTTACAATCGTATTTTCTTAAGCGATGTAACTTTAATAGGTGCCTTACAAAAGGACAATATGAATTCGATGATTGTTTCAATTAAATATTCTTATCAGCGTGTAATTCCTCAGGAGAAAAAAGTTATTAAACTTGATACAGTAGTTGTAACCAATACAAAAATTATTATTTTAAGTAGAAATGCAAACCCAGAAGCTTCTAAAGGTTCGCTTTATGCTCACCGCTGTCCATCATGTGGAGGACCAGTTGGCGATACAATAGATTTAAAATGTCAATATTGTGGACATGAACTTAACAGTCCTGCAAACGAATGGATTGTTAGTGATATGATGACATTAACCGAATACTATAATTATTATGCAATGAACGGAGCCAGCTTTGCTGCTGGTATTAAACCTGATGTTATTGACAAAGCAATGGATGTTCGCGATTATGCATTTAATAATGCACTTATTGTTATGGCTTGCGATGGAGTATTTGCTCAAGAGGAACGTGAATATGCAGAACAAATTGCAAAGAAATTTGGCTATGGTGTAGATAAAATTGAACCAATGTTCCAGATGGCACAAAATGGACAGCTTTCTATAAAAATGCCGGAAGACCAAAAGAAACGCGAAAAAGTTTTCCGTTTAATGGAAAAAGCTGCATCAATTGATGGTACTGTTGATCCAAATGAACGCCAGCTTTTAGATAATATGAAACAACAGTATGGGGTAAGTTAATTTATAACAAAGAAGCATAGCTTATTGCATTTAATTATTAGATTTTAGGATTTTGTTATTAATTACACAAAATATTTATGCTAAAAAAATATTTAAACAATATACAATATTCTATAAATCAAGGTGATGCAAGAGAAGAAAGTTATTACATTCACCTTGAAAATTTAATTAAAGATTTTTCGAGCTATAATAATATTAAGAAGGTTGATATAACAATTCTCCCTAAACAAACAGAAGCCGGAAATCCCGATTTTCGTGTCTGGGATGGGAGCAATCATATTACCGGATATATTGAAGCCAAGGACATTTCTATAACTAATCTCGACAGGGTTGAAGAATCCGAGCAACTTAAACGCTATAGAAATATTTTTCCAAATGTTATTTTGACAAATTTTTATGAATTCCGACTTTACCGTGATGGAGAATTGATAAAAAAAACCTTTATTGGAAGACCTTTAATAGCAAAGAAAATAAAAACAGCCCCACCTGTTGAGAATGAAATCAAATTTAATGATTTATTCAATACTTTTTTTTCATTTTCACTACCACATATTCGTAATGCAAAATCATTGGCTTTGGAATTAGCTAAACGCACCTGTTTTTTGCGTGACGAAATAATCAGCATTGAAATGGCAGACGAAGAAAAAAAAGGGAAAAAAGCAATATTGGGATTTTACGAAGCGTTCAAAAAATATTTGATTGGAACTTTAACTGAAAAATCTTTTGCCGATTTATATTCACAAACAATAACTTACGGACTTTTTGCTGCACGAACACGAGCGGATAATTCATTCAACCGTGAATTAGCTTTTAAGTACATTCCAAATACTATTGGGATTTTGCGTGATATTTTTCGTTTTATTTCGCTTGAAGAACCTCCAAAGCCATTGCAAATAATTGTTGACGATATTGCTGAAGTGTTAAACGTAACAGATGTAAACAAAATATTGCAGGATTATTTTAGGGAAGGTAAAGGAAAGGACCCGATTATCCATTTCTACGAAACATTTCTTACCGCTTATGACCCAACAATAAGAGATAAACGAGGGGTTTATTATACTCCCGAACCTGTTGTAGGATATATTGTACGGTCGGTAAATCAGATTTTGAAAACGCATTTTAATATCGCTGATGGACTTGCCGGCGAAAATGTTACACTGTTAGACCCAGCTGGTGGCACACTTACTTTCCCTGCCGAAGCCATAAAGCTGGCAGTTAAAGAATTTACCGAAAAATACGGTGAGGGTGGTAAAACAAAATTTATAAAAAACCAGATTCTTCCTAATTTTTACGCTTTTGAACTAATGATGGCGCCTTATGCTATCGGACATTTAAAAATGAGTTTTCTTTTTGAAGAATTGGGCTACAAGTTAGGCGATGATGAGCGTTTTAAACTTTATCTTACCAATACACTTGAGATAGAAGATTTGGAACAAGTACAGATACCAGGGTTAAGCTCGTTGAGCGAAGAAAGTCATCTTGCCGGAAATGTAAAAAAGACACAACCATTATTAGTTATTTTGGGTAATCCGCCATATAGTGGTATATCTTCAAACATTAATGAATGGACTGAAAGACTTTTAAAACAAACAATTGATGGGGCAACAAGTTATTATGAAATTGATGGAAAACCTTTGGGCGAAAAGAAACTTTGGTTACAAGATGATTATGTGAAATTCCTTCGATTTGCCCAATGGAAAATACATAAAGCCGGGTTTGGCGTTGTTGGCATGATTACAAACCATAGTTATTTAGATAATCCCACTTTCAGAGGTATGCGGCAAAGTCTAATGAACACATTCAACGAGATTTATATTCTTGATTTGCATGGTAATAGCCAGAAAAAAGAAACTTGCCATGATGGTAGTAAAGATGAAAATGTTTTTGATATTAGGCAGGGTACCGCAATAGCTTTATTTATAAAACAAAAAGATAAAAAAGGATGCAAAGTTTACCATGCCGACCAGTATGGATTGCAAGAAGCAAAATACCATTGGTTAGATTCTAATAATTTTAAACCTGACAATTATATAAAATTAAAACCCGAAAGTCCTTGGTATTTCTTTATTCCGCGTGATACCGATAAAATAAAGGGCTATCTAAAATGGAAAGCAATAAATGATATTTTTCCTGTAAATGTTACTGGTATTGTTACTGCCAGAGATGGATTTGTTATTGACTTTGATAAAATCACTTTAAGAAATAGGATTGTTCAATTTAAGAATATTTCAATTTCTGATGAAACAATAAAAGAAGCATATAACTTAAAAGATACAAGGGAATGGAAATTATCAGAAGCTCGCAAAGCATTATCAAAGGATAATGAATGGGATGTACATTTTAATAAAATACAATATAGACCTTTTGATATTAGAGATATATATTATTCAACTTTAATGGTTGACTGGGGCAGAACTGAATATATTCGTCATTTGTTGGAAAAAAATATTTCTATTTGTTTTATGCGCCAATTTTCAGGTAATATGGATTATACTCATTTTCTTGTTTCAAAATACATGGTTGATAATCGGACATTTTTTAGTTCAAAAGGAATTATTCAGCAAGCACCTTTATATCTTTACAATGAGAAGAAACAAAAAAAATCTCATATTCAATCTTTGATTCTTTTTGAACCTGAAACTGAATACAAAACCAAAACCCCAAATATTGATAAGGTACTTTACGAAAAGCTGAACAAAACTTATAAAAAGAAACTTACACCCGAAGAAATTCTTTATTACATCTACGCTGTATTTTACAGCAATATATATCGTACGAAATATATTGAATTTCTAAAAATTGATTTTCCAAGAGTTCCGTTTGCAGCAGATTATAATGTCTTTAACAAAATGGCAAAACTCGGAAATCAATTGGTTGATTTACATTTGATGGAAAGTACATTGCCTGGTAAACCTGTTTCAAAATATCATGGTGAAGGTACCGAGCGTATCGGGAAAGTGATTTATGACGAAAAGGAAAATCATTTATACATCAATGCTAATAAGTATTTTGACAATGTAACACCCGAAGTATGGAATTACCATATAGGTGGATACCAGGTCTTAAAAAAATATCTCGATGAAAGGCGAAAAGCTGGTAAAGAGTTAGAGAACCACAAATATTTCGGTGGAATAATTACTGCTTTAAGCATGACAATTGAACTTCAAAAGAAGATTGATGAAATTTTCGGAATTATAGAAGAAGATTTAATTAAATAACAAATTAGGACATCTTTCAAATCCGATATCGGATTACTGAAAATAGTTTACATTTTTTTTATGTTAAATTGTTATATTGATAAATTGTTATTTAACCATTTAGTAATTTAGAGGTTTAATAATTCACCCCGTTAGATAAAAGTATTGGAGAGAACTATTTTATTTAATAAGCAAATATCCAACGGGGTAAAGCAATTTAACCATTTAACAATTATTTTATTTATAGTAAGAAAAAACAAATTGTAAACAAAAAAAGAAAAATGCCCAAATTAGTTACATTTGGTTTTCTTACTCTGTCTCTCTTCTATGCGATGTTTTATTAACAAAGCACAATCTAAGTATGCTTCGGCAACTTTATTACAGCAGGCATTTTTAAACTTTTTTTCGAGTTCTTTAATTATTTCTATTGCAAAAGCTTGGGTATCGTTCATAATCGTATTTTTTACAAAATAATGTTAAAGGTATAAAATGTTTTAAAAGGAAATTATTAAAAAATATTTTTTGATGATTAATAACAGAAATATAATAAAAAAAGATGCTATTCTTCGATAAGCTCAGAACAAGTTCAGCATGACATAATAAATTACTCTCTTAGTAAAATTTTCATTTTACAAAAAGCAATTTCTTTTTTATTGCAGAATGTTTTACAATCTACAAGGGTAATACCCATTATTTCGTCAACAAATGTTATTTCAGTAAAAATATCGTTACCGGCTTTTGGAAATTCCAGAATTTGAATATCCTGCATTGTTGCAATAATTCCAATTGGTGGATTGCCTTTTCCGTTTGCAATAAAAGAATATCCAAGCCGGGCTGCAGCCGATTGAGCCATGTTTTCTAAAATTCCGGCTTCCGATAAACATCCATCTTCGCAAAAAAACGAATCGCTAACAACAGAAAATCGTGTTTGTGTTTTGTTTTTGTTGGTATATATGTGCTCATCAACCATAACCATTGGCAATCGTTGAGGAATTAGCTCAAATATTTTTGCTAAATCTTTCATTTGGTAAAGTTATGTATTAATTAAAAAATCTAAAATGTTTGCAATTATTTTTTATTAACAAGGTACTTCGAGAGTCATCATTCGACTCCGCTTATGATGACATAATACACCGACCATTAGGACATTACGAGAATATTGTCAGGATGAGCGAAGTCGAAGCAGACATCATTAAATTATTTAGAGTCTGTCTATAAAGTCTAGTCTGATTTATAATGTTCGAGTTTGAGGCATGCCGAGCTCACTCCAAATGGTTCGTGTCCCCACGAACCATTGAGGCATACGAAGTTTTGAAAATCTCACTGCCTTCGTTTGTGTCTTCACAAACGATTTGCAATCTCTTTTTGAGCATATAATATGCACGCTTTGTTTGTGAGGACACAAACAATGGCGGAATGTAAATGATCCCGCAATCGCTCGCATCCTGCGAGTGATTATTTCTTTGGCATCTTGCCACATTACAACAAATACATTTATTATGTATCCTGTCAAAACGCAAGGGTAAATTCTACAAAAAACAGAGTAATGAAAAATCAAAAAACCTTATCTTGTTCATTTAACCTTAATAGAAAAAACAATTGACATTTGTTCAAACCTTATTACCTTATTATGGGATGAAAATAAGGGAATAAGGTTGTGGAACCCAAGGTGTGCTGTTTTCTATTAAGGTTTGAAGAAAAAATAATAAGGTTTAAATTTTATTATGAAGCTCGGATTAACAGGAAAAAGAACAAATGATACCTAAACGATTATACTTGTTTCTATGTCTAAAAAATCAAATTTTCACCCTTGTCTTTTGACAGGATACTTTATTATAAATAAAAATGCCAGAGCATAATGTAAAACCCACTCGCAGGATGCGAGCGGGTGTACTGGGGTATAACGAAAAAATCGGACATTATGGACAGACACTATTTTGTTAAATATTCCCATAACGGACCTTTTTTACCTTTCATTCGCAATTTGTTAATAATTGCCGATGAGTCTTCGTCGGGAAAAACCCAACGTTTGCCCGATTCTTTTGCAAGTTGTTTTACAAACTCTTCGTTGTATTCTTCGGTCACATAATATTTTGGTAAAAGCAAATCGTCAGTTGGTTGAATTTTACCTTCATTTATTGCTATTTTATAAAGTTCTGTATTGGGATAAATTCTCATTCCAACAAAAGTGAAAAATACTGTTCGTCCAATTTTTTTCGAATTTTCAAATGTTTCTTTTAAAGTTCCTTTTGTTTCGCCGTATCCACCAAGAATTAGAAAATGTGCGAAATCAATATCTAATTTATTGCAAATATCAGAAGTGTTTAAAATTTCTTCAAATGTAAAAGGTTTGCGGTAACTGTTTAATGTTATATCGCAAAGGGAGTCGGTACCAAATTCTATATGAGTTAAACCGGCACGTTTTAAAAGAACCAATAAATCTTCGGGTAAGTTTTTAAAATTAAAATATGCTCCCCACTTAAATTTTATGTTTTTACGCAGAATAAGTTCGGCAAATTTGTAATTAAATTTATTTTTTAAATTAAATAGCGAGTCGGTAAAAAAGAAATAATCAACATTATTTTCGTATAAATATTTTTCAATATTTTCGACTAAAATTTCGGGGTTGTGGGTTCTCACATTTTTCCCTTCGATTAGTGGATAAGTGCAATAAATACAATTATATGGGCAGCCACGTTTTGTTTGAATATTTAACATTCCGCTATTTTGCCAGTAATAATCAGTCAGCTCTTTATTGTATGATGTTTTTGGCTGTAATGTAGAGTTTCCTTTTTGGTTAAAAATTGTTTTATTATCTTTTTTATAGATTAATCGAGGAACATCTTCAAAATTATTTTTATTGTTTTCTAAAATGTTAATTAATTTATAAAGTGATATTTCTCCTTCGCCATAAATTCCAAAATCGGGCTGTAACAAATTATACATTTCAATTGGAAAAATTGAATAACCGGGACCACCAATAATTATTGTTGCCTTTGAATTTACCTTTACTAAATCTACAATAGCTTTGTAATGTGCAATATAGCTGTTTTTTGCATAAAAATTCACATCGTCAATATTGCGAAACGAGACTCCAATGTATTTCGGATGCTCTTTTTTAATGAGTTGAACTAATTCTGAATAATCATTTTTATTAAAATCGAATAAAAGAATTTTTAAATCGGGCAGATGTTCCTCTAAATACGACACCAAATATGAAATCCCCAATGGATATACAGGATATGGTTCTTTTAGCTGATTTGCCGAAATAAATAAAATACTTTTGTTCATTGTTATTAGTTTTTCCAAAACTGGTAATGATTAAACCATTGTAATGGATAAAGTTTTACCATTTTTTCAAGTTCGTTTATATAATCATTTATTATTCCCAAAATTTCTGAATTACGATTAGCTCTGTCTTTAACAACATTATAAATTTTTGGTTTGGATGCGTAAAAATGATATTTATAATTGCTGTCTTTCATTGCAAACACAAAGGAAACAGGAACTTTATATAGCAAAGCTAAATGGAATGGACCGGCAGGAAAAAGAGCTTTTCTTTTCATAAAATCGAACTTAATTGTGCGTTCGCCATCAATAAATCTATCGCCATGAATACAAATAATTTCTTTATTTTTAATCGCATTGTTAATTAAAAATAAATGCGACATATCACTTTTAAGAGGAATTAAGTTAACTTTTTGTTGCAAAATGTTATCAAGAAGATTTTTAATCTTTTCCTGTTCTGCATCAAGTACCACTAAATTAATTTTAGTGTTAATTCTTTCGAGCATATTTGCAGCCATTTCAAAGTTGCCAATATGAGCAGAAATTAATATACCACCGGTATTATTAGCCATATCTCGTAAATAATTTTCACCTTCAAAATCGAATTTAAAGTTGGTTTTATACCCTGCCATAAAGGCGGTTTTGTCGAGTAAAGTTTCACCTAAATTAATAAAGTTTTTTAAAATAGATTTAGAAGTTTTAATTTTACTATAACCAAATACTCGACTATAAAAGAAATACAAAGCATTGTAAGATTTTCTCGAAAAAAAGAAAAAATATAAAGCAACGAATTTTAATGAAAAATACGAAGCAGAAAGTCCAAATGTTTTAAGAATAAATATGAAAATTCTGTAACCTAATGTGTTACCGCGTGTTTTACCTTTCCATGTTACCATTAATTAGGAGTTGTCTGTAATATCAAGAGTCTGGAATATAAAGTTAGAAATATGCCACGAATTACACGAATTGTTTTTTATTTTTCTTGTTTTCACAGGAATTAAAATTTATTAATTAGTGTCTGTCCAAAAAGTACCCGTTTCGTCATTGCGAGGGAAGGATTGACCGAAGCAATCTGCTAATCGAAGGGATTGCTTCGTTCCTCGCAATGACGCTCCACACACCCGTTTCGGACAGACTCTAATTAGTTTTAAGATTAACAGTTTTAAAAATGTAATTATATAAATCGTCAAGTGTGCGAACTTCAGTCATTTCTTCGCCTTTAACTTTAAATTTGAATTCCTTTTCAACTACAACGGCAATATCAACAAAATCTAAACTTTCTAAACCAAGGTCATCTTTTAAACGGGCTTCGGGCTTTATTTGCTCTGGGTTTAATTCAAACTCTTCTATTAAAAAATTATTTATTATTTTAATCACCTCTTCTTTTACCATAAAATAAATTTTTTTTGCAAATATAGGTTATTTTTTAAAAATGTTAAATTTTATTAAATATTTTATTTACATATATCTGCCATATCATTATATAACAGCATATTAGTGATTTTATTTAATTATTGATAAATTTAAAAAACACATACGGTTGCTATCGGATTGAAATTGCTACTTTTGTGAAAAATAAAATTTTGAACACAGAATTTTTTATAGCAAAACGATTAATGACAGGCAAAGGTAACGGTAATCGTATTTCGCGACCAATAGTTACTATTGCAGTTGTAGGCATTGCTTTAGGTTTAGCTGTAATGATAATTTCTGTTGCAATAGTTCAAGGTTTTAAATCGGAAATAAGAAATAAAGTTTTTGGATTTGGCTCACATATTCAAATAATTAACTATGATTCAAATTATTCTTACGAAACAAATCCTATTAATAAAGAACAAAGTTTTTTGCCAGATTTAAAGAAAATTGAAGGAGTAACCCATATTCAGGTGTACGCAACAAAACCCGGTATTATAAAAACCAAAGAAAATGTACAAGGTGTTATAATAAAGGGAATAAGTACTGATTTTGATTGGACGTTTTTTGATAAATATATGCTTGCTGGCTCACACTTTACTTTGTCGGATACAATAAAAAGTAATAATGTGGTTATTTCCGAAAAGCTATCATCATTATTAAACTTAAAAGTTGGCGATAATTTGCCTATGTATTTTATTCAGGAACCTCCACGAATGCGAAAATTTAAAATTTCGGGAATTTATCAAACTTATATGGAGGAGTTTGATAAAATGTTTATTCTTGCAGATATTCGTCATATACAGAAACTTAACGATTGGGATGAAAATAAAATTTCGGGCTTTGAAATTACAATCAACGATTTTGATAATTTGAATACCATTGCAAATCAAGTGTTTGATATTGCAGGCACTAAAATTCAGCCAGATGGCGGAAAGTTACGCATTCAAACAATAATTGAAAAATATCCTTATATTTTCGATTGGATTGGATTATTTAACACAAATTTGTGGGTAATTTTAGTGTTAATGGTTTTAGTTGCTGGATTTAACATGGTTTCAGGATTGTTAATTATGATATTAGAACGTACGCACATGATAGGGATTTTGAAAGCTATTGGTGCAAAAGATATAAGTATAAGAAAAATATTTCTTTATAATGGTGCATTTTTAATAAGCAGGGGAATGATTTGGGGAAATATTATTGGCATTGGGCTATGTGTTATTCAATATTATTTTAAAATATTTTCGCTCGACCAGGAATCGTATTATATCGAATATGTTCCTATTTCCTTAAACGTATCACAATTAATATTTTTAAACATTGGTTCAATGTTAGTTACATTTATTATGCTAATAATTCCTTCGCTCGTTATTTCACATATTAGACCAATTAATGCAATAAAATTCAATTAAATATGGATGATTTACGTTTAAATAAAGTTTCAAGATTAGTTCAAAAAGAATTAAGTGAAATTTTTCAGAGAGATGGTATTACATCTTATAATGGAAATTTAATTTCGGTAACAACTGTTAGAATGAGTTCCGACCTTGCTTTAGCTAAAGTTTATTTAAGTATTTTTACACCAAAAGGCAGAGAAAATGCTTTTAATATAATAAATGAAAATAAAAAAGCTATAAGGTTTCAATTAGGTAAAAAAATCAAAAATCAGGTTAAAGCAATTCCCGAATTAGCTTTTTTTATTGACGATTCTATAGAGTACGCTAATCGAATTGATGAGTTATTAAAAAAATAACATTATATAGAAATACATTATAACAATGAACAGAAATACATTGAAATAAATATATAAAGATAGTTTGAAGTTTGAAGTTTCGGGTTTGAAGGTTTTAACAACCATAAACTAAAAACTCTAAACCAAAAACATAGAACAATAAACAGTGAACAATTGTATTACCATGTATGACTATTGTATGACTATTGTATGACTATTGTATGACAATGTATGACTATTGTATGACAACTTTAAACCAGAAACTCGAAACTTTAAACTTTTTTGAAAAATGCACTTAAAA
>Ga0210044_10008611_pt1 | contig 12663 bp, 13 predicted proteins | sample CryGey13umfilter_2_FD_183959 | JGI IMG/M metagenome (GOLD analysis project Ga0210044, IMG submission 183959) | Groundwater microbial communities from aquifer in Utah, USA - Crystal Geyser 4/9/14 3 um filter (SPAdes) (version 2) | ecosystem: Environmental > Aquatic > Deep subsurface >... | reverse complement strand
TGAAACTCGACGGCACCTCCGACGCAACGACCGACCTCGGCCCTCCCGGGCAGCCTCCCGCCATTGACGGCCTGTTCCACGACTGGAGCGGGATCCCCGCGCTGGCCACGGATCCGGCCGGCGACGGAAGCGGCGGCTTCGACCTGACCACGGTCAAGGCCACCAGCCGCGGCACGGTGGTCTACCTCTACTTCGACGTGGGCCAGCTGCTCAACGCCTCCGCCGGCCAGACGTCGGACGGGACGCTGCGTGTGGAGCTGAGCCCCTCGTCCGGGCAGAAGCTGACCATCGACCTGCGCGGCCGGACGGCCTGGGCCGGCAGCGACCGCAGCCAGACCCTGCGCTGGTCCGAGCTGCACTATGCGCTGGCGCCGACCTATGCCAGCAAGACCTTCGAGGCCCGGGTGGATCTGGCGCCGGTGGGCGCCAGGCCGGGCGACACGGTGGCGGTCAACTTCGGCGGATCCGACACGCTGGCCACACCGCCGACGCTGCCGCTCGACGCTCCGGCGATCGCACCCCCGACGGTGCGGTCCACCGACCGGGCCAGCGGCACGACCTATCGCATCGCGAGCCTGAACACCTGGCTCGACGGCCTGACCGATCCCACCCGCGGGGTGGCTTTCGGTCGCCTGATCAAGGCCGTGGCGGCGGACATCTACTGCTTCGAGGAGGTGTTCAACGGCACCGCGGCGGGCATCGCCGCTGACCTCACCTCCCTCGACCCGCTGGGCGACGGCGCCACCTGGAGCGCGTACCAGATCGGCGACTCGCTGGTGGCCACCCGCGGCACACTCGAGGGCCTGCCCGCGCAGAGCATCGGGCAGCAGCACGCCGGCGCGGCGCTCACCGTCGACGGCCACTCCGTCGTGGTCTTCGCCGTGCGCCCGGTGTGCTGCGGCTACATCGGCGATCCGGCCGACGCCCAGCGGATCGCCGAGATGAAGCTCATGGCCGCCACGATCCAGAAGCTGCGCGCCGGCCAGCTGGGCGCCGACCTGCTGGCCCACAAGGACGCCCCGGTGGTGGTGGTGGGCGACTGGAATCTGGTGGGCTCGCGCACCCCGCTGGACGTGATGCTGGACACGACCAGCGGTCCCGGTCTGACCCACTGGCTGCTGCGTCACCTGCGCGGCGACGACGTCTTCACCTGGCGCTCGGACACGGCGGGCGACTTTCCCCCCGGCATGCTCGACGTGCTGGTCCACAGCCCCGACCTGACGCCACACAACGGCTTCGTCCTCGATACCGCCGAGCTCGACGCCGCGACCCTGACCCAGCTGAAGCTCCAGGTCGCCGACAGCCTGGCCTCCGACCACCTGATGCTGGTCGCCGACTTCGGGATCTAGGCGCTCCGTACTCGCTCAGGGCTGGAACAGCTCAGGGCTGGAACAGCATGGTCTGGATCGCCTGCGTCAGATCGTCCACCGCGGCCACCCGGATCCCGATGTCGGCGATGGCGTAGACGTAGTCCACACCCTGGCTGTCGGTGGCCATCACGCTGCGGCGGACCCACAGGCTGTAGTAGCTGTTCCAGCCGTAGTCGCCGCTGTCGACATAGACGTCCCTGAGCGACAGGGCGCCCGCCGCCGAGATCCCCTTGTCCACGTCGATACGGAACACGCGCACGTCGCTGACGAAGCTGCTCCAGTAGTCGCCGCCGGAGTAGTCGTAGCTCGACGTGTAGTCGGAGAACGGAATGGCCAGCAGCTTGCGCGCCGCGAAGTAGTTGAACGCCTTGTGCTCGTAGGCCGCGTCGGACCACCCGTTGGCCGTGCCCACCAGCTCCGTGAACGGCTCCTTCGGGGCGGCGAAGTTGCTGACGTCGAAGATCGACAGCTTCAGCTGACGGCTGTTCCACTTGCCGGACTCGTCGCGCTGCTCGCCGATGGTGAGCAGGTGGTTGGCGTCCAGCGGATGGATGTAGGTCGAGAAACCGGGCACCTTGAGCGCCCCCACCACCCTGGGCGCCGTGGGTCGACTGAGGTCCAGGGTGAACAGCGGGTCCACCTGGCGGAAGGTCACGACGTAGCCCCGGTCCCCCGAGAAGCGCACGCCGAAGATGCTCTCCCCCGGCACCAGGTCCGGGCTCTGGCCGATGATCTGCAGCTGACCGGCGTTCTCGCGCAGCACGTTGACGCGGTTCACACTCTGCGTGCCCCAGCCCCCCTCCTCCTCCTGCCAGCGCTCGGTGGTGGCGATGCGGAAGTAGCCCTTGTGCTCGTCCATCGCGAACTGGTTCACCGGGACCCCGCCCACGCCCCCGGACGCCACATAGCGCACCCGGTCCGGGTCGGTGATGTCGAACTTGTGCCCCTAAGTGTGGCTCTTCTGCCCTGGCTCGCTGGTCCACCACCAGTGGCGGCCGGCGAGGTACAGCGACTGCGCGTTGGCGTAGATCTCGTCCACCCCGCCGACCACAGTGACCCGGCTCGGCCGCGCTGACAGGTTGTTCAGGTTCAGGCTCACCACCGTGGCCATGGCCAGCTTCACCGGGGTGTTGCCGCGATAGAAGTCGGTGCAGCGGTCGGGCAGATCCACCTTGCCGCCGCCCTCGAGCCGGCGCACCATGGTGGGCAGCCACTGCGCGAGCCGCGTCTGCCGGATCACCCGGCGGTTGGTCGCCTTCAGGTCCTCGTACTGCGCGATCTGCCACTTCAGGTCGTCCCACATCCCGTCGTGGTACTCGACGTAGAAGCTCACTCCGGAGGGCCAGCAGAAGTAGTCCCCGAGGATCACGCGCATGGAGGAGCCCACCCGACGCGCGCTGCGATACTGGCCGGGCAGCAGCACCTGAAACACCACCACCGGCTCGGACGCGTTGGCGATGTCCACCACCGTGATCTTCACCGCGTTGCCGCCGTAGTACGTGCAGCCGTTGAGGCAGGCGCCACCGCCGGAGTACAGCTCCTGCGTCGAGACGTACGAGAAGACCACCACGCAATCCTGGTCCAGAAACATCTCGGTCGCCTGGCCCTCGATGGCAAGCGACCCGGTGAGCGCCAGCTCGGTGGGGGGCCAGCTCTTCGCCACGTACAGCGTCCCGCCCAACAGCACGAGGATCCGCTTGCCGTCGGTCTTGACGAAGTCGGGCTCGTCCACGTCCTCGACCTGCGTGTTGGTGGTGGTGTGCGCCACCGGCCCGTCATCGGGCGTGGTCGGGCTCGACGACCCACCATCAGCCATGGCCATGGACGCGTCGGGGCTGCCCCAGCCCCAGCCGCCCCCGGAGGAGTTCCTGAGGTTCTCGATGGTCTGGTCGATCCGGCGCCGCGAGCACGAGAGCATGTGCCACCCCGTGGCCCAGGCCAGGATCCTGGCGCTGTCCGGGACCGAGCTCAACATCCTGCTCGGTCTGTGCGTGGGCCACGACGCGCTGTTCCTGCAGCACTCGGGTGCGCCCTGCACCGTGCTGGCGGTGAAGGATCGGGTGACGGGGCACAACCCGCTGGCCGCGGTCTACACCCTGGGCTCGTACTACGACCGCCTGGGGTAGCCTGGCATCGTGGGGGGTTTCGGCCGATACTCCATGACCATGGCTCGTCCGATCCACCTGGTGTGCTGCCTGCTGTGCGGCGGATGCCCTACCACGCCGGCGCGCCCGGCGGCGAGCCAGATCCAGATCACGGACGACCACGGGCACACCGTCTCGCTCGCACATCCCGCCCGACGCATCGTCTCCCTCTCCCCGTCCAACACCGAGATCCTGTTCGCCGTGGGCTGCAGCGAACGGGTCGTGCTGCGCGACCGGCTGTCCTCGTTCCCCGAGGCGGCGCGTCGTCTGCCGGCGACCAACCCGTTCCAGCTGTCCCCCGACCACGTGGCCGGCTTCAGCCCGGACCTGGTGCTGCTGACCCACGCCGACAGCTCCCGGGTGGAGGCCTTGCGGCGGCTGGGGCTCGCCGTGGCGATCCTCGAGCCGCGGTCCCTGGACGCTGTATACAACGACATCCACGTCATCGCCAGGCTGTGCGGCAGCGGACCGCGCGCCCGGCGCCTGGTGCAACGCCTGAAGCGCAGGGTCCAGGCCGTGGTGCAGCGGGTCCGTGGACGCGCCCGCCCCTCGGTCTTCATCGAGACCGACGGCACCGATTCGCTCAAGCCGTGGACCTGTGGACGGGGTTCGTTCGTGGACCAGATCGTCCGGCTGGCCGGTGGTCGCAGCGTGACGGCGACCCTCGACCGCCCGTTCGCCCAGGTCAACGCCGAGGAGATCATCGCCGCCAACCCCGACGTGATCCTGGCCATGGGCGTCGACCGTCAGAGCGGCGCCCGGGGTCTGCAGCGCCTGCGTTCGCGTCAGGGCTGGAGCTCGCTCGAGGCCGTACGCCAGGGCCGCGTGATCGACACCATCGACGCGGACCTGCTGAGCCGCCCCGGACCGCGGCTGGTGGACGGGCTGGAGGCCCTGGCCCGCGCCCTGCACCCGGCGGCCTGGCCATGAGCGCCTCGGTGCGGACCCGCCGGAGCATGGCCTGGACACTGGGCCTGGCCCTGCTGCTGCTGCTGGCGACGTGGCTCTCCATCGCCCTCGGGAGCCTCCGCGGCGGTGTGGTGTTCGAACCGGGCTGGCTCTCCTCGCTGACGGCGGACGGAGACGGATCGCTCCACGCCAAGGTGCTGCTGTTCTGGCGCGCTCCGCGCGCCGTGGCGTCGATCATCGTCGGCGCCTGCCTCGCCGTGGCGGGCCTCGTGCTGCAGGGACTGACCCGCAACCCGCTCGCCGACCCCTACCTGCTGGGGATCTCCGGCGGCGCCGGCCTGGCGGTGGTGTTGCTGCACGCACTGCCCGCGCTGGTCGTCGACTCGGGCTGGTGGCTCGTGCCCATCGCGGCCTTCACCGGCGCACAGGGAGCCGGACTGCTGGTGCTCGGCATCGGCCGATCGTGGGGTACCGGCGGTGGTCGGCTCTCCGTGCTCGGGCTGCTGCTGGCCGGGATCGTGGTCAACGCCTTCTGCGCGGCGTTGATGAGCTTCCTGCTCGTGCGCTTCGACCCGTTCCGGCTCCGCATCACCACCCTGTGGCTGGCCGGCGGCATCGGATTCACCCGCTGGGAGCAGCTGATGCTGGTGGCGCTGCTGGCGCTGGCGGCCTGGATCTACCTGCGGATCTCGGCGCACCGGCTGAACGCCTTCGCGCTGGGGACCACCGGCGCCGTCGCCGTGGGCGTCGACGCTCACCGCCTGCTGCACCGGGCAGCGCTGGTCTCGAGTCTGCTCACCGGGCTCGGCGTCTCGCTCGGCGGGCTGCTGGGCTACGTCGGGTTGATCGTGCCGCACGTCGTACGCCGGCTGGCGGGCAGCGACTTCCGATCGACGCTGCTGCTCACCGCGGTGGCCGGCGGGCTGCTGGTGGCGGTGGCCGACACCGTCGCGCGGCTGGCCCTGGCCCCCGAGGAGCTGCCGGTGGGCGTGCTCACCGCGCTCATCGGCTGCCCCGTGCTGCTGCTGTTGCTCCGGGTCCAGCTCCGTCGAGGAGCGCCATGAGCCACACCCCACCGACCCTCGAGGTCGCCGATCTGTCCTGCGGCCACGGCGCCGCGCTGTTGAGCCAGGTCAGCTTCTCGCTCTCGCGCGGTGAGGCGCTGGCCATCGTGGGCCCCAACGGCGCGGGCAAGACGACGCTGCTGCGCACCCTGGCCGGACAGCTCCCCTTGCTCGGTGGAACGATCCGGGTGGACGGCGTCGATCTGACGCGCCTGTCCGCGATCCAGCGCGCGCGACGGGTGGCCTTCCTGTCGCAGGACGACGCCGTGGACCCCGGCCTCACCGTGGAGGAGCTGGTGCAACTCGGCCGAACGCCGCACCTCGGCCTGTGGGGGCGTCCCGGTCCGCGGGACGACAACGCCGTGGGCCAGGCGTTGAGCGCCTGTCAGCTGACGGAGCTCGCCCACCGCGGGCTGGACCACATCAGCGGCGGCGAACGGCAGCGCGCCCGCATCGCCATGACCCTGGCCCAGCAGACCGCCCTGCTGCTGCTGGACGAGCCGGTGACGCACCTCGATCTGAGACGGCGAATGGAGCTGTTCGAGCTGCTGTCATCCCTGCGTGAGCAGCGGCAGCTGACGCTGCTGATGGTGCTGCACGATCTGCCCGAGGCCTACCGCGAGGCTGACCGCGTGCTGGTCCTCGGAGAGGCGGGTGCCAGCCTGGTGCCGGCCAGCCCGGAGCATCGGATCCCGCCGCTGGGGTGAGCCGGAACCCGCTTTCAGTAGGGCATGGCCCCCGGCGGGCTGGCGCTCACGGGCCACTCCAGCCGAACCCCTGCCCCGGCACCTTCCGAGCCGGGGTTTACAGACAGCACCACCACCGAGTACCGTTGGTGTTCGATGATCTGCCCTCGTTGCTCGAGCCCCCACGTGGGTCTGCTGGAGAGCCTGCCGGACCACACCTCCGCCGAGGACGAGGTGAGCTACCAGGCGGTGGGCCGCATCAAGGGCTACCGCGCCGAGTACACCCCGAGCAGCCCGACCGGGCCGCTGCCCAGCTGGCGCTCGGAGGAACTGACCGACAGACACTGGGCCCGCGGGATCACGTCTCCCACGTGGGAGATCAAGGCCGGCACCGTCGAGGCCCACGTCTGCACGCGCTGCGGGTACCTCGAGCGCCGCGTGCAGGACCCGGGGTGGGTGCCGTACCAGCGGCTCGCGGGCTTCACCTGGGTCAATCCGCCGTCCGACACGGGAGAACCGGAATGAAGCAGATCGGTCGGTGCACGAAGTGCGGCAGTCTTCGCATCGGAAGACTGAACAGTCTGCCCGACACGCTGGCCGCCGAGACCGAGCTGGCCCGGCAGGCGCTGGGCATCATGCGGGATGCACGGGGAAAGCCCCACCTGGTGGGCCTGCTGGAGGCCTACGTCTGCACCGAGTGCGGCTACCTCGAGACCTACGTGCAGGACCCGCACACCGTGCCGTTCGAGAAGATCGAGGGCTTCTCCTGGACCGAGGGGAGCACCCCCTACCGCTAGCTCGGGCCCGGGTTGACACCCCCTCCGCCCCACAACAGACTCGGTCCATGCGCCTGCTGCTGCCTATCGCCCTGCTGCTGTGGGGCTGCCCCAATGATGGGACCGTCATCGCCGACGGCGCGACCGACGCGCCCGACCAGGGCTCGTCGGATGTCGAGGCCTCCCTCGACGGGTCGGCCGAAACGAGCAACCCCGACCTCGACAGCTGCGCCCCCCTGCCGCCCGTTGCCAACCTGCACCTCTTCGACCAGCTCAAGTTCGACCTGGCGACGCTGTCCGGCACGGCGGCGCGCAAGGCGCGCATCGACCAGTTCGTCGCCGACGTGCAGAGCTCGGGGACCTACCCCGTGCGCGACGCCAGCACCGTCGTGTTTCTGTACCGCGGCGACGCCGGGGGCCCGTTGTCGCTGGCCGGCAGCTTCAACGGCTGGACGACCAGCGTCGACGTGCTGCAGGCCTTCCCCGACTCGGACCTGCTGTACCTCGAGAAGAACCTCGGGGCCGGCCGAAAGGAGTACAAGTTCGTCAGCACCGCCGCGGGCTGGTTCAAGGATCCGATGAACCCCCACGTGGTGTGGGACGGCGTCGACGTCGCGGGGCTGGGGGAGTTCAACTCCGTCGTGCCGCCCTTCGGCGGCGTGGACCCCGACGGCCGCATCGAGTGGCTGCAGGTGCACAGCCCGCAACTGGACAACACCCGCGACGTCTTCGTCTACCTGCCCGCGGACTACGACCAGGAGCGCTGCACACGCTACCCCGTGCTGCTGGTCAACGACGGCAACGAGAGCCTGACCCGGTCCCACTTCGATCAGGTGGCGCGTGATGTCTTCGCCACCAAGCAGGCCCGGCCGGCGATCCTGGTGTTCGTCGCCCTGGCCAGCCAGCTGGACCGTATGTCGGAGTACAGCTGCGACCCCGCCGACAGCGGCCCGACCTACGCCGACTTCCTGTGCGACACGCTGGTGAAACAGGTGGACCTGCGCTACCGCACGCTGGCCACGGCGGACAGCCGCGGCATCATCGGCGCTTCCATGGGCGGTCTGATCGCGTACGCGGCGCTGTGGTGGCGCAACGACTGCCTGCACCGGGCGGGGGGCCAGTCGGGCTCGTTCTGGTACGCCAACAACATGATGATCAAGCGCGTCGCCACCGCGGCCCCGGTGATGCTGCTGCGGGCCTACCTGGACAACGGCACCGACAACAAGGACTGCACGCACGAGATGCGCGACGCGCTGAAGGCCGCCGGGCACAGCGTGCTGCACATCGAGAACCTGAGCCAGGATCACACGTGGGACGCGTGGCAGGACCGGTTCGACAAGACCCTGTCCCACCTGTTTCCGCCCACGCCATGAGCCTGCGCCGGCGCATCGCCGTCTGGCTCGGCCGGGGCCGCGGCACACCCGAGCCGAACGACGCCGGCTGGCGCGTGCTGCGGCACCTCGGGCTGGATGACATCTTCGTCGTCTGGGCCCAGCGCACGAACCAGCCGCTGTCCGAGCTGTGGACCGCCTGCCCCCGGGCGGACTGGCTGGTGGAGCTGTGCAGCAGGGCCGGTGTGCCGCGTCGCACGATCCACGAGGCCGTGATCGACTGCATCGCTTTGCTGCCCGAACACCGGCAGCAGCGTGTACGGGAGGCTGCCGACCGCTGGATCGACGAGCGCTGCGAGGTGACGCAGGTGCTGAATGCCCTGGCCCTCGCCATCGACCACGCCTTCGACACCCACCCCGAGCTGGACCAGGCCCGCGCCGCGCGCCACGCGCCGGTGGGGCGACGCTACCCCGACGAGCGCATCGCCGCCGACCTCGCCGAGCGCCACATGCTGCTGCGCCTCAGCGAGCGGGTGCGCCGCCGCATCAGCCTCGAGCAGCTACAGGGCGCGATCTGGGGCGAGCGCGGCGGGGACACGCCGTATCGGTGACCTCCCGCCGGTGGCCTCAGAACCCGATCACATACCGATCGTCCCGGATCAGCGGCGTGATGTTCCCCGCTGCGTCGTGCAGATCGACGCTGGCCACGCGCACCCGTGGCTGCGTCGCCGGCAGGTAGACGCGGTCGATGTGCACCACCGCCTCGGCGCGGGAGAAGTCCCTGGCCCCCACCTGACCGCCGAAGTGATCGCTGCGCCCGAAGGCGATGTGCAGCCCCAGCTTCTCGTCGAGCAGGATCTCGCCCCCGGGCTCGATGCCGAAGTCGGAGAGCACACCCAGACCCAGCTCGGCCAGGTTTCCGTACGCTGGCTCCGTTCGGAGCAACGCGGACTCTCGCGCCGCCGCCTGGCCCTCACCGCTGACCCGCACCGCGCGGTTGTTCTCGATGGCGTACACCACCAGCTCCTCGCCGAACTGCACCGGCAGCTCGCCGGCCGAGCGGCTGGGACCCGCCTCCCCCTCGTAGGGCACGATGTAGGCCTCGCCCGACGGCAGGTTGCCCGCGGTGCCGCGCTCGTGCAGCACGCCGCCGGAGGCGTGGGCCTCGCGCCGCTGCAGGTCGAGCGTCAGCTCCAGCCGCCGCCCGCCGTCCACGACGAAGAGGATGGTCGCCCGGTCCGATCGATCGAGCACGTCCTTGAGCAGATGGACCCGTCGATTGATCTCCACGTAGTCCAGCCGCAGCGCCGGCACCATGGCGTCCGTGAAGCCCGGCATCGTCGCCGCGCGGAACCGATGCTCGCGGGCCGCCAGCTTGAGCGGCGCGGTGGCCGAGAACTGGGTCGGGGCGATGATGATGCTGTGTCGATCAAACACGCTGGCGAAGAGCTCCCGCTCGGGCTGCATCCCGTCCGCCATCACGGGCAGGGTCCCACCGCGGTGCAGCAGCGCCCCCTCCAGCGGCAGATCGGCGTTGTTCAGGCCCACGTTGCGGTACAGGTACAGATCCACCTGCAGCCCGGTGTCGGCCCGGCGCAGCTTCTCGCACCAGTCCAGCGCCATCTGTCGCCGGGCGCGCCACGCCTCGTGGTCCGGGGTTCGCTGGTCCGGCAGGTCCACCAGAATCGCCAGCGCATGATCCTGTGCGGTGGGCGCGAACACCCGGTGTACCAGCGCCGCGAGCTCCTCGGCCGTCAGCTGCGTCATGCTCAAATCCTATTGACGATGGAGAAATTCGAGATGGTACTCCGCTTTCGACACCTCGACGACCCTGGATCCGTTGGCGTGGTCCGGGTTAGTGTCCCCGCATGCGCCGTCATCGTGTGTGGTGGGTGTTCGTCCTGTCGCTGTCCTGCCCCCGGGCGTTCGCCGCCCCTAACCCATCCAGAGACGTCGGCGCCATCGTGGATGCGAGCCTGATGCTGGCTCGCAAAATCTGTGGCCGCCTGCCGGGCCGGGACCTCTTCTTCTCCCCCGCCAGCATCTCCGTCGCGCTGGCCATGGTCCACGCCGGCGCGCGTGGCGCCACCGCCCGGCAGCTGGCGCAGGTGCTGGCGCCCGGCCTTCCCCCCCCGCGCATGCATCCGGCCCACAAACAGCTGCTCTCCACGCTGAACGGCGCGGCCCGGGGCAAGGTGCAGCTGGACCTGGCCAGCGCGCTGTGGGGTCAGACCGGCCACACCTTCGATCCGTCCTTCGTCGAGCTGATCCGGTCGTCCTACAGCGGCGGGCTCGAGCAGGTGGACTTCGCGCAACCCTCCGCGGCCGCCACGATCAACCGGTGGGTCCGCACCAAGACCCGGGGGATGATCGTCGGTCTGATACCTGGCACGCTGGACGAGCAGACCCGCCTGATGCTCACCAGCGCGGTGTATTTCAAGGGCGCGTGGCAAACGCGATTCCCCGACGCGACGACGCGGGACGCTCCGTTCAACCTGGCCGGGGGCAAGCGCCTCAAGGTGCCGATGATGCATGTGACGGCATCCCTGCGCTATCGTCGCATCGGCGCGCTGGAGGTGCTGGAGCTGCCCTACCGCGGCGGGCAGCTCTCGATGCTGATCCTCCTGCCCCGGGCCGTGGGTCGAACCGCCAGCATCGAATCCTACCTCGACCCGGCTCGACTGCGGGCGCTGGTCCGATCCCTGCCCCGGCGCGAGGTCGAGGTCTTCTTCCCGCGCTTCAGCGCCACCCTCGACCTCCCGCTGATGGATCTGCTGCGCGCCATGGGGATCAAGGACGCCTTCACCAGTGGCGCCAACTTCTCGGGCATGGACGGCACGCGCCAGCTGTTCCTGACGGCCGCGCTGCACCGGGCGCGGGTGGAGGTCAACGAGGAGGGCACCGAGGCCGCCGCCGTGACCGCGTTCCAGATGGAGGCGATGGAGGGCGAGAGCCATCCCCGTCCGCCGGTGTTTCGCGCCGACCGCCCGTTTGTCTACTTGATCCGGGAGCGGCGAAGCGGCAGCGTGCTGTTCGTCGGCCGGCTGATGCAGCCACCGGGAGCGCTGCTGGGGCCCGAGCCCCTCAAGCCACGGACCATGGATTGACGCGTTGACCGTCGACCTGCTGTTGCTCCTCGCCGGAGGCCTGGCGGCCGGAACCATGGGGGGATTGCTGGGCCTGGGCGGCGGCATCATTCTCATGCCGCTCCTGCGCTTCGTCGTCGGGCTCCCTGCCGCCACCGCGGCGGGCACCACGATCCTCGCCGTGTTCTTCACCACCCTGGGCGGCACCTATCGCCACCTGCGGCAGAAGCAGCTGCGGCTCGCCTCCATCCTACCGCTGGTGCTCACCGGCGCGGCGGCCAGCGCGCTGTTCTCGCTGGTGTTCGACTACCTCGCCCGACGTGGGCGCTGGCTGGACCTCGGCATCGGGCTGGTCTTCGCCGGAATCGCCGGGCGGATGATCCACTCCGGGTTCTCCCACCGCACCGACGATCAGCCCGGCGCGGCCGGCGACAACCGGGTGCGCGGTCCGCTGTGGCTCAAGCTCGTGATCGGCGCCGCGGCCGGAGTACTGCCCGGCTTGCTGGGCATCGGCACCGGCGGGATCCTGGTCCCCGTCCTGACCTTCCTGCTGCTGACGCCGATCAAGACGGCGATGGCCGCGTCGCTGGCCTGCTTCAGCGTGAACGCGGCGATCAGCGCGGCGTTCAAGGCGGCGCAGGGGCACATCGTGACCGAGGTCGCCCTGCCGCTGTGCCTCGGGACGGTGACCGGCGCGAACCTCGGAGCGATGCTCAACCGTCGCTTCTCCTCCCGCGCGGTCAAGCTGCTCTTCGGCGCGGTCTTCGCCTACGTCTCACTACGGTTCGTCCTCTCTTTCCATGGAGCCAACGCATGAACCTCACCATCGTGGAGCAAGCCAGACAGCGCCTGCTGCAGATCCTGCCCACCGGGGACACCCAGCTGCTCCAGGCGTCGGTCTCGGTGCTGGCCCGGCCGCTCACCCCCGAGGAGGCCATCGGCACCCCCGGCCGACGGGACTACCCGATCATCGTCGGCAAGGAGCGGGTGATCGAGGCCGTGATCCTGGGATCCAGGGGACACGCCTTCACCGACACCCCGCGAGAGTTCATCGGCACGCTGCAGCAGGTGCTGGAGCTGCCGCTGGACAGCAACCACACGCGCGCGATCTTCATCGCCACGCTCAACGCGACAATGCGGCACATGGGCCGGGTCACGGCGACGGTGCACTGCAAGGACGACGACCCCGAGATCTGCGCGCAAGAGATGGCGCAACAGCTCCACCAGCAGTTCGGCGCCGTGCGGGTCGGGCTGGTGGGGCTCAACCCGGCCATCGCCGAGCAGCTGGCGCAAGATC
>Ga0210044_10008604_pt1 | contig 12671 bp, 13 predicted proteins | sample CryGey13umfilter_2_FD_183959 | JGI IMG/M metagenome (GOLD analysis project Ga0210044, IMG submission 183959) | Groundwater microbial communities from aquifer in Utah, USA - Crystal Geyser 4/9/14 3 um filter (SPAdes) (version 2) | ecosystem: Environmental > Aquatic > Deep subsurface >... | reverse complement strand
CCCTCCAAAATGCACAATGAGGTCCTGGCTTCACTGGATTACGCGGTAGAACAGAAAGAGGGGTTTTCCCTGATCATCGGCGAGCCTGGAACGGGAAAAACAACCATCCTCAAGATATTGATAGAACGGTGGAAAGAAAAAGCCGAAATCGCCCTTGTTATGACTCCCAGACTGTCTCCCGAGGAATTACTGCAGGCCGTTCTGGATGACTTAAGTATTCACCTGCAAACGACAAATAAAAACGAAATGATCAAAACCTTCAGGGATTTTCTCATAGATCGTTCACTGGCAGGCAAAAGGGTAATTATCGTTATTGATGAAGCTCAGAACCTCTCAGATGACTCTCTTGAAGAACTGAGATTGCTCTCAAATTTAGAGACGGAAAAGGAAAAACTTCTCCAGATAATCCTTGTCGGTCAGCCTGAAATCCAGAGGAGGCTGAGTTCCGATGGCTTAAGACAACTGGATCAAAGGATCACGATCAGAGCGACATTGAGGCCTTTAACACAGGTGGAAACGTCTGATTATATCACTTTCAGGTTGATCAAGGCGGGTAAAGGTTCTGCCATATTTGATGAAAAGGCGAAAAAATCAATATATAAACTCTCGAGCGGTGTGCCAAGATTGATTAACCTCATCACATCAAGATCCATGATGGTGGCTTACCTCGGCACAAGCCACCAGATCAGCAGGAGACACGTCCTGGATGCCGTAAAGCACGCCACACAATCTCAGCCAAAAACGATCCCATGGCAAAGGCTTATTGGTTATGGAACTGTTGTCCTCCTGTTGTTTTCCTTGATTACTATCACTGTTATCAATTACAACACACCCGATGTCACCGATAATCCGGTGGTTGTAAGACCAACCGCTTCTGCGGAACAACTAAGAAAGGCAACCGTGGCCGTTTTTGCCGCTCGACTGAGGGAAAGGCCGTCATTACAGGCAGAAATAACAGGTCGCGCTTTGAAGGGCGAGAGTTTTGAAGTTATTGATGAATGGACAGAACTGAGTGGGAACAAGTGGTGTAAAGTAAAAATCGCCGATGGGCGGGAGTGCTGGATCGCATCTCATATCGTCAGGATCAATTCACCTCGTTAGCTGCAACAATCGTTCGTTAGCAAAATTCCAGGCTTGAGAGCCTGCGTTATCGAAAGACATGGCCGTTTTATAGAAACTGACGGCATCCGCCGTTCGTCCCTGTTTTTCCGCAATCCGGGCAAGACCCATGTGCCCCTCAACCTCTCCTGTCTCAGAAAGACTGACAAAATATTTACCGGCTTTATCAAGGGCGCCCATCTTTTCGTATATAAGCCCGAGATTTAACAGAATGACTCGATTCTTCGGCTCCATGGACAGGGCTTTTAAGAGATAACCTTCACTTTCATGATACTTGCCAAGCTGGCCGTATGCAGCACCCAGATTTGTGAGAGAAGGGGTATAGTCTCTCCTTAAGCTGAGAGCCCTTTTCGCATATTCTATTGCCTCCTCATACGAACCCAGGCGGATCAGAGTACAGGAGATATTATTCATGACCACGTAATTGTCAGGTTCAATGACTATGACCTTCTTGTAATTCGAAAGCGCCAGGTGGTAATTCTTTTCCATCTCAAAGGTTCTTGCCATGTAAAGATACAGATCCTTATCCTGTATTGCATCCTGTTCAGAACTTTTCGTAACCGATTTTTCGCGGGTAGGACGGACAGGTTTGGACTTCGGCTTCCGCTCAACAGCAGTATATACAGCTTGCGGACCAGCAGGGGACTGTGCTGGTTGTGCAACTTCTGACCGGGACTGCGGTGGCAGAGGAACTGCAAGCTGGCGGATGTGTTGAACTTCTGGCGTTGTGTGTTCTGTTATCCGTGAAACCGTGCGCGGTGTGAGAAATGACTCCCAGAGGGAAATGGCGCCGAATCCTAAAACAACTCCAAATAAGACAATAACGGGAATCAACAGCCTTTTTCCGGCCTTTCTCCTCGCCGTCTCTTCCAGTACAGAATCCCTGAGGATAGGGGGGATATCCCTTTTGGGGTCTGGCTGCCTGACTCTGGAAAGCAAATCTGTTATGAGACTCATGGCATACCGTTTATGTCAGAACTATCCTTGGCGTGGACTCTAAAGTATAGGGATTGGCCTGTATTTTCTGTTTCCCGATGCGTCCCTTTGTTTTTCGCTATTTTTTTATTTCGCGCTTTTTCTTTCTCGATTTCACGAAAAATTTTCCATGAATAGTCCACCCGCTTGCCCTTGTTGCACGCGTTATAACATCCAACAGCCTCCCAGGAATATCCATGCCTGTCAATACACTGCCTCAGTATTCTCGCCCCGATCATTACGTTGTAGCAGGGATCAGACATAAGTTCATTTCTGTCAATCTGGAATGTCTCGATCCAGTTAGAGTTGATCTGCATCAAGCCTAGATCGGCAGAACCGTTTTTGTTCATGTTTACAGCGCTTGAATCCAGACCCGATTCCGCACGGGCAACCGATTTAAGAAGAACCGGACTGATACCGTACATATTTCCCGCTTCCTCAAAGCAAAAAGCCCCTACTGAAAACGGCATAAACAGTAAAAAAAGACAAACCGCCATGCACAGCATAATCGCCGGCTTTTTTATCATCTTCAACAGAAAATCCCTCACGATGCCTCATTCAACTGGACGGTTCAAACCCACTGAGAATACCGTGAATTGTAATTGCAAAATACTTTCATTTCAAGTAATTATTAAAAAGGGTGTAAAATCTCTTGATAATTTATATTTTTGCCTTATAATAGGTAGCTATTCAGCCATGACAGGCGAGACGCCTGTCCTACTTGTTGTATAACCACCTACGACGTAGGACAGCCGTCTCGGCTGTCTAGAATACAGGGCTTTAGATCAAGGCTGAATAGTTACTATAATAGATAATAAAATCGTAACTATTCAGGCACAAAGAGACAAAGGCACATAGACACAAAGTTGTAGGAATATGATCGGAATGCAGGACACAACCTGTCCAAATACCGCTTTGTAAACATCTTATAGGAACTTAAGCAACTCATTCTCTTCAGATCTCTCGACTTTGTGCCTTTGGTGCTCTCAAGCCTTTGTGCCTACCTGAGTAGTTACATAAAATCAATGATAAAAAGGAGGTAAAAATGTTGAAATTTGCGAAGACAAAAGGAGAGAAGGGGTTTACCCTCGTGGAGCTGGCTATCGTTCTGGTGATTATCGGAATCCTCATTGCGGGGATTTTAAAGGACAGGAACTCATCACCAATGCGAAGATTAAGAGAGCATTCAATGCCCAGAAGGAAATCGCTGCGGCCACTTACACGTACTATGATCGATATGGGTTTTACCCTGGTGATGACCCTCAGGCGACTACGAAATTCACAAACCCTGCCGTTACTAACGGTAATGGAAATGCTCTGATTGCTGTCGGGGCGGCGAGCACGGCGCCAAACTTCACCTGCACAGTAACGGGAACAGAGCAATGCGATCTCTGGTCTGAAGTGAGGCAAGCGGGTATTATCAGCGGGAGCGGATTTACGAACCCCACCCATCCATATGGCGGAGCCATTGCCGTTAGCTATTACCAGATGCCTGCCATTGGAGCAGGTTCCGTTGTCCAGTTGGCTCACTGGATCCACCTGCAGAACATCCCGTATGATATTTGCCAGATTCTTGACCGACAATACGACGATGGAGCCGCCGGTAGGGGCACGATACGATCGGAGGCCGGCGATTACATGACGGCGACGACAGGCGTATTCACGATCGGCTTCAAGCTGTAAATTGAAACTCATAAAAAGACAGCAACTAACAACATTACAGAACTGCGGGTTCAAGTCTATCCATTTAAATTAGTTCTGACCTGACAGATAAGGGGAGGTACATGCCTCCCCTTACTTCAATACCCCTCACACTTGTTGCCGTTTCTCTACGGCTCGATATTTTTTTGACTTTATCGTTCCCGGAGGCTAAAATAACAACCAATACAACCAAGGTCGGGGCGCTGCTGATGTCTGACAAGTTTTACCAAATCCATGCCGTTGCCAAAGCGTATAATCTGTCCCTGATCTATCTCTTCGGCTCCCAGGCCGCGACTGGAAATCAATATCTTAAAGGGATCGAAGTCACTCCCGATGATGCGTCCGATCTCGATATCGCCGTGGCCTTCCAGAATCCTCCCCTGTCGCCTATGGAAACATACGGAAATCTTTACCGAGATCTGGGAAAGATATTCGATCCCTTTGACATTGATCTGATTTTTGCACACGAAGTTAATATCCTGCTGCAGTATGAAATCGTCAAGGGGGTGCGGATCTATGAAGCCGATGAATTCCTTGCGGATCAATTTGAAGAGAGAATCATGAAGCTGGCGGGAGACCTGATCGTTAAAAAACGGATGATGGATCGTGAGATCATGGAGGCCATTGAAGATGGTTATTTCCAGTTTGAATATACCCCGCATCCTTGATCTTGTCTGTCTGATAGAGAGCTATCTTTCAGAATTGCGCTCCTTTGCCTCTATGACAAAGGAAGTGTTTTTGTCTGATAAGAAAAATCCTCCCTTTGTTGAGAGTTATTTACGGCGATCCCTGGAAGCCGTATTTGATATCGGAAGGCATATCCTGGCCAAGACCTATGGTTCCAGGGGAATTGAATACAAAGTGATCGCCAGGGAACTTGGAGAAAAAGGCATCATTACCGGGGAGCTTGCCGATTTACTTGTAAAAATGGCCGGTTACAGAAACCGCATGGTCCATTTTTACAGAGAAGTCACACCTGATGAGATTCATGATATCGTTACCCATAATCTCCCGGATTTTGATCGTTTTATTCGTGAGATCGTCTTATTTATCAAGGAGTACGAGGCAAAGAAAACTTCGTGAAGCTTTTAAAGCCTAAGCAATTTCCTATGAATAAGATATTCCGAGAGAAAAAAGGCTTTACACTTGTTGAACTGGCCATTGTTCTTGTGATAATCGGATTGATAACGGGAGCGGCTGTTACACTCTGGCGATCTACTATTGACAGCACAAGATTATCCACCACAAAAACCAACCTGGATAACATCAAAAACTCCGTCATAAATTTTGCCATTGCCAATGGCAGGCTTCCCTGTCCGGACACCATTTTGCCGCCGAACAATCAAGGTGATGCGAACCCAGCCGTTCCTCCCCCTCCTCCTCCACCGACCCCACCCTTTAATTGTAATTGTACCAGCACTTGTGCAACACCGCCGTGTTATGTGCCTTTTAAGACCCTCCAACTCCAGTTGCCTGGAGGCAGGGATTCTTTTGGTAATGTTTTCCGGTATGACGTCAGTCACGAGACCACAGCGGGTACGGGATTGACCAACACAACCCAGGATACGTTCTGCGGCGTTTTATTTGAATATATGTCTCACGGAACTGATACGGGTGTTCTGCGGGAGCCCTGTGTTACGAACCCAAACGATGCGGCAGATAACGGCCAAATCGGTGCATTAGCGGGAGTACCTCAAGGCTATGCCATTGCCGCTGTTATTATCAGTGAAACACCTATTAATAATGTCTTCAACGTGCAACCTCCCCCACCTTTACCTAGTTTAACTGGCAAGAATGCCGCCGGCACATCCCGTGAATACGAAATGGCCAACAGGACGAATGATAGTACCTATGGAGACCTTGTTGCCGAATTAACAATCGGGGAACTATTTAACAGGGTATGCACCACTCAGAAAACAAAGATCAGGATACAGAATAACACGGGGGGGCAAAAGTGCGCCCAGTTCGGCGGTTCAGCCACACTCGTACCAATTCCAGCGGCAAGTTTTGTAGATCTTTACCAGGGAAGTACAGTCACTTTTTTCACCACCACCACCACACCGTGCGATACTCCATGCGGGAACCCTATCACCTTTAATATGTCGGCAACCTTCGATGCCGGGACGACGGACTGGACTGGAACAGTAGTGCCTAGAGATGGCAGGGTTCAAATTACAGGCGGTAGCTGTACCTTGAGCGATAATTAAACCTCAATCCGTAACGATATTTTCGTTCAAAGCAGACAATTCAGACCATTGATCAGTAAGTCATCTTAAACTTGAATCATCATCGCCAGTCTGAATGACGGAATAACCCTTTAAAAACCAGGGGCGCTTCCCGTATTTAATCTCGTTTGGTTTTATGAAACAATTAAGGTAACTATTCAGCCATGACAGGCGAGACGCCTGTCCTACTTGTTGTATAACCACCTACGACGTAGGACAGCCGTCTCGGCTGTCTAGAATACAGGGCTTTAGATCAAGGCTGAATAGTTACCAATTAAGAAGCAGGCAATCCCATAGGAGTGGTGGATATTTTGCTGACTTTTAACTTGCATCGGCAGGGATGTCCGGTTATAATTCTTACAAGATTCTTACTGGAGGTGTGAATATGGAGACGGTCAGATTGTCAAGCAAGGGGCAGTTCGTGCTGCCAAAGGCGATCCGCGACCTTCGCCACTGGGGGCCGGGTACAGAGCTGGTGATTCTGGAACGGGATAGCGAAGTGATCATCCGGGCGGCCAAGCCCTTTGCTGAAACTCTGCTGGAACTGGCGGACGCGGCTCCCATTTATTCCGGTACCCCGTTGACGATTGAGGATATGGATCGGGCGATTGCCGCAGAGGCGGGAAAACGGCGATGATTGCGGTTGACACCAATATCCTGGTTCGCTACGCGGTCAAGGACGATCGCCGCCAGACGTTGCTGGCAACCAACTTTCTCGCGTCGCACCAGTGCTATGTTCTGAAAACGGTGCTGCTTGAGCTGATCTGGGTGCTCTCTTCCCCATTGGGCTATCAGCTTGGCAGGGCTATGGTGGTAGGGCGCGTGCGGCACATACTTGGCCTGCCGACAGTTGCTATGGAAGAAGCGCTACAGGCGGCCCAGGCACTTGATTGGTATCTGGGGCTGGTTCAATCTTGCAGATTGAACCAAATATTAACAAATGATTCAGGATATTAACAAATGGTTCAGGCTGCAAGCCTGAACCAGCCAAGAAATGAAGGTTTTGCCACGATGGACAGCAGCCTGACGCGGAAGGCCTCCCAAGTGGCGCCGGGGAGCAACGCGATTTTGGTCAGGTGATCCCGCATATTTGATATCCGCATAGCCATGACAGGTGGTCCTTTTCTGTTGACATGTAAGGGGCTTATTCCTATACTCGACCCGCCGGAAAGTGAGTTGTTTCAAATCAATGTGTCGGCCGTCATCAATGATCTTGGTCGTTTCGTTATAAGGTTCCCCGGTGAGGAAGTTTTTAATGAATAGTTCGTATTATAAAGGACTAAAATACCAGTTCCTCATCATTGCTTCGCTGATTTTTGTTCTCCCCGTCCTGATTTTTTCTTACATCCTCTATCAGACAGATGTCATATTCGATTTCCATCATTTGATCGTTTTTGCCTTCATTCTCCTCCTCATTCTTGCAGGCCTTATGCTTCTTCGGTATATCTTTGACAGTATTTATTCTGCGGCGAGATCACTGAAAGAAGCGACTGAATCCGGCACAGTAATTTCAATGGATCTCAAAAAAGATGCGGCGGAATTAAATGACATATTCGCGTCATTCAACAATCTCTTACAGAAATTCGAACAGACAACTAAGCTGGCAACCCAGAGAACCCTCGAACTGAACGCGATCAAAGATATCTCCGAAATCGCTATAAAAAATACCAATACTGAAGAACTGCTGAACAGCGTACTCGACATAGCCCTTACTGTTACAAATGCACAAATTGGATCATTATTTGCGGTTGATTCTCAATCAGGGCGCCTTTGCCTCGTTGGGTCAAGGGGGATTACCGGCCTGGAAAAGGGTGCGCATGTCAATATTAAAGACTCCTTAATACAGCATATCATTTCAGAGAAAAAACCACTCCTCGTTAAAGACATTGAAAACGATCCGAGATTCCAGAAGAAAAATGACCCCCAATATGGTCCTCCCTCATTTTTAAGTATGCCCATCTGCATAGGAAACAAAGATGAAGTTGTGGCTGTTCTTAATCTTTCGCGCAAAAAAACCGGAGAGGTCTTTGACACGAACGATGAAAATATTCTTTCCACCATGTTAGTTGATATCAGCTTCAACATGGAGAATGCTCTGCTCCATGCAAAACTGGCGGAATATATAAAAGACATTGAAGAACGTAACATTAAGTTGGAGCAAGAAATAGCCGTACGCAAGAATACCGAGATGTCCCTGAGAAAAAGCGAGGCGCGATTCAGGGAACTCGCAGATTTGCTGCCCCAGACGGTATTTGAAACGGATCGGAATGGTGGCCTCCTGTTCACAAACAGAGCGGCATTCGAATTATTCGGTTATACCCGGAAAGATTTTGAAGACGGCCTGAATGTTATTCATATGTTTATTCCAGAAGACAGGGACAGGGCATTTAAAAATACTCGGAGGATTCTCAATGGGGAAAACGTAGGGGGTGTTGAATATACGGCATTGAAAAAAGACGGAAGTAACTTCCCCATTGTTGTCTATGCCAGTCCTATCATCCACGAAAACAATGCCGTTGGGTTGCGAGGTATTGCTGTAAATATCACCGCACAAAAACGGGCGGAAGAAATGCAGAGAAAACTTCAAGAGGATCTAATGCAGGTTGAGAAACTGGCCGCTGTGGGCGTGGTAGCCGCCGGCATTGCCCATGAGGTGAAGAATCCTCTGGCGATCATTATCCAGGGGGTGGAGTATTTAAGAACATCGGCAGCCTCTGATGCCCTCCTGGCTGACATTGTGGAGAGAATAAAAAAATCTGCCCTGAGAGCAGACTTCATAGTAAAAGGTCTCCTGAGCTTTACCCGCCAGATGCCAATTCAGACAGAAGAAGCGAAGATTGCGCCTATCATTGAAGAAACCCTGTCTTTTACGGAACATCATATCAAATCCAGGCGCATAACAATAATCAGGCAATTCTCTCCAGACGCGCCGACGGTAACTATTGACAGCAACCAGATCAAGCAAGTATTCGTCAATATCCTCTTGAACTCGGTCGAAGCCATACAAAATGGGGGAACTATCACCATCAGTACAGAGTCAATAAAGAGTGGAGCAGATCAAAACTACCTGCAGGTCATTTTTGCTGATACGGGCTGTGGTATCCCTGAAGATAAAATTGAAAAAGTGTTTGATCCGTTTTATACAATAAGGGATACCCCTGGAAATGCGGGTTTAGGACTCTTTATTACAAAAGGAATTATTGATAAGCATCATGGGGCGATCCGGATAGAAAGTGAACCTGAAAAGGGGACACGGGTCATCATCAGATTACCCGCCGGCAACCCCCGCTAAAAAAAACCGGAAAGCTGCGATATTGCTGAAAATACGCTGAAAAGGCAAAGTAAGTATGGGAGGACATCATGGACGGAGAAAATAAATCGGAAGCGCCGCCTACAAAGAAAAAAATCCTGCTCATTGATGACGAAGAAGACTTCTGTTTTTTTGTCAAGCTCAATCTCGAGAAGACAGGAAAATTCGAAGTAATGACGACTACAAGCGGCTCCAGGGGGATAGTCATGGCTTCAAAGGAACATCCCGATCTGATTCTTCTGGACATTATCATGCCGGAGATGAGTGGCGGGCAGGTTGCGGAGCAACTGCTCGATAGCCCGAAAACAAAAAACATTCCCATCCTGTTCATTACTGCGATAGCATCGAGAAAGGTGGTCCAATCACAGGAGGGAATAATTGGCGGAAGAAACTTTATTGCCAAGCCGGTAACACCGGAAGAACTAATGGCAAAAATAAATGGGGTTTTTAAATCTATAGTGAACGACAAAAATTAATTGGTATCCCCCTCACCCTAACCCTCTCCCACAAGGGGAGAGGGAGCGACTAACTACTTCCCCTCCCTTGATGGGAGGGGATTAAGGGGAGGGTGATTTATGTCAACTTATTTAATCCGTTCGCTATAACAGATAGCATGTAGGGCATACGCAGGACGTGAGTCGCCTTCAGGGCCTAAGAATCAAAATCGTTTCATGAGGTGCAAAAATAACCGCTTCAGCAATACAAGAAAAAGCGATTTCAGCCTTTCGCCAGGAACTCCCTTGCCTTTTCCACCTCAAAACGGCTTCCTATATAGATGGGACAACGCTGATTTAACTCTTCTACCTTAAGGGACAGGATATCTTTCTTGCCATCGGTGGCTAATCCGCCGGCCTGTTCAGCGATAAATGCGACGGGTTGAAGCTCAAATAGGAGGCGTAATTTCCCGTGAGGGCTCTTTTTTAATGCAGGATAGGTAAATATGCCGCCTTTTTTGATCAGGATCTGGTTGATGTCCGGTACAAATCCTCCGCTGTAACGAAGTTTGTATCCCGTATCTTCGAGGTATTCCACATATCTCAGGTGTTCCGGTGTCCAGTCCTTTCTTAGTCCCCCCAGAGAGTAAATTGACCCCCGTTCCTTCAAGGTGATGTTTTCCTCAGAGAGGACGTATTCCCCCTCCCTGTTTAAAACAAACTCATGGACCCCATGGCCTGCCGTATACACCATCGTGATCAGGGGACCATAGGTGATATACATGGCCGCTACCATCGTTTTCCTCCCTTCGGCAAAGATTGACTCCTTGTGAATGCCGATGATGGTGCCGATGGAAAGATTGGTATCCACCAGAGAAGAACCGTCAAGAGGATCCGCTGTTACGAAATATTTCTCGTCACCCTGGCCTATCTTGATAACGCTATCACTCTCCTCCGAGGTATATTCCCGGACAAATCCTGAAAACTGGAGTTGAATTTTGAGGATTTCGTCGGCGCTTCTGTCGAGGGAGAGCTGCTCTTCTCCGTAAATATTTCTAAAACCGGCCAGTTTCCGGTTCGACTCATGGATCTTGGCAGAGATGTATTTTCCTGTAACGGCTATCTGCCAGATAAGCCTGCGTAATTCTACCTCCACACCGGCCAGCCACATATGCCGCCTCAGGTCAATGATACACCTGTTGTAATCCGATATCCCCTCGCCCATAATTTTTATTCCTCTACAACAATCTCCATGTAAGCATTCAGCTAAAACAAAAAGATACCAGGGGGTACTGATCGCTGATAGCTGAACACTTACCTTTATTATACTTACAAGCCTATTACGCTTAGCAGGAACTTACTTCCTTTACCAAAAAATATTACAGAAAGGAAGGCTGTTTGTCAAGGATATAATGTTTTGAGCATAAGACTTAGGCAATCTTGGTTGTTCAGGATGGGCACTCTCACTTACATGACTGGTAAAATCCTTCATTTCATGGAGAGCCTCTGCAAGAGTTGCAGAGATCTACCGGATGGATGTGGGAAAGGTTTTGGCGAGGGGTCGCCAGCAGCAGCGGGTTAATGCGCGGAGCCTTTTTTGCCAGTATTCCCACTGGCATATATTATCTCCCTCTAAAAACTGGATCCCGTTTCTCAACAAAAGACTTCATACCCTCAACCCTATCTTCACTGTTCCAGCACACACTGAGAGTCATCACTTCATAATCCACTGCCTGGGCCAGGTCCATCTTATAAAAATTCTGAAGGCCTCTCTTTGCCAGGGCCAGGTCCATCTTATAAAAATTCTGAAGGCCTCTCTTTGCCAGGGCTATTGGTATCGGGGCGTTTTTTGCGATCTTCTGGGCCAGTTCCCTTGTTGCCTGAGGAAGTTCATCATGGGGCACTACCCTATTAACCATACCAATTCGCAACGCTTCTTCAGCGTCTATTATATCCCCGGTGAAGATCAATTCCGCTGCTTTGGCGTAGCCAACCAGCCTCGGCAGAAACCATATACCCCCCCAATCCGGATGGAGGTACTGTCAAAACTATTTACCCTTTATGCATTTAAAAACTCTAAATCCTAAACTCTAAATCCTAAATAAATCCAAAGCTAAAAATACAAAACTCAAAACATTATTTACTCACGCACTCTCATGGCGAATCTCTTAGTTCTTTCTCCTAAATCATATGGTTTTGGGTTTTGAGTTTTATCCATTTTGAGTTTATTTAGAGTTTAGGATTTAGGATTTCCTCCCCCTTTATATGAAAAATATCCCTCTAAAATCAATGCCTTTAACCTTATTCTTTCATACTTTATTTGACATTACCAATGGTAATTTATCCCTAAAAACCTTCCACCTTCAGCCTAACTACCTGAGTAGTCACAAAAATAAGCGCTATCTCCCTTTCCAGATAGGTGACCTCTTCTCCACGAAGGCTTTAAAACCCTCCATTATGTCTTCAGTGCGCATCAGGCTATGAGTTACATGGTCTGTTAGAGACATGGCATCAGGGCGGCTCATATCCTCGCCTCTCCTAATCAGCTCTTTCACTGCCCTTATTGCGAGAGGACTATTTTGACAGATACTCTCAGCCATCTCCGTTGCCATAGGGAGAAGTTGCTCAGCGGAAACTATCCGGGTCACCAGCCCCACCTCGTAGGCCCTCTGAGCGCTGATTTTATCTGTGGTAAGGAGCATTTCATGGGCAACCCCTCGGGGGATATAGCGCTGGAGAAGCGCAGTAAAGGTTGCCGGCATGCCCAACCTAGGCTCCGGCACCCCAAATTGAGCACTCTCAACGGCAATCCTTATATCGCTCTCCAACGCCAGCCACAAGCCTCCACCAAGACAATATCCGTTGATGGCCGCAATAATGGGTTTCGAGACATCATATCTTGCAGGA
>Ga0210044_10008603_pt1 | contig 12671 bp, 12 predicted proteins | sample CryGey13umfilter_2_FD_183959 | JGI IMG/M metagenome (GOLD analysis project Ga0210044, IMG submission 183959) | Groundwater microbial communities from aquifer in Utah, USA - Crystal Geyser 4/9/14 3 um filter (SPAdes) (version 2) | ecosystem: Environmental > Aquatic > Deep subsurface >... | reverse complement strand
CCGAAATTTTTATCAACCGCAGCGAGCAGGCCAAGATGGAGTTTCTGAAAAAATGGATGGAGGAATACCGTATCAGCGGCGTCATTTTCCACGACTCGAAAACCTGTTTCAATAATTCCAACTCCCGGTTTGGGATGCCCCTGCAACTGAAACAGCAAACCGGCGTCCCCACGCTGGTGGTGGAGGGCGACCTCTGCGACCTCCGCTTTTATTCCGAAGGCCAAACGATAACCAAAATCGAAACTTTCATCGAGCAGTTGACAGACTCGCCTCACCCCCGACCCCTCTCCTCGCAGTAGAGGGGTCGGGAGTGAGGTCTATACGTGAGCCTAAGTTTGAAAAATTGATAACATGAAAAAAGCATATTTCATCCTCCTTTTTGCCTTGCCCCTGCTGCAATCCTGCGGTGGGCATGGGCATCACGACAATGGCGCAGCCGCTGTCACGCTCGACAACGGCAACCGCTGGCAAGCCAATCCAGAAACCACCCAGGGCGTAGCCGAAATGCAGGCGATTTTGGCAAAATACGAAGGCAAAACTGCCGGCGCCGCCAGCCGGAAAGCCCTTCGGGAAGAACTGGAAACCGCCCTGGATGGCGTTTTCAAAGCCTGCACCATGACCGGCGAAGCGCACCAACAACTGCACAATTACCTGCTGCCCATGAAGGGCATGTTTGAAAAAATGGATGGCGGGAATGTGGCGGAAAGCGAGGCTGCCGTCGGGCAGTTGAAGCAGCATCTCGCTGAATACCAGACTTATTTTCAATGAACCTGCTCGATTGAAACGTGGGCCTTAACCATTAAAAATGGCAAAACTGAAAAAAATACCGGCACCGCCCCCCCTCCGCATCGCCATCGCCGGCTTGGGGCCGGTGGGCATGATACTGGCGGTGCATTTGCAGGAGGCCGGGTGCGAGGTAGGCATTTGCGACAACGACAAAATAAAAATCAACCTCATCAGGAAAGAAGGGGTAAAGCTGGAAGGCGTGTGCTCCAAAGCCTGTTTTTTCAAAAATGTGTTTGCGGGCATAGAAGAAATGGCGGCATTCGCGCCTGAATTGGTGATCACCTCGCTCAAAACCTACCACACGGCAAACGCTATACCTGCACTGGCGGCACTCGACCGGGAAGGCGTAACGTTCATCAGCGCGCAAAACGGCATTGACACGGAGTACATTCTGGCCAATGCTTTCGGCGAATCGAAGGTGCTGCGCATGGTCATCAACTTCGCCGGAAATCTCTTGGCGCCCAACGTCGTGAAAGTCACCTTTTTCAACCCGCCCAATTACCTCGCCTCCATTGACGACAGCCGCACCGCTGTGGCAGAGCTTTTGGCTTCGTATCTCAACAAAGTGGACCTCCAGACAAAGGTCATCACTTCGTTTGAACTCTTGCGCCGGAGCTGGGAAAAGGCCATCCTCAATGCTTCACTCAGCGCCTTGTGCGGCATCGGCAGGCTCACCATGAAAGAAGCGATGGACATGCCCAACACCGTGGAAATCATCGAGCAGGTCATCGAAGAAGCAGTGGAAGTGGCAGCCGCAGAGAAGATTCAATTCGAAGACGACTTCGTCAGAAAGTGCCTGCGCTACCTGCGAAAAGCGGGCGACCACTTTCCCTCCCTCGCCGTGGACCTCATCAACAACCGCCCCACGGAGATTGATTATTTCAACGGAAAAATCGTGGAGTACGGCCGCAAGCACTACATCCGCACCTCGCTCAACCTCGTCTTCACCAACATGGTGCGGGCCATGACCCACAAGAGCCTCGCCGCTTCGATAGCCGGCGATGCCAGCCTTGTAAAATTGCAGAACAACGCCTCGAAAAGAACAAAAGTCACAGGCGGCCCCTGCTTCCTCGGCATAGACCTCGGCTCGGCATACACCAAATTCACCGTGATAGACCAAGATGGCAACGTCGTCTTCCAGTCAGCGCACCGCACGCTGAACCGCGAGCGCATCGCCATGTCGCACGTCTCGCAGGCCATCCGGGAGGAGTACAACATTGCGTACAGTTGCGCCACCGGCTACGGCCGCAAGAGTTTTTCGGATTCCGACATCGTGAAAACGGAAATTTACAGCGCCGCCAAAGGCGTCTCGAAATACTTCGCCGGGGCAAAGACCATCATTGACATCGGTGGCGAAGACATCAAAACCATCCATTGCGACGAGCACGGCCAGGTGGAGAATTTCTACCTGAACGATAAATGCGCCGCCGGCACCGGCTCTTTCCTCACCGAAATTGCGGAGCGGGCAGACATCCCCATCGGCGAAATGAGCAACCTGGCCTCGAAGTCCGGCTTTGGCAAAGAACTGAACAGCTTCTGCACCGTCTTCGCCAAAACCGAGATAATGAAATGGATGTTCGAGGGCATCCCCGTCGAGGACACGGCGAAGGGCATCTACCTGTCCATCGCCAACCGGGTCGCCAAGATGCGGCTCGCCCCCGGCGTCCCCGTCTTCATGATTGGCGGCGTCATTGCGTACCACCCCTACCTGAAAACGGTTTTGGAGGAACGGCTGAAAAACCCGATTCAGATTATCGAGAAGCCGCAGCACGCGGTGTCATTCGGGGCGGCGCTGCTGGCGAGGGAGGGGTTTTTGAATAGGGCTTCCAATGAGGAAGCAACCCAATTGGAAGCAAGGGTCGAAGTGACGGCGTAGCTTCGAGTCTAATGTTGTCCATTTATGGATTTCGGAGAAATCCCATGTTGGTAGAAATGAAGGACAAAACCCTTTTCCCGACCTCGGAGAGGTCGAATGTCACCCGAAACGTTCGACCTCTCCGAGGTCGGGGGCGGTGGGGGAAACGACATTTCTACCAACATGCGACCTCTACGAGGTCTTAAGTTGACGACATTAGACCTCGAGTCACACCGTCACTAAGCCAAATCATCCTTGAAAATTGCAAACTCCACTTTGCAATTTTCAAGGATGAATTTCCAGTCAAAGCGGTGACACCATTTCAAAAGGGTCACCTTTGACTATGGCAGGTCGCCAAATGTTGGCGGAGAACCAAAAGCGATAAGCATGAAGGAGAAAAAAGAAAATATAGAGGTTCAAGGTTTCAAAATCTCTTTTGTCAAAGAGACCGGATTTATCTCGCTGACCGACCTGGCAAGAAAATCGGAAAGAGACCCCACGGAAGTTGTTCGGGATTGGTTTAGAAACAGCGAAACCTTACTTTTTCTTCAAACCTGGGAAGTGATTCACAACCCCAATTTTAAAGTGTGGGAGATGACACACTTTAGACTTCAAGTCCTCGACAAAACCAGGTCGCTGGGCTTTCAGCGATACACGCAGGAAACCCTTGCCATTGGGTTGGTTTCCGTCTCCGGCAGGTACGGCGGCACTTTCGCTCACCCCGACATTGCGCTTCATTTTTGCAACTGGATGAACCCTGAGTTTTATGCTTACTTTCTACACGAGTTCCAGGTGATGAAGGAAAAGCAAGCCAGCCTCGAAGGCAAACATTGGGATTTGCGGCGGGAGTTGGCATCTTCCAATTTTTTCATTCACACCGACGCTGTTCGCACCAACATCGTCCCTTTGCTCGATTGGAACACCAAACGGGAAAGCCTCTACCAAGCCTCCGAAGCCGACCTGCTCAACCTCGCCGTTTTCGGAACGATCGCCAAGCAATGGAAAGCCCTCAACCCCGAAGCAAAAGGCAACCTGCGCGACCACGCCTCCGTCAGAGAACTGCGAGTGCTCGCTAACATGGAAAGCATCAACGCCACGCTCATCGAGCAAGGTTTTACCAAAGACGAACGGCTCGCTATTCTTGCCCGGCGGGTGGAACGTGAACTGGCTATTTTGGAAGATGTGAAGGCTTTGAAAAAGCTGGAATAGGCAGGTCTCATGTGCAGAAAATAGAAAACCAAGCCTTTCTGACCATCCGACCTTGTTTCACCTGAAAATCATTTGCACGGTATTGATTTAGCCATAGCTCATTTATGCACCACAAACAAAAAGGCATAGCCATCACCTACGACGACATTTACCTGGTAAATGGCGCCCGCACCCCCTTCGGCAAGCTGTGCGGCACCCTCGGACTGGTCTCACCCACCGACCTCGGCATCTACGCCAGCCGGGCGGCTTTGGAAAAATCCGCCGTGAAAGGCGAAGACATTGACCAGGTGATGTTCGCCAATATCGGCGCTTAAAGGCGACACCTCGGCGCTTAAAGGCAACACCTTGAAATGGCAGCTAAAATCGGGCAGAATAGCACAGTGAAAGCAGCCATTTCAAGGCGTCACCTTTAGCCCTCAACTTAAAAAAAGCATGCACCACAAACAAAAAGGATTCGGCATCACCTACGACGACATCTATTTAATCAATGGCGCCCGCACCCCCTTCGGCAAGCTGAGCGGCACGCTCGGACTGGTCTCACCCACCGACCTCGGCATCTTCGCCAGCCGGGCGGCATTGGAAAAATCGGGCGTGAAAGGGGACGACATTGACCAGGTCATGTTCGCCAACATCGGGCAAAGCGCACCTGATGCTTACTTCCTGCCCCGGCACGTGGGGCTGTACGCCGGCGTTCCGGCAAGCATTCCGGCGGTGATGTTGCAGCGCATCTGCGGCTCCGGCTTCGAGGTCATCATAGCCGGGGCGGAGCAAATCACGCTGGGCAAAGCAGCCGCCACCCTCTGCGGCGGCACGGAAAATATGACCCTTATGCCGACGGCAAGTTTCGGCAACCGCATGGGCTACGCCCTCGGCAAGCCCAATTTCGTGGACATGCTCTGGGAATCCCTCAACGACACCGCCGCCGTGCCCATGGGCTGCACCGCCGAAAACATCGCCCAAAAACACGGCATCACGAAAGCGGAAGCCAACGTGTTCGGCAAGCTCTCCATCGACAGGGCCATTGCTGCCGTGGAGCGGGGGTTTTTCAAAGAGGAAATGGTGGCGATGAACTCCACGGTGTTCGAAGCCGATGGGCTGAAACCCCGCAAGGTCAGGCTGCCACGCGGCGTGCAGGACTTTGCAAAAGACGAAAACATCCGCCCCTCCACCCTCGAAGCTATGGCCAAGCTGCCCTCCGTTTTCACCAAAGACGGCGTGCAAAACGCTGCCAATTCGAGCGGCATCGTAGATGGTGCCTCCGCCGTGGTGGTGGCTTCAAAATCATTCGCCGAAGGCAAAGGTTTGAAGGCCCTCGCCCGTGTCGCCGCCTCGGCCACCAGCGCCATAGACCCCCACTACATGGGCCTCGGCCCCGTGGCTGCCATCCGCCTCGTGCTCGAAATCACCGGCCTGCAACTCCACGACATCGGCCTCATCGAAATCAACGAGGCCTTTGCAGCACAGATTATCGGCTGCGAGCGTGAGCTTGGCTTCGACCGCAATACCCTAAACGTCAACGGTGGCGCCATCGCTTTGGGTCACCCGCTGGCAGCTACCGGGGGCCGTCTCTCACTCACCCTCGCCCGCGAGATGAAGCTGCGCAATGTGCGGTACGGCATCGCCTCCGCCTGCATCGGCGGCGGGCAAGGGACGGCGCTTTTGTTTGAAAATGCAGATTTGAATTGACCACCTCACCCCCGGCCCCTCTCCTCACAGGAGAAGGGCCGGGGGTGAGGTAAAATACAACCACAACATGTACCAATGGCAAATGACCGGCTTGAACGAGCCTTTTCAACGGGTGGAAAGCGCCTTGCCTGAAACTACTCCCGATGAGGTTTTGGTAAAAATTGCAGGCTGCGGCGTCTGCCACACCGACCTCAGCTTCTGGCACGACGGCGTAAAAACGAAACACGAACTGCCGCTCACGCTGGGCCACGAAATCAGCGGGACGGTGGTCGAAGGCCCGCCCAAATGGAAAGGCAAAAACGTCATCATCCCGGCGGTGCTGCCCTGCGGCGAATGCGACCTGTGCCGCAAGGGCCGCAGTAACATTTGCCAAAACCAGCGCATGCCGGGCAACGATTTTCACGGGGGCTTCGCCTCGCACATCAAAGTGCCGCACCGCTACCTTTGCCCCGTTACGGACGCCGCTTTGGAAAAATATTCGTTAGAGCAGCTTTGTGTCATCGCCGATGCCATCTCCACGCCTTACCAGGTGGTGAAAAAATCCGGGCTGGAGCCTGGCGATTTCGCCATAGTCACCGGCGTCGGAGGCGTCGGGCTATACGGTGCGCTCATCGCCAAAATCAGGGGGGCCAAAGTGCTCGCCATAGATATCAGCGACGAAAAATTGCGGCAGGTAAAAGAGAACGGCATTGACGCCACCATGAACAGCCGGGGACTGGACCTCCGGGAGGTGAAAAACAGGGTGCGGGAAATCGCCAAAGACCTCGGCGCACCAAAATACGGCTGGAAGATTTTTGAATTCTCCGGCACCGCCGCCGGACAGGAATTGGCTTTCAACCTCATCACCTTCGCCTCAACGATGTCGGTGGTAGGCTTCACGATGGACAAACTCGATGTGCGCCTCAGCAACCTCATGGCCTTCGATGCACAGCTCACCGGCACCTGGGGCTGCAAGCCGGAACTTTACCCCGAAGTGATGGCGCTCGTGGCTAACGGCCAGTTGCGCATTGGCAATTTCGTGGAAACTTTCCCGCTCTCCACCATCAACGACGTTTTTAAAAATACGCTGGCGCATAAGTACAGCAAGCGTTCTGTGCTCGTGCCTGAATAGACTTTCCAGGTTTTATAAACCTGGAAAGTCTGTGGATTAAAATAATTTCAACCATGAAAGAACTCAAGAATCACAACCTGACGGAGACCCATTTCTCCGAAATCATTTTTGAAAAACGGCCGTGCAAGGATGCAAACGGCCAACCCGCCGCTGGGCTGTTCAACGCCTGGATTTTTTTGAACAACCCCAAGCAATACAACTCTTACACGACGAAGGCGGTAAAAGAAATTATCCTGGCATTCCGGGAGGCATCGAACGACCGAAGCGTGGTGGCGGTAGTTTTTACCGGCGTGGGCGACAAGGCATTTTGCACCGGCGGCAACACGAAGGAATACGCAGAATACTATGCCGGCAACCCGCAGGAATACGGTCAGTACATGCGCCTGTTCAACGACATGGTGACGGCCATTTTGCTGTGCGACAAACCCGTCATCTGCCGGGTGAACGGCATGCGCATCGCTGGCGGGCAGGAGATAGGCATGGCCTGCGATTTCACCATCGCCCAGGACCTCGCCCGCTTCGGGCAGGCCGGCCCCAAACACGGCAGCGCCCCCGTCGGCGGCTCCACGGACTTCCTGCATTTGTACGTCGGGGTCGAGCGGGCCATGTACTCGCTGACGATGTGCGAAACCTGGACGGCGCATCAGGCCCTGCATTACGGCCTTATTTCGGAGGTGGTGCCAGCGCTCAAAGTGGACGGCAAGTTCGTCCCCAACCCGTTGGTCGAAACCGGGCGCTGGCTCGATGACTATGGACGCATCATTTATGGCACACAAAAAACCGGGGAGGCTTTAGCCAAAGGCAAAGAACTCCTCGCCGCAGGCGAAATTGACCTCTCGCTGCTCGACGAGGCGGTGGAAAGCTACATCGCCAGGCTGCTCGCCACCTTCCCCAACTGCACCGTGAAAACCATCAATTCACTTCGCCAGAAAAAACTGGAGTATTGGGACAAAAACAAAGAAGCCAACCGCGAATGGCTCATGTTGAACATGATGACCGAGGCGAAGGCCGGCTTCCAGGCTTTCAACGATGGCCCCAAAGGTCACCGCGAGGTGGACTTCGTGAAGCTCCGCCAACTGCTGGCCGAAGGCCACGAATGGAACGAGGAATTGCAACGGGCCATCTCGCCGCAGTTTCAAGGGTGAGGTGAAACAGCTAAAAAAATTTGACAATGGAAAAAATCAAACTCGAATATTCACACGACCGGCAGGTAGCAGCCATCACATTAGACGACGGCAAGGGCAATGTGCTCGACCACGTCATGATGGAAGAATTGCAGGCTGTGCTCGATTCTTTCAAAAATGAATTGGGGCTGAAACTCATCACTTTCGAAGGCGCCGGGAAGCATTTTTCATTTGGCGCCAGCGTGGAGGAGCACCAGAAAGAATATGCTGCCACCATGCTCCGGTCATTTCACCAACTCTTTTACTCCATCCGCGATTTGGCGGTGCCCACGCTGGCGAAGATTTCCGGGCAGTGCCTTGGCGGCGGTATGGAACTGGCGCTGATGTGCAATTTTCTTTTCGCCGATAAAAGCGCCCGGCTGGGGCAGCCGGAGATTCAGTTGGGGGTGTTTCCACCACCCGCCTCGGTCATTTTGCCTGAAAAAATAGGGCTGGCAAAGGCGGAGGAGTTGCTCATCACCGGCAAGACCATCACCGTCGTTGAGGCCAAAGACCTCGGCATTTTGAACGGCGTTTTCGAGGATAAGACGGCCCTTGAAGTTGAGGTGGAGCAATGGGTGGTGCAGCACATTTTACCCAAAAGCGCCTCGTCGCTGCGTTTTGCCGTGCGGGCTGCCCGCGCAAAATTCAACCACATCCTCAGCAACTTCCTTCCGCAATTGGAGCAGGTGTACGTCAAGCAGCTCATGGAAACCCACGATGCCAACGAGGGCATCAACTCTTTCCTCGAAAAAAGGAAACCGGAGTGGCGGGATAATCAGGCCTGATGAACGCTGCGGCGCACAGGCGCAGCGACTTAGCGCCTCCGCATTTATTGCAGCCCGCCTATGCGGTTGGTCAGCGCCACAAAATCGGCCACACTGAGCATCTCCGGTCTTTGCCGGAAAAAATCCCCGGCAAGTATTTCCGGGTCGTTCACCATTGGCTTGAGGATGTTGCGCAGCATCTTGCGGCGTTGGCCGAAGGCCTGTTTCACCACCCGCCGGAACAGCTCCGGGTCACACCCCAAACCGGCATTTTTGCGCAGCAGCCGGATAACGGCGGACTGCACTTTCGGCGGCGGGTTGAAATTGCCGTTGCCCACTTTGAACAGCAACTCGCCGGAGTAATGAGCCTGCGTCAGCACGCTGATAATGCCGAAATCTTTGCTGCCCGGACTGGCGACGATGCGCTCTGCCATTTCCTTTTGAAACATGCCCACTAATTCAGGCACCAAATGCCGGTTTTCCAACATTTTAAAGACTATCTGGGAGGAGATGTTGTACGGGAAATTTCCGATGATACAGAACTGGGGGTTGGAGATTGGGAATTGGGCATTGGGGGAAAAAAGATTTTCCAGATTCAGTTTCATAAAATCCTGCGAGATGACCCGGCCATGGAGCTGAATAAAATTCCTGTGGAGGTAATCCACCATGTCTTCATCGGCCTCTACGACGAGTAGGTTCAGGTCTTTTCCCAAGAGGTATTTAGTGAGCATTCCCGTGCCGGGGCCTATTTCCAGAACGTTGGAAAAAGGGCTGCCGTCCAGGGTTGTGAGGCTCCCAGCGATGCGCTGGGCAATGGCCTCATTGGTAAGAAAATGCTGCCCGTAGGATTTTTTGGCGCGCATACGTTTAATGGCTACATTTGTCGCTCGCTACCCACCACCATTCGGGGTGGGATGCCCGGTGCCCGGTGTTCGATGTTTGCTTTGCTCTAATATCCAGCATCCAATATCCAAAGAAAAGGAAAACCTGTGGATTTAGTAACTGAAACTTCCAGAAACGCTACACGAGCCAACAAAACCGAAAAACCGGTTCTTGGCATTTCCGTTGGCGATATAAATGGCATTGGCTTAGAGGTCATCCTCAAAGCCCTTTCGCACAAGCGAATACTCGAACTGTGCGTGCCCGTGGTGTATGGCTCTTCCAAAGTGGTATCGTATCACAAGAATATCACCGGCTTGGACGACCTGTTTTTTCAGAGCCAGCGCAGCGCCGAACGGCTGGCCCACGATAAGGTCAACGTCGTCAATTGCTGGGAAGATGATGTAAACATCACCCTCGGTAAACCGGCCGAATTGGGCGGCAAATATGCCCAGTTGAGCCTCGAAGCCGCAGTTCATGACCTTCATCTCGGGCTGATAGATGCCTTGGTGACTGCCCCTATCCACAAGAAATCAATGCAACTGGCAGGCTTTGGGCACGTGGGCCATACGGAGTATTTAACCCAGGAATTCAAAGCTGCCGACAGCCTGATGCTTTTGGCCAGCGATGCCCTCAAAGTCGGCGTCGTGACGGCGCACTTACCACTGAAAGACGTTGCTTCCTCCATCACCAAAGAGGCCATCGTGAGCAAACTGCTCATCCTCAATGAATCGCTGAAAATTGACTTCGGCGCCGGGCGGCCCAATATAGCCGTGCTCGGCCTGAACCCCCACGCCGGTGAGGAAGGAATGCTCGGCGATGAAGAGGAGAAAATCATACGGCCTGCCGTGATAGAATGCAAGAAAAAAGGCATGATGGTATTCGGCCCTTATGCCGCCGACGGGTTTTTCGGCTCCGGCCGGTTCAATAAATTTGACGCGGTGCTCGCCATGTACCACGACCAGGGGCTGATTCCCTTCAAAGCATTGACCTTCGGCAGCGGGGTGAATTTCACGGCCGGGCTATCGTGCATTCGCACCTCCCCCGACCACGGCACCGCCTTCGACCTGGCTGGGAAAAACCTGGCCGACCACTCATCGTTTCTACAATCCATGTTTTTGGCCATCGATATCTACCGCAACAGGAAGGAGTATTATGAGCTGAAAAAAAATGCAGTGAAGAGGGTGGAAACAGAGGAAGAAAAACAGGAGGGCGATGTGTAGAAAACGATCATGGAAAAAAGAATTTTGGAGCTACCAGGAGAACTTGGCTGCTTGAATCCATTTCGCTCCTCTTTTCGCTATAAGCTCAGCCGGGTGGGGGAAGCAGCCTCACTCTTCCTCGTCTTTCGATTTCTTTTCTGCCAGCTTTTTGTCCTCCACATTTTCATTCAGAAATTCGTTCAGCCTTTCGATGCCGAGGTTTGATTGTATTTCCCCAAACTCATTGATTTTGATGTCGAATCCCCGCAGTTCATCGTGAACTTTGGGTTGCTCCTTTTTGGACGTTTTTTTCTTTTTCGGCATACGGTGTAAGGTTTCGGGTTTCGGGGGGTGGCAAATCACAGCGCATCGAAATAATCAATTGCTTTGCGCAGGCGGGCAGCTGTTTTTTCACGGCCCAGCACTCCCATCATCTCAAACACTCCTGGACCTTGCATGCTGCCGGTCAGTGCGATGCGGAGAAGTGGAAAAATCTGCCCCATTTTGAGGCCGCCTTCCGCGATGAAATCTTTGACGGATACTTCGATGTCTGCCGCTGCAAAGGATTTGTTTTTTTCAATAACAGCGAGCAGCGCCTCGAAGACAGGCCGGCTTTCCGGCGTCCATCTTTTGGCGATATTCTGGTCGTCGAACTGATTTACTTCTTCAAAAAAATAACAGCCCACCGCCCAAAAATCGGTTAGGAAGGTCATCCGCTCTTTGAGCAGACCACACACTTTTTCCAAATAGCCCGCATCGGGCGCATGGCCCTGAGCCGCCAACTGCGGCTGCACCAAGGCCGCCAAGGCTTTGTCTTCGCTGCGCTGAATGTACTGCTGGTTGTACCATTTGGCCTTGTCGTAATCGAACCGGGCACCCGCCTTGCCGATATTTTCGATGGTGAATGCCTGGCAAAGTTCTTCCAAAGAAAAAATCTCCTGCTCCGTGCCGGGGTTCCAGCCGAGGAAAGCCAGGAAATTGCTGACCGCCTCTGGCAAGAAACCGTACTCACGGAATCCGCGGAAGCTGTCCTCCGGGGTTTCGCCCGTCCAGCCGAGTGGGAACACCGGCATGCCGAATTTGGCACCATCCCTTTTGCTCAACTTGCCTTTTCCGTCGGGTTTCAGGATGAGCGGCAGGTGGGCAAACTGTGGCATGGTGCCCTCCCACCCGAAAGCGCGATAGAGCAACACATGGTGCCCGGTGCTCGGCAGCCACTCCTCGCCCCGTATGACGTGGCTGATGCGCATCAAATGGTCGTCCACGATATTGGCGAGATGATAGGTAGGCATGCCATCGCCCTTCAGCAGCACCTTGTCGTCCAGTTCATTGGTCTGAAAGGAAACCTGGCCGCGAATGAGGTCGTTAAAAGTGACGGTCTCGTCATCTGGTACTTTCAGGCGCACGACGTATTCCTCACCCGCTTCGAGCCGGCGAGTGACTTCACCGGCAGGCAGGGTGATGCTGTTTTTCATTTCCCTTCGGGAAACATTGTCGTAGCGAAAGTTGTGGTTGCCTTTGGCAGTCTCGGCAGCACGGCGTTCTTCCAGCTCTTGCGGAGTATCGAAGGCGTAATAAGCGCCTCCGCTTTCCACTAATTCGCGTGCGTATTTTTGGTAAATATCTTTGCGCTCCGATTGGCGGTAGGGTTCATACTCGCCACCAAAACCTAAACCCTCACCGGGTGTCAGGCCGCACCATTGGAGGGTCTGTACGATGTAATCTTCGGCACCGGGCACGTACCGCCCCTGGTCGGTATCTTCAATGCGAAGGATAAACGTGCCGCCCATTTTTTTGGCAAAAAGATAGTTGTAGAGCGCTGTGCGTACTCCGCCGATGTGTAGAGGGCCGGTCGGGCTTGGTGCAAATCTTACGCGAATATTTCCCATGATTGTCGTGTTCAGATTGTTTGGTACCTGAATGCAGGTAAAATCAAAATTGACAGTAAAAAGGTGAAACCTACTGGCAGCAGAGCATAGAAGTCAGCCGTTGCATAGCCAATAGCAAACGAAT
>Ga0210044_10008595_pt1 | contig 12686 bp, 6 predicted proteins | sample CryGey13umfilter_2_FD_183959 | JGI IMG/M metagenome (GOLD analysis project Ga0210044, IMG submission 183959) | Groundwater microbial communities from aquifer in Utah, USA - Crystal Geyser 4/9/14 3 um filter (SPAdes) (version 2) | ecosystem: Environmental > Aquatic > Deep subsurface > Groundwater... | reverse complement strand
GATCTGGTGCCACGAGTCATGCCACGATCAACCGCGAGTCGCGCTATACTCCGGGTGTGCGATGGAGGTTGATACCCTTGCTCCTGCTGGCGTCCTGTGTCGGCAAGACGACCCCGGACCGGCCGTTGACCCCGGCCGCCTCCGAGGGCGTGCGGATGACACTCCCGCGGCTGGGCGGCGGCAAACTCACCATCGACGCGCTGCGCGGTCAACCGGTGCTGATCACCCTGTTCACCACCTGGTGCCTGCGCTGTCAGGCCGAGGCGCCGCGCTTCGTCCGGTTTGGGGAGCGCCCGGGGTTGAAGGTGGTGGGGATCGCGCTGGACGACCTGACCAAGCTGAGCCTGATCACGACCTACGTCACGTTCGTCGGGTTTCGGTTTCCGGTGTTGTTGGCCCAGCCCGACGATCTGGAGCTGGTGGGCGGGCTGGGCGTCACGAAGCAGGTGCCCCGCACCGTGCTCCTGGACCCCGTGGGTCGCGTGATTCAGGATCACGTGGGACAGACCAGCTTCGACAAGCTGGCCCCGGCCATCGATCGCTTGTTGGCGCCGTCGAGACCACCATCTGGCACGGTGATGGGGGATTAGGGGGACGAGCCCTGGCGGGCTCTAGTAGGAGTCGAAGTGCAGGGTGAGTCATGATGGGGTGGGTTTTGCAAAGGATGTGCCCGGGGCGTGCCGCGACTACATACACGGGATGACGTGGCTATCTGCCGCGGGCCCACGTGCCGCCGGCACCGGTGTTACTACAGTCGGCGGTGGGAGACGCCGGCTTTCGGAGGATGCGGAGTCCGCGACGCGGCGTGTCAGGCATCCGCCAGCTCCCGGACCTTCTGGAGGACCAGAGCGCGGTGGATCGGTTTGGCCAGAAACCCGCTCGCACCGCGCGCCATGGCCTGTTGCTGGTTGCGCGACGCGCTCCGCGAGCTGAGCACCAGGATCGGCAGCTGTGCGAACCGGGAGGAGGAACGACAGCGGGCGATCAGTTCGTAGCCGTGGAGCCGCGGCATCTCGAGATCGGTCAGCAGCAGATCATAGTGCTCGGTTTGGAGGCGTTCCCAGGCCTCCCATCCGTCCGCCGCGACGTCCACCGCGAACCCCGCCATGTGCAGGATGTGGCTCATGGCAGCCCGGACCGATCGCGAGTCGTCCACCACCAGGATGCGCTGGACGTTGTTGCCGGGCTGGATCACGGCCTTTGTTGGACGGCCGGACCGGACCAGCCGGGCCAGCGCCGCGGCATCGAGGACGAACTGGACCTTGCTCGAACCGCTCACGGTGGCGCTGGAGAACAGCGGAAGCCCCGCCAGTAGAGGCCCGAGCTGCTTGAGCACGATCTCACGCGGCCCCACCACCCGGCGACAGCTGATGGCGAACCGCGTCTCGCCATAGACCAGCACGATCACCGGCAGCCGTGCCGGTCTTCGGTCGCCCTCCGACGCCGGCAAGGGCGGGTCGCCGCCCAGGATCTGGTGCAGCTGGAGCAGCGGGATCCACTGCCCGCGGGCCAGCACGTGGGTCACGCCGTGTTCGTCCTGTCGGAGATCGGTGGCGGGGTTGACGAAGCAGGTCTCCAGCACGTACCCCACCGGGACGGCGTACACCGGCTCCCCGACCTTGAACAACAGGGCCTGGATGATGGCCGTTGCGATGGGCATTCGAATGGTGAAACGAGTCCCCTGGCCCGGCGTCGACGTGACCTGGATCTCGCCTCCCATCTCGCTGATGTTGCGGCGGACCACGTCGAGGCCCATCCCGCGCCCCGACAGCTGGTCGACATGTTCCCGTGTGGTGAACCCGCTGATGAAGATGGACTCCAGCACTTCGCCGTCGGTGAGGCGGTCCACCAGCTCGACAGGTTCTCCCCGCTGCTTCAGCGTGGCGCGCAGCCGGGCGGGATCCATGCCGGCCCCGTCGTCCACGACGTCCACCACCACCAGGTCCCCCTTCTGGCGCGCGTTGACGCGAATCAACCCCTCGGGTGACTTCCCCATCGCTGCCCGGGCGTCGGGAGTCTCGATCCCATGGGCCACGGCATTGCGTATCAGGTGTATCAGCGGATCGGTGATCCGCTCGAACACCAGGCGATCCATCTCGGTCGATTCGTCGTCGGTGGTGAGCTCCACCAGCTTGTCCTGCGCCGCCGCCAGCTGGCGCATGGGGCGCTGCAGGCGGGCATGCAGCCAGCGGATGGGCATCATCCGCACCTGGGTCAGCGACTCCTGGAGCGTGTGGGTGCTGCGGCGCAGGGCCTCGGAGTCCTCTTCCAGCACCGTCGCCGCCCGCTCGAGGTTTGCCACGGCGTCCGCGATCTCCACGTCCACCTCTCGAATGCGCAGGAACGCGGGGTTCGCCACCTCGTCCGTGTCGGCCAGCGCCGAGTGTAGCGCCTGACGACTGAGGCTCATGTCCCGGGCCAGGCCCTTGATCTCCCCCAGCCGCTGCTCGATGCGGGTGCGCTGGATCACCAGCTCACCCACGGTATTCATCAGGTGATCCAGCTGGCTCACGTCGACACGCACACGCAGCGTGTCGTCGTGTCGGCGCGGGCCGGTGCGGTTGTCCGGTCCGTTGGCCTTGGTCTCCCGGGGCCGAGCCTCGGGCAGCGTCACCGTTCGTGAGACCTCGGAACGGATCTCGTGGGGCAGCGTCACCGTTCGTGAGACCTCGGAACGGATCTCGTGGGACCGCCGATCCGCGTCAGAGATCGACCCCAGGCAGCTTCGCAGCTGTTCCAGCTGCGACGTCGACGCGTCCGAGGTGCGAGCGGCCTCCGCCATCTCCTGCAGCATGGAGCTGGCGAGGTGTAGCTGCGACACCGCCCCGGCCCGCAGCACGCCGTCGCGTTGCAGCGCCACCAGCTGGCTCTCGAACAGATGCGCGGCTTCGCCGATCCGCGGCAGACCCACCGTCGAGGCCGAGCCCTTCAAGGTGTGGGTCTTGCGCAGCATCTCCTGCAGGGGCTGCAGGTCTGTCGGCGACCGACGCAGCTGGTGCACCGCCGTGGTGATCGCCTCCATGTGCTCCGCCGCCTCGTCCACGAACAGATCTCTGAGCAGCCTGGCGGTGGCCGGGTCCCAGTCCTCGTCGAGGACGGAGCGTTCCTGAGCCTCACCTTGGGTTAGGGGTTGGGGCTCAGGATCGAGGTCGGGGGTCTGGCGCAGCCGGGCAAGCTGGGCTTCGATGGACTCCAGCGCCTGCTGTAGCCCGTGCGATCGACCCTGCCGCAGCTGCTGCTCCAGCTGGCGGGCCAGGTTGCTGATGGAGTCCAGTCCCAGCATGGAGGCGGCGCCCTTGAGGCTGTGGGCGGCCTGGTGCAGCGCGCCGATTCTGGAGTCCGGTCGACGCAGCGTCTCGACGTAGCCCGCTGCCTCCTGCAGGAAGGTGGGGAGGATGTCCGGGTCGATGGGCATGCCCCGTTCAGTCCTCGACGCGGCTGGCCTCGGCCTTTTCGCCGGTCCGGTCTCCAATTGCGCGCTCCGCTCCGCTCTCCAGGGAGGCTCCTCCCCCGAGGGGCCGAGGGACAGGCCCGCTCCGCGTGCTGAGGATGCGATCACGCGCGGAGATGGTCAGCTGCTCCAGGTCGTGGAGCAGCTGCTCCGCCGCCGCTCTGGAGCTGGGGCCGGCGCCCACCGCCACGTCGGCCATGTCCAGCAGGGCCTTGATGCTCGTCCGCATCTCGTGGCGTCGGAGGTCCAGCGTGCGTGTCAGCTCCCCCGGATCCCGGCGGTGGACCTTGAACCGGCCGATGGTCATGCCCAGCTGGCGTGCGGCGTCCACCAGCTTGTCCGCGGCGCGGGCGGTGTCCAGCGCGCCGTCCGCGGTGGAGCGCGTCTCGGTTCGGATCTCTTCCATCGCGCGGATCGCCTCCTCGGTGGCCTCCTGGATCGACTGGATGAAGGTCCCGATGTCCTTCGTGGCGTTGGAGGTGCGCTCCGCCAGCTTGCGCACCTCGTTGGCCACCACGGCGAACCCCTTGCCCTGCTCCCCTGCCTTGGACGCCTCGATCGCGGCGTTGAGCGCCAGCATGTTGGTCTGGGCCGAGATCTCGTCGATCAGCTCGACGATCTGGTTGATCTCCAGCGAACGTTGTCCCAGCGCGCCGATCTTGCGCGTCACCTGGTTCAGCACGATGGACTGCTTGGCTGCACCCGAGGCCATGGCCTCGCTCAGCGTGAGGATGCGCTCCGCAGACGAGGTGACCTCGGTGCCCGAGCGGCGCACCTCGAGCACCAGCCGTCCGATACTCTCGAGCATGTGGTTCAGCGCGTCGGTGACGGAGGCCAGCTCGTCGTGCGTGATTTCACCCCGGGCGGTGAGGTCTCCCTCCGCGGCGGCGGACACGATCTCCAGCAGCTGCACCACCACGCGCTCGAGCCGGTGTTTGTCGTCGTCGCCGCGGGAGATCTGCACCAGGTGGTCGATGGTCTGGTTGAACGAGCGCGCCAACCCGCCGAGCGCGTCCGAGCGCACCGGCACCCGCCGTTCCAGCTGACCCCGGCGGATGTGGTCCATCGTGGCGGTCAACACCCGGAGCGGACGGACCACGGCTCCTTGGAGGTAGAGCAGCAGCGCCAGCGCCAGCACCACGGCCAGGCCCAGCAGGAGCCCGACGCCGGAGGCCCCCAGCTCTGCCGGAGAGTACAGCACGCACACCAGCGTCATCGCCAGCAGCATCCCGATCCCGAGGCCCATGCGCACCATCAGGCCACGCCCGCTTGCGAGTACCGAGGAATGCGCCGTCTCGTTCATCGTCGACTCCGTGGGGCTACGGGGTGGATCCGATGGGGACCTCGATCGATCGGGCCAGGTGGTGCAGCTGGTCGGTCACGCGACGCACGACATGGTCCATGTCGATCAGCCGCAGCGGTCCACCAGGGGTGTCGAGCACGGCGCTGATCAGCAACGTGTCACTGCTGGAGAGCACCCGGCTGCGGCGCATTCGCGCCACCTCCTCGATGCGCCGCACGCACAGCACCACCTGACAATCTCGGGCGGTGAGCAGCATGCAGGGCTGTCCCAGTCGCGGCGCAGTCGGATTCGTCTGGTGCTGCAGCAGGACCTCCAGCCGGAGCACCGGACAGACCTGGCCGTGGACGTTGACGGCGCCGATCAGCGCCGGGGGGGCCGAGGGGATGGGGGTCACCGGGCCGAGGGCGATGACCTCCGTCACCACCCCCATGGGGACGCAGCACCGCTGTCCGCTCTCGATCTCAAAGACGACGACATCCACGACAAACCCCGCCCATCACCACAGGGATGGATACCACGTTCACTGCTGCAGGCCGTGCTCGAGGTGGTGCTGAACGCGGGTCTTGAGATCCTCGATGTCCACCGGCTTGGTGAGGTACTCGTCGGCGCCCTGCTTCAACCCCCAGTACCGGTCGCTGTCCCGATCCATGGAGGTGACCATGATCACCTTCAGGCGGGACAGCACAGGATTGGAGCGGATGTTGCGACACAGCTCGAAGCCATTCACCTTGGGCATGATGATGTCCAGGATCACCAGATCCGGATGCTCGATGGAGATCTGCCGCTCGGCCTCCTCACCGTCGCTGGCGAGGAGGATCATGTGACCCAGTGGCGCCAGCGCCTTCTTCAATACGGCGGCGGCGGTTGCTGAATCCTCGGCGATCAGAATCTTGGCCATGCATCACCTGTTACCGTCCGGGACTCCGGACGTGAAGCTTACGTCTGTGCCGTGGCACCTGCTCGGTGCTCGGTGCTCTAAACTGCAACTGGCTGCACGCGCTTGCGGATCAACTTGATCGAGTGCAGTCGGAAAAGCATCTTGCTCACCTCGAAGGAACCCATCCGGCTCTGGCGCACGATCTCTTTCACGGTGTTCTTGCCGTTGACCAGCTCGAGGATCGCCAGCTCCTCCCGCGTCAGCCGTCCGCGCCCCATGCGATTCACCGCATCCTCGTTGCGCAGGAAGACCGTGTCGAAGTTGTCGATCTCTCGCTCGATGAGATGCCACTCGTCCACCCGGCGGAATCCCTCCATCAAAATTCCGTCGATGCTGAGGCCGAGCGAGGCCTCCGCCGCCATGGCCGACAGCTCCTCCGTGCGTCGAAACGTGAACTTGCCGAAGTTCCAGCGCAGCATCTCGTACACCAGCTCGCAGGTCTGCTGGCGGATGGCCGCGATGAGGTCTTCGTGGTTGATGTGTCCCAGCTTCACCAGCTGGTTTCCCAGAAGCGTCGCCGACCCGGATCGGCTGGCGAGGTAGGACTCCAGCTCCTCCTTGGGCATCAGGTTCTGTTCCAGGATGAAGCGGCCCAGCAGCAGCTCCTCGGGGACCCCCGCCGCGGTGGCCAGCTCGACCCGCCCGTCCTTGAAGTGCAGCTCCACCTGGGCGTTGCCCCGGGTGATGGTGAGGTCTCCGGTCTGCTCCTGGTGGTTGAGCAGCGTCAAGACCTCGGCAATGGGGACCACCCGCAGGTCGCCGGCCAGGGCGGTCTCGCCCTCGCCGATGAGCTCCGGCGCCGACGCACGCAACTCGGCCAGCGCCACCTCCAGCGCGTCGGTGGATAGCCCGCGCGCGATCCACGCCGAGACGTCGTCCTCGTCCAGCACCACGGACTGTTCGGCGCTGCTCTCGACCACGGAGCGCGAGGCAGCCTTGCTCAGACCCTCACGCAGCCGACCCAGCGCCGCTCGTCGGGCCTCCATCGCCGAGTCGGCCGCCGTGGCCGCCTCCTCGGGGGTCAGGTCCGGCAGCAGCCGGGTCGCGGTGGACTCGGAATCGCCTCCCCGCTGCCGGTACTTGTCGATGGTGTGGCGCACGATGCCGGTGATGGCCTCGGGGGAGAACGGCTTGGTGATGTAGTCGACGATACCCATCACCTTGACGAAACGCTCGCCCACCTGGTCGCCCTTTGCGCTCATCAGGATCACCGGAACATCCTTGAGATTCTCTTCCCGGTGCAGGGCCTGGCAGACCTGGTAGCCGTTCATCTTGGGCATCACAAAATCGAGGAGGATCACATCCGGTGGACTCTCCTTCGCGGCCTCGATCCCCTCGTCGCCGTCGGGAGCGGTGGTCACGCAAAAACCGGCCTTGGTCAGCACAAGCTGCACGACCTTCTGGATCGTGGGACTGTCGTCAATGACGAGGACGCGCTCTCCGGACATCAGTGCCTGCTGCTATATGAGGGTAAACTCTAACATTCTCCCTTTTCAAGGGTCAAGCAGGGCGGGTATGTTAATGGGGAGCGTCGGAGTCGGGTGGCGCGGCGGGTCGTTGCAGCCAGTGTCAGGGTCGGTGGACAGACGAAAGGGTGCTGGAACCGCAGAAGATGGGCACGAGCTATCCGCGTCGATTCGGCAAGTATGTGCTGCTCGCCCCCCTGGCCCAGGGGGGGATGGGAGAGCTGCACATCGCCTTCTCGGGCCGCTCCGAGCTGCGCAAGCTGTGCGTGATCAAGACCATCCTGACCCACCTGGCGGACGAGGAGTTCACCACCCGCTTCGTGGACGAGGCCAAGGTCGTGGTCAAGCTGAGCCACGGCAACCTGATCCCGGTGCTGGAGGCGGGGAGCGCAGAGGGGCAGGTCTTTCTGGCGATGGAGTACATCGACGGCAAGGACCTGCGTGACGTCTGGCTCACCTGCCTCGAGTCCCAACGACCGTTTCCGCTGGATGTGGCGCTGTACATCGTGCGTGAGATCTGCCGCGGCCTGAGCTACGTGCACCAGTACGGCGATCTGCACCTGGTGCACCGGGATGTCAGTCCGCCCAACGTGCTGCTGTCCTACACCGGCGAGGTGCGGCTGACCGACTTCGGGGTGGCGACCAGCGCGATCAAGCTGCAGAAGACGGCCCCTGGCATTCTGCTGGGCAAGCTGTCGTACATGTCTCCAGAGCAGGCACGCAACGAGCCGGTGGATGCACAGGCCGACATCTACTCGCTGGGCGTGATCCTGTGGGAGCTGGTGACCGGCGAACGAATGCTGCCGCCCGAGGGCGATCTGGCCCAACGCTACGAGGTGGCCATCGCGCCCCGGTTCCGGCCGCCGTCCAGATACAACCCCGCTGCGCCGCCGGAGCTGGATCTCATCGCCAGTCGGGCGCTGGCACCACAGCGGGACCGCCGCTACCCCGACGCGGAGGAGATGCGCCGCGAGCTGAGCCTGCTGCTGGGGAAGATCAGCCCGGCCATCGACGCCTCGGCCGTCCAGACCCTGCTGAAGGAATTGTACGGCCCGCAGTGCCAGGTGGAGCAGACGCAGCGCCGGGAGCTGATCGACGCCATGGCGGATCGGGTCAAGCAGCTGATGGACCGGTCGGGTTCGGCGAAGGCCGTGGTCCGGTCCACCGATCAAACCAGCGCCGTTCCGCCACCAGGGATGGAATCGTCCGGGATGGAATCGTCCGCGCTGGACGACGACATCGACCCGGGCGAGGCGCCGTACCTCCGGCGGGGCACGCTGCTGGGCAAGCGCTACGAGATCGAGGAGCCGCTGGGGGAGGGGGGAATGGGCCGGGTTTATCTGGCGACCCACGTCGACATCGGCAAGAAGGTGGCGGTGAAGGTGTTGCATCCGAGTTACAGCCGGATGCCCGACCTGGTGTCCCGCTTCCGGAGGGAGGCCCGCGCCGCGAGCAAGATCGGTCACCCCCACATCGTCGAGGTCTACGACTCGGGCAAGACGCCAGACGGCTCGATCTACTTTGTGATGGAGTATCTGGTGGGGATCGATCTGGCCGATGTGCTCTCCAGCGAGGGTCGACTGGGTATCGAGCGTTCGATCCGGATCGGGATCCGGGTCTGCGAGGCCGTGGCGGCCGCGCACGAGGCCGGAATCATCCACCGCGATCTGAAGCCGGAGAATATCTTCCTCTGCACGCGTGAAGGGACTCCGGACTTCGTCAAGGTGCTCGACTTCGGGCTGGCGCAGAGCACGGGGCTGGAGGAGTCACGCAAGGAGCGGCTGACCAATCCAGGGATGGCCATGGGGACGCCGGAGTACATGGCCCCGGAGCAGGCCGCGGGCCAGAAGACCGATCACCGGGCGGACGTGTACGCCGTGGGGACGCTGCTGTACGAGATGCTGGTGGGGCGCCCGCCGCACATGGGCGACAACATCATGGAGGTGTTCAACCGCAAGGCGGTGGAGCCCATCGTACCCCCCAGCGAACGCCGCAAGGACGTTCCCGCGGACGTTGAGCGGGTGGTGATGTGGGCCCTGGAGTACGACGCCGATCGGCGTCCACAGACCATGGCGCAGCTGGCCTACGAGCTGACCAAGCTGGCGCGCGGTCGGGCCGGGGCGGTGGCGTCGATGCTGGGGATACCGGACATGGTGCGGGACGTCTCGGGGCCGGCGCGGGCGATCACGGACGACGAGGACTTCTCCGCCGAGAGCTACACCCCCCCGGCGGACGGTCAACGGCGCCGCTGGGTCTGGCCCGCCATGGCGCTGGTCGCCGTGGGGCTGAGCGTGACCATCGCCGTGGTGCGATATCTTCGGCCGGACCAGCAGGGAGCGGATCGGGTGCGCGCGGTGGCGGACGCCAACGTCTCGCCGGATTTCACCCTGGCCATGCCGACCCCGACTCCCGATCTCGTCACGGCCGCGGTGGTGCGGCCGGACTCGGCTCCTGCCCCGGTGGACAGCGCGCGGTCCGGGGCGAAACCGGTCCACCGATCGAGCGTGGCGGCGGGGCGGAGGTACCTGCTGGCGGGACAGTTCGACGAGGCGCGCGCCGCTTTCACCCGGGCGATGCGGACCCGGCGCTATCGAGGGCAGGCCAAGCTGGGGCTGGCCGAGGTGGAGTTCCAGCTCGGACGGTTCAAGGAAGCGGAGCAGTTTGCCCACCAAGCCGTGTCGCTCGATGGTGGATGGCGCGCGCAGCTGGTCCTGGCCAACGTCCACTATCGCTTGCGCGACTACAAGCAGGCCATCGGCCTCTACGAGACGGTGCTCAAGCGCAAGCCCAATCAGCCCGAAGCTCGCAGGAATCTGGTCGCGGCGCGTCGCCGGCTGAGTCAGTAGTCTGCTTTCCACGGTCTTGGTATGCTCCCGCCAGTGATGGACGCCACCTTCCCCAGCAGTCTCGGTAAATACGTCCTGCTCAAGCCACTGGCCCACGGAGGCATGGGACAGCTGGTGCTGGCGTTTGCCGGTGAGCTCGGTGGATTCGAGAAGCTGTGTGTGATCAAACGGGTTCGCGCCACGACGGACAACGCGAGCCTGGTTCGACGTTTCCAGGACGAGGGCAAGGTGGTGGTGAAGCTGAGCCACGGCAACCTGGTCCAGGTGTTCGACGTCGGAACGGTGGGGGACGAGGTGTACCTCGCCATGGAGTACGTGGAGGGGCGCGACCTGCGGGACGTGATGGTCCGCTCCGACGAGACCCACACCCCCATGCCGGTGGATGTCGCGGTGTACACCACGATCCAGGTACTGCGCGGCCTGCACTACGCCCACACCTACGGCGACCTGAAGCTGGTACACCGCGACATCTGTCCCTCGAACATCCTGGTCTCGTTCTTCGGCGAGGTGAAGATCACCGACTTCGGTCTGGCCCAGTCGGTGCTGAAGCAGGAGATGACCGCCCCGGGCAAGGTCTATGGACGCTTCTCCTATCTCGCTCCGGAGCAGGCTCGCCGTGAAGAGGCCGACGCGCGGACCGACCTGTACGCCACCGGGATCATGCTGTGGGAGATGCTGGTGGGCCGGCCCATGCGACCCCAGGCCCAGGATGATCCCAGCACCACGCTGAGCCTGATCAGGGCGGGCAAGGTGGTCCCTCCCTCCTCCCGGTCGAGCCGGGTGCCCCACGAGCTGGACACCATCGTGACCCGGGCGTTGCAGCAGCGGCCGCAGGATCGCTACGCCAGCACCGACGAGATGCGCGGTGAGCTGGCCCGGGTGCTGGCGCGCCGCAATCCGGCGTTCGATGCGGGCGGCGTCTCCAGCTTCATGCGACACCTGTACGGCGATCTGATCGAGGCCGCCCGGGTGGAGCGTGAGACGCTGCTGGCCCAGGACTTCAGCCGCTTCAGACGTTCCTCGGTCGCCCCCCGTTCGGGTTCGGTGCCGGGGGAGCACGAGGACCTGTCGGGCCAGGTGGTGGATGGTCGCTATCGCGTGATCGGGCTGATTGGCGAGGGAGGGATGGGAGCGGTGTACGAGGCCGAGCACATGGAGATCGGCCGACGCGTGGCGATCAAGATCATGCACGCGGTCTACAGCAGCCACCCCGAGACCATGGCGCGGTTCCGGCAGGAGGCGCGGTCCGCGACGCAGATCGGTCACCCCAACATCGTCGAGGTCACCGACTCGGGGACCACCGCGGAGGGGCGGCTGTTCTTCGTGATGGAGCTGCTCTGTGGGCTGGACCTGGCGCAGGTCATGACCCAGACGCGGATCGTGCCCGCCCGGCGGGCGCTGCGGATCACGCTGCAGATCTGCAAGGCGCTGCATGCGGCCCACGAGGCAGGGATCGTCCATCGCGATCTGAAGCCGGAGAACGTGTTCCTCATCGAGCGGGAGGGCAAGGGCGACTTCGTCAAGATCCTCGACTTCGGCATCGCCAAGAACCTCGAGCTGGCCAAGCGTGGCAACTCGCGGCTGACCCACCCCGGGATGGCGATGGGCACCCCGGAGTACATGGCGCCGGAGCAGGCCGCGGGAGCCGAGATCGATCGTCGAATCGACGTCTACGCCACCGGCGCCATGTTGTACGAGATGCTCACCGGACACCTGCCGCACGAGGGTGCGAACTTGATGCAGGTGCTGAGTCGCAAGGCCTCCCAGCCGGTGCAGTCGCCGCGATCCTACCGCTCGGAGATGCCCCAGGCGCTGGCCGAGGTGATCCTGAAGGCCGTCGCGTTCCAGCGCGACGAGCGCCATGCCTCGATGGAGGAGCTGGCCAGCGCGGTGTTGCCCTTCACGGCGGCTGGCGCGACGAGCTGGTCCGAACCCGGCACCCCGATGACGGAGGGGGTGGATGCGCCCGTGGGACAGCAGATCACGGTGGGTTCGGCGCTCGACTCAGCGGATCCGTCGCTGATCACCGATTCCACCATGCCCCACACCAATTTGTCTGCTCCGCCCACCCGCCCCACCGAACGACAATTGCCCGTGACGCGGGATGGGACTCCGGCGCGGGTCGTGACACCAGGGGAGGTGAAGCTGTCCAACGACGTGGTCGCGCTGTCGCGCTCGAAGGTGTCGATGATACCGGATCGCGCGGCGCAGCTGGCGCTGATGGCCACGGCGGCGGTGCCGACGGTCTCGCTTCCCCGACGCAGCCGGTGGCTGGTGCTGGTGGTGGTGCTGCTGGCGCTGGGACTCGCCGGGGCGGCGGGCGCCATCTGGTGGCCCAGAGGAACAGTCCAACCGGCGGCAACGCTCGACGCGGCTGCGGTGGTCGACGCGGCCACACCGGACACGCGGGTGCCGGCGGATGCCGGACACCGCAAGGCGACCGTGGAGGAGGCGGAGCGGCTGATCGAGTGGGCCCGCCGCGCATTCTCCGGACGGCGCTACACCATGCCGGCGCAGGACAACGTCAAGTACCTGCTGGACCGGGTGGAGCGCGACTATCCGCATCATGCCTCGGCGGTCCGGCTGCGGGCGCAGGTCATCCGGCAGCTGTGGCGCGACATCCAGCGCGCCCGGCGGCGCAAGCAGTTCGAACGGACGGAGCACCTGTTGATGGTGTGGCAGG
>Ga0210044_10008591_pt1 | contig 12690 bp, 10 predicted proteins | sample CryGey13umfilter_2_FD_183959 | JGI IMG/M metagenome (GOLD analysis project Ga0210044, IMG submission 183959) | Groundwater microbial communities from aquifer in Utah, USA - Crystal Geyser 4/9/14 3 um filter (SPAdes) (version 2) | ecosystem: Environmental > Aquatic > Deep subsurface >... | reverse complement strand
GAGTCGGGTGAAGGGAAAGTTGTTATGAATGGCGAAGAGGCGGCTTTTGGTCCAGGCTTTGCGATTATTGTTCCGGCAGGGACGCAGCACAATGTGATTGCCACCACCGGCGTGAAACTTTACACTCTTTATAGTCCGCCAAATCATCCGGCCGATCGGGTGCAAGCGACTAAAGCCGAAGCAATGGCAGCGGAAGCTCAAGCACACGCTTAGCTTGCATACAATTCACGCAAAATGGAGTAATTTAGGTATATAATGGCCTCATGCGATATTCGAAGTTATTTGGAAAAACCGTCAGAGAGGCTCCTTCTGATGCCGCTTTAATTTCTCACAAACTTCTTTATAAAGGCGGCTTTATTCGGGAGTCGACTGCCGGGCGTTATTTTATGTTGCCCTTGGGAGTGAGAGTCCAACAAAAAATCCAACAAATAATTAAAGAAGAAATGGACAAAACCGGAGCCCAGGAAATGCTTTCGCCTGTTTTGCATCCATTGTCTTTGTGGCAAGAAACCAATCGCGATAAATCAACCGGGTATGAACTGATGAAAGTAAAAGACAGAAGAGACGCTGAATTTGCCTTGGGAGGAACGGCGGAAGAAATGTTTATTGATGTTGTCCGCAAATTTCAGATTTCTTATAAAGATTTACCCTTTAATATTTATCAGTTTTCCACCAAATTCCGCGACGAACTTCGTGCCAGAGGGGGCTTGCTTCGGGTTCGGGAATTTTTGATGAAGGACGCTTATTCTTTTGATATCGACGAGGAAAGTTTCAGAAAGACTTACCAAACAATGTGGGAAACATATGCCCGAATTTTTGCCAGGATGGGTCTTAAAACAATCCCGGTAGAAGCAGACAACGGCTATATTGGCGGCGAATATTGTCATGAGTTTTGCGTTGAGTCGGAAGTTGGCGAAAGCAGATTTTTAATAACCGAAGATGAAGAATATATTGCTCACGAAGATATCGCCAAATTTCAAAAGGAAGATAAAAATGTTGAAGAAAAATTATTGCCTTTAAAGGAAGTGGAGGCGGTTCGGGGAAACACCATGGAAGACGGTGTGCGTTTGCATGGCAAGCCTTCCTGGCAACAGATTAAAGACGTTGCCTATGTTGATGATGAGGGGAATTTTATTCTAGCGATTATTCGCGGGGATCTGGATGTCAACGAAGTAAAATTAAAAAATTTATTAGGCTTGAGTTTGTTTAGATTTGCTACCGATGAAGAAATCCGCGAGAAGCTGCATTCCGAACCGGGATTTATTTCCCCGGTTGGACTTAAAGAAAACTTGGCTAAAGGAACAAAACTGACAATTGTGGCGGATGAATCTTTACACGGCGTTCGCAACTGCTTTGGCGGAGCCAATAAAAAGAATAAGGACTATTTTAATATTAATTTTGATCGTGATTACAAAGTTGACATCGAGGGTGATATTGCCATGGCCCAACCCGGATTTATTTCTTTGGATGGCAAAGTTTTAGTTGAGAAAAGAGGGATTGAAGTAGGAAATATTTTTCAATTGGGATATTACTATTCCAAAAAAATGACTGACGCAACTTTTGTAGATAAAGAGGGTAAGAAAAAACCTTTTTATATGGGTTGCTACGGAATTGGATTAGGAAGGACATTGGCAACTCTGGTTGAGGTTTATCACGATAGCAAAGGAATTATTTGGCCCAAGTCAGTGGCGCCATATCAAGCACATTTATTAGTGATAAGTGAGAAGAAAGAAGTGATAAGTAAAAGCGAAGAAATTTATAAAAAATTATGCGATACGGGAGTGGAAATTCTCTATGACGATCGGGAGGATGTGTCGGCGGGTGAGAAATTCGCCGATGCGGATTTAATTGGGATTCCCGTTCGGTTGGTGGTTAGCGAACGAAACGGGGACAAAATTGAATATAAGGAGAGAGATAAAAAAGAAAGCGAACTCTTGGATTTGGAAGAAATTATTCAGAAACTAAAAAAGTCGTAATTTAATAGTGAGTACTGTTTTAGTAAAAGACAAAGTTACCTTGTCTGATCTTCAAAAAGCAAAAGAGGATTATGGAGATTATGTTAAGGTGACAGCAGACGTAGGAAGGGAAAAGATAGTTATTGGTGGGCAATGGCACGCTGACGGAGAAAGATTGCTAATTCAAAATGGCAGCAATCAATCAGACGTCTGGGGTGGCGGGATAAATCTTATAACTAACCAAGTAGAGACTTTTGCTTTAATCAATTTGAAGCCAAGCGAGAATAATAATAGCCAGGAAATTTTAGAGCCGAAAATTAGAGAAAAATTTATCGAAGTTGTAAAAGAAAAATTTAATCTATGAATAAACAAAGTTTGATACTTCGTAATAAACAAAGTTTGATACTTCGTAATAAACAAAGTTTGATACTTCGTAATAAACAAAGTTTGATACTTCGTAATAAACAAAGTTTGATACTTCGTAATAAAGATTTAGCGAATTTTTCAACCGATTTGCTTAGAGTTTCTTACTGGATTTATCATCAAAATGATTCTTTAGCAATGAAAGCCCTAGATTTTTGCCGGGAAAATTATTCGGGTATCAAAACCCAAATAGGGTGTTATAAAAATGTTTGGGATGAGATAAAAAAAGTCGAGAACATTAAAGCAAATAGGATGCATGCGGCCGAAAGAGCTTTGACACTAAGCAGAATTTTAATGATGTATTCCTAAAATGAGCGAGAAAAAGATAAAAGTAAGGGTGCGACTCGTTATTATTAAAAATGGAAAGATACTTCTTTCGTGGAACAATATAGACAAATATTTTTTTTACATCGGTGGAAAGTTGGAATTTGGGGAAACTCTAAAAGAAGCTTGCGAAAGGGAAATTGACGAAGAATGCCAAGGAGCAAAGTTTACTTTCAAGAAGATTCTTTATGTCCGCGATTTTATTTTACCTGAAGAAGACGAACACAGTGTCGAGTTTTTTATTTTAGGAGACATTGATAAGTTTGAGGAAATTGACGGAATTAGAGACGATGAGTTTGGAGGCGAGCATTGGCAAGAATGGGTTGGCTTGGATGAACTGAAGAAAGTAAAGATTTTTCCCAAGACTCTAACTAAACAAATGTTGGCTGATTATGACAAAAACTTTTCAGGAGATACAAAATATTTAGGTAAATCTAAGTAATTTTTAAAAGGAGGGGATATGGCAGCGACAAAAACAAAAAGAAAAGAAACCTTTAAAGTCAACGGCGAACAACTTTTGGCGAAAGTTAAGCAGCTCCTTAAAGAAGGAAATATCCGCTGGATTATTATCAAAGACAAATCCGGAAAAGTCGTAGTCGAATTTCCTTTAACCATCGGAGTAGTTGGCGCTGTTTTGGCATCAACTCTGGCCGCTATCGGAGCGATTGCCGCGCTTTTGACAGAATGCGAAGTTGTTGTCGAGAGAGAAGAGTAACTTTTATTATTGCCTCATAAAATCTACTGTGCTACTGTTTAAGTGGTGAGATATGGAACAAGATAATAATAAATCCGAAAATAGTTTTTTCTCATTTGTTTTATTTTTTGTTCTTTTTTTAAGTTCTTTTCTTGCAATTTTCTCCAGTAGTATAACCCAGGAAAAACAGGCTTCTATCCCTACCCCCAAGTCAACTGTTGCTCTTTCGGAAACTGAGGATGTTTTGGCAAGCAGTAAGAGAAACTATGATGCCCCAACTATTTATATTTCCGGTGGTGATGGTTACGGTTCGGGTGGAGTGATTCCTTTAGCTTCTACTGATGAACCGGCAGTTTACATCGCCAGTTATTCTTATTCAGGGGAGGTCGAAATTTCTCTTTATCGTGGCGACGAACAGTCTCTTTTGGATTACTTAACCCATAACAAAGATAATGCTCAGTTAAAAAAGAAGCCGGATGTAAGTAAGTTCAGTTTGGTAACTACGATCAAACAAAGTATTGCTTCGAGTGGTTTTACAAACACGGTCAAGACCTTGCTCCCTCTTGAAGAAAACGGAATTTGGTTTTTGCAAATGAAAACGGCAAAAAGCGAAGAATATGCTTTTGTTGTTCGTTCTGATTACGGCGTTTTGGCCAAAGAAGGAGATCATCGTTTAGTTTTTTGGGCGCAAAGTTTTAAAACTAAAAGAAAAATCAGCGGCGGCAAGATTAAACTTTATAATTTGTTAAATCAGGTTACGGTTTTGGAAGAAAATTCTTTTGACGGGGATGGCATTGCCGCTTCGGTTTTAAATCCGGATATTGATATTGTGATAGCGGAATTTGACGGTAAAGTCGCCGTAATTCCTATAAATCTTCGTTATATGGATAGATACAACTATCGCAGTTTTAGGGCGAAAGAGGTTCCTACCAAATACTTTATTTTTACAGACAGACCTATTTATCAACCAGGGGATACGGTATATTTTAAGGCGATATTAAGGGACGACGATGATGCCAGATACTCGATTCCCCAAGGGACGGCCAAAGTCAAAATCTACAAGGATTGGGACGAAAAGAACAATCTTGTTTATGAAAATACATTATCCATTACCAATAGCGGCTCGGTTTACGGAGAATATAAAATACCAAAGGATATCAACACTGGCGATTATCAATTGAAAGTTGATACCGGTAAAACTTCCTCCGTCGGGGATTGGACATACTCGGGTAGTAGTGTTTCTTTCGAAATTCAATATTATCGTAAACCTGAGTACACCATTGACATAGAAACTGCTCAAAAGGAACTTATTGCAAAGGACAAACTGAACTTTACAATAAAAGGAAATTACTTCTCCGGCCAGCCTCTAAGTGGAATAGTCCAATATTCAATCGCCGCGGCTGATTTTTATAGTTACGAATATTTTAACGATTACAATTCCTTTGGTAATGAAGACTACTATTGGTGGGGTTATGGGAGTAAAAAATTTGAAGAAAATGTAGCGACTTTTGATGAGAAAGGAGAAGCAAGGGTTGAAATTGAGGCCCGGGATTCAGAAACCGCGGGCAAGAATAAAATCTTTACAATTGAGGCACTGTTTGATAATGGTTCCGGTAACCCGGTTTTCGCCAGAAAAAACGTTTTAGTTTATGCCGGCGAGTTTGACATTTTCCGCAAAGACTATGGTTTTGGCAGCCAGGTTAATAAAGAAATTTCTCTTCCTATTATATTAAAACCTCATTGGAACGCCAAAATTTCTCAAATTCCCTTGAAGATTAAAGTTCGCCGGGAAAATTGGGTGGCTAAATGGAATAAGGATGAAAAGTACCCATCTTATGAAAAAGAAACAGAGAATTTTCCCGATTTGAGATTAACAACCGATAACAACGGAGAATCAACAATTAAATTTACTCCCTCAAAAGTGGGTTCTTATGTTTTTTCTGTTGAAGCAGCCGACGCAAGGGGAAATTTGGTAAAGAGAGACTTTCACACTTGGGTGACTGACAAAGATTATTCCTATAACTACTCTCAGTATGAAAACCAACTGACAGTAAAAGGTGATAAAGACAAATACAACCCCGGAGAGACGGTTAATTTAGCCATTTATTCCGAGGTGCCGGATCGAGATATTTTCTTATCTTTTGAACGGGGAAGAATGGATCGTTTCCAAATTGTTTCTTTGACTGGGAAGAGTGCCTTGGTTCAAATTCCTCTATCGGCTACTGATTTACCCAATATTTATGCAACGATTTCTTCTTTTTCCGATTTTGCTTTAGATAGCGGCTCAACCAACATTTCTGTCTCGACAGAAGGCAAAAAAATTATTGTTAATCTAACTCCAGACAGGAAAATGTATGGTCCAGGAGATACTGTAAATTTAAACGTAGAAACATTGGATACGGCGGGTAATCCTGTGCCGTCAGAGGTTGCCGTCTGGGCAGTTGATAAAGCCCTGTTTGAGTTAGTCGATCAAAAACCAGGAAAAATTTTTGATACTTTCTGGAAAGAAAGATGGAACGATACTTTGAAAGCCCACTCTCTTGAAGGGATAATTATTCTTGCCGCCGAATCAGGCGGTTGTTTTTCGGGCGAGACAAAGATTCTTTTAGCCGATGGTAAAGAAAAAGCTATCTCCGAAATTAAAGCGGGTGAATATATTTTGACCAAAGAAAAGGAGCAAACCCCTAAATTGGTTAAGGCAAAGGTGAAAAGTGTTCACAAAGCGGAAGTGGCGGGATATTTGATTATAAACAGAGATTTGAGGGTTACGGAGAATCATTTCCTTTGGGTAAATAAAGGGTGGAAAGAAGCAGGGAGTATTCAAATCGGCGACGAGCTTGTCGACAAAAACGGCCAAAAATTAAGAGTTAATTCTCTTGAATGGATAAGAGGGAAATTCATTGTTTATAATTTGGAAGTTGAGAAACACCATACTTTTTTTGCCGGTGGAGTTTTTGCTCACAATCAAAAGGGCGGTGGAGGAAGAACAGTTTTTAAGGATGCTGCTTATTGGAACCCGACCGTGCAAACCGACGGCTCAGGTAGAGCCAAAGTTACCTTTAAATTGCCTGATAATTTAACAACTTGGGTCCTTGCGGGAATTGCCGCCTCAAACGAGACCAGGGTTGGCCAGTCAACCAACGAAATTGTGGTCAACAAGAATGTAATTGTAAGGCCAATTTTGCCGAACATTATCAGAATTGGCGATGTGCTTTCAGTTTCTGCCTTAGTGCAAAATTTCACTGAAGTGGATCAGAACTTTGATGTGAGTTTGGACTTCGATTCTGGGACTATTACAGAGCCGAAACAAACAACTGTTCTAATTAAGTCAAGGGAAACTAAACAAATATCCTGGCAGATTGAACCACAAAAAGAGAGCGAAAAAGCAGCCTTTGTGTTTTCTGCCGTCTCTAAGGAAAATCAGGAAAATTTTGACAAGATTACTTCTGAAATCCCGGTTTTGCAGTTTGGTTTTAGGCAGAAGATTGGTATGGCGGGAGAGGGGAATAAGGAATTCGAGGTCAAGCTATCCCCCGATGTTGATAAAAGCAAAAGCCAGGTTAATCTTTCGTTTTCCTCGAATTTACATGGTTCACTTCTGTCAGCAATGCGTTACCTGATTTACTACCCCTATGGCTGTGTTGAGCAAATAACAAGCGCCTTTGTCCCCGCCGTTGTGGTCAAAGAAAATCCTAGCCTCTTTAAGAATTATCTTGAAGACCAGGATTTGGACAAAATTATTAATGATTCAGTCAAAAAATTGGCAAAATTGCAGAAATCCGATGGAAGTTGGAGCTGGTGGGCACAAAAAGACAGCAATTATTTTGTAACCGCCTATGTCGTTGAATATTTAAGCCGGGCTAAGAAGTTGGGCTATGATGATAATGGAACGCTTTCGCGAGCAATGAACCTCCTGCGAATAAAAAGTAATCTGATCCAAAACAACGAGATACTTAAAACCTATGGTTTGGGTTTTGTTGACGAGAGTAATAGAAAGGGAGTAACAATAACTTATAATGATCCACGCTTAACGGTTGATGTGTTGGCTTTGGGAATAATAAATAACATTAGGAGCGGGAACAATGATCCCCAAACAAACGGCTTAAATCAATTAGTTTCTTTGGCCAAACAGCAAGGAGAAGAAGTTTATTTTGAGAAAGGTTCTCGGGAGAATTTTGGTTCAATTGAGGCTTCGACCGCTCTTGCTGTTAGAGCGATGATTGCCGGTGGTGCGGAAAGAAGTTTGGTTACCAAGGCGGTCCGCTATTTAATGAGGTCTAGACGTTTTGATTATTGGGCAAATTCGTTTGCTACTGCTCAGGTAATCCAGGCGATTGCTGGCTATGCAGGATCGGCAAGTGAGAGCTCCCCGGATTATTCATTTATTGTTTCTCTTGACGGAGAAAATTTACGGTCGGGAAAGGTGACTAGCAGTCAACAAACAATTGGAGAGATTACGATCCCCGGTTCAGAAATTAAAGATTCAGGATCTAAGGTTCTTATTAGTAAACAGGGTGAAGGGCAAATCTATTCCACTCTGGTGATAGATGAATGGCATACCGATAAAAATTCCAAAGCCGAGAGCCATGATATGAATGTTACAAGAGAATATCTCGATAAAGACTATGGCAGCTATAAAATAATTGGGCTTGGCGATGAGGTAACTGTGAAACTGATAATTTCCGGATTAAAAACTGACGAAAACTTTGCTGTTTTAACTGACGAGCTTCCTTCGGGTTTGGTACCGATAAACGAAACTTTTGCAAATGAACAATTTTCTAAGACTTTTCCGTATGATGACTGCTATGTTTCAGAGATTACTAAAAATGGAGTAGTTCTTTCTTTATATAACGTAAAGGAGGGCGAAAACATTTGCCAATATCGCGCTAGGGCAGTAGTTCAAGGTAAGTTTTTAGTTCCTCCGGCAGAGGCTTCTTTAATGTACTCTCCGGAAATTTGGGGTAGAACCAGTGTTGAAACAATAGAAATTAAGGGTTCAAAAAGTGTTACGCCGAGACGACCAAAAGATTATCGGAAACTGGCAGCTAAAAAAGGAATTCTTATTTTGAAATATTTATTAGGAGGGGTAACTTTGTTTGGTCTGGGTTTTGGGATATGGAAATTCTCTAAAAAAAGTAAGAACGTAGATATTCCCCCACCGCCAACTCCACCTTTATCTTAAGTAAGATGAGAAAGATTTTTTGGGCCTTTTTAATCTTTATGGTTTTATTGGTAGCTTCTTTTTTGATTCTGTTTAAGTTGAAATTTCGAGAACCTGTTTTATCTGAAAAACCAATTTTTGGCGGCATTATTCCTCATGATTCCTCAGTTGAGTACATGAATATTGAACTCTTAAAGAAACTGGCGCTACAGAAGCCGAAATTAGTTTTTTTGTTTGGTCCAAACCATTTTGAGAAAGGAAATAATAAGATTACGGTCTTTGAGGGCGATTGGCAGACTTCGATTTACGGAAAGGTAAAAACTGACAAAGATTTTGTCGATAGCCTAGTTGAAAAAGGATTGGCGGGAGTGAATAACGACATTTTTAGTAACGAGCATTCTATAGGGAATAACATGGATTATTTTTACCTTTACCTTCCCGAGACAAAGGTGGTTCCAATTATTTTTAAGAAAAATTGTTCTCTTGGGGAGTTAAGAGCTCTTTCGGAATATATAGCGACAAAGACCAATAAAGACGCTATTGTCTTGACCTCTGTAGATTTTTCCCATTATTTAAGTTATCCCGAAGCTAAGGAGATGGACGAGATAACTATAGCTGAAATGAAAAAATTTAATTATGACGGAATATTGGGTTTCGACAGTAAAAATCTAGATTCCCCGGCGTCAATTGTGACTTTACTTATGTTGGCACAAAAAGAGAGCAGGACTAATATGGAAATTTTGCATTATATAAACTCTGCCCAGCTAAAAAGGTCGGAAGCCGCCCCAACAACAAGCTATTTTTCAATAATATTTTATTGATTGGCATAAGCGATTTCCTGTATAATCAATATATGGCCAGAAGGAAGGGATGGTTAAAAAGACGCTTTAGACTCCGTCTTAAAAAAGATGCTTTATTTTCCATTGCTTATATCTTCTTATTTTGTCTGGCTTTTTTAATTGTTCTTTCTTTTACCCGGGAGGGGGTTGTTCTTTATCAGCTTAATGTTCTTCTGCTGACGGTTTTGGGTTGGGGGGCGATCTTTTTGGTCTTTTTTCTCTTGCTTTCAGGTTTAATGCTAACTCGTCTTAACGTTCCCTGGAATCATGCCAGTGTTCTAACTGGAGGAGCCCTGATGGCAATTTCTCTTATTGGGTTGACCAAGGCCGGCTTAATTGGGAAAATAATTTTTGCCCAAATAGCTTATTTGATTGCACCTGTTGGTGCTTACGTGATTTTGGTAATGAGTACAATTGTCGGTTTCGTTGTCTTTTTTAACACTTCTTTTGATCAGGTGATTTTATTTGTCGTTAACATTTTTAAGGGAATCACAGGAATTTTTGGTCGGGGATTAAAAAAATCTCCTCAATTTCAGGAAAAACCTCTTTTGGGGAATCAAATGATTAAATCCGGAGCAGGAAAAGATGCTCCAAAGGCTGGAGCGGGGAGAGAAACTGAGGAATTTCCGATCCTTGCTGATGTTCCAGGAGCACAATCCGGTGTTTGGAATTATCCGCCTCTTTCTCTTTTGTCAGATGCTTCCGGCGGAAAAGCAGACCGCGGTGATGTTAAAGTCAATGCCTCAACTATCGAAAAGACACTTGATTCTTTTGGTATCTCTGCTCGGGTAGTGGAAGTTAATGATGGTCCGGCAGTTACACAATACGCCATCGAAGTTGCCTTGGGGACAAAACTTTCCAAGATAACAGCTCTTTCAAACGACCTGGCTTTAGCCTTAGCTGCTCCTACCGGACAAATCCGGGTCGAAGCACCAATTCCCGGCCGTTCTTTAGTTGGGCTGGAGTTGCCAAATCGTTCCTTGGAAATTGTTACCCTGAAGCAGATTTTGGGAAGTGAGCCAATGAAAGAACGTCGGAATAAACTTTTGGTTCCTTTGGGATTGGACGTTTCCGGAAAACCTTTGGTGGGCAACATCAGCAAAATGCCTCATGTTTTAATTGCCGGTCAGACCGGTAGCGGGAAGTCAGTAATTTTAAACTCCTGGATCGCCTCATTTTTATTCAGAACAACTCCTTCGGAAGTAAAATTGATCTTGATTGATCCTAAAAGAGTTGAGTTTACTCAATATGCCGGAGTTCCCCATTTGTTCACACCGGTGATTGTAGAAAAGGAAAAAATTGTTCACGCTTTGGAATGGGCGACTTCGGAGATGGATCGCCGCTATAAAATGTTTGCTCAAGTTGGGGCCAGAAATATCGAGACCTACAATGAAATGTCCGGATTTCAAACTCTGCCCTACATTGTCATTATTATTGACGAGTTGGCCGACATTATCTTTTTCGCGCCGGCAAGGGTTGAAGATGCGATTTGTCGGATTGCCCAAATGGCGAGAGCAACCGGGATTCATTTGGTCATTGCTACCCAGCGGCCATCAGTTGATGTTTTAACTGGTTTGATTAAGGCCAACATTCCCTGCCGAATTTCTTTTGCCGTTTCTTCGATGGTCGATTCGAGAGTGATTTTGGATACTCCGGGGGCAGAAAAGTTGCTTGGCCGGGGAGATATGTTGTACACCCCTCCGGAGCAGGCCAAACCAACGAGAATCCAAGGAGCTTATGTCTCTGACAATGAAATTAAAAATCTTCTCGAGTTTCTGGGAAAAACAGGGGTAAGACCGGTTTATACCGAGGAAGTTACCGAAATCAGCGAAAAAATGGCGTCAGGAATGGGTGGTGGAGGAGAAAAAGATGTTTTGTTTGAGGAAGCAGTCAGAATGGTTTGCCAAGGCAAGAGAGCCTCTGCTTCGCTTTTTCAGAGAAGATTTTCCATTGGCTATGCCAGAGCAGCCAGGGTTTTAGATCAACTCCAGGCAGCAGGAGTTGTTGGCCCAGCAGATGGAGCAAAACCAAGAGAAATATTGATCGAAAACGCCGATGCTTTTCTGGCAGGTCAAGGGTAAAAAATAATCTGAAATCTTCAGAATTTTGTTATCTCGTTAGCTTGTTATCTCGTTTTTGACGATATAACGACAAAACGATATACTCATCTTACTAGAATTTGCAATAAAGTTAAGGTATTCGTATATCCCCAAATTACATTTGAGGAGTACAAACCTGAGTAATTTGGGTATATAGCGATATAACAACAATGAAAACCGTTGGTGAAATTTTATCAGGGAAGAGAAAATCCTTGGGTTTGAAACTGGAAGATCTTGAAGAAGAAACAAAAATTCGTCAAAGATATCTGGAGGCGATTGAAAAAAATGAATTTTCTCGGATTTCGGACAGTACTATTGTTAAGGGTTTTATCCGTAATTACGCCCAAGCCCTTAATTTATCCACTGAGTACGTTTTAGCCGTTTTCCGGCGTGATTTTCGCGAAAACGAAAAAGGACAAGTTATTCCTCGGGGGATTGTTGAACCACTTGACGAAAAGAAGTTTTATTGGACACCAAAAGCAACCTTTGTTTTGGCAATCTTTTTACTTGTCGGCAGTTTTGCCCTTTTCTTTACTAGACAATATTTAAAATTCTCTTCTGCCCCGCCATTGGAAGTCGTTTCGCCGAAAGAAGGACAGGTTTTTAAAGAAAAATTGGAGGTATCCGGGAAAACCGATAAAGATGCTTCAGTCAAGGTCGACGGAACACTGATTTCTATCTCTGAGAATGGGGGGTTCAAAGAAGAAATTATTTTACCTCGTGGAGAGAACGTAGTTACTATTGAGGCAATTAATCGACAAGGGAAGAAAACAGTTGTTAACAGAAAAGTTAAGATTGATTAGTAATTGACAAGAAGTTTTTCAACCCTTAAACTAAAAATAAGGACTGCCCATGCAAATACCCTATATTAACCAGATTCTTCTACTCGCGGTTGTTATTACCCTTACTACCGTTCTTACTATTGCTGGAATTGAAGTAATTCACATTTTAAAAGAACTGCGGGAATCGGTAAAAACATTTAATAAAGTCTTAGATGACAGTCACACAATTACCTCTTCGATCGCCAAACCAGTAGAAGGGATGTCCAGTTTTATTATGGGAATAAAGAGCGGGGCTGATGTCATCGGTACTTTATTAAGCAAGGGAAAAGGAGAGAAATGAGTGAGAGCGGAGAAATTGAAGAGAATAATACTGGGTGTAATGGCGGAAGTAGCGGATTTTGGTTAGGAGTAAT